>Ga0066652_100001256_pt1 | contig 12987 bp, 12 predicted proteins | sample GraSoiAngelo_101_FD_71413 | JGI IMG/M metagenome (GOLD analysis project Ga0066652, IMG submission 71413) | Grasslands soil microbial communities from the Angelo Coastal Reserve, California, USA - 14_0903_02_30cm | ecosystem: Environmental > Terrestrial > Soil > Grasslands | place: USA...
GCGCCGAGATAGTTGATCAGCGCATCGACCCAGACGTACACCACCTGGTCTGGATCCCAGGGAACCGGAACGCCCCAAGGCTGGCCGGCCCGGCTGAGGCTGAAGTCCCGCAAGCCCCCCTCGATGAAGCTCCGCGCCTCGTTGTAACGGAAGTCCGGCAATACGAAATCGGGCCGCTCGTCGAAGAGCCGCAGGAGCTGGTCCTGGAAGGCCGACAGGCGGAAGAACCAATTTCGCTCTTCGATCCACTCCGGTTTGATCCCGTGATCCGGGCAGAGGCCTTCGGGTGTGAGTTCATCTTCGGTCTTGAACTCCTCGCAACTGACGCAGTACAGCCCGGCGTATGTGTCCTCGTAAATGTGTCCGTTGTCGTAGATCCGCTGGACGAACTCCTGGACGAACCGGTGATGTCCCTCATCGGTCGTCCGAATGAAGAAGTCGGGAGCCGCCCCCACGCGACCGGGTAGCGGCCGCCAATCCTCCTCGACGAGCCGGTCGACGAACGTCTTCGGATCGACGCCTGCTTCTTCCGCAGCGCGAACGTTCTTCGAAGCGTTCTCGTCCGTCCCCGTCAGGAAGAACGTCTCGTCGCCGCGCTGGCGGTGATGCCGCACGAGAATGTCGGCGGCGATCGTCGTGTACGCGTGCCCGATGTGTGGGGTCGAGTTCACGTAGTAGATCGGAGTGGTCAGGTAGTAGCGCGACATTTGAGCCAATGATAGGCGCCTGCTTTGCCGTGCCGACGGCGCGCGCCCGGCGTCGGAAGAGCCCGAATGCGGCCGCCAGAGGCAACAGTCCGGTCAGCCAAACCCAGACGGGGAAGCCGCCGCGCTTTCGCTCCGCACCGATGGCCGCCACCGCGGGACTGGAGTTGCCCGCGTCTCCTCGCCGAGCGAACCGCGGCCTCGACAGAGCCGAGGGTTGCCCCTGGCTTTTGCTTGCCGAACTACCCGGTTTCGAGATCTGAGCCGCGACGGCCGCTCCCGCGGGCATTCCATGCGGGCGACGCGAGCCGACGCTGTGGCGCAGCCTGGCGGTCCGGACCGCCGGCGGGACGGCGTGGACGGTTGGAAGCGAACGGGCGCGCACTCCGCGGGCGGGAGAAACCCCTCGCCCACCCGATCCGCGGTAGCCAAAGCTGCGAGGTTCATCCGCGCCGACCGACACCGCGGTCCCCGTCGGCGCAGTAAGCCCTGCCGGAGGCGCGTTGGCGGCCGGAGGAGGCGGCGCCGAAGTCGAGGGAGACGCCGGTGGCGGAGCGGGCGCTCGTACCGGCGGCGGCGCCGGGCTCGGCCCGGCAGGGGCCGGTTGCGCCGGCAGAAACAGCAGCGGGTCGACGTAGCCGTTCGGATCCTCGGAGCGCCGAACACCGAGGTGGACGTACGGGACGTCATGCTCGACGTCTCCGCTTGGGCCGATCGTCCCGACGGAGGCACCCTCGCCGACCGTCTCACCACGCCGGAGGGTCGTCGAGCCGAGATGAGTCAGCGTCACCGAGTAGCCGTCGGCGGTCTGGATCGTCACGGTTTTGCCACTCACGGGCACGGTTCCGACGAAGGAAACGTTGCCCGAAGCAGGCGCGGCGATTGTCGCGCCCGAAGGTGCTGCGATGTCGATGCCCCGGTGCTGACCGGCCGCGTACGGATCGTTTCCGAGCACGAACGTCTGCAGCAACGGGCCTCTAACAGGCCAGGTCCAGGCTCCTGCGGCCGGCACGACCACGAGTGCGACCACCGATACAGCAATCAGGGCTCGACGCATCTGGTTCTCCTTGTTGTCTTGACTGCCAACGAGAAGAAAGATACCTGTGGTGTCTGTTCGTTGTCAAGCCAGACTACAAAGAGCTCTCGTACAGACGCCGACGCGGAAGGCCCGTGAGCCGCGCGACAACTGCCGCGGCCTGGCGACGGGCGAGTCCTGCGGCGACGAGCTCCGCGACGGCCTGAGCCGCCGCCGCCGCGTCTGCAGACTTGCGTTCGGCAACCGCGCCGAGGACGAGCGTGATCTCGCCCTTTGGCGGCTCGAGGAATCGTTCCGCGAGCTCGCGCGCGCGACCGCGAACGACCTCCTCATGCCGCTTCGTCAGCTCCCGGCAGACGGCAATCCCGCGTTCCGGATCGGCGGCGGCGAGTGAACGAAGCGTCGCCGGCAACCGGCGCGGCGACTCGAACGCGACCGCGGGCCACGGCCAGTGAGCGAGCTCCTCCCACACCCTTCGCAGCGCCTGCTCGCCCCGAGGGAGGAACCCGACGAACTGGTAGCGCTCTGCGGCGAAGCCGCTCGCGACGAGCGCCGTCTCGACGGCGGAAGCACCCGGCAGAACCGTCACGGCGACCCCGGCTTCGAGCGCGGCGACGATGAGCCGACCGCCGGGGTCGGAGACGCCAGGGAGCCCAGCGTCCGAGACCAATGCGATCCGCTCGCCTGCCTCGAGCAGCGGCAGTACCTCCGCGGTCCGGGCGGCCTCGTTGTGCTCGTGGTATGACCGTAACCGCGTCCTGATCCCGTGCCGATCGAGCAAGCGGCGCGTGTGACGCGTGTCTTCACAAAGGACGAGGTCGGCCTCGGCCAGCTCGCGGAGTACGCGTAGCGTCACGTCCTCGAGGTTGCCGATCGGCGTGGCGCAGACGGCGAGCATCGGAGCGCTAGTCGAGCTCGTCGTACGCGACGAGCGCGGCGCCGATCACGCCGGCGGCGGTACCAAGCTTCGCCCGGACGATCCCAACTCGTTCCCGTGCCGGTGGCAGCGCCTCCCGGCGCATCGTCTCGCGCGCCGGCTCGAGCAGGAAATCGCCGGCCGAGGCAAAGCCGCCGCCGACCACGACGACCTGCGGGCGAAAGATGTTGATGAAGCTTCCGATCGCGGCCCCAAGCTTCCGGCCGATTCCGTCCAGGATCTCGACTGCGGCCGGATCACCTTCGGCGGCGAGGCGCACGAGCCGGTGGGCGTCGACCGCCGGTCCGAACTCCTCCTGCGCGAGCTTCGCTGCAGCCGTTCCGCTCACGTACCCCTCGAGGTGACCGCGGCCTGTGCACGTTCCCTGACACGGAATGCCGTCGTAGACCAGCACGGTGTGGCCGAGCTCGCCGCCCTCGCGGAGCAGCTTGCCGTCGAGCACGACCCCTCCGCCGACTCCGGTACCCAACGTCAGCATGACCATCGTCGGCGCTCCCTGGCCCGCCCCCGCGCGGTGCTCGGCCAGCGCCGCGGCGTTGCCGTCGTTCTCGAGCGCGACCGGCCGGCCGAACCGTTTCGCGAGCAACTCTCGGAGCGGGACGTCGGCCAGCGGAATGTTCACAGAGCCGTCGACCCGTCCTGTCTCTTGATCGATCCGCGACGGCAGCCCGAGGCCGACCCCGGCAATCGAGTCGTCGAGCAAATCCTCGACCGCCGCCGCGATCTCCTCGATTAGCCCGTCCTGAGAGCGCAGGTTGGTAGGCCGCTCGCGGCGGTGCTCGATCTTGCCGGTCGGATCGACGACGCCCGCGAGGATCTTCGTCCCGCCGACATCGACCCCGACTACCCGCCTTTCGGTCACCGCGCGCGCCACCTGTGGCGCTGAAGGTACGCAACTCCGACCCCTCGCGTGGCTACCATACCCCGCCGAATGTCGGCTCCTCGCGGAGAGAAGCCGTATCGCGTCTATCGCGGCGGTCGGGTCAAGGGCAAGGTGCCCACGATTCCGCGACCCACGCGCGAGCGCGGCGCCAACGGCGACGGACGCCGCGACTATCGCGGTCCCGGCTCGAAGCAACCGGGCCGGGGCTTACGCGGGTGGAGCTGGAAGCGCTGGACCGGCATCTCCGTGCTAGTCCTCGTCCTGTTCCTCTTCTTCTGGACACTTGCCGCGTACCTCTCGTTCCGCAGCGGTGTCAAGGATGCAAACAAGCGCCTACCGGAGTCGGTGCGCCTCGCGCTCGTCCCGGACAAGGGGATGATGCTCTCGCACGCGAGCGACATCCTCCTGCTCGGCACCGACCACTCGCTGAACCCGTCACGTGCTTCAGACCAACACTCGGATTCGATTCAGGTTCTCCGCACCGATCCGAAGCACCACACGCTGATCTACCTCTCGATCCCTCGCGACCTTCGCGTTCCCGACATCCCGGGACATGGGCCGGACAAGATCAACGCCGCCTTCCAGATCGGCGGAGCGCGGCTCGCGGCAAGGACGATCCACGAGTACACCGGTCTGCCGATCAACCACATCGTCGTCGTCAACTTCCATAGCTTCAGCAAGCTGATCGACAAGGTCGGGGGTATTGACATCAACGTCCCCCAGCGGATCCTTTCCAACAAGTTCGACTGCCCGTACGCGACGAGCGAGCGTTGCGCGCGCTGGAAGGGCTGGCGGTTCCGGAAGGGCGTCCAGCACATGAACGGCTACCGCGCTCTGATCTATTCGCGGATCCGCGAGAACTTGCTCAACCCGGCCGACACGGATATCACGCGCGGGGCGCGGCAGCAGGCGGTGCTGCAGGCGCTGATGTCGAAGCTTTCGAGCGCCGGCACCTTCTTCAAGCTTCCGTTCATCGGCGGCGACCTGATGAAGCCGCTCGCGACCGATCTCTCGCCGACCGAGCTCATGCAGATCGGCTGGCTGAAGTTCCGGGCCGGGAAGACGCTCCACTGCCGGCTCGGCGGCAAGGCCGACGGCGGCTACATCGATCCGAGCGAGGACAATCTGGCGGTGATCGCCATGGTCAGGGGCGAATCGGCTCCACAGCCGCCGCCACCCAACGGGGATACGTTCCCGCCTGGCTGCTTCGTCAACCGGCTTCCGCCCGGCGGCTAGGCATCGCTTTCCAGGCCGGCGGCTTTGGCCCGCGCGGCCGCCGCGGGCTAGGCCTCGGCGGCCTTCGTCTCGGACTTGGAGTCCGAGTCCTTCTTCGCACCCCCGTCCGAGTCGCCGCCGGCGCCGTCCTTCGACGGCTCCTTCTTGCGGGAGCCGCGACCGTAGTCCGTGGAGTAGAACCCGGAGCCTTTGAAGTGCACGGCAACGGGGTAGAGGACGCGCTCGACCGGGCCTTCGCCGCAAACCTCACACTGGTCGGGCGGCGCATCATCCATGCGTTGGAATAGCTCGAAAACGTGTCCGTTCGGGCAACGGTACTCATAGATGGGCACTCTCTGACAGTAGCAGCGGGTCCTTTCGGCACCCCGCCGGACGGCGCCGGCTAAGGCGTGCGCGAGCGTGCTTCTGTGCGCTCGAGCTCGACGAGCTCCCGATAGCACGGAGCGTCCTCGAAGGCGGCCAACCCCGCCCGTGGCGGCCGCTTCGCGGCGGCGCGGCGGCGGCGGGCGGCAGCCAGCACAGCTGAAGCGCCGACGAGCCCGCCGAGCGCAAACGTTCGCAGGCGATCGCGCCGTCTCTGCTCGTCCATGGGACGATTGTACGGCGATGCCCCGCTTCGTCCTCTGCACGCTCGGCGACCTGCTGCTCGACGTGATCGTCCGTCTCGAGGAACCCCTGGAACAAGGGACCGACGCCGCGGCGCTGACCCGGACGGGCGCCGGCGGCCAGGCGGGCAACGTCGCGGCCTGGGCGGCAGCGCTCGGCGCCGAAGCGCGGTTCGTCGGCAAGCGCGGCGACGATCCGGCCGCGTCGCTGGCCGCCGGTGAGCTGACCCGGCTCGGCGTGACGGTCTTCGGCCCGGTCGCGGTCGGACGCAACGGCGTCGTGGTCTCGATCGTCGGCAAGGACGGCGAGCGTGCGATGGCCAGCGACCGAGGAGTGGCGCCGACGCTTTCGGCCGACGAGCTCGAACCTGCCTGGTTCGAGGGCTGTACACACCTTCACCTCTCCGGGTACAGCCTGATGTCGTCGCCGATCGACGGCGCGGCAACCCGTGCCGCCGAGCTCGTAGGCGCCGCGGGCGGGACCGTCAGCGCCGACCTGGCCTCCCGGCGTGTGATCGCCGCTTTTGGGCGGGAGCGACTACGCAAGGTGCTTCAGGAGCTCGGACCGAAGATCGTGTTCGCGAACGAGGAGGAACGCGAGGAGATCGGGCAGCCGGCGTCGGAGGCGACGTGGGTCGTGAAGCGCGGGTCAGCCGGCTGCTCGATCGAGCGCGGCGGCGTGCGGTCCGATTTTCCGGCCCTGGCAGCGGAAGTCGTCGACACCACAGGCGCCGGGGACGCGTTCGCAGCGGGCTATCTCGTGGGCGGGGTCGAACTCGCGCTGGCGACAGCGGCGCGTTGTGTGGCCAACCTCGGAGCGACGCCGTGATCGAAATCGCGCCAGAGGTTCAAGCAGCACTCGACTCCGGGCGAGGCGTCGTGGCACTCGAGACGACGCTCGTCGCGCACGGCTTTCCGGCCGGAGAGGGCCTCGACGTAGCGGTCGCTGCAGAGCGGCGCGTCCGGGAAACCGGCGCGGTGCCGGCGACGGTGGGCGTTCTCGCGGGACGCGTCCGTATTGGCCTCTCGGAGCATGAGCTCGAGCGCTTCGCCGCGGCCGGCAGCTCGGCGCGAAAAGCCGGCCCGCGCGACCTCGCCGTCTGCGTCGCGGAGGGCGTCCTCGGCGCGACCACGGTCGGCGGAACGCTGGCGGCCTGCTCGGTTTCGGGGATCCGGTTTCTCGGCACGGGGGGAATCGGCGGCGTCCATCGCGGATTCTCGGACCGCCCGGACGTGTCCGCCGACCTCGGCGAGCTCGCGCGGGCACAAGCGCTCGTCGTCTCCTCGGGCGTCAAATCGCTCCTCGACGTGCCGGCGACGCTCGAGGTGCTGGAAGCGCTGGGGGTGCCGGTGCTCGGCTGGCAAACCGAGACGCTGCCGCTCTTCTACACGGCCGGAGGCGGTCCCCGGGTCCCGGCGAAGGTCGCAACCGCGTCCGAAGCCGCCGCCGTTGCAGACGCCCACTGGTCGCTCGGCCGCGCGGGGCTGCTGCTCGCGCGGGCACCTGCCGAGAGCCTGGACGTGGAGCCGCTGATCGAGGCGGCGCTGGCGGAAGCGCGCTCGCGGGATGTCGTCGGCCAGGACGTGACGCCGTTCGTGCTCGCCGAGATCCATCGCGAAACGGCCGGCGAGAGCGTCCGGATTAACAAGCGCCTGATCGTCGACAATGCCGGACTCGCGGCGGAGGTCGCGACCGCCCACGCCGATCGCTAGGAGGGTTGATCCCGACAAACCCTCCTAGTCGAGAGCGTTCAGGAACTCGTCGATGGTCAGGGCGGTCAACGTTTGCAGCTTCGCGCTCCCGCGGGCGCCGAGCGCGACCGAGACCCTCGCGATCGTCGCGGCATCGGGAGCTTCGACCACGTTCACGAAGTCGAAAGGCCCGAGCGTCGCCCACTGGTGCAGGACACGGGCGCCGAGCTCCTCGACGTCGTTATTGACCTCGCGCAGCCGGGCGGGGTTCGACTTGAGCGTCTGCACCCCCTGCGCGGTCAGATTGGACAGCAGGATGTACGTCGGCATTGCGCCTCCTCGGTCGGGGCGCCGAGCCTACACGGGCCAGCTGGTCGTAATAGAGGAGCGCGCCGCCGAGGAAGAGCAGGGGCGAGATGACGAGAACGGACAGAAACGCGGATGCCCTGAGTGCAGCCGTGCCGGCAGAGCGAAGGGTGAAGAACAGGACATAGGCGGTCAGAAGGCCGACGAGCGCGAGCGTTGCCAGCGAACCGATTCCGTGCGCTAGATCGGCCCGGGCTAGCTCGAACGCACGGCGGTACGAGACACGGTTCTCGAGTGTGATCACCGGAACGACCAGACCCGCGAAGCCGAGCCACACGACGGCCGGCAGCAGGCCAAAAATGCCCAGTAAGCCGAGCAGCACGATCGCCGGAGCAAGCGTGATCACCCCGATACCGGTCGCTTCGGCGAGTCGCCTCCGTGGCAGGCGTTCTTTGGCGACGACTCCGGTCGCAAGTGCGAACGAGAGACTGGCCGCTGCGGCCGCCACCGTGAAAGCGAGCGGCAATCTCGCGGCTCCCGGTGCTTCGGCGAGTATCAGTCCGGCGGCGGCCGGGGCGATACCCAGGGCGAGCGAGCGCCAGAAGCGGCTGCCGTAGAGCCGGATCGTCTCGGCCACGAGCTGGCCGACGGTCCGGGTCTCAGGCGGTAGCGGGGGCGGTGCGGGCTGTGGTGGTCGGCGCCGCGCCGGCTGTGGCTCGCGAGGGTTCTTCCGGCGTGCCATCGCTTCCGAACCTACCGGTTACAGGTACACGCGAGACGTTGGTCGCCACCACTCCCGCCCACCGACAGGCTAGGTCGAAAATTGTCGCGCCTGTGGAACGCCCGTGTCACAAAAGCGGAACACGCGCTAGCGTCAGAGCATGAACGAGACGCTCCCACGAAGCCGCGAATGACGGTAGCGCCGTCGACGCCGACCCGGGAACGCCCTACCCGTGACAGCGGCGGCCGGACGGGCGACGCCTGGCGAGTGATCGTCCTCAACGACAACCACAACACGTTCGAAGGCGTGGCCGCTGCGCTCTCGCACGTCCTTCCGGGCGTCGACTTCGACCAGGGGATGACGCTCGCGAATCGGATCCACAACACGGGGCAGGCCGTCGTCTGGTCAGGGCACCGAGAGCCGGCCGAGCTCTACTGGCAGAGCCTGAACGACCTCGGTCTCACGATGGCGCCGCTCGAGCGCTGAGGGCTTAGGCGGCCGCAACCGCCGCTCGAGCGGTGGCCTTCTCGAACACGAGCTCCCCCTCCCGGGCGTCGACGCGGACTGTGTCGCCTTCGGCGAACTCGCCCTCGAGCAGTCGGAGCGCCAGCGGGTTCTCGATCAGGCGCTGCAGCGCCCGCTTGAGCGGCCTCGCACCGTACGCCGGATCCCAGCCCGCTTCCGCGATGAGCTCCTTCGCCTCAGCCGTCAGCTCGAGCTCGAGCCCACGCTCCGCCAGCCGCTCGCGCAGGCGCGCGAGTTGCAGGTCGACGATCTCCGCCAGTTGCTCGCGAGAGAGCGGCTTGAACTCGACGATCTCGTCGATCCTGTTCAGGAACTCAGGCCGGAAGTGGTCGCTCAGGGCGGCCTCGGAGCGGATGTTCGAGGTCATGATGATCACGGTGTTCCGGAAGTCGACCGTGCGTCCCTGGCCGTCGGTCAGCCGTCCGTCGTCGAGGATCTGCAGGAGCACGTCGAACACCTCGTGGTGCGCCTTCTCGATCTCGTCTAGCAGGAGGACGCAGTAGGGCCGGCGCCGCACAGCCTCGGTCAGCTGGCCGCCCTCCTCGTACCCGACGTAGCCGGGCGGAGCGCCGACGAGGCGGGCAACCGTGTGCCGCTCCTGGTACTCCGACATGTCGAGCCTGACCATCGCCCGCTCGTCGTCGAACATGAACTCGGCGAGCGCCCGCGCGAGCTCTGTCTTGCCGACGCCGGTCGGCCCCAGGAAGATGAACGAGCCGATCGGGCGGTCCGGGTCCTGCAGACCGGTGCGGGCGCGACGTAGCGCGTTGGCGACCGCCTCGACCGCCTCGTCCTGCCCGACAACGCGCTCGTGCAGGCGCTCCTCCATGTGAATCAGCTTCTCGGTCTCGCCCTCGAGCAGCCGTGACACTGGAATGCCGGTCCAGCGCGCGACCACTTCGGCGATGTCGTCCTCGTCGACCTCCTCCTTCACCATCGGCTCGCCCTCGGGAATCGCTCCATCGCGCTGGGCGAGCTCGTGCTCGAGCTCGGGCAGCTCGCCGTAGCGGATCTCGGCGACCCGCTGGAGCTCCCCTGCACGCTCGGCGCGCTCGGCCTCGGACTTGAGCTCGTCGATGCGCGACATGATCTCCTTGACACGCTCGAGCGCTTCTTTCTCCTTCGACCAGCGGGCGGCGAGCTCGTCACGGCGCTCCTTGGCCTCCGCGAGCTCGCGCTCGAGCGGCTCCCGCGTCTCCTTCGATTCCTTGCCCATCGCGGCGAGCTCGATCTCGAGCTGACGGACGCGCCGGTCGGCCTCGTCGAGCTCGAGCGGCGACGAATCGATCTCCATCCGCAGCCGTGAGGCGGCCTCGTCGACGAGGTCGATCGCCTTGTCCGGCAGCTGGCGGTCGGCGATGTAGCGCGCCGACAGAACTGCCGCCGCGACGAGGGCCGCGTCCCGGATCCGGACGCCGTGGTGCGCCTCGTAGCGCTCCTTCAGCCCGCGCAGGATCGCGATCGTGTCGGCGACGGACGGCTCGCCCACGAATACCGGCTGGAAACGCCGCTCGAGCGCAGCGTCCTTTTCGATGTGCTTGCGGTACTCATCGAGCGTCGTCGCCCCGATGCAGCGGAGCTCGCCGCGCGCGAGCATGGGCTTGAGCATGTTCGCGGCGTCCACCGCGCCCTCGGCCGCGCCCGCCCCGACGATGGTATGCAGCTCGTCGATGAAGAGGATGAGCTCGCCCTCGGCGTTCTTGATCTCGGTCAGGACGGCCTTCAGCCGCTCCTCGAACTCGCCGCGGTACTTGGAGCCGGCAAGCATCGCGCCGATGTCGAGCGCCCACACCCGCTTGCCTTTCAGGCCCTCGGGCACGTCGCCGGCGACGATCCGCTGTGCGAGACCTTCGACGATGGCCGTCTTGCCGACGCCCGGGTCGCCGATCAGGACCGGGTTGTTCTTCGTCCGCCGCGAGAGCACCTGAATCACTCGACGGATCTCCTCGTCGCGGCCGATGACCGGGTCGAGCTTGCCCTGCTCCGCCAGCTCCGTCAGGTCGCGGCCGAACTTCTCGAGCGCCTGATAGGTGCCCTCTGGATCCTGCGAGGTGACGCGCTGGCCGCCGCGGACGGCCTTGATCTTCGCCTCCAGCTGTTCGCGCGGAACGACATCCAGTGCGAGGAGCAGATGCTCGGTGGAGACGTAGTCGTCCTCCAGCCGCTGTGCTTCCTCGAACGCTCGATCGAGCACGCGTGAGAAGGCCGCGCCGACTTGAGGCTGCTGCGCGGCGCCCTGCGTCGCCGGCTTCGCGCGCAGCGCCGCCTCCGCCTCTGCACGGAGCGAGTCGGGATCCGGCACCAGCTCGCGCGGCAGCTCCTGGTCGAGCAGAGCGAGCACGAGGTGCTCTGGGTAGAGCTCAGGGTTGCTCATCCGGCGCGCAAGCTCCTGCGCGGCCGCGACGGCCTCCTGGGATTTCAAAGTCAGCTTGTTGAAGTCCATGCGTCCTTTCAGGCCATGTCTGGGGTCAGACCCCGGCCGTGGCCGTTTCGTTCAGCTTTCGGGGGGTGGTCAACGGGTTCTGCCCCTGCGCGCGTCGCGCTCAACGGCACTTCGGGGCACGTCTGGGGTCAGACCCCGGACGGGACTCGAACGGACAGCGCTCATCGTGTCCTCGCCGGCCGCGGCGCCTGGTACAGGACGAGGTCGCGCCGGTACTGCTTGTGAACGTTCTGAATCTCTTCGCGCATCTGGCGCTCGAGCCGCTCGAGCCGCTCGTGAGCTCTCCGCAACTCGTCCTCCAGCCGCAGCACGACCTCGACGCCGGCCAGGTTGAGCCCCAGCTCCGTGGTCAGCCGCTGGATCAGGCGCAGCCGCTCGAGATCGGCCTCCGAGTAGAGCCGCGTGTTCCCGCGCGTGCGCCGGGGGCTGACGAGCCCCTTGTTCTCGTAGATACGCAGCGTCTGTGGGTGCATGCCGACGAGCTCGGCGGCGATGGAGATCATGTAGCGCGGGCGGTCGTCCATCAGCGCTCCTCCTCGGTGCGGTCGGGCCCCCACATGCGGTTCATGACGGCCTCGCCTGCCTCGTAGGCGGTGAGGCCGAGGCGCTTGCGGGCGACGTACGAGCGGACGTCGAAGTACGCACAGGCGGCGACGAAGATCGCGACGATCAGCCAGAGCAAAGGCCGGTTCCAGCTCGCCCCAGCCGCAACGAGGACGACGAACAGCATCCCCGCGTTCAGGAGGGTGCCGACAGGTGACAGGGACCAGACGAGCAGGTGCGTCATGGCTCGCCTCACGAAAAGAGCGCTTCCCGCGGGTCGTCGTGTGACTGCTTCTGCAGTTCCTCGAGCAGCTCGCGCTCGCGCTTTTTCAGCTTCTTCGGCACGGTCACCCGCACTCGGGCGAGTAGGTCGCCGCGGCCCGAGCCCTTCAGCTTCGGCGCTCCCTTCCCCTTGACGCGCAGCAGAGTGCCGTCCTGCGTCCCGGGCTTCACCTTCACGGAGACCGGACCGTCCGGAGTCGGTACCTCGACGGTCGCGCCGAGGGCGGCCTCCGAAAACGTGAGCGGAACGTCGACAACCAGGTTGTCGCCTCGGCGTTCGTAGAGCTTCGATGGCTGCACACGCGTGATCACGTACAGGTCGCCCGCCTCGCCGCCCGCGAAGCCGGCTTCGCCCTTGCCCTTGAGGCGGATCCGGCTTCCGTCCTTGACGCCCGCCGGGATCTTGACCGTGTAGCGCTTCGTCCGGCGCTCGCGCCCCGAGCCGCCACAGCGGGGACAGGGGTCCTCGATCACCGTGCCGTTGCCGCGACAGCGCGGGCACGGCTGCGACAGCGCGAAGAAGCCCTGGCTCTCGGCGACGACGCCGCGCCCGTTGCACTCTGGGCAGATCTTCGGCGACGTCCCGGGCTTGGCGCCCGAGCCGTGGCATTCCGCGCACGCAGTGTCCAGCGTGACCGGAATCTTCGTCTCGACGCCCTTGAGCGAGTCCTCGAACGAGAGGTTGACCTCGACCTCGAGGTCGGCACCGCGTTGGGCGCGTGAAGCTCGACCACCGCCTCGGCCGCCACGGCCTCCGAAGAGACCGCCGAACAGGTCCCCGAGGTCTCCCAGATCGCCGACGTTGAAGTCGCCGAAATTGACGTTGCCGCCCTGAAAACCGCCGCGTCCGTTCGCCGAACCGAAGGTGTCGTACTGCTTCCGCTTCTCGGGATCGGAGAGGAGGTCGTACGCGCCCTGAACCTCCTTGAACCGCTCCTCGGCGGCCGCATCACCGGGATTGCGATCGGGGTGGTACTCGCGCGCGAGCTTGCGGTAGGCCTTCTTGATCTCGTCGGCCGAGGCGCTCTTCGAGACACCGAGGACGTCGTAGGGAGACTTAGGCGTCGTCGCCAT
>Ga0066652_100001258_pt1 | contig 12964 bp, 7 predicted proteins | sample GraSoiAngelo_101_FD_71413 | JGI IMG/M metagenome (GOLD analysis project Ga0066652, IMG submission 71413) | Grasslands soil microbial communities from the Angelo Coastal Reserve, California, USA - 14_0903_02_30cm | ecosystem: Environmental > Terrestrial > Soil > Grasslands | place: USA...
CCATGCTCACATAGTCGTGCTTGTCGCCGCTCGGCGGCGTGCGCCGCTTGTCCGTCACCGAGAACGGTCCGGCCTTGAGGGCGACGTCGGCCTCTCTCACGAGCCGCTCGTAGGCCGGACGGAGCGCCGTGTCGCCGGTCGCGAGCAGCTGCCTGGCCTGCTCGAGCGCCTCCGCGCGCAGCGAGTACACGCGGAGCCGCGCGACGGTGGGCGTCGCCGCGACCGGGGATTGCGCCGCAACGGCGCCGAGCTGGAAGCCGAGGCACCACAGGGCGAGCGTGGCGATGCACGGCGACACGCGGGTAAACCCGCGGCTCGGCACTGCCCGTAAACGGGCGGGCCCGGGTCGGGCATCACGAGAGATCGATTCCACTAACGGGCCCCCGCTCCCGCGCCGCGCAGGTATTCCGCCGCCACCGTCGCGAACTGCGCGATCGCGACCTCGGGCTCCGCGATCTCCGGATGCCAGCGCTTCTCCCACTCGAAGCTGTAGACGCCGCGGTACCCGATCCTGACCAGCGCTTCGATCTGACGGCGGACCGGCACCTCGCCGGTGCCGGTGAGCACGTAGCGGCGATCCTTCCCACCGGGCCCAGCGGGCACGGAGTCCTTCAGGTGCGTATGGCGGATGTAGCGCCCCAGCTGAAAGACCGTGTCCTCCGGCGCCTCCTTCCCCGAGACGAACGTGTGGTGCGCGTCCCAGAGCAGGGCCACCGCCGGGGAGTCCGCCTGTCGGAGAATGTCGAGCAGCGTGGGCGAGTCGGTGAAATCACCGTGGGATTCGATCAGGACCGTGACGCCTTTGGGCCGCGCGTAATCGCCCAATTCGCGCAGCCCCTGAGCGATGTGCGCGATGGTAACCTCCCGCGGCACGCCGCTCATATAATTGTTTCCGAACACGCGCACGTAGGGGGCGCCCAGCACTTCCGCCAGGTCGATGAACCGGCGCGCCTCGTCGAGCTGGGCGGCGTGCTTCGTGGGGTCCTGCTCGTGCAGCTGGGCCGAGGCGCCGAGGCAGGAGAGCCGCAGCCCGCGCTCGCGAAGCTGCTGCTTCGTCAGGTCGACCCGGCCTCCCTCTCGCGAGAACTCGGGAGCCCGGCTCAAGTCCATCGTTGCCTGGAGGCCCCGCAGCTCGACGGCGACGTAGCCGTGGATGGCGGCGAAGTCCACGATCTGAAGCCACGTCCACGCCGGGCACCCGAGCGTCGAGAAGCCGAGCGGGAGCTGGTCCGCGGGCCTCACGTTCCCCCTCTCCCGAAGGGAGAGGGGGCCAGGGGGTGAGGACAGGAGCGCGGCGGAGGCCTCGAGGAACTCGCGGCGGGTCGTCATGGTCCGGCTCCTTCCCAGAGCCACAAGAGTGGTTGGCGAATCGGGTAGTTGCGGATCACCTCGGCCACGGTGGGATCGGGGTCGAGCGTCTTCCACAAGTCCACGTAACGCGCCTCGCGCAGGGCGAGACCGCCGAACAGGAGGGCGGGATTCCGCACCGGCCACTGGTCGTCATACATCACGTCCGGCGGCTTCGGCCAGGTGCGCTTGTCCTTAATGAAGGGGTACATGTACGCGAGCGCCCTCCGCATCCCGCGTCCGTCGCGAGTCGTGTACGCCCACGAGTCGAGTATCCATGCGAGCGTACCCATGACGTCCAGCTGAAACAGCGAATACCCATATGGCTTGGTGCGCGCGAGCTCCCGGGGAAAGCCGCCGTCGGGGGCCATCTGGCCGGAGACGAGCGTGTCTTCGAAGAAGCGCCGCATGCGGGACAGCCGCTGCTCGTCGCCGATGAGATGCGCGAACTCGGCTACCTGCAGGGCCCAGGCTGCCGCGTGATTGTTGCCGCTGTTGCGCTCGTCGAGCCCGTAGGGATGGGTGGTGATCCAGTCGAGATATTCCCGGAACCAGCGCTTGGTCCCGACAAGCGTCTCCCCCTTGAGATATCCGAGCCGCTCCAGCACCCAGACGGCCCGCGCCACTTCCACCAGATGAATGGTATCGATGAGGCCGGTGCCCCGCCCCGTCGCCCGACCCCTGATCGCCTGCGCGTACAGGAGACTCGGGTTCATTCGCGTGCGCGCGTCCACGAACCAGGCCTCGAGATGCGTCCCGGCGGCCCGCGCGTAGCGCACGTCGTTGGTGATCAGATAGGCCGCCACCAAGGCCGGCACGATCTGGCTGAGCCGACGCATCGCGTCCCGGTGGGCGACAAAGTTGTCCGGGTTCGTCTCCCCGTCACGCCGCACGTACGGGCTGTCGGGGCTGCGCGGATCGGGCCACCAGTAGTCGCCTTCCGAATAGAAATCGTGCGGCCCGCCGGCGCTCCGCTCGGCGCGTACGGCGGTGATCGTCACGGGCGCCTCTCCCAGGTAGCGGTCCGCGGCCGCGAGGACACGCGCGCGCTCGAGCTGCACCAGATCGCGGCGCGTCAGCTGCGCCTGGACCGGGACGGCCACCATCGTGAGCAGCAGAACGAAGCGGCTCAAGGCTGGACCGAAAACGCGTAGATAGTCCGGGAGCGGTACTCCGCCCCGGGACGCAGAATGGTCGACGGGAACGCGGGCTTGTTGGGAGAGTCGGGAAAATGCTGTGTCTCCATCGCGAAGCCGCCGCGGTGCCCGTACACGACCCCCTGCTTCCCGCGCAGCGTGCCGTCCAGGTAGTTGCCAGAGTAGAACTGCAGTCCCGGCTCCGTCGTGGAGATCTCCATCACCCGTCCGCTGGTAGGTTCATAGACCCGCGCGGCGAGCGTCAGACCCGTGCCGCCCTTGCCGCCCTTGTTCAGCACGAAGTTGTGATCATAGCCCCGTCCGTAGCGGAGCTGGAGGTCCTCCGCGTCGATGCGGGCGCCGATAGAGGCGGGCGAGCGGAAATCGAACGGCGTGCCCGCCACGCTCCTGACCTCTCCCGTCGGGATCAGCGTGGAATCGACCGGGGTGAAATGGTCCGCATTCAGCGTGACGACGTGACCCAGAATGTCCCCCCCCCGGCCGTGACCTGCCAGGTTGAAGTAGCTGTGCTGCGTGAGGTTGACGGGGGTCGCGCGGTCGGTCGTGGCGTGGTAGTCGAAGATCAGCTCGTCGCGGTTCGTCAGGGTGTAGGTGACGGTGGCGTGCAGCATGCCCGGGTAGCCCTCCTCGCCGTCCCGGCTCGTATACCGCAGGATAAGGCCGACCGAGTCGGGGCCGTCGAACGGCGTCACGTCCCAGACTACTTTGTCGAAGCCCCTCGCGCCGCCGTGGAGGTGATTGGGCCCGTTGTTGGTGGCCAAAGTGTAGGTCCGGCCGTCGAGGGTGAACCGGCCGCGGGCGATGCGGTTGCCGTACCGCCCGATAAGGGCGCCGAAGTAAGGGGATGCCCGCTCGTAGCCCGCCAGGGAGTCATAGCCAAGGACGACATCGTCGAACTTGCCGGCCCGGTCCGGCAGCTTGAGCGAGACGATGATGCCGCCGTAGTCGAGCACCCTGAGCTCGATGCCGTGGGCATTCTTGAGCGTGTACACGCTGACGGACTCTCCGCGAGCGGTGGTGCCGAACGGCTGGGGACGCGGTGCACCACGTGCACACGCGCCGCTAGATGCCAGGATCAAGACCCAGCCGCGGGCGGTCAGGATATCTTGAATCATGGCGAGACACCGGCTCTTCACGATCGCACTTGTCGTCGCGTCTCTCCACACCCCTCGGTCCGCTCTCAAGTCCTCACCCCCTGCGCGGATTCCCCTCGCCGAACATCCGCGGCCCGACTTCGAGCGGGATGAGTGGCAGAATCTCAACGGGACGTGGCAATTCCAATTCGATCCCGCGGACCCGGGCGAGAGCCAGGGGTGGCCGCGAAGCGGGCTTCCCGCCCCCCGCCCGATCGTCGTGCCGTTCCCGTGGGGCAGTCCGCTCTCCGGCGTTCCGGACAGCGGTTCCATCGGCTGGTACGCCCGCACCATCGAGATCCCCACCCGCTGGTCGCAAGGCGGTCGCCGCGTCTTCTTCGTCGTCGGCGCTGCCGACTGGCGCACCACGGTCTGGCTCGACGGCCACGCGCTCGGCACGCACGACGGCGGCTACATCCCCTTCGAGTTCGAGTTGACACGGTACGTGAAGTCGGGGCCGAAGCACCTGCTCGTCCTCCGGGTCGATGACGCACCGCGAGCCTTCAAGCTCGAGGGCAAGCAGGGCTACGGCAACGCGCGCGGCATCTGGCAGACGCCGTACGTCGAAGCCCGCGGCGGCACTCCCTTGCGGGTGCTCCACTTCTCGCCGGACATCGATCGAAAACGGGTCGTGGTGTCGGCCCAGCTGCTCGAGAGGGCGCCTCGAGATCTGGCGCTGACGCTCCGCTTCACAAACGTCGAGCTGCCGGTGGTCACCCGGCGCGTGCCGCGCGGGGCCGACCAGCTGACCTTCGAGGTGCCGATCCCGCACGCCCATCTCTGGTCGCTCGACGATCCGTTTCTGTACGAGGTCGAGGCGAGCGTCGGCGACGACCGAATCGAGAGCTATTTCGGCATGCGGAAGATCTCGGTCACCACGCTGCCCGGAACCGATGACCGCTATGTCGCCCTCAACGACGAGCCGATTTACCTCCAGCTTACGCTCGACCAGGCGTTCCACCCTGAGGGGTTCTATACATATCCGAGCGACTCCTTCGTGCATGCCGAGATCCTGCGCGCCAAGCAGATCGGGTTGAACGGATTGCGTGAGCATGTCAAGGTGGAGGCGCCGCGCAAGCTGTACTGGGCCGACCGGCTGGGGCTCTTGATCATGGCGGATGTGCCCAACTCGTGGGGTGAGCCCGATTCCGCCATGCGACACGAGGCGGAGTCTACGCTGCGCGGGATGATCCGACGCGACTACAATCACCCCGCCGTCTTCGCCTGGGTGCTGTTCAACGAGACGTGGGGCTTGCTCACGAAGGCGGGACAACGTGAGGTGTACCGCCCCGAGACCCAGGCGTGGGTCGCATCCATATACCGGGAGGCCAAGAGACTCGACTCCACCCGGCTGGTGGAGGACAACTCGCCCTGCTGCGGCCGCGGCCACACCGAGACCGACATCAACTCGTGGCACTCCTACCTGCCGGGGTGGGCGTGGGAGCGCCACGACGAGATGGTGAGCGACAGTACGCGTACCGGCTCCTCGTGGAACTTCGAGGCGGGGTACCGGCAGGACCGACAGCCCAACATCAACAGCGAGTTCGGCAACGTCTGGGGCTACGAGGGGAGCACGGGCGACGTCGACTGGAGCTGGGACTACCACCGCGCGGTGAACGCGTTCCGCCGCCATCCCCGCATCGCCGGCTGGCTCTATACCGAGCTGCACGACGTGATCAACGAGTGGAACGGCTACTGGCGCTTCGACCGCTCGGAGAAAGAGACCGGCCTGGGCGAGCTGGTCGACGGCATGTCGCTTCGGGACCTCCACGCGCCGTTGTACCTCGCGGTGGGCGAGGAGCTGAGCCAGAGCGTCCCGGCCGGAGCGCGGGTGAGCGTGCCGTTGTACGCGTCGTTCCTGTCCCCCAGCAACGGGCTGGGGGACAGCTTGACGCTGCGCGCCGAGTTGTACGGCTGGAACTCGCTGGGCCAGAAGCGCGCGTATTTCGAGACCGCTCGCCGTGTGCCGTACCGCCCTTGGATGACCGGGCCGCTCGAGCCGCTCCTCGTCCCCATGCCCAACGAGCCTGTCGTCGTGATCCTGGCCGTCCGACTCGAAGATGCCAGCGGGACCGTGCTGCATCGGAACTTCTGTACGTTCGTCGTCGAGGGCGACCTGCCGCAGGAGACGCGACTCGACGACGGGCGTCGCGCCCGGCTGTTGCGCATCGATCCGGCCCGGTTCTCGGACGCGTCCTGGTCCCTCAAACAGTGGAACGTACTGGACGGGCTGAAAGTGAACGGGGCGGGCGCGGGATTCTTCGAGTATCGGCTTTCCTGGCCCGCGGGGTTGCGCCCGGCCGATCTCGATAGTGCCTTCTTCCTTGCGGAGGTGTCTGCGAAGCAGCTGCTCGGCAAGGATCGCGACAGCGCCGGACGGATCGAGGGCGATTTCATGCGAGGTCGCGGCACGTACGACCCGAGCCTGAATCCTAACGCGTACCCCATGACGGACGCCCGGCGCTTCCCGAGCGCCGTGACGGTCCGAGTCAACGACGCCGTCGCCGGACATGTGAGGCTCGAGAACGATCCAGCAGATCATCGCGGCATCCTCTCCTGGCATTCCCAGTTGCGCGACCGGCACCTGCGGGAAGCCGGCTCTTACGGGACGCTGCTGCACGTAACGATCCCGCGGGACGCGCTCGAGCGGGCCGCAGCGCGCGGCGAGCTGGTCATCCGGCTCGAGGTCGATCCCACCCTCCCCGGCGGGCTTGCCATCTACGGCCGCCGCTTCGGCCGCTATCCGGTCGATCCGACGGTGGTGCTCGTGTCGCAGCCGTGACCTCTCGGTCACGCGAACCGCGCGACGAAGCCACCACCCGCGCGGAGGTCCACCTTGAGCGAATCGTCCCGGCGCACGGTCGAGTGGTCGACCCGCACCGCCGCGGGGTCGTCCAGCTGATCGGCGACGAGCAGCGCCTCGCACGCCCCGCCCCCGAGAAAGGAGAGTGGAACCGCGACCGATCGCGCCGTCGGACCGTTCGCGACCACCAGGAACCACACTGCGCGGTGCCGCCGGGCGAACGCGACGACCTCGCCGATCTCGCTGAACGCCAGCACGCGCGTTTCATCCCAGACGGATGGAATGCTCTTGATCAGGTCGGCCGCCGGGTGCTCGAGAATCGCCTTCGGGTGCGCGCCGTACACGAGGAGGGGAGCCGTGAACAGCGCTGCCGTGGCGATCTGGTGCGCCCAGGACGTCTCGCGGCGACGCTCGCCGAAGAGCATCGGCGTGAAGTCAAGATGCCCGGCGAGCATACGGGTAAAGGGAATGGTCGTGTCGTGCTGCGACCATGCCGGCATGCTCCTCCGCTCCATCCCGGACACAGCCTCGCGGTTCAGCTCGTTCGGCCAGGTGCGTGACTCGCCGGTGGGCTTGTTCGCGCCGTGGAAGTCGACCATCAGTCGGTGACGAGCCGCACCCTCGAGCGCGGCCCGGTAGAGGTCCATGACCTCCTTGGCTTCATGATCGAAGAAATCCAGCTTTACGCCGACGGCCCCCACTTCCTGCACGTGCCGGAAGAACGCCTCGCGTGCGTCCGGGTCGCGAATCTCCTTGCTGTGTTGCCACAGCCAGATCCCGACGTTGCGCTGCCGCGAGTAGTCGATGAGCTCCCGCAGCCGGCTCTCGTCCCACTGCCGCCAGAAGCCCTCCACCAGGTTGTATTCGAACCCCAGCTCCCCAGCGAGCCGCGAGAACTCCTTCATGGTCTCGAGCGTGTTCTCGCCGCCGCCGTCCAGGTACTTCCAGACGGCGCGCCCAGGCCTGATCCAATCGGTGTCGAAGCCTTTCGGGAACAGCCGCGGGTCGGGCGGCGGCGCGAGGTCGTGTACGATGTCGCAGTTCACGAGCGTGTTTAGATCGGAGCCGATCATCACCACCCGCCACGGCGTCGTGATCGTTCCGACGATCGCCGCCGGCTGCGCCAGACGGGCGGCCTCGGCATCACCGTAGCGCAGCGTGAACGGATGGCTCGCGGGGTGAGCGTGACCGAGTCGTACCTGGAGCCCACGCTGTCCGTCCGCCTGCAGGGCCATACCGCTGTAGTTGATCACGGCCGCTTCGGTGATCGAGGCGTACCCTGCTCCGTCGGGGAGCTTGAACGTCACCGGCGGGGCGGCCCATTCCCCCGCCTGGACGTCCGCGATCTGCTTCCGGACGTGGGTGCCTTCGTAATGGCCCTGGAGGTCGTGATACCAGACGGTGGTCTGGGCGGGGAGCACGAACGTCGTCGCCTCATCCGGCACTCTGCTGCCCTCTCCGGGAACGATCCAGCGGAAGCCGATCCCGCCGTCGAAGACGCGCACCTCCAACGTGTAGGCGGTGCGGCTCGCCGTGTGCCGGAGGGCGATGCTCGCGCCCTTGAAGCGGTTGACCGCCTGTCCATGCACGCCGCGCCAGGCAAAGCGCTCGTTCCTCTCGTACGATTCCACCTTGCCCACCGTGGCACCCTGCGCGAGGTCGACGCCGTCCACGAGAAGGCTGAGGGGCGAAGGCTCGATCACGGCCGCCCTCCGGAAGGTGACAGCGAAGCGCAGCTGGGACTCGTCGCCCTGGAGCAGAAGCTCAACGGCGCCGTCCGGACTCGAGATCCGAACCCCGTCGTCACCGTCCGCCGCGCACCATGCCCGCTCGACATCGGTCGCGAGCGCGGGAGCGATGGGGGCGATGGGGGCGGCGAGCGCCGCGGCGAGAAACTCCCGGCGCTGCATCAGTAGAGCTCCACGGAGCGCGTCAGTACCCGGAGTTCTGCCCGAGTGCCGGATCCAGATCGATCTCCCGCTGGGGAATCGGCATGAACACCATGAAGTCCTTGATGCCGATCTTCGCCACGGGGTCGTCCTTGAGCGTGCTGTAGAACTGCCCCCAGCGCTTCAGGTCGAACACACGTTTGGACTCGAACGCCAGCTCCCAGCTGCGCTCCTGGTGCACGGAGTCGCGGAACTGGTCCTGACTGAGGCCCGCGGTGAGCGCCGGCAACTTGGCCCGCCCGCGCACGTCATTGATCGCGCCGTAGGCGAATGCGTCTGGCCCCACGGCCTCGTTCTCCGCCTCCGCGTACATCAGCTCCACCTCGGCGTAGCGGTAGATCGGCCAGTTCAGGTCCGTCCGTGAGTTGTTGAGCGCGATCGCTCCGGGGCCGCCAGCGTCGTAGAACTTGCCGTAGTATGGCATCGGCTGCTCGAAGCCCGCGCCGCGCTTCTGGAAGTCGCCGAAGCCGGTGGAGTCGGCCTTGTGATAGGGGTACGTCTTGGTGCCGGCGATCACCTGGGTGAGGAAGGTGACCGGCTTCCGGGCGTCCAGGGCGTTGAAGCTGTTCATGAAGGCCGCGGTCGAGAACCAGTAGTTGCTGCAGGACTCGATGCCGACCCCTGACGGCCGCGACTGGCAGGTGTACAGGTTGCGTTTCGTCCCCTGGAACTGGATTGAATAAATGTGCTCGGGACCGTTCTTGTTCTTGATGAGCCACAGGTCCGCAAAGTTCTGCACCAGGCTGTACGCTTTGCTGTCCATCACCGCCTGGGCCGCGCGGGCCGCATCGGCCCAATGGTTCTCCTGAACGAGCGCCCCCGACATGTTCATGTACACATCGGCGAGCATCGCGTTGGCGGCGCCGCGCGTGGGCCGGCCATCATCCGGGGTGGCCGAGTCGGGCCAGCGAAGCGGGAGCAGCGTGGCCGCGTCCTCGAGGTCTTGCGCGATCGAGTCGTAGATCTCCGCGATCGGCGCGCGCGTGATCACGCTGGCCGTGGCGAACTCGCTCGTCGGCCGCATCATGAGGGGAACACTGCCCCATACCCGCACGGCGTTGAAGTGATTGAACGCGCGGTGAAACTTGAAGGCGCCGAGGTAGCGGTCCTTCACGTCCTGCGGCAGGGTCGTCAACTGCGGGATCCGCTCGATGACGACGTTCGCCTGGTTGATCGCGCCGTAGATCTGCTGCCACACGCGCCACAGCCACTCGTTCGACGGGCCGAGCGTGTAGCTGTCCTGCTCGTAGCGTGAGCCGCTGGTCTGTGTGGTGATGGTTTGGTCGGACGGCACTTCGGTGAGGATCGGCCAGCCGCGGATGAAGTACGGCTGGTTCGAGCCGCCGGTGTACCAGTCGTCGATCCCAGCGAGCGCGATCTTCAGATCCGGCTCGGTCGCGGGGAAGTCGGTGGGCGTGAAGAAGTCCTCGGGCGCCTCGGTGAGCCAGGCGTTGCAGCCCGCGAGCGTGAGCGCGGCCACCAGGGGCAGGAGGGGGTTGCGCCTCATCGTATGCCTCCTAAAAGCCGACGTTCATGCCGAAGGTGACGGTGCGCGTGCCCGGATAGCTCGAGTCGTCCCAGCCGAGGTCGCGATCGCCGGTCCCGCGGGAGCTGACCTCGGGGTCGTACCAGGAGTATCGGGTGGCGGTGAAGAGGTTCTGGCCGCTCACGTAGAGCCGGACTTGGCGCGCCCCGACGCGCCGGGTGAGCTCGGGCGGCACGGCCCAATCGACCGTCACGTTCTGCAGCCGCACGAACGAGCCGTCCTCGATCCAGCGCGACGACATCCGGGCGTTGTCCGGCCCGATGCCAAGGCCGGTCATGGCGTTCGTGTGGTTGGTGGGAGTCCAGTAGTCGAGCACCGAACGGAGCATGTTGGTCGAGCCGCCGGGTGTCTCCATGCCGAGGCGATTCAGATTCACCACCTGGAAATCGAGGGCACCACGCACGATGTAACTGAGGGAGAGACTCTTGTAGCCGATCACGCCGGTCAGGCCGAACAGGTACTTCGGCTGCGCGTTCCCGAGAATAGTTCGGTCGTCGGAGTTGACGACCCCGTCGCCATTCAGGTCCCGGAACTTCTCGCCGCCCGGCCTGGCGCCGGGTTGGCCACTGTGGGCGGCCTCGACCGAGTCCTGGAAGATCCCATCCCAAACGTAGCCGTAGAAGTTTCCCAACGGCTCTCCGACGCGCACGATCGCCCCGTCCCGGATATTCGGCAACGAGCTGTTCGCGCCCGCCAGGAAGAACTCCCGGTCCGCGCCGAGATCGAGCACCTTGCTGCGGTTGAGGGACAGGTTGCCGCCCAGACGCAGCTGGAGCGGGCCGACGGTGTGACGCGTGTCGATGGCCAGCTCCAGCCCACGATTCTGCACCCTCCCGATGTTGGCGAGGTAGCTGTCGAAACCCGTGAAGTACGGCACCTGCTTCGCATACAGCAGGTCGCTGGTCGTCTTGTGGTAGGCGTCCACGGTGACGCTGATCCGGTTTTCGAGCAGGCCGAGATCGAGGCCGGCATCGTACTCGGTGGTGGTCTCCCAGCGCAGGTTGGGGTTCGTGATCCGGTCGAGGGTAGCGCCGTTGTTGAACGGCGTGAGGCCGATCGCGTAGGGCGCGCCGACGCTCCACGCCGCCAGGGACTGATACGCGCGGATGGCCTCGCTCCCGGTGCGGCCCGCGCTCAAGCGCAGCTTCAGCTCGCTCAGCGTCGGCGCCAATCGCCGGAAGAACGGCTCGTCGCTCACCCGCCATGCCACTGCGGCCGAGGGGAATACCGCCCACCTGTTGTTCACGGCGAACTTGGAAGAGCCGTCGGTGCGAATCGTCCCCGTCACGAGGTACTTGCCGGCGAGACCGTAGTTCAGCCGACCGAGGAACGAAGCAAGCCGGGACCGCGACAAGGTCGACGTGCCCGTCACCCGATCCGCCGCGTTGATGCGCGCGTAGCCGAGCTCATCACTTGTGAAGCCGATTCCCTGCTCCCCGTTCGATACGCTGCGCGTCTCCTGGGCCGTGAAGCCACCCAGCAGCGTGATGTCGTGCTTGCCGGCCAGCGTGCGTCGCAGGGTGATCGTGTTCTCGGACAGCCAGGTGCTCCCTTTGGTGTTGTCGAGGTTGGCCTGCCCGAGGTTCAACGACGCTTGGAGCAGGCGAGAGGTGTATTGCTGCTCCAGGGAGCTGCGCGAGGTGTACGCGAGGCTCGAACGCAACGTGAGTCCCGGCACCAGGTCGTATTCGGCGAACGCATTGCCGATGAAGTAGTCCGTGGTGCTCTTGTCTTTCCGGAGATCGACGATCGCGAGCGGATTGTCCATGACCTGGCCGGCGAGGAGCGGGCCGCTGAACTTGCCGCTCGTGTCGTACACGGGGATGGTCGGCGCGAAGCGCAGCGCCATCATGGTCACGGGCCCGCCGGCCGAGCCGTAGCCCGTGTTGACCCGGACTTGGTTGCCCACGGAGCGGCTGTAGCTGACGCGCGTGCCCACGCGCACCCGCTCGCCGAGGCCCTGGTCGAGGTTGACGCGCAGCGATCCGCGGCCGAAGTCGGAGCCGAGCACGACACCGTCCTGATCGAACCAGTTGGCGGAGAGCATCACGCTCATGGCGCCCGCGGTTCCGGAGATGCGCACATCGTGACTCCGGACCGGCGCCATCTGATAGATGACGTCTTGCCAGTCGGTCGTCGCCAGCGACTCGGGATGTGCGAATGTCACGCTCTTGTCGTGGTTCGGATTGAGCATGTAGAGCTGCGCGAACTCAGGGCCGCTCAAGAGCGCGATGTGCTTGCTCACATCCTGCACGCCGGTGTAGCCGGAGTAGTCGAAGGCGATTTGCCCCGGCCTGCCCCGCTTGGTCGTCACCAGGATGACGCCGTTCGCGCCGCGCGTTCCATAGATCGCCGTCGACGATGCATCCTTCAGAACGTCCACGGATTCGATATCGCCGGGATTGATCTCGTTCAAGTCGGCGCCGATGACGCCGTCCACCACTACAAGTGGCTCGTTGCTCGCCTGCAGGGAGTTGCTGCCGCGCACACGGACGCGTATCGAATCCGAGCCCGGTGCCGCGTTGGTCGTCTGGATCTGCACGCCGGACACGAGCCCCGAGATGGCTTGATCGATCCGGGCCACGGGGATCTTCGCGATATCCTGGCTGGACACAGAGCCGACCGAGCCCGTCAGGTCCTTCCTGAGCTCAGAGCCGTAGCCCACCACCACCACCTGGTCCAGCGCGATCGCCGCACTCGGCAACGTGAAGTCGGCGCTCGCCTCTTCTCCCCCGACGACCGTGATCGGCTGCTCCCGCGACGTATACCCGATCCGCGTCGCGCGGAGTTGGTAGGTCCCCGGCGCCACTCGCGTAATCACGTAGCGGCCGTCCGGTCGGGTCACCGCGCCGAAGTGGGTCCCGACCGCCACGAGGCTGACCCCTTCCAGCGGCACTCCCGTTTCTCCCCGCACCGTGCCCTGGATCTGGCCCGTGGGGGCCTGGGCGTACGCCGCCGTCGCGGTCAGCGCCGTAATGCCGACCAGAAGGGCGATCGTCGGTCTCATGGGGGGCTGCTCCGAAGGGGGG
>Ga0066652_100001259_pt1 | contig 12964 bp, 9 predicted proteins | sample GraSoiAngelo_101_FD_71413 | JGI IMG/M metagenome (GOLD analysis project Ga0066652, IMG submission 71413) | Grasslands soil microbial communities from the Angelo Coastal Reserve, California, USA - 14_0903_02_30cm | ecosystem: Environmental > Terrestrial > Soil > Grasslands | place: USA...
AGCGAATCCTTTTCAACTCGGATGCGCACCATGCTCGAGAAAGTCTCAGGCAGCATGAAAGTCACCAGCGTGGTGGTGGCTGCCACGAGAAGAAAGACCGCGAAAATCACGGTCTTGCGAATGCGGATGATCCGCCAGTAATCCAGAAAGTGAAGTTTTGCTTCCGGCGCGTTGAACGTTTTATTTGCTTCCATATAAAATCAAAAAAAGGAGGCCAGTTAACCCAGCCTCCCGATAAAAAACTACGACCGACCTGCCTTAGGCTCGTCTGTCTCGTCTGTCAGTACTGCACGCGTACACCCGCGTAGATACGGTTGCGCGAAAAACTGCGCCCACCCTCGTCTGAATCCAAACGATCGTAATTATAACCGATCTCAGTCGACCAGTTCTGGTTAAACTCGTATTGCAGGTTTACACCCGCTAAAAAATAGTTGTCTATGTCCCCGTCCTGAAATCCACCGTTAAATACCGAGCGCTGGTATTGTCCCACGAGGTTCGCCGCGATCCGCGCGGTGATCCGATGATGCACCGAGCTGTAAAAGGTGGTCGTCTCCTGGTCCAGGGTCACACTCGATTCTGTACCGCCGCCGGCCAGATCCGTCGGATTGTGGCGATGCCGCACCCCGATCTGCACGTAGCTGCCCGGCACATACCGATACGAGCCGCTCACGTCCGCATACGGACTCCAATCCGTTTCGTCCAATTCGGTATAATCGATGTATTCCACACCGGCACGGCCGGAGAAACTCAACTCCTCCGAAACCGTATACTCCGCGCCCACATACATGAGATGCGACATGGAATCGCGGTCGCCGCTCTTCAAGGCGGTCGGCGGGACGGGACCCGTCCCGAAGTCGGTCAGGAACTCGTCAGCCGTGTAATTGATCAGGTTCAGGCTGTAACCCACGATACCGACAAAGTCCGGACGGGCTTGCCAGCGCGCATCTAAACGCAGCGTGTGCTCCAACCGGTCCAGCACTGCCGAGCGCGAGCCCGGATCATTGTCATCCTGATAATCGTACCAGCCATTCTCGTAACCAAATTGAAACCCGAGGTTCTCGGTGGCTCGCGCAGTCAACTCCACAGAAGCGCGGTTGCGCATCACATCGGCATCGCTGCGGAATGTGCTCAGGGCCGCGCCTGATCCTTCAACCACTTCTGGTTCCTGGGCGTAGACGAAGCTCTCATTCAAAGCGAGCTTCAGCCGTTCACTGAAGCGATGGTCCAGCTTCAAATCGACTTCGTGCGTGTGGTCCATCGGGTCATCGCCACGCGCCTCGTAATATTTCATCGAGTAAGTGTAAGAGCCCCCGAAATAGGTTTGCTCCCCTGGCAGATTGAACGCTATCCGCGGACGGAGTTCGAACCCAACGCTCGAATCAGAAAGGTTTTTGGGTTGCGCGAAGTAGTTGTCATCGTAAAAGCCACGCAGTGAAGCCGAAATACTCCATGGCTTGCTTGTCTCCATCCGTGATAGTCCCGGTGCATACTGAGCTTTCAGTCCAGTCGCGCTTAGAGCGACCAGACTTGCCGAAGCGATAAGTTTTTTCATGTTCTATTCTAATGAAACCAACCAATTTGCACTGCGTTTATAGCAAAACGACTGCCACGATTTGCCCGAAGCAGCCGTTAATGTCAAATAGTTTCAGAAACCCCCGGGATTAAGGCTTCTGCTCAGTTTCTGTGCCTTTGATATGTTTTTTCGCCAGGCGTTCAGAATCTGTTAAAAATATTTCGTGCCATAACGGTTCGGGTGCTTTTTGCAACGGAAAACCAGCAGGAACCTCCTGATTGATAACCACTCCCAATACGAAACTCTCCCAGGTGTCCCCGCCCCCGCGCACCCAATGCTTCTGCGTCAACTGATACGCCTGCTTCAGGCGCGTGAGCGTTTCCTCCGGCGCATTGGCGCGCGACAGTTGCTCACCCAAGTCGCCGATCAGTCCCCGGAAAGCCTCCCAGTCCTTGTCCTCGGCTTCGGCGTGGCGCCACTGCAGCACCGCTTGGCTGTCTATTGTTTTCATTGTTTTGGCGCTCAGATACAAGCCCGCCGTCGAATGGATGTTTCGCACTTCATAGAAGCTTTCATGCGCATTCGTCGGGCTGCCCGAGTTCAAGGGCAACCAGACCCCCGTCCGATTCGCATACCACGCCACTGCCCATGGGATGTCTGAAACCACCCACCGGTTCCCTTCCACATAGTCAGCTTTGGCTTGTATCCATGGCGGCGCGTAAGGTGGGTAAACGACCGGCGAGGGGTGCGGCGTAGAAAACGCCAGAATCAATGGCGCCGTGGCCAGCAGGAAAAAAATGCCAATTATTATGAAGCGCGTCGCGGGTGCGGCAAATTGTTCCAAAAGGTTGAACAGCAGGGTCGTCCCGTAAATCGCAATTGCCGGGAATACAATTATTAACAGATTCTCCGAATTGACCCCGGGAGATTCCTTGCTCAATTCAGTCTCGCCCAGCGCTTGCGCAAACAGAAACGCGCCGAGGCACGACACCACAAACCAGCGCATCCGGCCCAGGACCACATTGCGGAAGGGCAGCAGCAATCCCGCGATGAACAACGCGCTCATCCAACTGCCGCCCAGATTCGGAATCGTTGTCAGCAAGTCGCGCCCGTTGCGCAGCAGCTTGCCCGCGAATTCGTCCGATCGAATGAGGCTGAAGTTGGGATGGAGACTGCGCTCGAGTTCGAAACCCTGAAACGAGAAACTCTCGTGAAACAGCGCGAAACCGGCCGTCCCGAACATCGTGCCGCTCAGATTGTAATTGCGCATCAGCCATGGCGTGACGATCCCGCCGGCGATCAGGACGGCAATGACTGCGGCGGCAATGCGGTTTTTGCCCGCGGTGGAACTTAAAAACGCAATCGCAGGAACGATCACCCATCCGAAGCTGTACCGGGTTAGTATCCCGAGCCCAAGACAAAGACCCATGAGCGCGGCCAGCAAAAAAATTTGTTTGTCATGCGTGTCCGTCTGATCGCGCCCAAGAAAATCGATCCGCGCCAGCGCCCACCACAGACCAAGAAAAAACACGATCAGCAGCATGGTCGGCAGGCCGGAATTGCTGAAACGCCACAACAGCTCGGTGCCCGAAACAATGCCGGCCGCGACCCAGGCCACGGACGGATCGAACAGCCGACGCGCGATCAAAAAGACCAATCCCACGGCAATCAGGAACAATACCTGGTTCATAGCCGTGATCCAAAGATCGGGCCCGTAGATCCGAAACTTCTCGATCCCCGTCGTGATCTCGTACTTCTGCGGGCGCCATTTCAGCGTCCCCGCGAGCAGCGTCGGATAAACGGGCGGGTTCGCGAGGTCCGGATGTAATTCGGGTAGTGTGTTTGTCTCGCCCCCATGCTTTTGCAGCAGATAAATGCTGAACGGGCGCACGAAGCTGGTGGTGTAGCCCTTGCCTTCGGCGATGTTCCGCGCGAGTTGCGCCGCATCCATCCCTTCAATCGTCGAAAGGTTCCGGTAAAGTGCGAAGTCGTAGAAAATTGCAAGCGTTATGACGAATATCAGCCCTACGGCGTAGGAAAGATAACGGTAGGCGGGGCCATGCTCGAGCTTGTGGATGATCTCCTGAAGCCGAAAGCTCATGTCAGAGATGCTCGAGACTGTACGTGTGCAGCTTGCGGTGCAAAGTCCGCCGGCTCATCCCCAGTTTGCTGGCAGCATCAGTGCGATTGCCGTCGCATTCTTTTAACGCGCGAATGATCAATTGCTTTTCCGCGTCTTTGACGTCCAGTCCACCACCGGTTGATGGCGTGCCCACGTTCTTACCGGGAGTTGGAATCGCGGGCACACCGCCGCGAACTTCCGGCGGCAGGTCGCGCACCGTGATCCGTTCACCTCGGCAAAGCACTACCGCTGTTTCAACTGCGCTGCGCAACTCGCGGACATTGCCCGGCCAGGAATAACTCTGCAAGCGTTCCATGGCTTCCGGCGCGATTTCATGCACGGCCTTCTCGTTTTCGCGCGCCGACTCGCGCATGAACCCCTGCGCCAGCAGCGGAACATCCTGGCGGCGCTCCCGTAACGGCGGCAACTCGACCCGCACGCCCTTCAGGCGAAAATACAAATCATCGCGAAACTGCCCGGTGGCCACCAGATCTTCCAGGCGCTTGTTCGTCGCCGCGATCAAACGCACGTCCGCGGTCAGCGTCTTTGTTGATCCAACGCGCTCAAACGTCCGCTCCCCCAAAAAGCGCAGCAGCTTGATTTGAATCGTGGCGTCAATCTCCGCGATTTCATCAAGGAACAACGTGCCGCCCTGGGCCGATTCAATACGCCCGATCCTCCGTTCGTGCGCGCCCGTGAAGGCGCCTTTCTCGTGCCCGAACAGTTCACTCTCGATCAATGTCGACGGCAGGCCGGCGCAATGCACCGTCACCATCGGATGATTGCGCCTCGGGCTGAGTTGATGAATGGCTTTGGCAATCAGTTCTTTGCCCGTGCCGCTTTCGCCCGTGATCAATACGGTCGCCCGCGTCGGCGCCACCTGGCGCACGACTTCGAACACTTCGACCATTGCGGATGATTGCCCAATGATATTCTCTATGCCGAACTTTGAATCCAACTGCTGCCGCAGCGTCACGTTCTCAGTCTCAAGCTTCTGCTGGCGCAGGATGCGCGCGATGCGCATCTCCAATTCCTCGATTTGCAGCCGGCCTTTGGCGATGTAATCGTCGGCCCCGTTCTTCATTGCTTGCACCGCCAGCTCTTCGGAGCCGTAAGCGGTCATCAAAATGCAGATCGGCGGCTTCGAAAGTGACTTAGCGCGCCCGATCAATTTCATCCCGTCATCGCCCGGCAGCCGAAAATCCGTGAGCAACACATCGAAGTGCTCCTTTTCAAGCAACTGCATCGCCGTGGTCGCATCCTCCGCGATGTACACATCGTAACGCTCCTGCAATGCTGCGCGCAAACCCTCCCGCGTGGGCTTTTCATCGTCCACGATCAGCAGCATGGGTCTGTCCAACGGAGTGCGCACAACTTAAATCATCTCACCCACCGGCGGGCTTCAGCAACTCTCCTGATCCTGATCTTCCCCTAGGTCTGTTCATCCCTGTTCACCCGTGGTTGAGGATGCGTTTTCATTCGCATCACCTGCTGGCAGCAATCTCGGGCCCCGTTCGTGCAATGGCAACCGAATCCTGAACGTGCTTCCTTCGCCCACACGGCTCTCCAGTTCGATCCCGCCGCCGTGGTCGCGCACAATTCGCTGAACAATCATTAAACCCAACCCTGACCCTTTCTTCTTCGTCGTGTAAAATGGTTCAAATATCTGTTTCACGTGGTCCGCCGGAATGCCGCACCCGGTATCGGAAACGCTTACCCAAACGTTTTCCGAACTTTGCCCCGTTTTCACGCGCAGCACGCCGCCTTTGGTCATCGCCTGCAAGGCGTTGCGCATCAGATTCACCAGCGCCTGCTGGATTTGCGCCGGGTCCATCCGCAGCTCCGGCAGTTGCCGGGCGAGCTTTTCTTCGATCGCCAGGCCGCGATTCTCAAACTCGGGGCGTAACAGTTCGATGCTTGCGCGCACCACATCGTTCAATTGTGCTACTGCCAATTTTGGCGGTGTGGGGCGAATCGCCTGCAGGAACTGCCGTACAATATAATCCAGCCGCGCAATTTCACCTTTGGCCACGCTTACGTAACCGCGGGCTTTTTCCGCGTCCTTGAACCCCAGCTTGCGCAGCTCGCGATCGATTAATTGTAAGTGAATATGCAGCGCGTTCAGCGGATTCCCGATTTCGTGCGCCACGCTCGCCGCGAGCAGTGTCAACGCCTGCATTCGTTCGCTTTCAATCGCCTCCACTGTTTTCAAGCGCGCCTCCGTTGCATCGTGCAAAATCAGCGCCAGCCCGGAACTGCCGCCCGCTTCGCCGTCCAGCGGGGCCGCGTAAAGGCTGATCACCCGCGGTCGCGGGTAATGCACTTCGAACTCGAGCCGCGCCACACCCGGTGCGCCTGCGCGATCCAGCGCGGCCAACTTCTCCCATTCCATTTCCGGGAGATAGCGATTGATCGTTTCCCCTTCGTGCTGGATTCCCAGCAGCTTCGCCACCGCCTGGTTGAAATAAAGAATGCGCCCCTCTTCATCGACCACCAGCACACCGTCCTCGATCGTGTTGAACAGCGTCTCGAGAAAGTCCCGCTCGCGCGCCAGACGACGCACCACCGTCTGCAACCCGTGCGCATCCAGCCGCCCGATGCGCCCCAGCACTTTATCGAGGAAGTTGGATTTCGAGGCCATGCCGCTAATCAACCCTCCGGGATTTCGCGAAGCGTCCTGGACTGCGGCAGTCCTCTGCCGTTTTCCGAGAGCAAGCGCTTCCTCTAATCAATAAACATGAACTCATTCGAAAAAAGCAGCACCTGCGCAAACGCCTCCCACGGCCCCAGCGGCTTCAATGGCGGCTCGGGCGGCCCGGCGAAATTCGCCTTCGCATCCCACGAACCAACTTTCGGCGCCCATTTAAATGTATCGTTCGAAGCATCCTTCCCACAGGCCACCACAAAATCAATGCTTTCACCCGCTTTCACCGGCACATCTTCAATCACCGTCTCGGCCTTTTGCGTCAGCAACGTCCAACTCGCGATCGCCGGTTTGCCGGCCACGGCCACATAAGCGCGAATCCCATCTCCCTCCTTCGCCTCATGAGCCAGCGTTCCGGAGATTCGAATGACGCAATTGCTCGGCGCGATCCAGCGGCGCACAACCGCATGTTTGTTGTCGTCGCCAGGATGTCCTGAATCCGCTTTCAATTGCGCCGGGCCGAACGTCGGATCAGGATAAAATTCCCCGCCTTGCCACGCGTCACTCCCAAAGTATGGAAACTTCACAAATGACTTCAACGCGCTACTCTCGTCCACTTCTCCCACTCCATACTCCCACCGTGATGTTGGCGGCGCCGGTTGCACCGGCCGCGGCTGAACTTCTTTCACGAACGCCATTGCGCGCTCAATTTCTTTCTCGGAAGGCTCTCGTTGAAACAATCGTCCATACAGTTTCCACACCGCGTCTTCACCTTCGCCGATGCCTGCCGTCAACGCCTGTGCGCGTTCGATCACGAACGGGCTGTTCATAAAAAACAACGATTGTTGCGGCACGCTGGTGAGGTGCCGCGCCGGCGTGTGCATGTCGGGATTCGCAAAATCGAAAGTGCGATACACCGCCGGTAGGAATTGGCGGTCGATATAGCCATACACCGCCCGCCTCGCAGGCGCAGGCCGCGAAAATAATTTCACGCCGCGCCCGCCCATCCTGCAATTCAACTCACCCGAAGCAGCCAGCATGAAATCGTGCATCGCTTCAAAATCAAGCCGCTGCCGGTTCATGTGCGAAAGCAGCCGGTTCTCCGGATCGCTGCTGGGACTTGCCCCTTCGCTGGACTGCTGCCACGTGCGCGAATTCAGGATCAACCGATGCAGCTTCTTGATCGACCATTCCTCGCGCACAAAACGGTCCGCCAGATAATCCAACAACTCCGGATGGCTCGGCGGATCGGCGCGCGTCCCGAAATCGCTCGTGCTCTTCACCAGGCCCGCGCCGAAATGCAATTGCCACACGCGATTCACCAGCACGCGCGCAGTCAGCGGATTTTCCCCGCTACCGATGATCTCCGCCATTTCCAGTCGCCCGCTGCCGTGCGTAAACGGTTTCTGCTCCTTTCCCGCAATCAGTTCCAGATAGCGCCGCGGCACTTCTTCCCCGCGAGTCACCGGATTCCCGCGTTTGAACACACGCGGATTCGGCATGTCCGGCTTGTCCTCCAGAATTCCCGCATATGGAGACGCCATTGGATGGGTCACGTTCAGCACCTCAATGTTGCGCAGCAGTTGGCCGAGCTTCACCCGGCCACCTTCGTCGAAATAAAACTGCTGGTCCGTGTAAGAACCTTGCGGCGGATACACCGGCGCATCGTCCCCATACAAAACCTGCCGAAGCTGTTCCTCCTCCGCGCCAGGCTCCTCCTTGTCCTGCACTTTCTCGTGCACGCGCAGCAGCAACTCGCCGTAGGCGCGCGCCACGTCATCCATCGTTTGGGCTTTCGCCAGCGCTTCCCGCACGAGCGGATTGTCCGTTTCCGCGGTTTTGCCCTGCCGATGCCACGCGCCGAACACAGGATCGTTCGTCCCGCGCTTCTGGATGTAATGTTGCCATTGCCTGACAAATGCGGGATTCACCTCGTCGGCTGAGAGTATTTCATAAAATTCCTCGCTCGGCAGTAGATGCGCTGTCTTTTGCGCGAGCAGATAATCCGTCGTTTTCTTCCGCAACTGATTCGCCAGGTCCTCTCGAATTTTCTGAAATGCGTTCGTCAGCTCCTGCGAGCGCTTCTGCAACTCTTTATCATACGCCGGCGCGTTGCCCGGCGTATATGAAATCGGAACGATGCTCTCCGCCGAAGCCTGAAAAATCCCGTACAGCGAGTAATAATCCCGCGTGCTGATCGGATCGAACTTGTGGTCGTGACATCGCGCGCACGAAACCGTCAGCGCCTGTGTGCCGCGCGTGAGCGTGTCGATCCGATCATCGATAATGTCATGCACGACCCCCAAAAACCGCCGGCCCAGCGTCAAAAATCCCATCGCCGCCAGATCCGTCCGCTCGCAATTCATGTGGTCGGCTGCAATCTGCAATTTCAAAAATCGATCGTAAGGCAGATCGCGATTGAGCGCCTCAATCACCCAATCCCGATATGTATGCGAATACACAAATCGCGGATCCTCCCGATCGGTATAAACATACCCTTTCGTGTCCGAATAGCGTGCCACGTCCAGCCAATGCCGCCCCCAGCGCTCCCCGTACCGCGGCGATGCCAGCAACTGGTCGATCAATTCCGGCCACGAACTCGCGAAGCCTTTGGACTGCGCGCTTCCGCCCTGCGCCGGCGGCAACCCATGCAATGCAAAATACGCGCGCCGAATCAACGTGTGCTCGTCCGCATCCGCTGCCGGACGCAACCCCGCCTGCTCCAGCCTCGCCAATATAAAATAATCGATCTCATTCCGCGGCCAGCTCTTGTCCTTCACCTCCGGCAGTTTCGGCGCTTTCACTGGCTTGAACGCCCAATGATCTTTGGCGAGGCGAGGCGTCCCCGCCGAGCCGCCATTCGTCCGCGGATCAGGCGCGCCCATCTGCACCCACGCCGCAAAAGCCCCTGCCACTTCCGGCGGCAATTGCTTCTTCGGCGGCATCTGCAAATCCGAGTTGGTGTAAGAAATCGCGCTTAGTAACAAACTTCGCCCCAGGTCACCCGCCACAATCGCTGCCTGTCCGGACTTGCCGCCCTTGCGCATCCCTTCGGCGCTATCCAGAAAGAGCTCGCCTTTCAGCTTCTCGCTTTCCGCGCTGTGGCACTGATAACAGCGCTCCACCAGTACGGGCCTGATCTTTTGCTCGAAAAAATCCAATCCCTCGGACGGGCCCGTCGCGGCCATGGCTCCCACCCATGACACAACGCTGCAAAGCAACACGACCCGCATCATAATTCGAACTGTATTTCAGCATTTCCAGCCCTGTCAAACCAGCTTGAACATGGCTTAGTCGAAAGTGGCAGCCTTACAGGAACATAAATGGCAACCTGCCGATCTTCAGCGGCTTGCTGCCCCGAAAGGGCAGAATGTGAATAACCTCGGGTGTGAACCCGGGGTTAAATGTTCAAATGTTGAAATCTAAAAGCCTTCTCACGCCCCGCGCCGTTTTATTATTGCTATGTTCGGGCCGATAAACTGTAGAATGCCTTAGCTGATTATGCCCAAGTCGAAGAAGAAGAAGAAGAAAACAGCTCCGCGCAGACCCACCCCCGCCGCAAAGCCCAAGCCCAGGCCCGAACAAACGTCGACCTCCAGTTCCACGCTTCCAAACTTGAATCAGACCGCGCCCAGGCTCAATTTTAAGATATCCGGCACACCTATTCTCCCCGGCCCGAAGTAAATCGGGCCAGCCACGGAGAGATTTTCGCTTATCAGAAAATTGTGATAAGCCGATAAGTAGGATGTGCGCTTTAACAAAAAACAGATCGTCAAGGCGCTCGCGACCGCCCGGCGCGCGCTCAAAACAGAGGAACGTCCGGCGGCCAAAGTCGCGGGCGTGCTGAACCCTTACATGGCCTGCTCCGAGATCGAAGGCTCCAGCGGCGAAGAACACGAGGATTTGAGAAGCGGTATTTTCGCCACCCTCGGCGACGCCTATCGGCAGGAGGGCAATGTGGAACTGGCCGCCAAATGGTATCGCCGCGCTTCCCAGCTTTCGACCGGTTGCCACGCCGGCGTTTACGCCCACATCGTCTGCCGCCAACAGTTGTCAGAATTCTATGGCGATGCCCTGAAAGTTCTGGAGGACGATCAACGGCGATGGGCGGCGAAAGCTTTTCCCACCCGCTTCTTCCATTGGATTCGCACCTGGACCGATTCGGACGCCCGCCAACTCGCCCGCGCCCGAAAGCGCAACCTTGAGTTCCTCCGCCAGCACGCAACGGCGCCTCAGGCCGCTCAAGCCGTCCCGCCTGCTGAGGCTGCCTGATCTCAGAGCACTATTGGCTCGGCAGATCCAACGCCACATGGTCCGTCGCCGGCGTGATCGCTGCATCCGGCCGGCCTACCGGCGGCGATGGGGGACGCGAATTCGAACTCAGCTTTTTCGCCAGCACCCGCCACGTCTCCCGTTGCTCCGGCGTCATTTTCTGCCAATACGCCGCGTTCATCAGAAACCTCTGGCGCTCCTCAGGTGTCAGCGCCGCGAAACGCTTGAACCCCGCGATATAGCGTTCGCGCTGTTCCTTCGGCAGGCTGGCAACAGAGCCGAGGCTCTTCATATCCTGCCGCTCAGCCATCACCTGAGCGCGCTCTTTTTCAGAAAGGTCCTCGAGGAACATCTGAAAGTTCTTTAGAACCTCAGTCCGATCCGCCTTGGACAGATTCGCCCAATGACTCACCTGCTCCTGAATTTTTGGATCTACTCCCGGAAATGGCGGCAGCGCAGGATTGTACACGCGCGATCGCGCGATGTAGCGAATTGCAAACTCGTTCGTCAGAACTTCCTTCTGCAACTCAGGCGCCAACTGGTCCCACAACGCAAGGCGCTCTTCCACTACTTTGCGGTCCATACCCTGCAAGCTCGCCACTCGCTCGACGCGATTCGACATAGGAAGCCGGATAAGATAGCGAATCAAAGCCCGCGCCTGCAACGCGCGCAGCCGCTCCTCCCGCTGCTCCGCGGACAAACCCTGATACTCGTCCAGCTTGAGCATCACAATCTGCCGCTTTTCCGGCGTGAGCGCCAAAAGGAACCTTTCCCGCTCCGCCGGCGCCATCGCCAAAACTTTGCGGAATGTGTCCACCGGGTTGGGCGGCATCAGGGGCGATCCCGGCGCGGTCACCGCCGCTGGTAGATTCGTCTGCGCTTGCGTCGCCGCCACGCAGCAGAGAATCAGGCTCAACATCAGGAGCAAATAAATCATGAGATTCATTGCAAAGCCGCCAGCAAGTCGTCATCCGACCCCAGCGGCAGTTCTTTAATCGCCTCAAAATCAGCCAGGATTTCGGCGCTCGGCATGCCAGCCGGCACGCGCGAGATGTTTTGAATGATCTTGGCTTGTTCATGCCGCTGTTCGTGCTCCCCGCGGTAATGCACGAAGAACGTGATCGCCACCACCAGCGCAAGGCTCACCGGCGCTAATCGCGGCGCGAACTTATGCAGCCATTGCAGCCAGTTCCGTCCGCCACGTCCCTCACGTTCCTGCCGGGCAAGTTCGGCGTCCAACGCCTGCATCACCTGCGCCGTGAAATTCGACGACAACGGCGCGTTCGACAAATGTCGCAACTGCTCGCTCAGGGACTGCTCCAGCTCCCATTCGGCCTGCTTCTCGGGGTGAGCGGCCAGCCAGCCTTGCAGTTCTGTTTCTTCCTCTGGCGTCAGTTTGCGGCGCCAGCTACTCTCCCGCAATTCCTGGTAGAACGATTCGTTCATTGCTTGCTCCTCTTAAATACCCATCCGGGGTCGAAAGTTGCTCCAATTCATGAATTTTCCGCCTCCCGCCACACCCCCGTCCGGAGATAAGGTTTAAGCACTTCCTTTACCGTTTCACGCCCACGGTGGATCAACGATTTCGTCGCCGAAAGCGAGCAACCCAGCACTTTCGCCATGTCTTCGTACGATAATTCATCCTCCCGGCACATCATCAATGCCGTCCGCTGCTTTTCCGGCAGGTCCCCGATCGCTTCCTCGATTTTCGCCTGTAATTCCGCATGCAGCACCGCATCCGGCGCCGCGAAATGCTTCCGGTCCTCCACTTGGATCATCGGTTGATCGTCCTCTGCCGAAGTCGCATCCAGCGAATCTGCCGGGTGCCGGCTCCGGCGCCGGATTTCGTTCAAGGTCAGGTTGCGCGCAATCGTGAAAATCCACGTCGAAAACTTTGCCGAAACTTCGTAGCGATGCGCCGACTTATATACCTGCAGAAACACATGCTGCGTCAGGTCTTCGGCTTCGGTGGCGTCGCGCAACGTCCGATAAACCAGATTCATCACCGGCTGCTTGTACTTCTCGACCAGCGCCTCAAATGCATCGCGGTCGCCCTGCTTTACGCGGAGCATCAGCGCGGCATCTGTATCCAAATCATCTGGCATGTCGGCTAAATACTATTAAACGCCAAAACTCACACAAGGTTTTGGTGCGGATAATTCTTCCCGCCTATATAATTAATTTTGAACGCGCGCAATCGCATGCAAATAATCAAAACTGTAAATCCCAGTCGAATGCCCATCGCCCCAGACCGGCTGAATTCCGTAGCCGCCCACGCGTTTCATTTCGCGCATCTCAAACGAACGCGGCCCATAGGCCACTTCCGGCCCCCGATGCACCTGTCCCATCACGTCCGTTTCGCCTTTGCAACCCGCGCACGGGCACGCGCGCCGCAATGCCTCAAGCGGAATGT
>Ga0066652_100001262_pt1 | contig 12940 bp, 8 predicted proteins | sample GraSoiAngelo_101_FD_71413 | JGI IMG/M metagenome (GOLD analysis project Ga0066652, IMG submission 71413) | Grasslands soil microbial communities from the Angelo Coastal Reserve, California, USA - 14_0903_02_30cm | ecosystem: Environmental > Terrestrial > Soil > Grasslands | place: USA...
CCATGTTGCGAAAATACCTCGTGCCATTCGTCAAGAAAGCGATTACGCCGCCGTCGAAGTTGCGGAAAATTTACTGGGTCGCGCCACCCAAGTCCGGACGCGTTTCAGACGAAGTTCAGGAGTTCGTGTTCGAGCAAACACAGAAAGACATCGGCAGCGTAACGCACGTAATGGATAGTCGAAAATTGGTCGCCTATCCCTACAAACACATGGATCCGGATAAGGAGCACTTCATCGGCGAGGACATGAACAAGTGGACGGACAACGTGTGGAGAGAGATCGACCGCGACCTCTCCGCGCACTCGTGGTCGGATGTGCGACCGCTCAGCGAATCATTGGCGAGACTCGCGCCCGAGTCTGCGCCGAGTGCAACGCCCGCAACGGCGTCGTTGACCGTAAAGGCGAAACTCGTTTCCAAAACGAAACCGATTCCGCGGGAACAATTACTGCCATATCAGGAATTTCTGGTCGGATTAGTTTATGATATAGAAGGAGTGATCACCGGCGAGTATGGCGAGAAACAAATCTTGGTGATGCACCCGGCGTACATCGGCCTGCAGCCGCAATCGCTCAGGAAATTTCGAATCGGCCGGACCTACGAGCTTCAGTTGCGCACGTTAGACGGCTCGCTTTGGAGTACAATAAAATCGAAGGACGATTCCGGCCGCATCGATCTGGAACCCTATATTCGGATCCAGGATGAAACCAGATACCCCCAGAGCCCGCGGTAAAAAAGATTGGTCCCCAATGATTCGGTCGGTTTCATTTTCGCTCGGGTTGTTGGTTGTCATCGGCTCCTTCGTCTTGGCGAATAAACCCAAGAAGCCGCCCGCTCCTCCGCCACCACCGAAAGTGCTCATGATCGGCGATTCATTATCTGTAAGCGGCTTTGGGGATGCGGTGCGGGAACATCTTGAACGCCAGTTCGGGCGCGACAACGTGGCTTTTTTCGCGTCGTGCGGATCGTCGCCGGAGAGTTGGTTGCGAGAGGAACCGGTGTTTCATACGCGGTGCGGCTACCGCGAGAAGACGCCGACGAGCGACGTTTATCGCGATTATCACAACGGCAAAAAGCCAGCAGTCGTTGCCACGCCGAAGGTCGAATCGCTGATCGAGCGATACAAGCCAACGATTGTGATTGTCCAGTTAGGCACGAACTGGATGGATCAGGCATTGTCCGACAATCAAATCCGCGCTGTCCTCGAGCGATTCATTAGCGCTGTGCACCGTGGCGGCACACGAAGGATGATCTGGATCGGCCCGCCGGATTCGTCACGATTTTCAAAGGTGCAGAATCGGATCTACCGGCTGATCCAGCAATCCGTTCGGCGGGGCGATCCAGTGATCGATTCACGTCGATTCACGCGTTATGTCTTGGGGAAAACCGGCGGCGATGGGATTCATTACAATCGCGAATCAGGCGAGGCGTGGGCGAAGCCGGTGATCGCCAGCATCGATCAGATTCTCGCATCCGACATCGCTGCGCGCCGCAAAATGACAGCAAGTCGTTAGAGGCGGGCGAACACAAATAAACGAGCGTGGCGCTTGCTTTCTGATACCGGCCGGCTCGCACTTTGTGAGGCTTAGTCGTGGAGACTAGTTGAGCGAAGCCAGCCGCGATTCCGTCGCAGTCCAAAACGCGAGTGCGTAACAGACACTGGGAAGGCGGCCTGCGTTTTGGAGAATACGAGGGAGCCTGCCGTGAAAAACGATTTATCTGTTAAGGCGCAGACCCACAGCGATGAGTGATAACCTGCAAAAAATTTCGTACACGGTTTGGGAATTGCCTGCGACTTACAAACAAGGCATGCGCGTGCCGGCACGAATCATCGCAACGGAGAAGCTTGTTCGCGAAATGGATGACGCAGTTTACCAGCAGATCAGCAATGTCGCCACGCTGCCCGGGATTACGCGTTACGCGCTTTGTATGCCTGATGGCCACAGCGGTTATGGATTTCCTATCGGCGGCGTCGCGGCGATGGATGTGCACGAAGGCGGCGTCATTTCACCTGGCGGCATTGGGTTCGACATCAACTGCGGGATGCGGCTGGTTATCACCAATCTCACGCACGACGATGTGCAGCCTCATCTGCGTGAGATCGTTGACCGGCTCTATGAGCGTGTTCCAGCAGGAGTCGGTAGTCACGGATTCTTGAAATTATCGCGTCAGGATTTTCGCGACCTTGTCGAACAGGGGGCGCGCTGGTGCATCGAACGTAACTACGGCTGGGAGGATGACCTCGATGTTACCGAGGAGAACGGTTGTATTTCCGGCGCCGACGTTTCGAAGATCAGCGAGCGCGCGGTGGATCGGGGCTACAACCAGGTCGGCACCCTGGGCAGCGGCAATCATTATCTGGAAGTTCAAGTCGCGCGTCCAGAAGACGTGCGCGACAAAGAGCTTGCCGAGAAATTCGGAATCACGATCCCGAACCAGATCGCAGTGATGTTTCACTGCGGCAGCCGCGGTTTTGGGCACCAGGTCGCCACGGATTATCTTCAGACGTTTCTGAAAGTGATGGAATCGAAATACCAAATAAAAACCCTGGACCGCGAGCTGGCGTGCGCGCCATTCGATTCGCCCGAAGGCCGCGATTATTTCGCCGCGATGAAATGCGGGTTGAACATGTCATTCGCAAATCGACAGGTGATTCTCCATCGGATTCGCGAAGTTTTTTCCGAAGTATTTGGTCGCACCGCTGAGGATCTTGGGATGCAGATGATCTACGACGTCGCTCACAACACCGCGAAGCTGGAACAGCACGTTGTCGATGGAAAAGAAAAAAAGTTGCTCATTCATCGTAAAGGCGCCACGCGCGCATTTGGACCCGGACACGACGAAGTGGCCTCGCGTTACCGAGGCGTCGGCCAGCCGGTGATCATTGGCGGCTCAATGGAAACTGGCTCCTACCTACTCGTCGGTACAGCATCGGGCGCAGAAACATTTTTCAGTACAGCACACGGGAGCGGTCGCACCATGAGCCGCACCAAGGCGCGCAAGCAGTGGCACGGCAAACAACTGCAACGCGATCTGGAAGCGCGCGGCATTTATGTCCGCAGCACTTCCTGGGCAGGCCTCGCCGAGGAAGCCGGGCCAGCTTACAAAAACATTGATGAAGTGATCGCGGCGACGGAACTGGCGGGAATCAGCAAGCCGGTCGTGCGATTCACGCCTATCGGAAATGTGAAAGGATAAAGATCACAATTTGCCATGACTCGCACGCCCATCACTCTCGTCACCGGTCCGTTGGGTAGCGGCAAGACTACATTGCTTCGTCACATCCTCGCTTCGCGTCCGGCGAAGATTGCAATCGTGATGAATGAATTCGGCGAGATCGCGATCGATACGAAAGTGATTGAAGGCAAGAATGTGCGAATCGCGGAACTCGGGGGCGGATGTGTTTGCTGCTCATTGCTCGGCGAATTCGAGGCGGCAGTCACTGAAATCATCAAGAAAGTTGAGCCTGAAATGATCGTCGTCGAGACCACCGGACTGGCCGAACCTGAAGCGCTCGTGTTCAACATCCAGGAAGTGCTGCCTCAATGCCGGCTGGACGGCGTCGTTTCGGTTATCGATGCAGATATGCTGATTCGTTTCCCCGAACTGGGCCACACCACCCGCCTGCAGGTCGAAGGCGCGGACATCTTGCTATTGAATAAGGTCGATCTTGTCGATGCGAAGCAAATCGAATCCCTCGAAAGAAAGCTGGGCGAAATTAATCCGAGCGCACAAATCATTCGCACTGAGCATTGCCAAATTGATCTGGAACTTTTGTTCGGCATTCCGCAGTCGCGGGAGAAAAAGGTCGCGCCTCCCCAGCATGAACATCAGCCCGAGTTCGAATCGTTCGCCTTCAGTTCGAACAAAACTTTCTCCCGTGATTGCTTTGAACGCTTCGCGAACGAACTGCCCGCAAATGTGATCCGGGCGAAAGGTTTCGTCCGATCCGATGATGGCGCGCAGCTTTTCAATTTTGTGGCCGGCCGTTGGGAGTTGGAACCATTTGAAAACGACAAGACCGAACTGGTCTTTATCGGAAAAAAGATCGCACCGGAAAAGTCAACAATCGTCCGTGCTCTGAAAAAATGTGAAGTTTAGCCAACATGTCATTCCGAGCGAAGTCGAGGAATCCCGCGATGGGACCTTACGATAGCTCGACGGGATTCCTCCACTTCGCTTCGCTCCAGTCGGAATGAGAAGCTTTGCTAATGCCGTACAAATTCCTCGAAGAAATCGGCACCGCGGACATCGCGTTTGAGGCGACTGGCCGCGATTTGCCGGAATTGTTCGTGGCGGCAGCTGACGCGACGATGAATGTGATGATCGATAATCTTGATGCAATCGAGCCGCGTGAGACGCGGCAAATCGAACTCTCGAACGACCAGATCGACATGTTGCTCTTCGATTTTTTGCAGGAGCTTATTTATTTCAAAGACGCTAAACGGCTTTTACTGCGAGCCTGCGAGACGCAAATCGATCGGAAAGATGAAGTATATTTTTTGAAATCGAAAGTCGCCGGCGAACAGTTGGACGACACCCGCCATCAGCAGCGCGCGGACGTGAAAGCAGTCACGCTTCATGGTTTCTCTGTCGAAAAACACGACGGCGGCTGGAAAGCGAAAGTGCTTTTGGATATTTGAACGGGAAGGAAACGCTCTCTCGACGGCGATGGGAAGCGACAAAGCCGAGTTAAGCGGCCCTCAGGCCGTTCTTTATTTCGGTTCCAGCGCGACGTAGCCGCTGCGACCCTGGCTGTAGACACGCAGCAGAATCTTTTCGTTAGGCTTAAGTTTCTTGCTGATGTCGAGCAGATCTTTTGCACTCTTAACCGGCTGCTTGTTGACTTCCTGGATCACGTCCCCCTCGCGCAGGCCAGCTTTTCCAGCAGGTGAGTCGGCATCAACTTCTGCGATTACCGCCCCGTGAATCTCCTTTGGAAGGTTCAGGGCCGTCCGAATATCGTCGGTGATATCCGCCACTGCGACTCCGCCGAACACAGTAGTTTTCTCGGGCTGCGCACTTTCTTCGGGAGAAGCTTCTGCCGGCGCTCCTTCCGTGGTCGCGCCCGCAGGCATTTCAGCGAGCTCGACTTCGAACGTTTTCTTCTGACCTTCCCGATTGACTTCAATCTGTACCTTCGTGCCGGGCTGCATCGAGCCGACCATCAAACGCAGCTCCCGCGCATCGTTTATTTTCTTTCCGTTAACGGCGGTAATCACGTCGCCAGTTTTGAGTCCCGCTTTTTCCGAAGGAGTTTTCGGCGCGACCTCGCCAACCAAGGCGCCGGTCGGCTGCCCTTTGAGTTTCATCGCTTCAGCCAACTCGGGCGTGAGCGGTTGCACAGACGCGCCGATGTAACCCCGCACGACGCGTCCTTTGTCGCGCAGACTCTGCATCACATCGCGCGCGAGATTCGCGGGAATCGCAAAACCGACACCCTGGTTCCCGCCGTTTCGGCTGAAAATGGCAGTGTTAATGCCTAACAACTCGCCTTTGATATCGACCAGCGCGCCGCCGGAGTTACCCATGTTAATCGCTGCATCGGTCTGGATGAAATTTTCATAATCAACAATGCCCATCCCACCGCGGCCAACGGCACTGATGATTCCCATCGTGACTGTCTGCCGCAGGCCAAATGGATTGCCCACCGCGAGCACAATGTCGCCTGCACGCGCTTTCTCGCTATCGGCGAACATCATCGCGGGCAGATTTTTCTCCTCGATCTTCAGCAACGCAACATCGGTGCCCGGATCTGTGCCGACTTTTTTCGCCTTATACTTACGTAGCTCCGTGCCGAGCCCTACCATGATTTCGTCCGCGCCCGAAACGACATGATTTGCAGTGAGAATATATCCATCGGGGCTGACGATGACGCCCGAGCCGAGGCCTTGAAGTGTTTGCTTTCCCTGCCGCTGCGGAAGTTGCCCTCCGAAAAACTGTCGCAGCGCGTCATCGGAAAACGGAAACGGGGCCTGCGTTCGCGACACGGTCTCGGTGGTAAACACAGTCACCACGCTCGGCGCCACCTTCTCGACGACCGGTGCGAAGCTGGTGATAACACCCTGCTGCATCGGTGTAGTTTCTTGCGCCGTAGCCGAAAATGCGCTCGTCGAGACGCACAGGATCGCGCCGATCAACAACCCGAAGGATCGGAAAATTCCTGTTTGCATAAAACGTTTCCCCTTCAGGAAATCGCACGCTCGACGGCAGATGGCCCCTTTTTGCTAATGCGATTTCCAACGAAGGTGGAACGCGTTGTCCTCAACGCGTTGGTAAAGCGAGTGCGGCTTGGCCGCTTAGGCAATTCCTTAACTACCGGTTCGAGCCGGACTCGTATTTTAAAGAGGGAGGGAGTGATCCAGGCGCTCCCCTAAAAGCAAGGAACTCGCGAGTTGCCTCGCGAGTTCCAGAAATCAACAGTTTCTTTGTAACTCGTGTAACATTTAGCTATCCCTTACGGCGGAGTCGGACGCGGGTGCGGAGTCGGACGAGGCCTCGGAGTAGCTCTCGGGGTAGCGCTAGGTGTTGGTGTCGGTGAACCTGTCGCCGTTGGCGTTGGTGTCACCGACGGCGTCGCTGTTGGCGTCGCAGTAGGTGTGGCCGTTGGTGTTGCTGTTGGTGTCGGCGTCGGTGTTGGCCCTGCTGCGCAGAAGAGCTCCGTCGACATCAAAGGCGTGAGGCCGTCAACATCGTAGCCACCTGACAACACAATTCTGGTCGTACCATCGGTGTCAGTTGGGAAATTTCGGCGCGCATTGGCGAATGGATCGCCCGTTGTCCAGGTGTTCGTACCTGGATCGTATATGTCCACCTCGTTGGAAGGATTTGGCGCTACTCTACCGCCGCCCATGACGTACATCTGTCCGTTGAAGTTGAGCGCCCGGGTTTCGCCTGTCGCCCTCGGTATCGCTGCGATTGTGCCGATAGTGTTGGCAACCGGGTCGAAGCTAAACGAGTTGGTGGTGTCGATCACTGTAAGACCAACTGGATCCCAGTCCGACGCACCTCCCACGTAGATGATGCCATTTATGGTGCAAGTGGGCGCATACATAATGCCTTCCGGCGCATTCGTTTTCTGTGTCCACCTGGAGCCCGCTGCAGCATTGGGGTCAAACTCCCAGATCTCGTTTGTGGAAGCTACGTTGATGTTGAACCCGCCCAAGATGTATAGCTTGTTGTTAGCCACCGTAAATCCACCTGGCAAAATGGTGCCTACAGCATCGCCGGGCCAATCGTCCGTGCCAAGGAGGGCTGGGGTATCAGTGACCGGATCGTATGTGAACACACGAGCCGTCGCGGTCGTATTTCCAGCTGCCGAGCCACCGACGCAATAGATCAACGGGGTCCCTGAAACAGTGAGCACGCCACAAGCCATGTTGTTCATCTGGTTGTCAGGAAATGTAGAAGGCATTTGGGACCAGCTGTTGGATGTAGGATTGTACTGAAGAGCGTGCTGGAAGTCAGATCCTAGGCTGTCCGAAGTACGGCCGCCCATCGTGTAAAAGTTGCCGTCTGCCTGGAAATGAACACCAACTGCTCTGACCAGTGGCGTGGGCATGTCCGGACCTGCTGACCACCCCGACGGTGTACAACCACCAGAAACATTGACCACGCCGGTCATGCCGATGATGCAATGCGCGTGGCAGAAGTAAGAATAAACGCCGGGCTCCGTAAAAGTGTGCTCATAGACCGTTCCCTGGCCGGAAAGAACTCCCGCAATGCAGTTCGTATCATCAGGGGAACAAAACTGCGAATCCACAGTGCAGGGAGGTCCACTGGTGACACTGTGCCCGCCTTCGGCCCAGGTCCATCGCACTGTGTCGCCTACGGAGATGTTGACTGTGTCCGGTACAAACACATCGCCACCTTTGCCAACTGCTACATCGAAGATCTGACCGCCACCAGTCGGTATGCCGCTCACGGCTGGTCGACCGTTTTGATCTACAATATGGATCCCGGGGGCAGCGGGCTTTTTCTGTTGCGCCGTGCTGATGTGTTTTTCACGTGATTCAGCTTGCGACAAGAATACCATCGCAAAGATAGTCGCCAGGAAAAAAGTCAGTCGTGCTACTGCGTTCAATTGTTTCATGATCTTATTTCTTTTTGTGCGCCAGCATTAGGGATTGCTGTTTTTTTAAAACCGAATCGTCACCTGACGCCCTGTAATTCGGTCGGGCGGCGATAGTGCGCAGAGGCTTCAAAGAAAGGCAAGCAAAATTTCTTTGGGAAGGATCGCGGAGAGCACCAACTTCCGCCAAAAAAAGTAACGGAACAGTTACCTTACCGACAAATCGCTCAAATCAACGGGGTACGTTGTAGCCGAGGCGGTGACCCGGCAGCTTGATCACTGGAATAAGCGCCTAGCGCGGAGTCGGGCGAACGCGCGGAGTCGGATGTGGTCTAGGTGTAGGTTCACATCTACCGATGCATGGCGTAGGTGTCGGAGTAGGACTAGGTGTTGGTGTGGGGCCACCTTGCGCGCAATATCTGCCGCCAGAGTTAAAAGGGTTGAAATTCAGGTTGTCTCCGCCCCAGACGATCATTTCATTACCGGTCCATACGGCGGTATGATACCATCGCGGTGAGGGCGCGTTGGTCGTACTAGTGGCGATCCATGTGTCCAAGCTGGGATTGTATCTCCCCCCGGATGAATCGGTAAGGCTGCCCCAGACAATCATTTCAGTTCCTGTCCACACTGCTGTGTGCATGGCTGGAGCGGGCGCGTTAATGGTACTGGTAGCTGTCCAACTGTCCGTGTTCGGATTATATCTCCCGCCTGTTGCGTCGGCCGTGCCGCCCCAGACGATCATTTCAGTGTCGGTCCACACTGCGTTGTGACCGGATCGGGCCTCTGGCGCGTTGACTGTGCTGGTGGGTGTCCAACTATCAGTGCCAGGATTGTATCTGCCACCTGTGCTTAAAGGCGGGTCGAGATAAGGGGCTCCACCCCAGACGATCATTTCACTGCCGGTCCAGACGGCTGTATGGTAATCTCGCGCGTCGGGGGCGTTGGTGATGCTGGTCGCTGTCCAACTATCGGTGCCGGGATCGTATCTGCCGCCAGTGTTCAACGGATCGAAATTTACGTCGTCACCGCCCCAGACGATCATTTCAGTGCCGGTCCACACCGCCGTGTAAGCATACCGGCCAACAGGCGCATTCGCCGTAGTGGTAGCTGTCCAACTATCCGATATGGGATTATATTTTCCGCCAGTATTCAAGAAAAGCCAACCGCCCCAGATGATCATCTCGCTGCCTGTCCACACCGCCGTATGACTGTATCTGGCGTCAGGTGCGTTGGTGATACTGGTAGCTGCCCAGCTATCTGTAGTTGGATTGTATCTGCCGCCTGTGTCGACGGTGTAAGGGTACCAGATGCCGCCCCAGACAATCATCTCGCTGCCCGTCCACACCGCCGTATGAAGGTACCGGGGAGCAGGCGCAGTAGCCGTGGGCGTCCAACTGTCCATGTTCGGATTGTATCTCCCGCCGGTTGTATCGCCGTAGCCACCCCAGACGATCATTTCAGTGCCCGTCCACACCGCCGTATGAAGTTGTCGGGCAGTTGGCGCGTTGACTGTGCTGGTCGCTGTCCAACTATTGTTGCCGGGATTGTAGCTACCGCCGGTATTCAAGTCGCCGACGGGGCCGTCGTGACCGCCCCAAACGATCATGTTAGTACCGGTCCAGACTGTCGTATGCAGGCCTCGGGCCTCAGGCGCGTTGACGGTGCTGGTGGCTGTCCAACTATTGGTGCTGCGATTGTATCTGCCGCCGGTGTTCGTGTCGTTGCTGTCATACCCGCCCCAGATGATCATTTGACTCCCGGTCCACACTGCCGTGTGACGGACTCGACCAGTAGGTGCATTGGCTGTGTTGGTAACGGCCCAAAGATTTAGGCCCGGATTATATATCCCGCCGGTGTTTACATTACCAGAGGCAGTAGCTCCGCCCCAGACAATCATTTCACCCCCTGTCCATACCGCCGTGTGACCACCTCGGGCTTCGGCCGCGTTGGTTGTACCAGTGGCGGCCCACGTGTCCGTGCTGGGATTGTATTTCCCGCCGGTATTGAAATAAATAGGGCCAAAATCAGTATCTTCTCCTCCGCCCCAGATAATCATTTCATTGCCCGTCCAGATTGCCGTGTGCGAAGCTCGGCCTTCAGGCGTGTTGGTGGTACTAGTGGCTATCCAGCTATCTGTAATGGGATTGTATCTACCGCCTGTGATGAAATAGTAGGGGGGAACTAAGCCGCCGCCGGCACCTCCGCCCCAGATGATCATTTCAGAGCCTGTCCATACCCCCGGTAGGACCGCCTCGAGCTTCGGGCGCGTTGGTCGTACTAGTGGGGGTCCATGTGTCCGTGCTGGGATTGTATCTCCCGCCGGTTGTATCGCCGCTGCTACCACCCCAGATGATCATTTCAGTGCCGGTCCACACCGTCGCCTGACCTGCTCGGGCAGATGGAGCGCCATTTGTGGCCGTCCAGGTATCCTCAATACATCCGCCCTCTGATATCTTCGGAAGTGTATAGTTGCCACCTGGCGCTGGCATCGCGACGGAGACCTGGCTTTGTGTCTTAGTCATCCATGACTCTAGCGACTCTTTAAGCCATGAAACTGTCGCTAGCTTTAAGCGGTCTCCTTCTTTACTAAGCACCGCTGTGGCGTGGTAACAGCGCTCGTCTTCCTGTAATGAGCTTAGCTTTCCGACGGGAATGGTTTGGTAAGCTTGGAGGTCAGCATTTTTGATCTGTGGCGAGTTGCTGTAGCCGCCTCGCTGTGCCGAGGCGTTCTGTGCTGTTGAGCACGGCGACACAGCGCCGTGGCTACAAGGCTGCGCGTTCAGCTGATTGCTTCCAGGCTTGGTGAATGTTGCAGCCAGCTTCTGTACCGTTTCGTTCCACCCCCGGCTGTCTAGCTTTACGCTGTGTTCAGCGTTGTGGTTGCTTTCGTTTCGCGCATCGTCGCTTTTGACGAATTCGATCTCGGTATACTTGCCACCAAGCTGTTTCGTCTGTTCGATCGAAGGGTGAGCCTGCAGCTCAGCTTCGGCGCGCTGCTTTAGCTCGCCGTGAATTCTTTGGTCGTAGGCATACCAGTTTGTTATCAAGCGCTCCGCCAGCGCCGGCCTGGCCAGACATTCTGCGATCACAAAGGGATCATTCCCCAGCGCTTCAAAGAGCTCCTGTAACACTTCCGGCTGTTTGCTGTTTCTCGCCATGCGATCTATTTCAGCTTGTAGCTGCTCAGCTGTAATTGGTCGTTGCCAGTAATCTTCCAAGACTTGTGAGTTGCGCCGGTAGTCTTTGACTTTCTTTTCCAGTTGCGCCTGAGACATCACCACATCGAGTGACGGCTTGGGATTGGAATTCTCTTTTGGCCAGATGCGATGACGCCAGTAAACTCCTTCGATGGCGCGCTGATACGACAGACGTTCTTCAAACGTCAGCGTTCTTTGGGGAGGCTGCGCGAGAGCTTCGGACCGGAAGAAAGCCAATGATGTTCCGAGTGGTAGCAGATAAGTAGCAGTCGTGCAAATCAGAAGAGCAAGTAATTCGCGCAGATTGAAGAAGCCAGACGGGAAAGTAGATTTCTTCTTCATCGGTGGACTTTGGCGCAACAAGTTTTCCTTCTATCGCGGTGTTGGGCGAGGGTGCGGAGTTGGGCGAGGCCTCGGAGTGACTCTAGGTGTAGCAGTAGGTGTTGGAGTAGGACTAGGTGTCGGTGGAGGCCGGCCTTGCACACAGTATCTGCCGCCGCTAACAAAGAATCCTGGGTCGCCGCCCCAGACAATCATTTCGCTGTCAGTCAGGATAGCGGTGTGACTGGATCGGGCACCGGGTGCGTTTGCGGTACTGGTGGGTGTCCAAAGATCTGTTGCGGGATCGTATCGGCCGCCGGTGCTATCGTCGGTTCCACCCCAGACGATCATTTCGTTGCCAGTCCAGACTGAGGTATGAGACGCGCGTGGCTCGGGGGCGTTCGACGTGCTGGTTGCCGTCCAGCTATTTGTGCTTGGATTGTATTTCGCGCCGTCACCGAACACGTTCCTTCCGTCGTAGCCACCCCAGACGATCATTTCACTGTCAGTCCAGACTGCGGTATGAGACGAGCGTGGTTCGGGGGCGTTGGTGAGGCTGATAGCCATCCAACTATCCGTGCCCGAATCGTATGTACCGCCGGTGTCTAACGGATCGAAATTCCCAAACCCACCCCAGACTATCATTTTACTACCAGTCCAGACTGCGGTGTGACCGTATCGGGCATCAGGCGCGTTAGAGGTGCTTGTAGCTGTCCAGCTATCGGTCGCTACGTTATACTTCCCGCCAGTGTTTAAGACAACGAAAGCTACGTCTTCGCCGCCCCAGACAATCATTTCGTCGCCGGTCCATATAGCGGTATGAATGAATCGGGCCGCAGGCGCATTAACTGTAGTCGTAGCGGTCCAACTATCCGATGTGGGATTATATTTTCCGCCGGTATCCAGCACGAGAAGATTCTCATCGATACCGCCCCAGACGATCATTTCACTGCCAGTCCACACCGCCGTGTGTACAGCTCTGCCGTTAGGTGCATCGGTCGTGCTGGTGGGTGTCCAAGTATCAGTTGCAGGACCATATTTCCCGCCGGTATCCAACACGTGGAACCCGGGTTCGCCGTCTTGGCCTCCCCAGACAATCATTTCGCTGCCGGTCCAGACGGCAGTGTGATTCCTTCTGCCTGGCGGCGCGTTGTCGGTTCCGGTGTTCACCCAACTATCCGAGCTAGGATTGTATCTTCCGCCGGTGTTGAAGCGGACAACATCAAAGTTTTCGCCGCCCCAAACAATCATCTCGCTGCCCGTCCAGACAGCTGTGTGAATGCTCCGAGCAGCAGGTGCATTAACTGTAGTGGTAGCGGTCCAACTATCCGATATGGGATTATATTTTCCGCC
>Ga0066652_100001264_pt1 | contig 12927 bp, 11 predicted proteins | sample GraSoiAngelo_101_FD_71413 | JGI IMG/M metagenome (GOLD analysis project Ga0066652, IMG submission 71413) | Grasslands soil microbial communities from the Angelo Coastal Reserve, California, USA - 14_0903_02_30cm | ecosystem: Environmental > Terrestrial > Soil > Grasslands | place: USA...
GAAATTGTACGCTACAAATAAGGTTTGCGTTTTTTTTGAGTTTGGAGAATTTTTTGCTACTTTGTTACCAGCTACGTCCCGCCTGATCTACTCTTCTTCCTTCGGCGCCAAGATCCTTTTAAAGACTAAATAACCAATTTTCCATGACCCATTGTAACAAATGGCAAGGTTATGTCTTATACTGGCGTTCTTGTATCCCGTTATATGCGGCGGGCAAACCTATGCTTTTACTGTTGATGACCTGGTCCATGTAAGTTCCCTTTCTCCACAGAATTTTGATGATTACGTAGTCAAAAAAGGCTTTTCAGTTAAGCGCAGGAATATTTTTGACAACTCCATGGGGTTTACTTTTTGCGAAAGCAGGAAACGCAACGGATCGGACAGCCTTTGGTTAAATCGCAGCATCGATATCTACAAAAAGAATGATGTCTGGTGTATTGTATTGAATACTTCCTCAGTTGATGAATTCAAGAGTGGCCGCACCCGTCTAAAAAATATGAACTTCTTTTCAGACTCAGGTGGGGAAGACACTTGTTTAAAGACGCCATTACTCTTTCAAAAGCGGGCAATAACCATCGAAGCCAGGTGTGCAATGGAAGACGGAGAACCGGTCTATTCATTTGTAATTAAAAAGAAAGAGATACCCAATCCAGCCAGTATCCGATTTGCTGACGACCTGTTGAAATTCGATTCACATGAATACCTCGTGGCCTGCTTCGGAGAAAATAATGTAAAAAAGGATGTATATGTATTTTCTGAAAACGAAACTAAAAAGTGCTCCATCCTGTTTCCCAACAGCGATGAACAGGCGGTCTTTATCTGGGATGACGAAAGCAACTACCGCAAAATTTCTTATGTGCTCATCAGCGGCACTATATCTACCCGTGACGGTGAACAATACAGCGGCAGTTTCAGTCACAATAAGTGGGAATTAAAGAACGGTATCTACCAGGGCATGCGCATCAGCGACCTCCTGCGATTGAATTCGAACGACTTCAAATTTTATGGCAACCAGTCAGAATATTCCATGATGGTTGAGCCCAAAGTTACCGGCAGCATAAATTTCAAATGGATTGGAATAGGCTTCAATTGTTTTAATTGCGAACGATCCGCCCTAATGAATAAACAAAAGGTCAGCGCTTCCGATGCAGTTGACAACAATCTTGCAATGCATGTGTCGTGCATCATGATCTCACCTTAACTGGTTTGCCAGGAAAAGAGACAGGAAAGTTCCATTTAGCTACACATCAGGTCCATTACACCAACTTCCAGCGCGTCGCTGATCTTTTTCAAGTTCAGGACTGTAATGTTCGTGAAGCCAGACTCTATACGGGACATACTTGCTTTTTCAAATTCACACAAGAAAGCAAGCTGTGTTTGAGAAATTCCTTTTTTCAAACGGAACTCTTTGATTTTCGCTCCCAGCTCTTTTAAAAACCGGGTGTTTTCCATCGGCACAAAAGGTACTTTGGTATGTTGCATACTGTGATGTAGCCAGGCCTGAATGCCTGGACATACAAAGTGATGTAAAGGAACTATCATGAATAGTCCGTCATGTTACTATTTCCGAAATAAAATTTGCATGGCTAAAACAGCTATCGCCAGTGCCGGAAATGATAATAATTGGCGTGTTGAATTATAAAACCGGGAACGGATTGAAGCCCTTCGTTCCCAGGCTTGTGGTTATCTTCTTAACGGATAAATTGTTATCTATGACATACCGGTAGAAAAAAGCCGGATTAACCAGGCCCAAAATCAGGAATAGCGCCCAACAATCTAAAAAGGTATGAGCGATTACCCTTTATGCTTCGGCTTCCATATAAGACTCGACAGGTTCACAGCTGCAAATGAGATTCCTGTCGCCATAAGTGTTGTTCACCCTGGCTACGGAAGGCCAGAATTTATTCAGCGTGACATAATACAATGGGAAGGCTGCCTGCTGTCTTGGATACGCATGTTTCCATTCATCAGCAGTAACAACAAATTGCGTATGTGGCGAATTCTTTAACGGGTTATCCTTTTTATCCGAACGCCCTTCTTCGACTGCCTTTATTTCTTCACGGATGCTTAACAGTGCATCGCAAAAACGATCGAGCTCGGCTTTGTCTTCGCTTTCAGTGGGTTCTATCATGATTGTCCCGGGCACCGGGAAACTCATAGTAGGCGCATGAAAGCCATAATCGATAAGACGCTTTGCAACATCTTCCGCTTCTATTTCCGCTGTTTTCTTAAAAGGACGAAGATCAACGATAAATTCGTGCGCACATTGACCATTATGATTGGTATAAAGAATATCATACTTGCCCTGCAATCTTGCCCGCATATAATTGGCATTAAGGATTGCGTATTCTGTGGCTGCTTTTACCCCTTCATTGCCCAACATTCTTATGTACCCGTAGCTGATAAGTAGTATGGATGCAGAACCGTAGGGAGCGGCGCTTACGGCGCCGAAGCCGCCGGAAGCGGCTGACGCATCTGGCCGCTTTACTTGGTCTGTCTGACTGTTCGAGGATTCAAAGCGGCCTGATGTGTGCCGGGGAAGGAAAGGTGCCAAATGTTTTTTTACGCATATCGGTCCCATGCCGGGTCCACCGCCGCCATGGGGTATAGCAAATGTCTTATGCAGGTTTAGATGGCAAACATCCGCCCCAATAAGACCGGGAGCTGTCAATCCTACCTGGGCATTCATATTTGCACCATCCATGTACACCTGCCCGCCATGCTGGTGAATGATGGCCGTGATTTCTTTGATGGTTTCTTCGTACACGCCGTAAGTACTCGGGTAAGTAATCATTATCCCCGAGAGACTCGAAGCATACTGAGACGCTTTCGCTTTCAGGTCGGCCACATCGATATAACCGTTCTCCAATGCTTTTACTACAATTACTTTCATTCCCGCCATTACAGCCGACGCGGGATTGGTGCCATGAGCAGAAATGGGGATGAGCATCACATTGCGATGATGATCCCCCCGGCTTTCATGATAAGCTTTGATAGTAAGCAACCCGGCATATTCTCCCTGTGCACCGCTATTGGGTTGCAGGCTGCAGGCATCAAACGCCGTTATCTGGCAGAGATACCTGCTCAATTCATCAATAATATATTTATACCCTTCTGTCTGATCAGCAGGAGCAAAAGGATGAATGCTACTCCAGTGGGGCCAGCTCAAAGGCATCATTTCTGATGCCGCATTCAGTTTCATCGTACAACTTCCCAGCGAGATCATGGATGTGTTCAGCGAAAGATCTTTGTTCTCCAGCGATTTGATGTAACGCATCATCTGGCTTTCGCTGTGATGCGTATTGAACACGGGATGTTTCAGGAAAGCAGAACGGCGCGACAACGCCTGCGGAATATGATCCGGCTCTTCATCCTGGTTGATATCAAAGGCGACCGGGTCAACATCGTTTTCAAAGCAATTGATCAGGTCATACAGGTCTTCGATGCGCGTTGTTTCGTCCAATGAAATGCCGATGTGTTTTTCATCTATATAGCGAAGGTTAATAAGCTGTCGTTCCGCTTTTTCCTTAATGGTTTTGACATTACCTACTTTCACTGTGATGGTATCAAAGAATTGATCGGATACCAGTTCAAATCCCCTGGCTTCGATTGCTTCGGCAACAGTTTGTGTAAGCATGGCTGTGCGTTCAGCGATTGCCTTTAATCCTTGTGGTCCATGAAACACTGCGTACATCGCTGCCATATTTGCCAGTAATGCCTGCGCTGTGCAAATATTGGAAGTCGCTTTTTCCCTTTTGATATGTTGCTCCCTCGTCTGAAGAGCCATTCTCAGCGCCCGGTTATTTTGCGCGTCGATGCTGACGCCTATTATACGGCCCGGCATGCTGCGTTTGAAATCGTCCTTTGCAGAAAAGAAAGCAGCATGCGGTCCACCATATCCCAACGGCACACCAAAACGTTGCGCAGAACCAACTGCCGCGTCAGCGCCTAGTTCTCCCGGAGGAGTTAATATGGTCAACGCAAGCAGGTCTGTTGCCATAACAACATAGCCGCCTGTCTGGTGAACTTTATTGATAAAATCACGATAATCTTCGATAGATCCCTTGTCGTTCGGGTACTGCACGATAGCGCCAAAGAAGCTATTGTCGATGATCGCCGATTTGTAATTACCATTGACGAGTTCGATACCCACCGGCACAGCCCTGGTAAGCAATACGTCCCTGGTTTGGGGGAAAATGTCATTGTCTACAAAAAACTTCGGACGTTCGATGTGGTCCTGTTTATTCAGCAGGTTAAAGAACATTGTCATCGCTTCAGCCGCTGCCGTGGCTTCATCCAATAATGATGCATTGGAAATCGGCAAGCCGGTGAGATCACTAACCATGGTCTGGAAGTTCAACAAGCTTTCCAACCGTCCTTGCGATATCTCCGCCTGGTAAGGAGTGTATTGAGTATACCAACCCGGGTTTTCAAATACATTTCTCAAAATAACCGAAGGGACAATGGTGTCATAATAACCCTGGCCGATATAATTCTTGAAGACTTTGTTTCGGAGCGATATTTCCTTGATATGTTTCAGATAATCATACTCGCTCATCGCAGGTGGAACATTCAGCGTGTGATCCATCCGGATAGCCGGAGGTACTGTTTTATCAATAAGTGATGATAAGCTTGGTTCGCCTATCGTTTTCAGCATTTGCTTCGTGTCAGTTTCATTCGGGCCGATATGACGGGAGATAAACTCATTGGACTGCTGTTCGAAAAGACTCATGTTTGTGCCAGGGATTTAGTTCGTTTGTCAAATAGGTCACAGGTGTCAGGTAGTTCAAATAAGTCATCTCCGTCACGCGAGTCATATAGGTCACATAAGTCATATGAGTCAGAGGGAATGATCTTATGACCTGAATGGCGAGTATGATCTATTTGGCTAAAGACGTGCAAAGTTAAGTGCTGGCGACTAGAAAAAAAGGTCATTATAACTATAGTGGAAAAGCCGGGGAAAGCTTTGAACCAAACAAATCATTGTTTGTTTTCATTTTCCATTTTTCGCAATTGCTCGCTGGTGAACCGGCTGCCGTCATGACTCCAGCCCGGGGGACCGAACAAGTAATTCCACCTGTCTTTCAATGTAAGATGCTTTTTCTTCAGGTCCTTTCGCATATTATCCCATTCATGGAAGACCAGGGTCACAGGAGTTTCCCTCCCAATGGGTTTGGTCAGCCCATATTTTATTGGCTGGTATTCGGTAGCAGGCAATTCAGGCTGGAAAGTACCGAACCATTTATCCCAAATGATCAGGAACATACCCAGGTTTTTATCCAGGTATCTGGGGTTGGAACCGTGGTGCACCCGGTGATGAGAAGGTGTTACCAGGAAATACTCCAACCACCCCAATTTGTTTATCCGTTCTGTATGAACAAGGATTCCCCAGGTCTGCGTGGCCGAGTAGGCAAAAGCAATATCGATAGGAGTGAAGCCAACCAATGCCAGCGGAATAAAATATATAAAACGATAGAGGGGTTCCATCACTGAAGAACGAATACCCACCGTAAAATTAAATTTATCAGAAGAGTGATGTGTGACATGAGTGGCCCAGAAAAAGCGGACGTGGTGATCCACCCGGTGAAGCCAGTAATACATAAAATCTTCAAACAGGATCAGTACCACCCAGTACACCCACGGAATTGGAATGCTGTTGGTAAACCGGTGATTGTAGAAGAACGTGAGAATAACCCCCACGTATATCGCCCGGAAACCCAGGTCAAGACTGGCATTGAGAATATTCAGGTAAAGATTTTGGAGCGTATCCTTTACTGTATAAGACGCTCTTGATTTTGCGTTGCTTATGAACACTTCAATCCCGATTATGATCATATAGATCGGGGTAGAAATAAGAATGAGTAGCTGATCTTTTGCGCTGAGCATAACGGCGCCAAAAATAAACGATTGCAGCGAAATGATTGGTATTTTGCGGACGTTTAGGATCATCTTTGCATTTCAACTAATACGTTGTCAAAAGACATTTTACATAACTGGGAAAAGAAGTCAAAGGAGCGGCGGAAGCTTTACAAGCAATTCCTGCAGAAGGCGGAAAAGAATAAAGTGCTGAAGCAATTGCCTGCGCTGCACGAGGAGGCTTTTGAAAAAATTGATTGCCTTCAATGCGCCAATTGCTGCAAGAACTATTCACCGCGGTTCAAAACTCCGGACATTAAGCGCATCAGCAAGCACCTGGGGTTGAAAGAAAGCGATTTTATCGAAAAATACCTGCGGGTAGATGAAGAGGGTGATTTTGTAGTGAAGTCAACTCCCTGTCCATTTTTAGGGGCCGATAATTTTTGCGGTATCTATGATCAACGTCCATCCGATTGCCGGCGATTCCCCTACACTGATGAAGATGTTATCATCAAAAGACAGGCACTCACACTGAAGAACTCAGAATTCTGTCCCATAACTTATTTTGTTATTGAACGACTGATGGAGGCGGAGAGAGCGGGGAAAGGTTGAGGATAAGGCTGAGGTTGAGGATAAGGCTGAGGTTGAGGATAAGGCTGAGGTTAAGGTTGAGATTAATCCATCCTAACCACACAAAAATTAATGGAGATCCGCATCCGTGGAATCTGAACTGTCGTAGCTGCTGTTATAGTTGCTGTCAAAACTTTCGTGGCCATGATGGGTGTGGAGTGAATGATGGATATCCATGTCGTTCAGAGAATTGGTTGAACTATCTGTGAACTGAAGATTTGCACCTGGAATGCCGCGATACTCCCGTATTATTCACGCGTTGGCATTTATACCATTTGTTATGTTCGAATTAACTGAATCTGCTAAGAAGAAAATTTCTCCCGGCTAAACCTGCTGAAAAATTCAATACAATCTTTTTTTTGTCGCTTATCAATGGTAAACAACAGAATAAGATCGTCTGAGTTATCGTTAATTTTCATCATTAGGTTTTGCCGATACGATTTTTTGAAAAGCGAAAGAACCATGCCGAAAATTATGCCAGCGATTATCCACATAAAATTCAATTCGCCGGATGGTGTAAAACCAAGAGCGGCTATGATGACTGTTGAAAAAAGTATGTATTTGAAATTGATGCCCGGATTATTCTCCCGTGTAAAGGATGGCAAGAGCTGAATGCTGTCTATGCTGGAACTGGTAATCGCAAAGTCCTTTCTTATTACATTGTTATGATGGGACATCAATTGAAAACCGTTTGGCCGGGCGAGCAATGTCACTTCTTTTTCGGGGTTAGGCAGGAGCAATTCTATATCTCCGTTGCTTCTCTCAAGCTTTAACCGCAGTGCATGATCTGCAAGCTCAACCTGGTTTTCCCATTGACCAAGCTCCTCCTCAATTTGTGTTTGTTCCAGGGGTTTCATGATGGTTGGCTATTCCCGCAAGCGATTCTTATATTTTAGAACTCACTGCGCTGCTTTCAACGACAGTTCCTCATAGGCTGCCTGCAGCGGACGTTGAATTCCATCTCCCTTCCACTCATCGGCACCGGGGATGGCTGTGGCTTTCAGTATTTCATCTTTACTTTTTCCCGCTTTCATTTCACCATCCACGAATTTCAATACACTACCGAGGTAATCCCCAAATTTTTTGAGGTCATCGGCTTTACCAGTGACTTCGTAGCCTGTGCCGGCATGACCATATATATAGGTGGTTTTGCTGTCAAATTTTTTCCGGGCCTTGTCCAGGACCTCGATCCAGCTTTGCATATTGGCGCCGGCACCGCGGTCAACAAAAGGATGACGACGATTGAAAACGAGATCGCCGCAATGAACGATGTTCGATTTCTCAAAATGAATAAAGCTATCTCCGTTAGTATGACCTGCTCCATAATAATACAGGCAAATATTTTCTTTATCGAATTTCTGGCACCAGGTATCCGTGTAGGTCTGGTCGGGATAGAGTTGCTTGTCTTCGTTCTTATTCTGCTTTGCTGAATTTTCCTGGTTCGTCTTTGAATTAACATGTGCCAGGACACCTTGTACTATTCCTTTAAAAGAGATATTACCTGCCGTATGATCGCCGTGATGATGGGTGTTGATCAGCAACCGGAAGGGATTCTGGCTTCTTTTTTTCAGTTCATCTATCAGGTGTTGCGATTGCTCCGGAAACTGGGCATCGACTACAACGATCTCATTTTTACCAAGCAGAAAAGCGATTGTTCCGCCCTTTTCAGTGAAAATGCCGATGTTATCTGTCAGCATGGTGATCTTCCAGGGATCGTCGAAGAATGAGGTCAATAGTTTTTGTTGGGCCAGGGTTAATGCACCAAAGGCAAAGGCTGAGTTTTGAATGAATGAACGGCGAAGCATTGTTGAAAGGTTTAAAAGGTTTCAGGGTTTGTGTATCGAATTTACAGAATTACTTATAGAAATGATTTGTTTTGGACAGATGGAGAGCTAGTATTCGAATTTTCGAAGTCCTGGGGCTTTGATCCATGTGATGATAACGACCAGTAAGGTCATGCAACCGCCAAATACGACAGAAGGGACAACGCCCATCAGCCGCGAGGCAACACCACTTTCAAACTGACCCAATTCATTACTTGAGTTGATGAACATAGACCCCACGCTGCTGACTCTTCCTCTTACGTGATCGGGAGTTTTTAGTTGCATCACCGTTCCCCTTACAACCACGCTGATGCCATCGAATACGCCTGCGAGCATCAGTGCGGCAAAGGACAAAACAAAGGATTTCGAAACCGCGAATATGATGATGCAGATCCCAAAACCGGCAACTGCAAACAGTAATTTTTTACCCTGCGTCTTTTTCATGGGACGGACAGTCAGCAATATCACGCTGATAATGGCGCCAATGTCTATTGCTGCATTTAGCCAGCCTAAACCGAGTGGACCCACTTTGAGGATATCCCGGGCATACTTGGGCACCAACGCCACTGCGCCGCCAAAAAGGACGGCAAACATATCCAGTGAAAACGAGGCAAGGATTTCTTTTGTCCTGAACACAAAACGCAGTCCCTCTTTAACTCTAACCCATGTTTTCTCTTCGGTAGCCTGCAACACCGGTGGTTTGGCTTTTAACCTCGTCAGTGCAACAAATGCAATGATCAGTACCGAGCAAACGACAACCAATGTACCAGTGATTCCAATCATCCAAATCAAAAAACCGCACATGGCATGGCCCGAGACTGAAGCAGCCAGCCAGGTACCCTGATTCCAGGTGGTTGCATTTTGTAAATAGTGGCGGGGCACGATCATCGCCAACAGGGAAGAAAAATTGGGGCCTGTAAATGCCCTTGCGACGCCGGTAAAGAAAATTATCGCGTATATAAAAAGAGTAATGGTTTGATTGCTGAACCGGTCACTTGCAACCCTTGTTGAAAGAACTAACAGGAGCATGGCAAGAATGACATAGGAAAAAACTCCTTTCAACATCAGCTTTCTCCTTTCACTTTTGTCAATTACATGTCCTGCATATAATGCAAATCCAAAAGCGGGAACAAATTCCGATAGTCCAACGAGGCCAATTGCCAGGGTGTCATTGGTAAGTTCCAGTACCCACCAGCCGACAAGTGTGCTCATCATACGCAGGGAAAAGATGAAGGTAAATCTTCCGATGATCAGGTTTTTGAATTCAGGAATCCGTACCGAAGCAAAAGGGTCGTTGGTTATTTGTGTAACGGGAATCTGGTCGGTCATATTTAAGCAGCGAAGGTAATGCTGGATGCTGGATATTGGATGCTCGTCATCACGATCCGCCGAAGGGCGGAGAAATGACTGGATGCCGGATGCTTGTGTCTTGACTCTGGACTCACTATTCACGGCAACGAAACATAGTGCTGCCCTATATAGTCCTTCTCCAGTGCATCGATTACGGTCTTCAGGTGTTTTTCATTTCCCAGGAAATCGGCATTGGAAGCGTCGATAAACAGCGTTTTGATATTCTGCTGCTTGATGTAGTTTGTATATGTCTCCTGGATATTGAAAAGGTATTCGTCCGGTATGTTTTGCTCATAAGACCGGTTACGTTTTTTGATATTTGCCTGCAGCTTTGTTACCGGCGCATGAAGATAAATCAGCAGGTCGGGTTGTATCAACTGCTGGTGAATGATATCAAACAATCGCTGGTAAAGTCGAAATTCATCTTCGGGCAGGGTAACACGGGCGAAGAGAAGACATTTGGTAAAAAGATAATCAGATATGGTCAGGCTTTGGAACATATCTTTCTGTTGCAACAAGTCCTTTAGTTGCTTAAACCGCTCAGCCATGAAAAAAAGCTCAAGTGGGAATGCATACTGGGAGGGGTTTTCATAAAATTTGGGAAGGAAAGGATTGTCGTCAAATTTTTCCAGTATCAGGCGGGCATTGAAATGCCTGGCCAGCAAATGTGCCAGGGTGGTTTTGCCTGCCCCGATATTGCCTTCTATGGTGACGAAATGATAATCCATTTATGTTTGATGACAGATCCTGAATGCTTGTCATTGCGACCCGCTGAAGGCGGAGAAGCAACTGGCAGCAAAGTAAACGAAATGAGAGCGAGGAAGTTTACAGCCGCTTAATTGTGGAAAAATTCATGCGTGCTTTTTTACTGGCAACGGATCGGGACAATCATCCAGCAATTCCTGAACTGTTTTTTTTAAGACCGGGTGAATGAAGTCAGGGACGATTTCGTTTAGTGGTACCAGCACAAACCTGCGATTTTGCATTTCGGGGTGTGGAATTTTCAGGAAACTGGTAGCAACTATTTCATCATCAAAAAAAATGATGTCGATATCTATCAACCTCGGTCCATATTTTTCTTCCCGTACCCGGCCCATATTTTTTTCAATTTTTAAAATATGACGGATAAGCTGCGCCGCATTCAGGTTAGTCTGAATTTCCAGCGCCTGGTTTAAAAAGGCGGGTTGTTCTGTTTTGCCCCAGGCTGCTGTTTCATACAATGATGAAACAAGGCTTATTTTCCCACATTCAGCTTCTATCCATTCGCGGGCTGTTTCAAGATTCTGCTCTCTTTTTCCCATGTTGGTGCCGGTAAGTAAATATGCTCTGTTCATCCGGGATTATTAATGCATCAGGTGAAGAGCCAAATATCTCTAATTTTGATAGCAAATAACAGAATAATTTATGAGGAGCTTTTTCAAAACTTTTTTGGCCGCATTGCTTGCTTTGGCGGTGTTCAGCCTGCTCGTGTTTGTATTTTTTGCAGCCTGGGTAGGCGGTCTGGCAGCCAGGGAAGTGCCGAGAGTGGAATCGAATTCGGTGCTGGTGCTGGATCTTGCTCAACATTATCCTGAACAGTTGAAAAAAAATCCGTTGGGTGTTTTAAGCGCTAACCAGGAAGATGTGCCGGGTCTTTATGACGTTGTGCGTTTGTTGCAGAAAGCAAAATCAGACAAGGATATAGCAGGCATTTATATCATTGCCAACGCAAATCCAAATGGTTTCGCGGCGAACGAAGAAATAAGAAATGCATTGGTGGATTTCCGGGAGAGTGGAAAATTTGTTTTAGCACATGGAGATATCATTAGCCAGCGGGCCTATGCCGTTGCAAACGCATCGGATAAAATATATGTAAGTCCCCAGGGGTATGTGGAATGGTTGGGTTACAGTGTAGAATATGCTTTTATAAAAGGCACGCTGGAGAAATTAAGTATCGAGCCACAGATATTTTACGCCGGTAAATTTAAAAGCGCCACCGAACCTTTCCGCACTGATAAAATGACGCCGGAAAACCAGCTGCAGACATCGGTTTGGCTGAATGATCTGTATAATGACCTGTTGATAAAAACTGCAGAAGCAAGAAAAACAGATACTGCTACATTACACCGGTTGGCCAACGAGGCCCGGATACAAACTGCAAAGGATGCGGTAGAGTATAACATTGTCGATGGATTGAAATACGATGATGAAATAAAAGATGAGATCAAAAGCCGGTTGAAGCTGGATAAATATGAGAAGATCAATTTTATTTCCCTGGATAGGTATAAAGAAACAAAGAATCTTAAAGGCAGCGGCAACGAAGAAATAGCGCTCATCTATGCCGAGGGAAATATTATCGATGGTAAAAGTGAGCAGGGAGCTATCGGAAGTGAGACCTACCGCAGTCTTATTCGGAAAGCAAGGCTGGATAAAAGCATTAAGGCGATCGTATTCCGTGTCAACTCGGGTGGCGGAAGTGCGCTGGCGAGTGAAAATATCTGGAGGGAACTTGCCCTGGCGAAAAAAGAAAAACCAGTAGTGGTAAGTTTCGGTGATGTCGCGGCTTCCGGCGGCTATTATATCTCCTGTGCAGCCGATAGCATATTTGCGTTGCCAACCACGATCACAGGCTCGATAGGTGTGTTTGGTATCATTCCTAACATGCAGGCTTTTTTCAAAAACAAGCTGGGAGTAACTTTTGACGGCGTGAAAACCGGGCCTTATGCCAATGCGATGACCGTGACGAAACCGATGAATGAAAACGAGAAAAAGATAATACAGGCCCAGATCGAAACGATCTATTCCCAATTCAAACAGCGTGTTGCCGAAGGAAGGAAAATGAATGTCGACAATGTTGACAGCATCGCCCAGGGCCGGGTATGGACAGGATTAAGAGCTAAGAATATCGGGTTGATCGATCGTTTCGGCGGGCTGGATGATGCCATAAGTTGCGCTGCGCGGATGGCCAAATTGAAGGAATACCGGGTCAGGGAATTTCCGGAAACAATGAACCTGTTTGAAAGGATCCTCGGAAAAAAAGATCCTTTAAATTACCAGGAAAAAATAAAAGCGGAAATCGGCGAAGACAATTATAAAATATACAACGAATTGAAACGGGTAAAGGAAATGACCAATAGCGCGCAGGCCAGGTTGCCTTTTGAGTTTGTGATACGCTGACTGCATGGAAAGTGAGAACGCAGATTTTGATGATGTTTATGATTAGTTATGATCAGTGAATATCTTAACGATCATAATAATCCGCGTTCTATAATCGACTTTCAGAGTTCCG
>Ga0066652_100001265_pt1 | contig 12925 bp, 11 predicted proteins | sample GraSoiAngelo_101_FD_71413 | JGI IMG/M metagenome (GOLD analysis project Ga0066652, IMG submission 71413) | Grasslands soil microbial communities from the Angelo Coastal Reserve, California, USA - 14_0903_02_30cm | ecosystem: Environmental > Terrestrial > Soil > Grasslands | place: USA...
TACAGTCCGATCGGCGGAGCCATCGACCTCTTGGTCGGGGAGGAAGACGGCGGTATACTGATTCAGGTCAGCGACCAGGGGGCGGGCCTTTCGCCGGAAGACATTTCCCGACTATTCGGCCGTTTCCAACGGCTTTCGGCAAAGCCCACCGCGGGAGAAAGCTCGACCGGCCTCGGCCTTTCGATCGTCAAGCGTATCGTCGATCTGCACGGTGGGCGGATCGCGGTTCAAAGCGCTGCCCCGGGAAAGGGCGCGACGTTCAAGATGATATTGCCGGTGACATGACCCAGGTGCAGCACATCATCGTGGTGGACGACGAGCAGCCCGCGCGCGAGATGGTCGGCGATTATTTGCGCATGCACGGCTTCACCGTGAGCTTGTGCGACGGGGGCGTCAGTCTGCGCAAGGCTATCGCGCAACAGGTGCCGGACCTGATCGTCCTCGATCTCAATATGCCGGAGGAGGACGGTCTATCGATCATCCGCGATCTCAAGCGGCGCAACAGCGTGCCGATCATCATGCTGACCGCAACCGCAAGCGCCATCGACCGCGTCGTCGGTTTGGAGCTCGGCGCCGACGACTACCTGGCGAAGCCGTGCGAGCTGCGCGAGCTCTTGGCCCGCATCCGCTCGGTGTTGCGCAGGAGCGGGGCCGCTCAACCGGCAAAGGAGCCGGCGGCTGCGCCGGCGGCCCCAGCGAGCACGCGCGTGCGATTTGGAACCAAGTGGCTCGACCACGACGCCCAAGCGCTGCGCGATGACGAAGGCAACGAGCACCCGCTGACTGCCTCGGAATACGGCCTGCTCAAGGTATTCGCCGCCAATCCCAAGCGGGTGCTATCGCGCGATCGCCTACTGGAATTGGCCAACGCCCGCGACGCGGAGGCCTTCGACCGGGCGATCGACCTGCGAATCATGCGGATCCGGCGCAAAATCGAGCCCGACCCCGCCAGGCCTTCCGTCATCCGCACAGTGCGCGGCGGGGGCTATTTATTCTCCCCAACCGGCGAGGCATCCGCGCTGGACTGAGGCAAAAATGCCTCACCGGACGAAACACTTACGGTATCGCCCTACCATTGTTTCGTCGTCGATTTCGCGACGAAACAATTCGCCCCCGCGACGAAACCATTTTCCCTCCCTGACGTAACATCGCAGCAACAGGCCTTTGCTAGTCAGATTGGTTAAGGGCTGACTAACAGGGGATCGTTATGCAAAATCAGTATGTGCTGCGCGACATTGCGTCGCCGCACTTGCGGGCTCCTGCGCAGGAGACGTCGGATGCGGCGCTTATTGGCCTCATCGCCGACGGCGACAAGCGCGCCATGCAAGTGCTCTATGCTCGGCACAATGTCCGGGTCTATCGGTTCATCCTCCGCCTGACCGGCAACCAGTCGTTCGCCGAGGACCTCGTGAGCGAGGTGTTCCTCGACGTCTGGCGGCAAGCCGAGGCGTTCGAATCGAAATCTCAGGTCTCCACCTGGCTGCTCGCGATCGCCCGCTACAAGGCGCTGTCGGCGCTGCGGCGGCGGACGGACGAGCCCTTGGATGACGAGATGGCGGCAAGCATTGAGGATACCGCCGATGATCCGGAGACCATGGTCCACAACATGGACCGCAGCATCATCGTCCAGAAGTGCCTGCGGCAGCTCTCGCCGGCGCACCGGGAAGTGATCGATCTCGTGTACTATCACGAGAAGTCGGTCGACGAGGTAGCGCGGATCGTCGGCGTGCCCCCGGCGACGGTGAAGACCCGCATGTTCTATGCCCGGAGCAAAATGGCCGACCTCCTCAAACAGTCGGGAGTGAATGCACTCTGATCGCGGCGTCCGTGTCCCCGGACGATCTCAACCTCAATGTCCATGATCAGGCCGAGCGGGCTGACACCTCAGTGTCAGCCCGCTCATAATTTTGGCGGCAAGTAGCGACCCATCGCCTTTCCGCAAGGCGAACTATCCGCGACCCGTAAGGCGGAATGAGCGTAGCGAAGTCCGGCTATTAGCCCCGGCCTCAACGCCGCCAAATCAATATCCGGAACAAAGCGACGGCGATGATGATCGCAAGAGCCAAGCCTGCCAGCGGGAGCAGGACCACGAATGCGCCCAGCAACAAGAGGAAGAAGAGCGCCGCCAGCGCAGCAAGCGCCGCGGTCATCAGCGCGAAACCGACAGGGCCGATCCTCGCCACATAGATGCGCTGCGCGCCGTCGAAGGATGTCCGCGAATAGGGATCACGTGCGCGCACATCGGGCGGAATGATCTCCGGCTCGACCCCGCCTCGATGCGTCTCCGATACGGTTTTTCGCCGGTCCATGTCCGCCTCGCTGGCTAGCCCTCCTCGACACAATGTAGGCCGCGCCGCAACGGCTCACAACCGCAGCCTGGAAAGAGTGTTGCAAAATGAACCACGGCCGCAACGGCGAAGTCTTGCCCGGCCGCAAGCGCGAGGCGCATGATCCGCCAGACCCATAGGCAAGCCGGAGCGCGAGCGCTATGCTGCGCGCGCCTCGCAGGCGTTTTCAATTCCTTCGGTCGCCGTCCTGCGCCGCGGTAAAGCAATAACAAAACAATCGATCGGACTCGCGAGAGGATGCTCATGGCAAAGCTCAACATCAATGGAACTGTACGTGACGTGGAGGTGGAACCCGACACGCCGCTGTTGTGGGTCATCCGCGAGCAGGTCGGCCTGACCGGCACGAAATACGGCTGCGGGATCGCCCAATGCGGCGCCTGCTCCGTGCACATCAACGACGAGGTGCAGCGCTCCTGCTCCATTCGCGTCGGAGACGTACAAGCAAGCGACCGTATCATCACCATCGAGGGGCTCTCTGCCGATGCTTCGCATCCCGTGCAGAAAGCGTGGGCCGCGATCGACGTGCCCCAGTGCGGCTATTGCCAGTCGGGACAGATCATGGCTGCCGCGGCATTGCTCAAGCGCATGCCGAAGCCTACCGACAAAGACATCGACGAGGCGATGACCAACATCTGTCGATGTGGAACCTACCAGCGCATCCGGGCTGCCGTGCACATGGCCGCCAACGGCACGTCGAGAACTTAGGGAGGCCGGCCGTGAAAAAGACGATCCGCGGCAAGGCCGCGAAGCTTTCGCGCCGCACGTTCATCGTCGGCTCCGCTGCCGCGAGCGGTGGGCTGGCGCTCGGGTTCAACTTGCCGGGTTTCGGCTCTGCCGTCGCGCAGACCGCCAGCGAAGGCACCGAGGTCAACGCCTGGGTCCTGGTCAAACCCGACGACGCTTGCGTGATCCGTGTCGCGCGCTCGGAGATGGGACAGGGCACGATCACCGGCCTCGTGCAGCTCGTGGCCGAAGAGCTCGAATGCGATTGGAAGAAGGTCAAGGCCGAACAGGTCACTCCCGGGCAAAACCTCGCCCGCAAGCGGGTTTGGGGCGAGATGTCGACCGGTGGCAGCCGCGGCATTCGCACCTCGGAGGACTACGTGCGCCGCGGCGGCGCTGCCGCGCGCATACTGCTGCTGCAAGCGGCGGCCGAGGAGTGGAAGGTGCCCGTTGGCGAACTCACGGTCGCCGAGGGCGTCGTCACCCACACCCCCTCCGGCCGCTCGTCGAGCTATGGCAAGCTCGCCGCGGCCGCTGCCAAGCTCGAGGCGCCGGATCCCAAAGCCATCAAGCTCAAGGACCCGAAAGATTGGAAAGTCGCCGGCAAGCCGATGAAACGCATCGATACCGCCGACAAGCTCGACGGCAGCAAGATCTATGGAGTCGACATCAAGCTGCCGGGCATGCTGTGCGCCGCGATCAAGGATTGCCCCGTGTTCGGCGGCAAGGTCGCGAGCTATGACGAGGCGAAGATCGCCGGACGCCCGGGCGTGCGCAAGGTCGTGAAGGTCAAGGACACGGCCGTCGCGGTCGTTGCCGATACCTGGTGGCGAGCCAAAACCGCGCTCGATGCGCTGCCGATCGTTTGGGACGAAGGACCCAATGCATCGGTATCGAGCGCGAGCATCGCCGAGCAGCTCAAGGAAGGGCTCGGCGCGAGCGTTAGTAACGGCGATCGCCAGAACGGCGATGCGCTCAAGGCAATCGAGACCGCGGCCAAAAAGGTCGAGGCTGTGTACAGCACGCCGTTCCTTGCCCACGCGACCATGGAGCCCATGAATGCCACTGTGAGGCTCTCCGCCGACAAAGCCGAGGTATGGGTGCCGACCCAGAACGCGGAAGCGTCGCTCGCCGCCTTGTCGGAGGGATCCGGCGTGCCGCTCGCCAAGTGCGAGGCCTACCGGACTGATCTTGGCGGCGGCTTCGGCCGACGCGGCGGGACGCAGGACTACGTGCACCAGGCGGTGGAAATCGCCAAGGAATTCCCCGGCATCCCGATCAAGCTGATCTGGACCCGCGAGGAGGACCAGGCACACGACTTCTTCCGCCCGATCTCGCAATGCCGGCTCGCCGCCGGTCTCGACGCGAGCGGCAACCTCACCGGGCTACACGCGCGCGTCTCCGGCCAGTCGATCAACGCCACCTTGAACCCGGCGGGCATCGTCAACGGCAAGGACCGGCGTCAGTTGCAAGGGCTTTGGGCAGAGCCCGGCGATGCGCAACTCGGCTACACCGTGCCGAACCTGCTCATCGAATACGTCATGCGCAACACCCACGTGCCGGTCGGCCCCTGGCGCGGCGTCAACACCAACCAGAACGCCGTCTACATGGAGTGTTTCATGGATGAGGTGGCGCGGGCGGCCGGCAAGGACCCGCTCGACTTCCGCCGCGCACTCATGGGTGGACATCCCAAGCACCTCGCCGTGCTCAACGCCGCGGCGGAGAAGGGCGACTGGGGCAAGCCGCTCCCTGCCGGCGTCCATCGCGGCATTGCGCAGTTCATGGGCTACGGCAGCTACTCGGCCGCCGTTGCCGAGGTCTCGGTCAGCGACCGCGGCCAACTCAGGGTCCACCGCATGGTGCTGGCGCTCGATTGCGGCCATGCCGTCAATCCCGACCAGATTGCCGCGCAAGTCGAGGGCTCGGTGGCATACGGGCTCACGGCCATGCTCTACGGCGAATGCAGGGTCAGGGACGGGCGGATGGTGGATTTGAACTTCGACACGTACCCGATCATGCGGCTTGCGGAGATGCCGAAGGTGGAAACGGTCATCGTGCCGAGCGGTGACTTCTGGGGCGGCGTCGGCGAGCCGACGATCAGCGTGGTCACACCGGCCGTTCTCAACGCCATCCATGCCGCGACCGGCAAGCCGGTACGCCAGCTGCCGCTCAAGAACGTCCGCCTGGTCTAGGCGCGACCGTTTTGCGCGCGAGCGTAGCCCCCGGCCCTTGCCGGGGGTTATTTTTGCAAGGACGCAACGTTGGCCGAGTTGCCACGTCGCGACAGGACACGGATCATGCTCAACATCGATAGTCACTTGCACGACCGCCATGAGCCATCCTGATCGCTTTCTGCTGGCGGGCGTGATGGGCGACCCGGTGATGCATTCGCGCTCGCCGAAATTGCACAATTATTGGCTCGCCAAATATGGCCTCGCCGGCACCTACGTGCCGCTCGCGATTGGCGCCGAACGTCTGCGCGCTGCGTTGCGCGCACTGCCGGCGCTCGGATTCGCCGGTTGCAATCTCACGATTCCTCACAAGGAGGCCGCGCTCGATATCGTCGACAAGCTCGATCCGCTCGCACGGCGCATCGGCGCGGTGAACTGCGTCGTCGTCGCGCCGGATGGATCGCTTGAAGGGCGCAATCACGACGGCTTCGGCTACATCGAAAGCGTGCGCGAGGCGCAGCCAAAGTGGCGCGCCGACACCGGCCCGATCGTCGTCATCGGCGCGGGCGGCGGGGCGCGCGCGGTATTGGTAGGACTGGTCGACCAGGGCGCGCGCGAGATTCGCCTGGTCAATCGCACGCCCGCGCGAGGCAAGGCGCTAGCGCAGGACCTGGGCGGCCCGATCGGGGCGCTGAGGTGGGAAGAGCGCGAGGCCGCACTCGAAGGCGCGGCGATGCTGATCAATGCCACCAACCAAGGCATGCTCGGCGAGCCGCCGCTCGATATCGCGCTCGATCGCCTGCCGGTGAGCGCGCTCGTGTCGGACATCGTCTATATTCCGCGCGAGACGGCGCTGCTCGCGGCCGCCCGCAGGCGCGGCAACCCCACGGTCAACGGGCTTGGCATGCTGTTGCATCAAGCGCGGCCAGCCTTCCACGCCTGGTTCGGAATCATGCCCGACGTGACGCCGGAGTTGCGGGCGATGATCGAGGCGACGACGTGAGCCCGATTGCATGAACCGACGCGCAGCGCTGGCCGGCGGTTTGACCATGCTTGCGGCCGCGATGGCGGCCCCGCGCGGCGTTGCTTATCCCGATCGCGCCATAAGGCTCGTCGTCCCGTTCTCGCCGGGCGGGGCCACCGATGTGGTGGGCCGGTTATGGGCGGACAGGATAAAGCCCGTGCTCGGCACCGTGGTTACCGAGAACCGCGGCGGCGGCGGCGGGGTGACCGGCGCCGCCGAGGTCGCCCGCGCCCAGCCGGACGGCCACACTTTCCTGTTCGGCAATACCAGCACGCAGGTGCTCATTCCCGCGATCATGCACAATCCGCCTTACGATCCGCTCAAGGATTTCGTCGGCATCTACATCCTCTGCAACACGCCGACCTCGATCGTCGTGCACGCATCGGTGCCGGCGCACGACCTCGCCGAGCTCATTGCCTACGCCAGGGCCAACCCGGGCAAGCTGTCATACGGCTCGGCCGGCGCCGGCACGCTCACCAACCTGGCCGGCGAATTGTTCAAGCAGCTGATCGGCGCGCCCGACATCGTGCACATTCCTTACAAGGGGGCGGCGCCCGGCGTCGCCGATCTCGCCAGCGGCCACATCCCGATGATGACGCCGAATGTGGGCGCGCCGCTCATCGAGTTGCACCGCGCGGGGAAGGTGCGCATCCTCGCCATCAACGCGGCAAAACGCATCAAGGCGGCGCCCGATATTCCGACCGCGGTCGAAGCGGGATTACCGGGCATGATCGCCGGCAATCTCAACGGGCTGTTTGCTCCCGCGGGCGTCGCCGAGCCGATCGTCGAGCGGCTCGCCGATGCCACGCGCCAGATCATGGCGGACGCGGACGTTCAGCGCATCCTGGTGGCCTCCGGGTTCGAACCGATCACCGATTCGGGACCCCAGGCGACACGCCAGTTCATCACCGAAGAGCTCGCGCGTTGGACCCCGGTAGTAAAGGCAACGGGGCTCAAGATGGAGTAATGATCGCCGAGCGGCGGGCAACCACTCCCGAGTAGCCGAAGGCAAAGGAACATCATGGCGCGCGTGCCCCTCATCCAAGAACAAGAGCATCCCGAGCTCGCGGAGGTGATCGAAAAATTTCGCACCGGGCGGCGCGGGAAGCTGATCAATATTTATCGCATGCTGCTTAACGCGCCGCCGCTCGCCGCGAGCTGGTTCAATCACTCCAATGCGGTGCGGTGGAAGACGACCCTTTCCGGCCGGCTGCGCGAGATCGTGATCATCCGCATGGGTCATCTCACCGGCTCGCAATATGTGTTGCGCCAGCACGTGCCGTCGCTTGCGCTGGCCGACGGGCTTTCGCTGGCGGAATGCGATGCGCTTGCCGATTGGCGCGGGCGCGAATTCTTCAGCGCGAGCGAACGCGCCGTGCTTGCTTATGCCGATACGATGACTCGCGACGTCGTGGTACCCGACGCGGTCTTCGCCGAGGTCGCGCGCCATTTCAATGCCAGAGAGATCGTGGAATTGACCGTGCTGATCGGCACCTACAATATGAACGCGCGCGTGCTGCAGGCGCTTGAGCTCGACCTCGAACCGCTCGCGCCGTGAGCTCCTCTGGAGTGGTCTCCGTGCCGGTCGAGGGTGCCCTGGTAGTCGAAGACGATCGTTTCCTGCGCGTCGTCGGCATCGTGCTCGATCCCGGCACCTCCCGCGAGCGCATCGGCGCCTACGCCGATTTCTTTGCCCACGACGAGCCCGATTTCGGCGGTTACTGCCAACGCGTGCGCGCCCAGGTGGGCGGGCTTTTCCCGCGCGAGGTGCGGCTCGTCGAAACGCAAGACGAACTGCGCGCGGCTTTGCCCGGCAGCTGCGCGCTGGTGGTTGAATCGCTCCGCGTCGGCAGGGACGAACTTGTGGCCGGCAGCGCGTTGCGGGTCGTGCAGAAATTCGGCCTCAAGCCGCGCAACATCGATACTGCCGCCTGCGCCGACAGAGGCATCAAGGTGCTCACCCTGCGCCGCCGCGCCAACATCGCCTGCGCCGAATTGGCTATCGCGCTGATGCTGACGCTCGCCAAAAAACTGCATCGGTTGGCCGGCCGCACCAGCGTCGACGATCTGTCCGCGATCGGCTACGCCTACAAGCCGTTCGACCGCCGGCACACGCCGAACTCGAACTGGGCGCGCATATCCGGCCTGCGCACCCTCAACCGGGCCACGCTGGGCATCATCGGTCTGGGTGAGATCGGTCGCGAAATTGCAATCCGTGCGGCAGCGTTCGGGATGCGAATTCTCTATTGCCAGCGCACACGCCTGCCGGCGGCGGAAGAGCACGAGCTTCACGCGACGTACGTGCCGCTCGAGACGCTGCTTGCGCAGAGCGACTGGGTGGTGCCGCAATTGCCCGGCGGGCCGGCGACGCGTGCCTTCATCGGCCGCGCGCAATTTGCGCAGATGAAGCCCGGCGCGTTCTTGGTGAACATCGCGCGCGCCGACGTGGTCGACCGCTCCGCGCTGATCGAGGCGCTGAGATCGGGCCGGCTCGGCGGCTTCGCGCTCGACCCGCTCTACGAGGCGCCCGGCCGCAGGGACGACGAGCTCTTGGGTTTTGACAATGTCGTGCTCTCTCCCCACATCGCGGCGCAGCCGCGCTTCAACGCGCTCGAGGATCTCGCCGAACTGATGCAAGGTCTGTCGCGGGAGCTCGCGGCGTGAGCAAGGCCTTTCGTTTCCATGAGCACGGTGGCCCCGAGGTGCTGCGTCTAGAGGACGTCGAGGTCGGCGCTCCCGGTCCCGCAGAGGTGCGCATCCGCAACATTGCGGTCGCGGTCAACTACCGCGACGTGCTGATGCGCCGGGGCGTGCATGCGGTGAAATCGCTTCCGTCCGCGATCGGCCTCGAAAGCGCCGGCGTCATCGATGCGGTTGGGCGCGAGGTGCGCGGCCTTTCCGTCGGCGACCGCGTCGCCTATGCCGGCATGCCGGAGGGCTCTTACGCCGAACTGCGCGTCGTCCCGGCGGCGCGCGTCATCCCCTTGCCGACCGACATCGACGAGCGCACGGCCGCCGCGATGATGATCCGCGGCATGACGGCACGTTCTCTTCTCACCGAGACGTACAAGGTGCAGCCGGGCGATATGATCCTGATCCACGCCGCCGCGGGCGGCGTCGGCCTCATCATGTGCCAATGGGCGAAGCACCTGGGCGCGACGGTGATCGGGACTGTGAGCACCGAGGCGAAGGCGGATATTGCCCGCACGCATGGTTGCGATCATCCGATCGTCTACACGCGCGAGGATTTTGCCGCGCGCGTGCGCGACATCACCGACGGCGAAGGCGTTCCCGTCGTCTACGATTCGGTCGGCAAGGCGACCTTCGAAGCATCGCTGAAATGCCTGCGCCGGCGCGGGGTGATGGCCTCCTTCGGTGAGGCCTCGGGCGATCCCGATCCCATGCCGCCGCGCCGGCTGGGCGCGCTCGGCTCGATCTATCTCACGCATCCGAGCATCTCGAACTACACGGTCACTCGCGCCGAGCTTCTCGCCGCCGCGCACGACCTGTTCGCGATGGTCGGCAGCGGCAGGATCAAGATCGCGATCAGCCAGACCTATCCGCTGCGGGACGCGGCGCGCGCCCACGCCGACATCGAATCGCGCAAGACCACCGGATCGATCGTGTTGATGGCGTGACCTTCAACGCCCGCTCGCAAGCGCGGCCAATTTTGCCGGGTCGGCTGGAGCCTCGTTCCCCCGCCAGACCACGTGCATGTCCGGCCGCAGCAACAAGAGATCGTAGCCGTAGACGTTGCGTGGCCTTTCGCCGGCAATGTCGAGAACCTGCAACGGCGCGCCGATCGCGGCGAACGGCCGTTGCAGGCCCGTCGCATCGGCCGTTGTTCCGCCCAGCCGCAGCAGCGTATAGCCGTGCCCATAACCGATGCGGTCCTGTATCGCACTGCCATTGTCGAGCCACACGTGCGGCAGCCGCGCTCCTGGCCAAGTGGTGGGAACATAAGTCATGAAGTCGTGCTCGGGCCCCTCGCCCGGCTCGGCGGCGATCAACGGCGAACCGACATAGCGATAGCCGAGCTCGGCACCGATCATTTCCGTTGCCTTGTGCTGCTCGACGTCGGCGACGCGTGCCAAGCCCTCGCGCAGCGCCGCGCCGGCGGGCGTGGGCTCGCGGAGGTCCGGCCGATAGAGCGCGCGCCACCTGCGGCGCCCTTGGGTCGCAAAGCCCGAGGCCGCGACGTTGCGCGCTCCGACCTGTCGGCGCTCGATCTCGTATGAGCCGAGCAGCTTGGGTCCGCCCCATCCGGCAAGCGTCGCCGCGAGTTTCCAGGAGAGGTCGATCGCATCGCCGACGCCGGTATTCATCCCAAGCCCGCCGGTCGGGATGACGAGATGCACGGCGTCGCCGGCAAGAAACACCCGGCCCGCGCCGTAGCGCTCGGCGAGCAGCAGGTTCATCTTCCACTGCCCGACATAAAGCATCTCGTAGTCGACCGGCATGGCAACGGTCCGCTCGAACATGCGCGCCATGTCCGCGTCGGTCTCGACGACCGCATGCAGCGTGAAATGCCGAGTCGAATCCTGCACGATCAGGAAGCTCCCCTCGGCGTCGACCACGTGATAATGCCGGCCCTTGCCGATCGGGATGCGTTCGTAGAGGTCTTCGCAGTAGTAAAGCGCCTGCCGCAGTTGCTGGATGTTGGCCTCGCCCTGGAGCGCGACCCCGAGTTGCCGGCGCACCAGGCTGCCGCCGCCGTCGCAACCCACCATGTAGGCGGCGCGCAGGGTGGCGCGGGTGCCTCCGCTCTCCTTGACCTGCGCCGTCACCAACATCTCATCCTGCTCGAAAGCCACGAGCTCGCAGCCGTAACGCACCGTGACGCTCGGCAATGTCTCCGCGATCGATTTCAGGAGCGGCTCGAGCGTGTATTGCGAGATGAGCTGATAGGGCTCGAGCGGTAAGCTGCCGTCCTCGGACTTGGCGATCTGCGCCTTCGCCGCCGCTACGGAGGGATGGGGATGATGCACGAGCGGCGGGTCGATCAGCGACAGAACGATGAAGATGTCCATGGGGCATTGGGCGGGAAGACCGGCGGCGCGAACCTCCTCGGCGATGCCCATGCGCCGGTAGATCTCCATCGTGCGGGCGTTGCAGCGCTCCATCTTCGGGAGGAATTGCGGAGCATCCTTCTGCTCGATGATCGTCGTCCGCACGCCGCGGCGTCCGAGATCGATCGCGAGCGTCAACCCGGTGGGGCCAGCTCCGACGATGAGAACTTGTGCGTCCATAGGTTTGACCGAACCCCCGGCGGCAGGGCGCAGGTTAGACTGCTTCCGCTTCAGCTGCGCCCGCCTCGAAATCGGCGAGTTCGGTTCCTTCCTGCACGAAGTCGCCGACGGCGCATCTGAGCGCCTTCACGCGGCCGTCGGCGGGAGCGCGCAGCGTGTGTTCCATCTTCATGGCTTCGAGCACGAGGAGCGGCGCGCCGCGCTGCAAGCCGACGCCCGGCTCGGCGAGGATGCGCGTCACGGTTCCGGGCATCGGCGCGACGATGCGCCCGCACGCGGCGGCCTCGGAGATATCTGCGAGGAACGGATCGACCCAGTGCAGTTTGCGAGGACCGCGCGGCGTGTTCAGATCGAGCTCACGGCCGGACCAAGCCGCCGAGACCCGCTCCGGCGCGTCGCCGAGGCACATGTCGAACACTGCGCCTTGGCGGGGCACGAACTGCAAACGCTCGCTCCTGCCGCCGAACTCCAGGCGCAAGCCGTCGCGAGCGTACCACAGCACCACATCATAGCGCTCGGCTCCCTCCCGGAACCTCAAGCGGCGACTGCGGCGGCCAGTCAGTGTCCAACCGTCCGTGCGATTCCACGGCGAGTCCGATCCGGTCTGCTCGCTTTGCTCGCGCAGCAACACCGCGACACAAGCCGCGGCGATATCGAGCGCGGCCAGCGAGGGGGCGCTGCGGGTGAGCGCGGAAATTTCCCGCTCGATGAAGCCGGTGTCGATCTCGCCGCTGACGACTTGCGGATGACGCAGCAGTCTCTTGAGGAACGCGAGATTGGTAGTCACGCCGGCAATCTCGAACGAATCCAGGGCCTCGACGAGACGGCTCAGCGCCTGCGGGCGATCGGGGCCGAAGGCGATCAGCTTCGTCAGCAGCGGATCGTAGTACGGCGTGATCGCGTCGCCGGCACGAAAGCCGGTATCGACCCTGATGCCGTCCCCGGACGGCTCGCGCCACGTTCGAATGGTTCCGCTCGCCGGCAGAAATCCCTTGTCGGGGTCCTCGGCATAGATGCGTGCCTCGATGGCGTGGCCGTTGGCGGCGATCTCGTCCTGTCGCAACGGCAACTTGTCACCCATGGCGACGCGCAGCTGCCACTCGACCAGGTCGAGACCGGTAATCATCTCGGTGACGGGATGCTCGACCTGCAGGCGCGTATTCATCTCGATGAAATAGAAGCCGGCCGCATCGGCGATGAACTCGACCGTGCCGGCGCCCACGTAGCCCGCGGCGTGCGCGGCGGAGCGCGCCGCCGCCGCCATCGCGTCGCGCCGCTCGGCGGTGAGGGCGATCGAAAGCGCCTCCTCCACCACTTTCTGGTGCCGCCGCTGGAGCGTGCATTCACGCTCGAACAGCGACACCACGTTGCCCTCGCCGTCGCCGAATACCTGCATTTCAATGTGACGCG
>Ga0066652_100001266_pt1 | contig 12923 bp, 12 predicted proteins | sample GraSoiAngelo_101_FD_71413 | JGI IMG/M metagenome (GOLD analysis project Ga0066652, IMG submission 71413) | Grasslands soil microbial communities from the Angelo Coastal Reserve, California, USA - 14_0903_02_30cm | ecosystem: Environmental > Terrestrial > Soil > Grasslands | place: USA...
TCCGCGACCCGCTCGGGCACGGGCACCCGCGGCAGTCGCACCACGCGCGCGCCGCTGGGCCCGGCCCCACCCGCAGCGAAGTCGCCTCCGCCGCCCGCGCGCTCGCGCAACAGCACGAGCTGCCCGTCGCGCTCCGCCGCCACCGCCGCGAGCTCGGGCACGAGACTGGCGGCGAAGCGCCCGATGCCCCGACGGCGCAGGAAGGGGATGTCGACCGGGCGGGCGTCGACGACGACGCGAAGGCTCATCGACGCGCCGCGGGGGTGAGCAGCGGCGCCCGGCGGGCGCTGGCCAACAGCGTGGTGCGCAGCAGCGGCGCACCCCCGGCCCCCCGCACCGAGACCTGATCGAACCCGAACACCTCGAGCGCGCCCCGCAGCGAGCGGCGGGTGTAGAAGCGCAGCGCCGGGCCCAGCGGGTCGAGGTCGGCGTCCAGTCCGCGCACGAGCGCCCGAAGGCGGCCGTGGGACGGCGTGGTGACGAGCAGGCGGCCCTCGGGCCGCAGGACGCGGCGGACCTCCGAGAGCACGCGGGCGGTGTCGGGCACGAAGGCGAGCACCTCGGAGGCCCACACGACGTCCACCGCCCCGTCCTCGAGCGGCAGCGGCCCACCCGGAGCGGCGGGGCGGAAGTCCAGATCGGGGTGCCGTTCGTGCGCGCGGCGCAGCGCCGCCTCGGCCACATCCACACCGATGGGCCGCGCCCCGGCGCCGGCCAGCGCGGCCGTGAACGCCCCCTCGCCGCAGCCGAGATCGAGCACGGCATGGCCGCGGGTCACGTGCTCCAGCAGGAAGCGGCGGCGGCGCTCCCACGCGAAGGGCGCGCGGTCCGCCGGGAGGCCGGTCCAGACCTCCTCCTGCATCGCGGCCGCGCCGCGGGCTGCGTCGTTGTCCATGGTGGGCATCGTAGGCTTCGCGGTATGAGCACAGTCACCTCTCCGGTCGGCTCGCTCACGGAGCGCTCCGCGCTCGGCCTGGCGGCCGCCATCCGCGGCGGCGAGCTCTCTGCGCGCGACGTCGTCGAGGCGCACATCGAGCGCCTGCAGGCCGTGCAGCCGCGCATCAACGCGCTCGCGGCCGAGCGCTTCGCCGCCGCCCGCCAGGAGGCCGACGCGGCCGACCGGCGCGTTGCCGAGGCGGACGGCGCCGACCGCCTGCCGCCGTTGCTCGGCGTCCCGTGCACCATCAAGGAGTCGATCGCCCTCGCCGGCATGCCGAACTGCGCCGGCCTGCTCGCCCGCCGCGACCACCGGGCCGCCGAGACCGCCCCGACCGCGGCGCGGCTCGTGGACGCCGGGGCCATCCCGCTCGGGGTGACCAACACGTCCGAGATGACGATGTGGATCGAGTCGGAGAACTTCGTCTACGGTCGCACCTCGAATGCCTACGACCCCTCGCGCGTGGCGGGCGGGTCCTCGGGCGGCGAGGGCGCGGCCGTGGGCTCGGGCGGCTCGCCGATCGGGCTGGGCTCCGACATCGGCGGTTCGATCCGCCTGCCGGCGTTCTTCAACGGCGTGTTCGGCCACAAGGCGACGGCCTGGGTGGTGCCCAACACCGGCCACTTCCCGGCCGCCGAGGGCGAGGCGACGCGTCTGCTGGCCATCGGGCCGCTGGCCCGGCGGGCCGAGGACCTCATGCCGGCGCTGCGCGCCATCGCGGGACCCGACGGCGCCGACCGCTACTGCCGCGAGGTCGAGCTCGGTGACCCGGCGGAGGTCAGCCTGGACGGCCTCGAGGTCGCCCTGTCCGAGCAAGCGTCGTGGGTGCCGGTCAGCCGCGAGCTGCGGGACGCCCGCGACCGGGCGGCGCACGCCCTCCTGGCAGCGGGTGCCCGCGTGCGCCACGTACCGCTGCGCTCGATGCGCCGAGCGCTCGAGCTCTATCTCGCCGCGCTGAAGTCCGGCGCCACCAAGGGCTTCCGCGAGCTGCTCGAGGAGGAGACGGACGCGGCGGGCCGCCTGGCGCTCAGTCGAGTGGGTTGGGGCGCCCTGCGCCGCCGCGGACCGCACACGATCCCGACGGTCATCCTGCTGGCAACCGAGTCGCTGTTCGCGCGAATGCCGGAGCGCCGCATGCGGCGCACGCTGGCCGCCGGCGAGGCGCTCGCCCGGGAGGTGGAGGCGGTCATCGGCGACGGCGTGCTCCTGCACCCACCGCACGCGCGCGTGGCGCCGCGCCATGGGCGCACGGTCGGTCGCGGCTGGCTGCTGACGCCGACGGCCGTGTTCAACCTGCTCGGGCTGCCGGTCACGCAGGTGCCGCTCGGACTCAACCCCGACGGCCTGCCACTCGGTGTCCAGGTCGCGGCTGGGCCGGACCGCGACCACGTGGCGATCGCGGTGGCGCTCGAGCTCGAGCGCGCCTTCGGCGGCTGGTTGCCGCCGCCCTGAGCCGGCCGTCGCGGCCGACCCCCGTTCCGACGGCGCCTACCCGCGGTACGGAGCGCGCCGTCCCAGCAGACCGCGCAGACCGGGCACGGCGAGCAGCGGGCGCAGAACCCGCTCGCGCGGGCGCGGTGGCTGCACGGCGGCGGCCTGGGCCAGTGCCGCGCGGGCCTCGGCGTAGCGTCGCTGACGGACCCGGCCGCGCGCCAGCAGGACGAGATCCCCGGCCCGCATGCGGCGCGCCAGCGGCTCGGGCACGAGCCCGGCGTGCGCCGTGTGCACGGCCCGCGACCCCTCGGCCAGCGCGGCGATGTCCGCCGACAGCTGGGTGGGATGGCGACGGTAGTCGACGAGCTCGCGCTCGAGCGCGAGGAACCCCGCGCCCCGTCCGAGCAGCCGCAGCCACAGGTCCTGGTCCTCGCACGGTGGCGGGCCGTCGAAGCCGCCGGCGGCGACCACCGCGTCCCGGCGCACCAGCACCGAGGAGGTCGGGATCAGGTTCACCTCGTAGATCAGCGCGGCGAGCGCCGCGGGGTCGGTCAGGCCGGGCGGCACCCGGTCCCACCGCTCGCCGGTGGGGCGCCCGTCGCCGTCGACGATGCGCGCCGGGCCGAAGCACAGCGCCACCTCGGGCCGATCGGCGACGGCCTCGAGCTGCGCCCCCAGGCGGTCCGGCCGCCACACGTCGTCGGCGTCGGCGAGTGCGAGCCACGCGGTGTCCAGGTGCGCGAGCGCCGTGTCCCGCGCCGCCGGCGCCCCGCCGGGGCGATCGCGGCGGACCAGCATGCAGCGGGTCGCCTGGGCCGGGTCGAGACGGACCGGCTCCGGGGAGGCGTCGTCGACCACGATCACCGCGAGCGGGGCAGGCCGCTGCCGCAGGACCGCCTCGAGCGCGTCGCCCAGCCACGGCGCGGGGGCGCGAACGGGGACGATCGCCCCGACGTCGGCGACCGGATCGGCCACTACGACCGGTCGGCCGCGGCGCGCTCGGCCAACCGCGGACGCAGCTTCGCGAACGTCGCCAGCGCCTGTCCAACCACCTGGTCCATGTTGAGGTACTGGTAGCGGGCCAGCCGCCCGACGAACGTGACTCCCGGGTCCTCGGCGGCCAGCGCCTCGTAGCGCTTGTAGAGCGCGCGGTTCTCGGGGCGCGGGATGGGGTAGTACGGATCGCCCTGGTCAGCCGGGAACTCGTAGGACAGCGTGGAGACGTCCAGCGGCTGGTCGACCAAGTGGCGGAACTCGGTGATGCGCAGGTACTCGTGCTCGTTGGGGTGGTTGACCTGCGTCACGGGCTGGAAGAAGTCCCCGCCCGGCGTGTCCACCGTGGCCCACTCGAAGCGCAGCGAGCGGTAGGGCAGCGGCCCGAAGCGCGCGCCGTAGAAGCCGTCGATCGGGCCGGTGTAGACGAGGTGGTCGAAGGCGATCTCGTCCCGCACATCCTCGTACTCGGTCTCGAGCGCGACGTGGATGTTCTGGTGGTCGAGCATGCGCTTGAACATCGCGGTGTAGCCGTTGGCCGGCAGCGCCTGGTGTACATCGGTGAAGTAGCGGTCGTCGCGGTTCGTGCGGGTCGGGATGCGACCGGTGACGCTGGCCGCGAGCTCACTCGGGTCGAGCCGCCACAGCTTGCGCGTGTATCCCCGGAAGAACTTCTCGTAGAGCTCGCGTCCGACGCGGGCCACCACGGCGTCCTCGCTCGTGCGCACCTGCTCGATCGGTTCCGCTCGCTCGGCCAGGAAGCGCTCGACTCCGCCGGCGTCGAGGGAGAGTCCGTAGAGCCGGTTGATCGTGTCCTGGTTGATCGGGATCGGCACGAGCTGGCCGTCGACGCTGGCCAGCACGCGGTGCTCATAGGGCGTCCAGCGCGTGAAGTTCGAGAGGTACTCGAAGATCGGCGTCGAGTTCGTGTGGAAGAGGTGCGGGCCGTGATCGTGGACGCGGATCCCGTGGTCGTCCACGCGGTCATGGGCGTTGCCGGCGACGTGCGCCCGGCGGTCGATCACCAGCACCCGCAGGCCCAGCTCGGAGGCCAGGCGCTCGGCCATCACCGCGCCGGCGAACCCGGCGCCGACGACGAGCACGTCGCAGCGGTCGGGGACGGCGCGGCGCATGGGTACAGGATACGGTCGCCGCGGGACCACTATCGTCGCGGCCCAATGGACGGCTCTCTGCTTGCGGTCGCGCCGGTCGCACATCCCGGCGGCGCCGAGACGACCCTGCTCCGCCTGCTCGCCGGCCTCGACGAACACGGGTGGCAGATCACCCTCTCCACTCCGGGGTCGGGTCCGCTGCGCGACGCGGGCCGCGACGCCGGTTGGGGGACCGTGTCGCTGCCCCTGGGCGGCCTCCGACGCCGCCGCGGCGCGCGCGCCGTGGGATCGTGGATGCGCGCGCGCCGCCTGGCCGGCACCCACGACGTCGTCTACCTCAACGGGACCGTGTGCGGCCGCCTGCTGCCCGCGCTGCGCGGTTCGGGCGCGCGGCTGGTGCTGCACGTGCACGACATCGTCTCCCGCGTCCCGGGGATCTGGCAGGGCGCGGACGTCGTGCTGGCCGCATCGCAGGCCGTGGCCGACCGCCTGCCCGGGCTGGACCCGCGCGTCGTCTACCCGCCGGTGGACCCCGACCCGCCGGCGGTCGAGCCGCCGTGGCCACCGGGCGACGGCCCGCTCGTCGGCTACGTCGGCCGCATCGAGCCGCGCAAGGGCGCCCGCGACCTCGTGCAGGCCGCCCCGGCGATTCACGCCGGCGCCCCGGCGGCGCGCATCGTGCTCGTCGGTGACGACGACTTCGGCGTGGACTCCCGCTACCGCGACGCGGTCGTGGCGGCCGAGGGGATCGAGCACTACGGCTGGGTCGAGGGTGGCGCCGGACTCATGCGCCACCTCGACGTGCTCGTGCTTCCGGCGCACCGGGAGCCGGCGGGGACCGTGCTGGCGGAGGCGATGGCGGTCGGCACGCCGGTCGTGGCGACGCGCGTGGATGGCCTGCCCGAGGTGGTCCAGGACGGCGTGACCGGGCTGCTGGTCGCGCCCGGCGATCCCGACGCCCTGGCCACGGCCGTGTTGCGCGTGCTCGAGCGCCGCGGGGACATGGGCGCGGCGGCGACTCGGCAGGCGTGGCGCTTTCACACGCCGCGCTACGTCGACGCCGTCGAGCGGCTGATCTCCGCCTGAGGGCGGCGGCCGTCGTTCACGCCGGCGCCCGCAGCCCGTAGGGCACGCGGCCGGCCACGCGCCGCCGCTGGATCGCGCGACGGCGCCGGCGGGCAGCCGGAAGGCACCGCCAGGCCTCCCGGTAGGCGGGCAGGAGATGGCGCTCGCGCAGCAGCACGTGACCGAGCGCGAGGATTTCGTAGCCGAGGACGAGCGGTAGGTCGCGGGCCAGCTCCCGCCCCTCGTTCTTGGCGATCATCAGGTAGCGGTTGCGGAACTGCATCCGCCGCGCGGCCTCGCTCATGTCCGCGCGCGTGGAGGGCGAGTAGGAACGGACGTGGTGGACCAGGGCCGCCGGCTCGTACACGCAGCGCCAGCCCAGCACGCGCGCGCGCCAGGCGAGGTCGGCGTCCGACGCCCAGCGCTCGAGATCGACGTCGAGCACCTCGCCGTCGATCGCGACGTCCTCCAGCGCCGCGCGCCGGTACACCGCGGCGGCGCCATCCGCGCCGAACACCTCCGCTCGGCACGCGTACGCCGACGCCGGCGCGCCGTGGCCGACCAGCCCGTTCTTGCGGCGGCGATCGACGACCATGCCGGCCGCGTCGAGTTCATCGAGCCGGTCCTCGGGGCGCGGGCCGAGCGCGCGGACGAGCTTGGGTGCGACCGAACCGACGAGCGGGTCGGCGAAGGGCGCCCGTGCCGCCTCGAGGTACCCGGGGGCCACGAACGTGTCGGCCTGGAGGAAGGCGACGAGGTCGCCGTGTGAGTCCGCGATCGAGGCGTTCATGGCCTCCACGTAGGACACGCGCGGCTCGAGGCGCACCAGGCGGGCGCCGGCGCGGAGGGCGAGCTCCGGCGTGGCGTCGGTGGAGGCGTTGTCCACGACGACGATCTCGTCCGGCTCCTGTGCCACGGCGCCCGCGAGTGCTTCCTCGAGCATCGGCGCCTCGTCGGTCGAGAGGATCGTCAGGCTCATCGTGGGCGTCACAGGAGCTCCCGGTACACCTCGACGGTCGCCGCTGCCGTGCGCTTCCACGACAGCTCGGCGGCGCGGCGTTCGCCGCGCTTGATCAACTCGGCGCGGCGAGCGGGGTCGTCCAGCACCGCGCGAATCGCTCGCGCGATGTCATCCTCGTCGCGCGGCTCGAAGTACGCGGCGGCGTCCCCGCCCGTCTCGGGCAGCGCGGTGGCGCGGGCCAGTACCGTCGGGCAGCCGCGGACCATCGCCTCGACGACGGCCATCCCGAACCCCTCGTAGAGCGACGGGTGCACGAGCGCGTCGGCGCCCCGCATGAGCGCATCCAGCCCGCTGTCATCGACGAACCCGGGCATTTCGAGGGGTTCGTTCCCGGCGGCCGCGCGCAGTTCGGCACCCACCCCGAAATCACGGCCGGCGAGGACGAGCCGCTGCTCCAGCCCCTCGCGGCGCAGCCGCCGCCACGCGCGCACCATCCGAAGGAGGTTCTTCTTCGGGCGCAGGTCTCCGGCGTAGAGCAGGTACCGCCCGGCCGGGGGCATGGCGGTTCCGGCCGGCAGGGCGGGGGCGTTCGGGACCACACGGGTGCGGTCGCGGTCTACGCCGTAGCGCGCGCACAGGTCGTCGCGGGTGAAGTTGGAGACGCAGATCACGCGCTCGGCGGAGCGAGCGGCACGGCGCGTGATCGTCCGGTACTTCCAGCCGGTGCGCCGGGAGAAGTCGTCGCGGTGGGCCTCGAAGGCCAGGTCGTGCACGGTCACCACACCCGGGCACGGCCGGCGCAACGGGAGGAAGCAGTTGGGGGTGTGGACCAGCGCCGGCCGCCGCCGGCGCAGCAGGCGCGGCAGCGTGACCTGCTCCCACCACAGCTCGGGCGCCCGCCCCCCGCGCTCGAGGAACCAGTAGTCGAGGCCGTCGGACCCCGCCGTCGAGCGCAGCGCTCCGGCCAGGCGGCGGGTGTAGATGCCCGAGCCGTGGGGCATCGGGACGAAGGCGTCGCGCGTGTCGAGGGCGACCGTGGGCATGGGCGCGCAAGCCTACGCGCGCGCCGACAGGGGCGGTCGGCGACGCGACGCGGCGACGGCGTACCATTTCGCCTGCGGGATCGCCCGGAGCCGGACCCGCCCACGGAAGACCATGCAACGCGATGCCGCACGGGTGCTTCACCCGACCGAACCAGGGGAGTCGCCGGCCACAGGGCCGGCCGAACGCGGGCACCTCGCGCCGCTCGAGCGCCCGTGCTCGGTCCTCTTCGACATTCCGGTCGAACTCGCCGAGCCGGCGGAGATGCTGCGCACCATCACCGGCTGGGTCGGCAAGGGCGGGCGGCACCGGGTCATGTACGTCAACGCCCACGTGGTCAACCAGTCGCGCGCGCTGCCGGAGCTGGCCGCCGCGCTGAGGAGCGCCGACCTCGTGTACTGCGACGGTTACGGCGTGCGTCTCGCCGCCCGCACGCTCGACCTCCCGGTGCCGCACCGGATGACCGGCGCCGACTGGGTGTGGGGGCTCGCGGCAATGTGCGAGGCGGAGGACAAGTCCCTGTACCTGCTCGGGGCCGACCCCACGCTGGCCCGCGCCGCGGCCGATCGCCTACGTCGCTGGTACCCGCGTCTGCGCATTGCCGGGTCCCACCACGGGTACGCCGAGCTGGACTCCCCGCAGAACGAGCGGGTGATCGAGGACATCAACCAGGCCGCGCCCGACATCCTGCTCGTCGGCATGGGGACGCCCAAGCAGGAGGTGTTCATCGATCGCTATGCTGACCGCCTCGGCGCCGACGTGCTCTGGACCGTCGGTGCGCTGTTCGACTACATCGCCGGTCGCGTCCCGCGCGCACCCCGCTGGCTGGCGGACAACGGGCTGGAATGGATCTTTCGACTGGCGATCGAACCGCACCGGATGTGGCGCCGCTACCTGCTGGGCAACCCGGCCTTCCTGTGGATGGTGGCCGAGGAGGCTCGCAACCGGCGGGGCAACGGCGCAGGCTGAGCCTCTTTCAGCTCGCGCTCGGCGCGGTCGCCGGCGGGCTGGCGCTGTACGTCGCCAATCAGGGGATCTACTTCCGGCTGCGGGCCTTCGACGCCGTGCCGGACGTGATGCGCGCGGCGGGTGGAGCCGTGCTGCTCTTCGGCGTCTGCGGCCTCGGGGTCACCCGCCTGCTGCTCCCCAGCGCGCTGGCCGAGCGCGCAGCGCTCTGGGTGCTGCCGGTCGGGGCGTGCGTCTCCGGCCTCGCGCTGACCGCGCTCGGCTTCCTCGCGGTCCCGTTCAAGGTCTCGCTCGGGGCCGTGCTCGTGGCGGGAGCCGTGCTATCGGTCTACGCGGTGCGCAGGACGCGCGGGCGAAGGATCGCGGGCGGGGACGTTGCGTGGGCGTCCTGGATCGCAATTCTGCTGGCGCTGATCGCCCTCGTCCCGATGCTCTCGCTGGGCTATGTGACCGTGACCGGTACCGGCTCCGACGCCCACATGGCCGCCGGCACCGCGGACTTCCTGCAGCACGCCTACCCGACCAGTGTCGACGTGGCCCGGCCGGTGGACCAGATGCCGCTGCTGTGGCGGTCGAAGTACCCCGTCTACTACGCGCTCGGCGGCACGTCCACGCTGGCCGGGCTGCAGTCGTTCCAGACGCTGACGGTGGTCGCTGCGGTGCTGCTCGCGTTGGCGGCGGTCGGCTGGTTCCTGGTGGCGCGAGAGCTGCTCGGCGCACCCATGCTCGCCGCAGTGGCGGCGATGGGGCTCGCGGGGCTGGACCGCATCGTCCTGCACACGGGCTTGAACCCGTACTTCAACCAGACATGGGGCTACTTCGCGCTGCCCTTCGCGCTCGTCCTGGCGTGGCCCGCGGCGGGCGGTGCGCTCGCGAGCGGCGCGCTCGGGGAGCCCGGCGCCCGCCGGCGCGCGGCCGTCCTGCTGGCCATCTTCCTGGCCACGCTGGCCTTCGCCTATCCGCTGGCGCTGCCGATCCCGCTCATTCCGCTGGTGGTGGCGTGGGTGCTGCGGCGCCGTGAGCGGCGCGCCCGTGGAGAGCACGTATGGGGCCCGCGCGACCTCTACCGCGGTCGGCGCTCGCTGGTTTGGCTCATCCCGCTCGGACTGATCCTCGTGGTGCCGGTTTACGGCGTGGCGGAGAAGGCGGTCGGCGCCTCGCGGGTGTTCTTCGATCCCAACGCCTCTCTCTACGGCTGGGCAGGCGATCTGCTGGGCTTCATCCCGACGTGGGAGTTCTTCTCACTCGGGTCCGGCACGCTGGCGGCCCTCACGCTCGCCGCGATCGGGGTGCTGGCGGTGATCGGCCTGACGCGGCTGCCACGTGCGCTCGCGCTCAGCCTCGGGGCCGTCGGCGTGCTCGGCGTGCTGCTCGCCGTGTACTTCCACGAGCGCAGCTACGGCTGGTACTTCCACTTCAAGCTGCTGGCGTTCGTCGGCCCGCTGATCGTGGTGTGCGCCGCCGCCGGTGCCGCCCGCCTGCGCTGGGCCGGCGCAGCACTGCTGAGCGCGTGGCTGGCGTTCGCGCTGGTCGGCGCCCGCGACGAGATCCTCGGCACCGGCAAACAGCTCGGCCAACCGACGATCGACCTCCAGGCGTGGAGCCATGCCCTGCCCAAGACCGCCTCCATCCGCCTCGACACCTGGCCACCGGACCAGCTGTGGGTTGGCTACTTCCTCTCCGGCCAGCGGCTGTGCTCGCAGACGCCGTTGCTGGGGACCGACTACCCCCGGGTACGCATCTCGCGCAAGGCCGACTATGTGCTGACGAAGACAGTCCAACCGAAGCCGGTTGACGCCGTCGGCGCGCCCCTGCTCCGCAACGCGGGCTGGAAGCTGTACCGCATGAACCCGCAGGTTCCGGGGCCCGACCGCTGCTCGAAGCGCATGGTGCAGATGGTCAAGCGCACGTACTAGACGAATGATTCATCTAGTCGCCGGGGTGGTCGGGCGGGAGTGCGAGGGCGTGCGCGCTCGGCGCCGCATCGTCCTCCACCGGTCCGGGGCCCTCGAGGTTGACGACCCGGTAGCCGGCCGCCCGCATGTGCTCGGCGAACTCCCGGTGCGTGTCGTGCAGCTCACAGATGATCGCCGGTCGGTGCTCGGCCAGCGTCCGGGCCATGCCCTGCAGGACGGCTATCTCGGCGCCCTCGACGTCGATCTTGACGACGTCCGGCGGCGGCAGCGCGCCGTCGGCGAGGGCGTCGTCGAGGGCGATCACCCCGACGGTGATCACCTCCTCGGTCCCCGGGTGCTCGCCGTAGTCCTCCAGCTTCGACCAGCTCTGGTCGTCCACGACCTGGAGGCGGGCCTGGCCGGTGCGCTCGGCCACCGCCTTCTCGACCACCTCGACCTGGGGCAGCTTGTTGAGCCCCGCGTTGTGGCGCACGGCGTCGGCGTTGTCGGGTGCCGGCTCGAAGGCGATGACCCGCCCCTCCGGTCCGACCATGGCGGCGCCCAGGAGGGCGAAGAAGCCGAGGTTTGCGCCGACGTCGTAGAAGACCCCGCCGCGCGGCAGGTGCCGCAGCATCGCCTCCTGGACGGAGGGCTCGAGGTTGCCGAAGGCGATCGACCCAAGATGCGCGTGGGAGATCGGCAGCCAGCGCATCGACAGCTTCAGTCCTCCCCCGAGGCCGTAGAGCACGACCAGGTCACCGCGCTGCAGCCAGCGCAGCGGCGGCCCGAGCAGGGCGCGGTCCAGGGGGCGCTCGTGCGCGTTGCGCTCGAGCTCCCACAGCCGCGGCGAGCCGAGCCGGATGAGCCGCCGCACGACGAAGCCGCGGTTGAAGCCCAGCCGGCTCAGGGTCCGGCCAAGCCGGTGCCGGACCCTCACGCGGGCGCCTCGAGCGCGGCGACGGCCTTGCGCAGGCGCGCGGCCGTGCGGTCGTGCGCGTAGGCCTCGAGGCGCCCGTCGCCTCGGCGCCGCAACTCCGCGGCCAGCTCCCGGTCCTCAACGGCGAGTCGCAGTAGCTCGGCCACGACGGCGAGATCGATCCCGTTGGCGGTGCCATCGACTTGGGGCACCCGCAACGCGGCGTCGCCCACGACCTCGCCGATCCCGCCAGCGGGGCGCGCGATCACCGGCACGCCGAAATGGAAGGCCTCGAGCAGCGGAATGCAGAACCCCTCGTGCTCGGACAGGCACAGGAAGGCGTGCGCGGAGCGGAAACGATCTGCCAGCCGCTCGGCCGGCAGGCCGGTCTCGAAGGTCACCGCGCCGGGCGCCAGCTGCTCGGCCAGCCCGCGCAGCGAGGCCTCGAAGCGCTGCGCCAGCGGCGTGCCGACGAGGACCAGCCGCGCGTCCGGCGCGTGCTCGCGGCGGTACAGCGCGAAGGCGCGGATCACGAGGTCCTGGCGCTTGTGCGGAGCCAGCCGGCCGACGAACAGGATCGTCGGCGGGCCGGGCGGCGGCCGGTCGGCCGGCGGGCCGAGCCGCTCGCGGTCCACGAGGACCGGGATGACGCTCACGTCCCGCGCGCCGGCGTCGCGCAGCTCAGCGGCGTTGAACTCGGACACTCCCGCCGCAGCGGTGGCGCTCCGCGCGAGATCGGCGAGCTGCCCGACCGCCAGCGAGCAGCGCAGGCCCTCGATTGGCTGGTAGGCCCAGAAGTAGCTCGCCGGGGTGATGTTGTGGGAGATCACGAGCATCGGATTGGGCCGTTCGAGCAGCCGTTCGAGCCGGCGAGCGTAGCCCGAGTAGTGCAGGACGATCGCGTCGCCCGCGGGCGGGTCGAACGACTCGAGCGGGCGCATCGCGCGCCGGCGCATGCCCGGCGCCGTCACCGCCGCGGCGTCGTCGCCCGGCCATCCCCAGGCGTCGAACAGCGCGCGGCAGGCGAGGCCCTGGTTGGTGACGGCGTCGACCGGGCCGGCCGCGCAGAGGACCTGATGGACCCTCAAGCGATCACGGGGATGTCTCACCGTCGTCGCGGCCGTGCGCTCGTCGCGCAGCCGCCTCCCTTTCGAGCGCGCGCACGCGGTCGTCGAGGCTCGTCACGTGCGCCGCCACGTGGGCATTGAAGCGGCTCTGCTGACCAATGATGTCGTCGTTGTACTGGCGCAGCAGGCGCAGGAGGCCGCGCTTGAACCAGGTGATCGGCGCGCCAAGGCGCCGCGTCGAGCGCGCCAGCGAGGGGTCGGGCTCGATCATCGCCCACTCCATCAGCCGCCAGTCACCGATGCGCGTCGCCGACTCGACCTCGAAGCTCGGCTGCTCCTCGCGATAGGCGCCTCGCTTCCGGGCCTCTGCCGCGGCCGCCCGGGCGCGCTCGACGGCGTCCTCGGGCGAGGTCATGAGGCCACCCGCTCGCGATCGGCGACGCGCCAGGAGCCGCGCAGGTCGGCCACGCCCTCGGCGCCGGGTTCGTCGGCCACGCTGAAGGAGGCGAGCCGGTCGATTCCCGGGTCGGGGTCGG
>Ga0066652_100001267_pt1 | contig 12919 bp, 15 predicted proteins | sample GraSoiAngelo_101_FD_71413 | JGI IMG/M metagenome (GOLD analysis project Ga0066652, IMG submission 71413) | Grasslands soil microbial communities from the Angelo Coastal Reserve, California, USA - 14_0903_02_30cm | ecosystem: Environmental > Terrestrial > Soil > Grasslands | place: USA...
CGGTGACCGGCGCCTCGATGAACCCGGCGCGTTCCTTCGGCCCCGCGCTGGTCTCCGGAGAGTGGCGCGACTTCTGGGTCTACGTGGCCGGGCCCATCGTGGGCGCGGCCGCCGGGGCGCTCGCCTACCAGGTCGTGCGCGGCGGGAAGGCGCTCAGGAGCGCCGGCGCTTGAGGGCGATGCCCTCGAGCACGTGGGCCACCGTCTCGCACGCGTCCACGGCGGCTTCGAGCGACTCGAAGATGTCCTTCCAGCGGATCACCATCATCGGGTCGATGCCGGTGGCGAACAGCGAGGCCACGCCGTCGCGGTGCAGCCGGTCGCCCTCGTTCTCCAGGCGGTGGATCTCGATGAGCTGGGGCGCGAAGTCGGCGCCCGTCCGCAGGCCACGCAGCGCGTGCGCCACCTCCTCGCTGGCCCCTACGAGCACCTCGGACAGCGCGACGGCCTGCTCCATCGCGGCCTCGACCCCGTACAGGCCGAGCGCGTCGCCGGTCTGCTCGGCGAAGTCGACGATGTCGTCGAGCGTCCGCGTCAGCTCGTAGACGTCGGCCGACTCGAACGGCGGCCGGCCGCGGCGCCCCCCTTCGCCGTTGAGCCGGTGGATGATGTCGTGGGCAATGCGGTCGCCCTCCTGCTCGCACAGGAGCAGGTCGCGCGCGAGCGGGGCGCGCTCCGGGAAGTCGGTGAGCATGTCGCGAAGCAGCAGGCTCGCTCGCTGCACGTTGCGCCCCGACTCTTCGAACAGCTCGAGGAGGCCCTCGTCCACGCGGCGTCTGAGGAGCGGCATCGCCGCCTCAGCCTAGCCCGGCGCAGCCCGTCGCCAAAGCGCGATCTCAGCGGTTTCACCAGGCTTTCACATCCATTTCACAGGTGGATAACGGGCGGACCCGCACCGGCGCGCGACGCTGTGCGCACCGATGGAGGCCGCGCGCAGCGATGACGTCATCCGGGCGGGCGCTCGTGATCCGCCCCGAGGACGCGCTCGTCCTCGCAGCCGGTCGGCCGCTCAACCTCAGCGTGCGCGAGTACGGCGTCCTGCTCGCGCTAGCCCGCCGCGCCCCCCGGATCGTGTCGCGCGACGAGCTGTCGAGCGTCGTCTGGGACCACCCGCTGCGCGCCGGCGACCGCTCCGTGGACGTGTACGTCCACAAGGTGCGCTCCAAGCTCGAGCGCGCGCTTCCCGAGGCGCGCTTCATCCACACCCACGTTGGCTTCGGATACCGCTTCGCGGCGGAGCCTTCACATGGTTTTCACACCGACACCACAACTCGATAACAGACTGCGGGCGACTCCGTGAGAGCGTGCCGCCGCACATGCGTTCAACGACTAAGGAGATCTCTGTGAGGTCACGCAATCTGCTCGCCCTCGCGGCCGCCGTCGCGCTGGCCGTGGGCGCCGCCGCCTGCGGAAGCAGCTCGTCGAGCAGCACGTCCTCGAGCAGCACCAAGAAGGTCGGCGGCACCATCTCGGGTGCCGGCGCCACCTTCCCGCAGCCGGTCTATGACGAGTGGGGCAACCGCTTCAAGAGTCAGACCGGCACGACCGTGAACTACAACCCGATCGGTTCCGGCGGCGGCATCGCTCAGTTCACGGCCGGGACCGTCGACTACGGCGCCTCCGACTCGGCGATGAAGCCCGAGGAGCTCGCAGCCGCGCAGAAGAAGGGCGCTCCGGTGCACGTGCCGACGGTGTTCGGCGCCATCACCGTGTCCTACAACGTGTCGGGCATCGACAAGGGCCTCAAGCTGGACGGGGCGACGATCGCCAACATCTTCCTCGGGAAGATCAAGAAGTGGAATGACCCGGCGATCACCGCGCTGAACCCCGGCAAGAACCTGCCGTCGACCGCGATCACGGTGGTGCACCGCTCGGATGAGTCGGGCACGACGAAGCTGTTCACGACGTTCCTGCAGGACTCCAGCCCGACCTGGGCGAAGCAGGTGGGCTCCGACAAGACCGTCAAGTGGCCGACCGGCACGGGCGCTGCCAAGAACGCCGGCGTCGCCGCGGCCGTGAAGCAGACGGACGGCGCCGTGGGGTATGTCGAGCAGGCCTACGCCCTGCAGAGCAACTTCACGACGGCGGACGTGAAGAACAAGGCCGGCCAGTATGTGGCGCCGACGCTCGAGTCGACGACCGCGGCCGGCGAGGGGCTGACGGTGCCGTCGGACCTGCGCTTCAGCGCGATCAACAAGTCCACCAACCCTCAGGCGTATCCGATCGCCTCGGCGACGTTCCTGCTCGTCTACAAGGATCAGTGCAAGGCGGGCAAGCCGCAGAACACGGCGCAGCTCGTCGTGAACTGGCTCAACTACGCCCTGAACGGCGGCCAGAAGGTGGCACCGGAGCTCCAGTACGCCCCGCTGCCCGCCAACATCCTGGCCCCGGCGAAGGCGGCGGTCGCCGGCCTGGTCTGCAACGGCTCGCCGCTCAAGCCGAACGCGTGACCGGGAGCTGAATGGAAGCCGGAAGCTTCACCGCGCCCGACGGCCGCCGCTCCGTCCTGAAGCGGCCGTCGGGCGCCCGGCTTCCCGACGTCATCCTCCAGTGGGGGGTGACGGTCCTGTCGGTCGCGATCCTCCTCCTGATCGCGTACTTCTTCCTGAAGCTGATCGACGAGTCGACGACGGTCTTCGACAAATTCGGGGTCTTCGGGTTCACCTTCGACAACGACTGGGACGTCTCCAAGTCGGTCTTCGGCGCCCTGCCGCTCGTCGTGGGGACGCTGATCACGTCGGCGATCGCGCTCGCCATGGGCGTGCCGGTGGCGGTGGCGACCGCGCTGTACATCACCGAGCTGTGTCCGCGGCGCTTCCGCTCCCCGCTCACGATCGTCGTCGAGCTCCTGGCCGCGGTGCCCTCGGTCGTCTACGGCCTGTGGGCGTTCATCGTGATCGTCCCGTTCCTGAAACCCGCTGAGCAGTGGTTCGCCGACACGTTCAGCTTCATTCCGTTCGTGGGCGGACACGTCGCCGGGCCCAACTACTTCATCGCCGGACTCGTGCTGGCGATCATGATCCTCCCAATCGTCTCGGCCATCACCCGCGAGGTGATGTCCACCGTCCCGCCCGACCACAAGGAGGCGGCGCTGGCGCTGGGCGCCACCCGCTGGGAGATGATCCGCACCGCGATCCTGCCGTACTCGCGGGCAGGCATCTCGGGCGCCGCGATGCTCGGTCTCGGCCGGGCGATCGGCGAGACGATCGCGGTGACGATCGTCATCGGCAACGCTCCGCAGATCGGCGACTCGCTCTTCTCCCAGGGCTACACCCTGGCGGCGGTGATCGCCAACGAGTTCGGGGAGGCGGCGTCCAACCCGCTGCACCGCTCGGCGCTGATCGCGGCCGGGCTCGTGCTCTTCGTGCTGACGCTCTTCGTGAACCTGATCGCTCGCTTCTACGTCCTGCGCGCCGAGCGCGGGTCCCGGGTCACGCGGACGGTCGCCCCGGGGATGGGCCAGTGAACGGCACGGACGCCCCCGTGCTCCCGCCGGTCTCGCCGCGCCGCCGGCGCACCGATCGGTTCATGCGCGGCCTGTTCGGCGGCGCCACGATCGTGGCGATCGTCCCGCTCGTGCTGGTCATCTTCTACCTGGTCCAGAAGGGCCTGGGCAGCTGGAGCATCGACTTCTTCACGACCGATCCGTCCGGCAAGTTCTTCGGCGACCCGGGCGGGATCAAGAGCGCGATCCTGGGCACGATCGAGATGGTCGGGCTGGCCACCCTGATCGCGGTGCCGATCGGGATCGGCGTGGCCATCTACCTCGTCGAGTACGGCAAGCGCGGGCGGTTCGCCCAGGTCGTGCGCTACTTCATCGACGTCATGACCGGCGTGCCGTCCATCGTCTTCGGCCTGTTCATCTACATCACCCTGGTGCTGGCCGGGACGGGCGGCACGGCGTTCGCCGGCTGGAAGGGGTCGGCCGCCCTCGCCCTGCTGATGCTCCCGATCGTGACCCGCGCCGGGGAAGTGGTCCTGACGCTCGTGCCCGACGAGCTGCGCGAGGGCGCATTGGCGCTCGGCGCCCCGCGCTGGCGCGTCATCTTCCGGATCGTGCTCCCGACGGCTCTGCCGGGGCTGATCACGGGCATGCTGCTCGCGGTCGCCCGCGCGGCCGGCGAGACGGCGCCGCTGATCTTCACGGCCACGATCGTCAAGGGTTCGTCCCTCGACCTCAACGGCCCGATGAACTCGTTGCCCGCCCAGATCTTCTCCGACGTGGGCCAGGCCCAGGACCGTCTGGTCGCGCGCGCTTGGGGGGCCGCGCTCACCCTCGTGCTGATGATCCTTATCCTCACCACCCTGGCCCGGGTGGTCTCACGAAGGAGCCGCCTGGCATGACCGAGCCACCGGAGACCGAGATGACCGACAGCTCACCCAGCACCGGGACGGGCGGGACCGAGCCGCAGCGGCCGGAACCGCCGGCCGGCACCCCGGTGCGGGCGGTCACGGCGGCGGCCGATGCCAAGGCAGGTCCCGCGGCCGACTCCAACGCCCGCCTGGTGAGGCTCGAGGACCTGCGGGCTTTCTACGGCGACGCGGCCGCGGTGCGAAACGTGTCGCTCGACTTCCCGCCCAACGAGGTGACGGCGATCATCGGCCCGTCCGGGTGCGGGAAGTCCACGTTGGTCCGCTGCATCAACCGCATGCACGAGGAGATTCCGGGCGCACGCGCCGAGGGGAAGGTGCTCCTCGACGGGCAGGACCTGTACGCCTCGGGCGTAGACGTCGTGGCCGTGCGCCGTGCCGTCGGCATGGTGTTCCAGAAGCCCAACCCTTTCCCGACCATGTCGATCTTCGACAACGTCGCCGCCGGCCCGCGTCTGACCGGCATGCGCGGCGGGGGCCTGCGGGAGCGGGTCGAGCGCACGCTGCGCGGTGCGGGCCTGTGGGAGGAGGTCAAGGACCGCCTCGACGAGCCGGGCATCGGGCTCTCCGGCGGCCAGCAGCAGCGCCTGTGCATCGCGCGCACCCTCGCCGTCGAGCCCGAGGTGATCCTCATGGACGAGCCCTGCTCGGCCCTCGATCCGGTGGCGACGCTGAAGATCGAGGAGCTGATCGCCGAGCTGCGGACCCGCTACACGATCGTGATCGTCACGCACAACATGCAGCAGGCGGGCCGCGTCGCCGACTCGACGGCGTTCATGCTCACGGGTGAGATGGTGGAGCGCGGACCCACCGACAAGATCTTCACCAACCCGAACGATCAGCGCACGGAGGACTACGTCTCCGGGAAGTTCGGGTAATCCGGCATGCCGGAGCAGACCCGCACCAAGTTTCACGAACACCTGCAGGAGCTGGAGGAGCAGGCGCTGGGTGGCCTCGACCTGATCGTGGGAACGCTCGACCGCGCGCTCGAGGCCCTCGAGCACCAGGACGTCGAGCTGGCCGCGATGGTCATCGCCGACGACGACCGGATCGACGGGCGCTACCTCGAGGTGCACCAGGGAATCCTCTCCCTCCTGGCCACCGAGGCGCCGGTGGCCACCGACCTGCGGGTCGTCGCCGCCCTGCTGCACGTGATCAAGCACATCGAGCGCATGGGCGATCAATGCGTGAACATCGCCAAGCTGATCCCGTTGTCCGGGCATGAGCCGCCGACCGACGAGGTGATCATCGCCACGCTCGAGCGCATGGGCAAGCTCGTGCGCTCCCAGGTCGCCCAGGCCAAGCAGTGCTTCGCCCTGCGCGACGCCTCACTGGCCGAGGATCTCGTGCGCCAGGACGCCGAGATCAACCGGCTCAACCGCGAGATCTTCGCGCGTGCGGTCGAGATCGGTGACGATCTGGACCAGCGCGAGTGGGCGGCGTACATGATGCTCGTGGCTCGCGCGCTCGAGCGTATCGGCGACAACGCGGTTGATATCGGAGAGCAGACCGCGTTCGTGGTGACGGGGCTCTTTCGGGAGTTCTCGGATGCTTCGCATGTGAGCTGACGCTCGGTCGTCAGTCGTCAGTCGTCAGTCGTCAGGGCTAGGGTCCGGCCGCGATGAGGGTTCGGGCTCTTGCCGCTGCTGGCGGGATGCTGTTGCTACTCGCCTGCTCCGTGCTGATCGCCGGGGGCGCGGCGGCGCGGCCGTCCGACCAGGTGCCGGCGTCGCGGCATGGCTTCCCGGATTGGCTGCGGGGGCCGTGGCGGGTGCTGGGGGCGGACGGGTTGACCTCCCAGCGCTTTGCGCTGCTCCTGCTGGGCGTGACCGTGGGCTACCTGGTGGTGCTCGCGTGCGCGCGCGCGGTGAGCGCGCGTTGGGCGATCGCCGGCATCGTGGCCGTGCACGTCGTGTTCCTGCTCGCGCCGCCGCTCCTCTCGGGCGACGTCTTCGCCTATCTCCAGTACGCGCGCCTGGGCACGGTGCACGGGCTCAACCCGTACGCCGATTCGCCCATGCGGATCGCGGGCGACCTGGCGTTCCGCTTCTCCTCCGAGCACCGCATCACCAGCCCGTACGGTCCGCTGTGGACCCTCGTGTCCGACGCGGCGGTGCCCGTCGGGGTGCAGGCCGGACTGTGGACGCTGAAGGCGCTGGCCGCGCTCAGCTCGCTGGGGATCGTCGCGCTCGTGTGGCGGGGCGTCCGGCGGATGGGGCGCGACCCGGTCGGCCCTGCTCTGCTGGTCGGGCTCAACCCGCTGGTCGTGCTCTACGCCGTCGGCGGGGCGCACAACGACCTGCTGATGATGCTGCTGGCCGTCGCCGGGATCGTGCTGTTGACCGAGCCCGCCGTTCCGCGATCGGCGCTCGCCGGCGTCACGCTGACCGCGGCGGCCGCCGTGAAGGCGTCGGCGGCGCTGCTCTTGCCCTTCGCGCTGGTCGGCACGCGCGGCGAGCGGCGCCGGCGGGCCCTCGCGGGGATGCTCGCCGCCGCGGCCCTCCTGCTGCTGGCCGCGCTGCTCGCGTTCGGCGTCGACGCGCTCAACCTCGTCGACGTGCTCGGCACCGAGCAGCAGCGGCGCGGGCTCAACAGCGTGCCGCGCGCGGCGTCGCGGGTGCTCGGATCCCACGGCCTGTCCGATGGCGTGCGCCTGGCCTTCGCCGTCGGCTTCGGCGCCGTAGCGCTCGGGCTGCTCGTGTGGGTGCGCCGCGGGGCGGACTGGGTCACGGCAGCGGGCTGGGCGACGCTCGCCCTGCTGCTGTCCACGGCCTGGCTCCTGCCGTGGTACGGCGCCTGGCTGATGCCCGTGGCAGCGCTTTCGGGCGACCGCCGCCTGCGGCTGGCCGCCCTCGCGTTCACCGCGGTCTACCTGGCGACGAAGATCCTCCCCAACCTCGCCTGATCAGACCGGCTCGGGCGCGCCGCGGTACTCCATCACGGTGGCGATCCGATTCCGCGCCTCCTCACCCCACAGCCAGTCCACGAGGTAGAGGCCCAGGTCGAGTGCCGAGGTCACGCCGGCCGCGGTCACCACGTTGCCTTCGGCCACGATGCGCTGGTCGGTCACGACCTCCTTGCACCACGGCGCGAGCAGGTCGTGCGCGAGGTGGTGGGTCGTGGCGCGCTTGCCCTTGAGATGGCCGGCCGCGCCGAGCAGAAGCGAGCCCGTGCACGCGCTGGTCAGTGGCTTGTTCGACGGCCAGCCCTTGAGATAGTCGACGAAGCGGCCGTCGTGCATCAGCGACCGCGTCCCGACCCCGCCCGGCACGTAGAGCAGGTCGAACTGCTTGAGCTCCTCGAACACGCCGTCGGGGATGAACGTCAGCCCGGTCTCGTCCACGATCGACTGCTTGGTCCCGATCACCCGGCAGGTCACCTCGCGGTCGATCTGCATGGGCCCGATCCGCCGCAGCGCGTCGTAGACGGCGACCAGGTCGAACGCCGTCATGCCCGGGAAGGCGAGCAGCGCGACGCGCTTGACGAGAAAGCTCACGACGCGCAGGGCGCCGCGGCGGCGTCCGGTCCGGCGCGGCCCGCGGCGGCGCGATCGTCAAAGATCACCGAATCGGGCGCGCTGCGCGCGCGGATTGCTGCGGTCGCCCGGCGCTTGGCCGCGGCGGACACGAACCGTCCGGGCACCGCGCGGTGGTGCGCGACCAATCGGTAGGCCCAGCCGGTGACGGGCAGGAGCGCGCGCATCGCGGCCGCGAGGCCGCGCCCGCCGGGCAGCAGCCCGACGACCTGGGGGAGCGCCGGACCGGCCGAGTACAGCCGGCCGTCGGGGAACGCGAGGTGCCAGGAGTCCAGCCGGGCGGGCGGGTCGAGCCGGGCCAGGAGCGCCTCGCCCTCGGCGTCCTGGATCGCCACCGGGCGCAGGCGGCGCCGGCGGTCCCACGCGAGCACCCGCGCCATGGCCCAGCGGCAGAACCCGCAGTCCACGTCGTAGAGGACGGTTGCCGTCTCCATCGTGCGGCGAATTCTAAGCGCCGGGTCCACCGGCCCGAACGTTTAGGTGCGCGCCGGCGCCGGGTGCAATCGGTGACGATCCGCGCCGCGCTGCTCCAGCCGGTCGGCGATCCATGCCCAGTTGACGTACACGATCACCACGGTCGCGGCCATCGCGACGTAGTTGAGGTGCATCGTCGCGTAGATGCCCGCGTGCATACCGACGACCCCCGGCACGTAGAACCAGCGTGACACCGGCCAGACGAGGGCGAGCGGGAACGTGCACTCGACCACCAGCGTCCCCCACGCGAACACGTGGGCCAGCAGTGGGTGGTCGGCGATGAACAGGCCGAGCGAGTTGCCGTTCTGCGAGTCCGAGGCCGTGTACAGCACCCAGCGGAGGTTGTCGCTCGAGGCCCAGTCGAAACCGGTGAACTGCAGCTTGTGCAGGCCGGTGATGCAGTACGTGAAGGCGATCACGACCATCGCCGTTCGCACCGGCCAGCCGTAGCGCACCGAGACGTCGGGCGCTGGGGGTTCGCTTCGCCGCCGGGCCAGCCAGGCGTCCACCGACCAGACGTCTGAATGCCGCGCCGGGATGAGGGCGAACATGCACAGGAGCAGGAGCACGTCGTTGTGCACGACCTTGCCCTGGCTGGTGAGGAAGCCGTTGAGGAAGACGCCCGCGACCCAGGCGATCGGGAGGGCGATGCGGCCCCTGAACCCGGCGGCGGCGCAGACCGCTGCGACGACGCAGACGATCAGCGCAGCCAGCAGCAGCCCGCGCGAGGGCATGTGGTGGAACAGCTTCGCCCACGACAGGGGGCGGAACAGCGAGGCCTCCTGCTGGGAGAGGTCGAGGTAGAGGTTGGGCCGCAGCGCGACGCGCAGGGCGAGCACCGCGCACAGCCCGATGCGCACGGCGGCCAGCTGTCGCGCCGAGCCCGGCTGGAACAGCCATCGGTCCGGCCGCATGACGCCGAGGTCGAGCTTGAAGTAGTCGCGGCTCGCCCTAGACACGCCGCGCCCCCTTGCCGTCCGCACACACATAGAGCAGCTGTCGGGTCCCCTTTGGGGGGCGGCGGTGGTAGCGGTGGAGGCGCAGGAGGACATGGGTGCGGTAGATCCGGACGCCCGACACCTGGACACCGAAGCCGCGCATGCGCCCCGCCCACGTTTGGCACACCCCGTCCTTGCGCAGTGGCGAGAGGTTCCCGTAGGTCTGCATGATCAGGGGGAGATGGCGGTCGGCGCGCGGGAAGCGGGCGAAGTCGATCTTCGTCTCGTGCCCGCGCGCGTCGAAGGTGTAGGCGCGCCAGCCGTACAGGTTGGGGCTTCGGGGGTGCGAGAAGAGCTTCCAGCCGGTCAGCGGCCACGCCTCGATCGCGAACGCGCCGCAGATCAGGAACGCGATCAGGTACAGCGCGACGAACCCGCGCGTCCACGCGGGTGCGCGTTCGGACGGGGACGGGGGCCCGGGCGGCGGCTCTTGGGGCGGCTGGTCCCGCTGGGCCGGCGCCTCGAGCGGGCTCGTGGACTTGGCGTCGGGCATCGCGGTGCGTCGGAGCGTGGTGTGGTGCTCCGGGCAGGGCAGTGTAGTGGCCCGCCGGGAAACCCGAACGGGCACCGTGACGCCGCCGGTGGGCCCGTCATCCGGAAGAATCCCCTGTCCCGTGACGCTCGCCCGCGCCATCACGCTCAGCAGCGCTCCGGCCACGGCCGCGACGGCGCCCGAGCTCCGCCACCCGCGTGTCGGCACCGACGCGCGGCGCATGATCGCGGGCACGGCGGCGCTCGTCGCGATGGTGCTCGTGGGCCTGGCGATGGTCCTCACCGCGGCCGGCGGCGCTGACGGGAAGGTGGTCAACGCCAGCCAGGCCGGCTTCCCCGGCTGGATGGCCGGCGCCTTCGGGGAGCTCGGCGCCAGCCCGTCCAAGGTGCGTTTCTACGTACTGCTGCTCACGATGGCGGCCTGCTACTTCGTCGTGCTGGCCTGCGTCCGGTCGCTGTCCGTGCGTCTCGCCGTCGGCGCCGTCGTCGTCCTGCACCTGCTCTTCCTGCTCGCGCCGCCGCTCTTGTCCAAGGACATCTTCAACTACATCCAGTACGCGCGGCTCGGTGGGGTCCACCACCTCAATCCCTACACCCATGGCATCGGGGCGGCGCCCTTCGACCAGGCGTACCCGTACACCTGCTGTCACCACTACGCCGACCCCTACGGGCCGCTGTTCACGCTCGGGACCTACGCGATCGCGCCGCTCGGCGTGCCGGCGATGCTGTGGTCGCTCAAGACGCTGGCCGGGCTGGCGGGCCTCGGCTGCGTGGCGCTGGTGTGGAAGGGCGCACGCCTGCAGGGCCGCGATCCGCTCGCTCCGGCGCTGCTGGTTGGCCTCAACCCGGTGTGGCTGGTCCTGACCGTGGGCGGAGCGCACAACGACCTGGTGATGGAGTTGTTCACCGTCGGGGGCATCGTCGTGTGGTTGGCGGGCCGGCAGGCGGCGGGCGCGGCCACGGTCGTCGTCGGCCTGGCGACGAAGATCTCCTCGGCCGTGGTGCTGCCGTTCATGGTGCTGGGCTCGGACCGGCGGCTGCGGGTGCTCGTCGCCGCCGGCGCGACCGCGCTGGGCCTGTTCGCGCTGTGGCTGGGCGTGTTCGGCACCGGCGCGCTGCGCGGCTTCGGGGGCGCCATCGGCCAGCAGCAAGAGCTGTTCTCCCAGCGCAGCATCCCCCAGCAGCTCGGGGTGCTGTTCGACCTCGGCTCGCGGCCGCAGGGGATCCGTTTCCCGCTCACCGTGCTCCTGATCGGATGGGTGCTGTGGCTGCTGTACCGCACCTGGAAGGGCACGAGCTGGATTGCCTGCGCCGGTTGGGCGACGTTCGGCGTGCTGGTCACGACCGCGTGGCTGCTGCCGTGGTACGTGTGCTGGCTGCTTCCGCTGGCCGCACTCGGGGAGGACCGCCGGCTACGCATCGCCGCCCTGGTCGCCACGGTCTACCTGATCTGGGCGCGCACGCCGGTGATCCTCGGGGGCTGACGGCTCGTATCGCGCGTCACACAATTCCCCGCCATTTGCGGGATGTTGCTGTGAAGAACCCGTAAATCGGGCCTGCCAGGTTTGCATCCACGTCCCTGACCGCATCTAGACTTGCGTGGCGATGACGGACTCGACTGCACCGGCGCAGGACGCCGCCGGCGACGACGCGCAGAGGGCTCCCCAGGGCTCGTCCGCTATACGGCTGGCCGTGGTGGACGGCGACAGCGGATTCCTCCAGGTGCTGACCAAGCGACTGGACGGGGTCGGCTGGCAGTACCGCGTGCTCGCCAGCCCCGTGCCCTTGGACACCGTCGTAGCCATGCGGCTCAACGCGATCGTGATCGACCTGGCCACCCTCGGACCGCAGGCGTGGGGATACCTCGAGCGGCTGTGCTCGATGCTTCCCGGCCTCGGTGTCGTGGTGTGCACCGGTCAGTCCACCGTGGCCCAGCGCGTGCGCGGGCTGCGGCTGGGCGCCGACGACTGGGTCACCAAGCCGTGCCATCCGGAGGAGCTGATCGCGCGCGTCGAGGCCGTCGTGCGCCGCCGCCGCCGCGCCGAGACCCGCCAGGACGCCGCACCGCTCGTGGTCGGCGAGGTGGAGATCCGGCCTGACCAGTACCAGGCGTTTGTCGGTGGCACGTCGTTGGATCTCACGAGACGGGAATTCGAGCTGATCCGCCTGCTCGCCGAGGCCGCCGGACAGGTGCTCCAGCGCGAGGAGGTCTACCAGCGCGTGTGGGGCTATGCGATGGCCCACGGCGACCGCTCGGTGGACGTGTTCGTCCGCAAGCTCCGCCAGAAGCTCGAGCGCTCCTCGCCCGGCTGGCGCTACATCCACACCCACTTCGGCATCGGCTACCGGTTCGCGCCCGAGTCGGTCGACGGGATCGCCGACCGCGAGGCCGAGGCCGTCACGGCGGCGCCGGAGCCGGCGCTCGGCGACGGGGCCGGCGCGGCCGACACCGAGCTGGTCTCCTAGCGGCCCGCTGACAACCTCTGAGGGCCGCCGGCCTTAAGCTGGGGACATGCGCAACGTGCGCAACGTCCTCATCATCCTGGTGCTCGCCGCGGCGGTCGCCTTCCTGCCCGGAGCGGGAGTGGGCGCATCGTTCCTCGGCTGGCTGCTGGGCATCGCCTTTCTTGGCGCCCTCGCCTTCTTCATCTACCGGATGTATCGCGAGTACCGGGTCACGCTGTACGGCCTCGGCGACCGCAACCGCGGCCTGCTCTACGGAGCGGTTGGCGTGACCGTCCTCACGCTCACGGCCACACGGATGCTGTGGGGAACCGCGATCGGCACGCTGGCCTGGTTCGCACTCCTCGGCGCCGCGATCTTCGCGGCCGTGTACGTGTACCGGGAGTCGCGCGAGTACTGAGGCTCGGCCGCGCACGCGCACTCGCGCGCGCGCTCCTGCGCTGAATTGTCACGGGGCGGTCTGGTTCTGTCACGCGGGCCGGCGGAGCCTTGCCCGTCGTGGGACGCCCCGGGTTGAGATCGCAGGATGGGCAGGCGGCGGTCGAGCTCGTGGCCGCGCTGCCCTTCATCGTGCTGCTCGCAGCGGT
>Ga0066652_100001269_pt1 | contig 12916 bp, 8 predicted proteins | sample GraSoiAngelo_101_FD_71413 | JGI IMG/M metagenome (GOLD analysis project Ga0066652, IMG submission 71413) | Grasslands soil microbial communities from the Angelo Coastal Reserve, California, USA - 14_0903_02_30cm | ecosystem: Environmental > Terrestrial > Soil > Grasslands | place: USA...
GTGTAGACCTTCTCGTTCACGACCGACTGGTTCCACACGGTGAACGACGTCGCGCCCATGAGCGTCGCAACGGTCGCGCCGATGATCCGCTGCCAGTGCTTGGGCAGCCACGACACGAGCACGCGCTCGGTGATGAGGAACCACATCGCCGCCGCGCCCGCACTGCACACCGCCGCCAGCACGTTGATGCGCATCGCGACGTTCGGCGCGATCGGCAGCAGCGAGAACACCCGGCCGACCAGCACGAACAGCGGATTACCCGGTGGATGCGGGAGGCCGAGGGTGTACGCCGCCGTGATGTACTCGCTGGTGTCCCACATGGCCGTCGTGGGCGCGAGCGTGAGCAGGTACAGGACAAAGATGCCGAGGGCGGTCGCGCCTGCGGCTAGATAGGACGGCCGATAGTCGAGCTCGTCCGTGGTCGCCGCACGCACTCGTTCCGCACGCTTGGGTTCTGTCGCTGTCGCCATATCCAGTTGTCATTCCGAGCGGGTGCCCGCGTCGCGGGCGGTCGAGGAATCCGCACGGACGAAGAGTGCAGATCCTTCGCTGCGCTCAGGATGACAGCGAAGGGTTCGGGACTGCAGGCAATCTAATGCCGGAACTGTCTCTTCCCCGTGAAAACCATCGCGATCTCGTGGTCGTCGGCAGCCTCGATCACCTCGGCGTCGCGCACGGACCCGCCGGGCTGCACGATGGCCGTGACCCCTGCCTCCGCGGCTTGATCGATCCCGTCGCGGAACGGGAAGAACGCATCGGAGCCGAGCACCGCGCCTTTCGTATCATGGCCGGCCAGCTTCGCCTTGTGGACCGCCATGAATGCCGCGTCCACCCGCGACATCTGGCCGGCGCCGATGCCGATGGTCGCCCCGTCCCGGGCGAGCACGATGGCGTTGGACTTGACCGCCGCGACCGAGCGCCACGCAAAGAGCAGATCCGCGAGCTCCGCGTCGCTCGGCTTTCGCTTCGTCGGCACAGTCCAGCCCGCGGTATCGATGGTCGTGTTCGCGCGCTCCTGCACCAGCACGCCGCCGCGCACCCGTTTGTAATCGAAGCTCCGGTTCGCCCACGTCGCGGTGCCTTCCAGCACGCGCAGGTTCTTCTTCCTGCCGAGCTGCTCGACCGCGGCATCCTCGAACGACGGGCCGACGATCACTTCCACGAACAGGCTCGAGACGGCGTCCGCCGTCCCCTTGTCGACGGGCCGGTTGAACGCGATCACGGATCCGAATGCGGACACCGGGTCGCAGGCGAGCGCCTTCCTGTACGCATCGAGCGCATCGGTGCCGACGGCCAGGCCACACGGCGTCGTATGCTTCACGATCGCGCACGCCGCGCTGTCACCGAATGGCTCGATCGCGAGCAGCGCACCCTCGAGGTCGAGCAGGTTGTTGAACGACAGCTCCTTGCCACCGCGCTGCGCCAGTCCTCCGATCCCCGACCCCGTGCGTTCCACATAGAATGCGGCGGCCTGGTTGGGGTTCTCGCCGTAGCGCAGGGTCTGCGCGCGCTGGAACGCGGCAGTGAACGTATCCGGGAAGAGATCGCCGCGCTGCTCGGCGAACCAGGTGGCGATGGCCGAATCGTACGCCGCCGTATGCTCGAACACTTTCTCGGCCAGCAGACGGCGCAGGTCGCCGTCGTCATCCTTCGCCTCGACGGCCGCGAGGACGCGGGCGTAGTCGGCCGGATCCACGATCACGTACACGGAGGCGAAGTTTTTCGCCGCCGAGCGCAGCATGCTCGGGCCCCCGATGTCGATCTGCTCGATGACCTCATCCGGCGTGATGTCGTTCCACGCCGCCGTCTCGCGGAACGGATACAGGTTCACCGCGACGAGGTCGATGGGTTCGATCCCGTGCTCGCGCAGCGCCTGCATGTGCTTCGGCAGATCGCGGCGCGCGAGCAGGCCACCATGCACCACGGGATGGAGCGTCTTCACCCGTCCATCGAGCATCTCCGGGAACCCGGTGATCTCCGAGATGTCTTTCGGCGAGAGATTCGCCTGGCGGAGTGCCCGCGACGTGCCGCCCGTGGAGACCAGCTCCCAGCCCAGCTCAGCGAGCTTCGTCGCGAATTCGACGATGCCGGACTTATCGGAAACGGAGATCAGCGCGCGTGGCAAAGTCCGTGGGTGGCGGGGGTCATCCTGAGCGAAGCGAAGGCTCTATTCTAATCACAATAGATCCTTCGCTTCGCTCAGGATGACAATCAACGCGCTCAGGATGACAATCAACGCGCTCAAGATGACAATCAACGCGCTCAGGATGACAATCAACGCGCTCAGGATGACAGTCAGCGTGCGGGTGCATTTGCCAATGCGGCGATCAGGCGCGCGAGCGAACGAAGATCGCGCAGGTCGATGACTTCAGCCGGCGAATGGCTGTATCGCAGCGGCCAACTGACCGGTACGTCCACGGCGCCGTACGGCACGAATACCGAGCCGTCGTTGCCGCCGTTCGTGGTGCTTACCACGAGCGGGATGCCGGCACGAGCCGCGATGCGCACCACCCGCTCGATTTCGTCCGGAGGCGCGACGCTGGAGTTGTCGAGGGCGCGGACCACCGCGCCGGTACCAATCGGGATCACCGCGAATCGGCCCGTCTCGAGCGGCGAATCGGCGGACACGAACGTGTCCACCGCGTGCACGCGCTTGACGGTCGGTCCGAACTGCGCCGCCGCGGCACGCGCACCGTCCAGCCCCGTTTCCTCGCGGGTCGACCAGACGAAGATGACTTTGTGGTCCAGCGCCTCACGGTTGACCGATTCCAGCGCGAGGATCTGCGCGGCGGTGCCGAGTCGGTCGTCGATGGAGCGGGCCGTGAATCGCGTGGCGCCGACGCGTGTCGAGCACTTGTAGCCGGTCACCTTCAGTCCGCTGGCGTCCACGCCGTTCAGTTGATCGCCGAACCAGGCGCGCACCTCGCGCGCCCGCGCCGCGGCGGAATCCGGAGGCAGGAAATATCCGCGCAGGGCGGTACCGCTCGTGGGTCGGCACCCCTGGGCTCGATCGCCTGAGCCGCCGGACAACGACGGCACGTGCAGCAGGGCGACCTGCCCGGCGAACAACGTGGGATAGAAGCCGCCGATCTGCCGCAGCGTGACGATGCCGTTCTGCGCGCGCAGCACCTGGAACCCGACTTCGTCCATGTGCGCGACGAAGACGACCGTATCGCGGTCAGGTCCGAACGCCACGATGATGTTGCCAGCCGTATCCACCGTCGCGAGGTCTCGGGCCCACGTCGGGAGCCGGGCGCGCACCACGTCGCGGACGGGCCCTTCGTCGCCGGACACGGCGTACGTGTCGGTGAGACGCGCCAGGAGCTCCGCGTATCGCGACAGCGAGTCCGTGGGCTGCGCGGCGCGCAACGCCGCCGTCAGTCGCGCACGCGGCGGGGTGGCCGCGCGTTCGACGCCTGCGGCTGCCTCCACCGCGTCGTACAGCTGGCGAAGGCTCTGCTCCGTGATCAGCTCGATCGCAAACCCCGGCATCTCCGAGCGCGCCCCGATGTGCCGGCCCGGCGCGAGCGTGTCCGTCGTGACGGTGTACACCTCGTCCACGCCCTCGAGATGCGCGAGGACGCCGCGCAACCCCGCCCACGCGAAGGCGCTCTGCGCCGAGATCACGAACGAGGTAGTTCCCGTCGATGGCGTCAGCTCGGACGCCGACACGACGGCGGCACAGCCGGCGCGGGACGCCGCCGACGGACCCACGACGGCGTCGCCGATGGACCAATCGGGTGCGTCACGGAAGACGGGATCGAGAAGACGAACGCCCATGCGAGCGACGTCGGCGGCGCTGCGCGCGCCGATGTCGATCCAGAGATCGTCGAGCGTCACTGGAGCGTCGACGGTGCCGGCGGCACGCCGCCACAGGTGTGTGCTGCGCACGCCGAACACGCCGGGGACGATCCGGACCCGAGCCGCGGCGGCTCGATCGGTCGTCAGCACGACGATGCGCTGACCGACGTGCAGCGCGTCCGTGAGCGGATGCCGGGCACGCGTGCCCGCGATGTGGACGCGCAGATAGCCGTCGTCCGTGATGGCGCTCACGACATACGAGGGCTCGTCGATCCCGCACGCGACGACGCGGTGCGGCGAACCGGTGCCGCGCGTCTTCACGAGGCTGCCGACGGCGCTCACCTTCCAGTCCGACCACTGCTCGCGGATCTGGCTCGTCGCGTACGCCTCGCGTCCCGGCGAGACGCGCAGCGCGATCCAGCTCTGTACCTCGCGTCCCAGCGGCCCGAGCGAATCCGTCGACGCCAGCTCCTGCGCGGTGACCGGGCCGGCCAGGGTCAGCGACATCAGCAACGCCCTACAGCGCAAATGCATTCTCGATCTCCTCGATGAGCCGCTTCTCGTCCCAGTGCATGAGGGCCAGGGCAGCCGCGTCCGGCACGGGGCGCGGGCGCGAATCGTAGCGCCAGCGTCGCGATGCCACCGCGTCCACCACACGCGGATACAGCACGTGCTCCACCTTGAGCACGCGTGCCGCGAGGGATTGCACGGAATCGTCGGCGAGCACCGGCACCGGCCACTGCGCGAGAATCGCCCCGCGGTCGTACTCCTCGTCAACGTAATGCACCGTGGCGCCGCTCACGGTCGCGCCCGACATCAGCACCGCCCGGTGCACGCGCTCGCCGTACATCCCGGGCCCGCCAAACGACGGCAGCAGCGCGGGATGGATGTTCACGATGCGATTGGGATACTCCCCGATGACGTCCTGGTCGAGCAGGCGCAGAAAGCCTGCGAGCGCCACGAAATCGACGCGATGCGCGCGGAGCGCCGCCAGCAGGTCCACGCCGTCGGGCACGCGGGTCGATCGCAGTATCGCGGCGCCGACCGAGGCTCGGCGGGCGCGCGCGAGCGCACCGGCGTCCGGTCGGTCCGACGCGACGAGCACGACGTCGCCGCCGCGCTCCGCGCCACGCGCCGCGAGATAATCGAGGATCGCCTGCAGGTTCGTGCCCCCGCCGGACGCCAGCACTGCGATGCGTGCGGTCATCGCGCGGAGTGCAGGACGCGCGCGACGGCCGCCTCCAGCGATGCCGCAACCTCGAACTCGGCGCGCGCGCGCGCGACGTCGTCGCGGGGCGTGTACTCGTTCGGGACGAGAATCCCCTGCCCGCCGAGCGTCGCGGCGGGGAGGATGTCGCGCAGCTTGTCGCCCACGTACCAGGATGCTGGAAGCTCGAGCCCGAGCGCCTCGGCGGCCTGGCGGAAGAGCAGGGTACCGGGCTTGCGGCAGTCGCACGGGCCGCCGTAATCCGGATGGTGCGGGCACATGTACGTCGCGTCGATGCGCGCGCCGGCCTCGCGCAGCTGCGACTCGATGCGCTCCTTCACGCGGTCGTAGTCGTCCGTCGTGAAGAACCCGCGCGCGATCCCGGATTGATTCGTGACGATGACGACCGGCCAGCCAGCCTCGTTGAGCCGGCGCACCGAGTGCGCCGCGTCAGGCACGAGCTGCACGAGCGCGGGATCGCCGATGTAGTTCATGTCGCGGATCAGGGTGCCGTCGCGATCGATGAACACCGCGCCCCCCCCCCGCTCACGTGGCGCGCCGCCATCGATCTGGCTCACGACGCGAGCGCCGCGCGCACGGCCGACGCGAGCGCTTCGTCCTCCTCGTGCAGCACGGTTCGAAGATCGAGCAGCAGACGCTCGCCCGCGAGCCGCCCGATCACGGCGGGCTCACCGAGGCGCAGATGCTGCTCGAGTGTGGTCGCGCCCGGGAGGGACAGCGCCACGGATGGAACGGTCGCGCCGGGAAACGCGCCACCGCCGACGCTCGCATCCGTCGTCTCGACGGTGACCGACGCGCCGAGCGTCCTGCGGAGACGGTCGGCACGGGCGCGCAGCGCCTCGACGGGCAGCGACAGCATGGCCAGGACCGGCACCTCCCTCATCGCGCGCTCCGGCTCGCGATACAGCAGGAGCGTCGCCTCGAGCGCCGCGAGCGTCAGCTTGTCCACGCGCAGCGCGCGCAGCAGCGGATTTTCCCGCAGGCGCTGCAGCGCCGTCGCCGCGCCGACGACGATGCCCGCCTGTGGGCCGCCAAGGAGCTTGTCTCCGCTGAGCGTGACGACCGTTGCTCCGGCGCGCACGACGTCAGCGACGGTCGGTTCTCCGCTGAGTCCGACGTGGTCGAGCGGGATCAACAGCCCGCTGCCGAGGTCGTGGATGAACGGGAGGTTCCGCGCGATCGCCAGCTGTGCGAGCGCGCGACCGTCCACCTCCGCGACGAATCCCTCCATCGAGAAGTTGCTGCGGTGCACCTTGAGCACGACCGCCACGTCGTCGGCCAGGGCGTTCTCGTAATCGGCGAGATGCGTGCGATTCGTGGTCCCGACCTCGACGAGGCGGGCCCCGCTCCGCTCCATGATGTCGGGAATCCGGAAGCTGCCACCGATCTCCACCAGCTCGCCGCGCGAGATCAGCGCGCCGCGCTGCGACGCGAACGTGTTCAGCGCGAGCACCAGCGCGGCGGCATTGTTGTTGACCACGACGGCGTCTTCGGCGCCGGTCAGCTCGCGCAACAGCGCCACGCAGTGCGCGTAGCGCGATCCGCGGGCGCCTCGATCGAGGTCGTACTCCAGGTTCGTGTAACCGGTGGCGATGCGTCGTATCGCGTCCACCGCCGCGGCCGCGAGCGGCGCGCGACCGAGGTTGGTGTGCAGCACCACGCCCGTCGCATTGATCACGCGGCGCAGCGATGGCTGTTGCGCGCGCGCGAGGGCGCTGGTGATGGCCGCGTCCCAGTGCGATTCGTCGCTTGCGTCTCCGGCGATCCGTGCTGCGTCGATGACCGAGCGAATCGCGTCCACCACCACGCTGCGTGGCGCGCGCTCCAGCAACGCGCGCACTGCGTCGCGCTCCAACAACGCACTGACACTCGGCAGCTTGCGCCGAGGATCGCTCATGGCTTCCGCGGTGGTCCCGCTGGTGGCCGCGGCGGCGCGCCCGGACGCGCGCGCGTGCTGTCGGATGCCTTGGCGGTGTCGACGCGCAGGCGCGGCGTGATGAATGTCCGCTCGCTCGTGCGCGGCAGGCCGAGCAGTCCGCGGACGTCGATCGCGGTGAGGCGATACCCCCGGCCGGGATGCATGGGGGTCAACGAGTCCAGCGTGATGACGATCTCGCGCGGAGGCGCGGGGCGTGACGGCTTGGGCGTCGGAGCGACGACCGGGCCGCGTCTGCCGAGGATCGAGTCTCGCGATGCCGTGGTGTCACGAATCGCGCGACTCACCTGGGGTGCGGCCCCTGGCTGTTGTGCGCCCGGCTGGGCCGCTCCCGGCTGGGACGGCCGCGCGCCGGTCGCGGGCGCGAGGGTCGATGTGGAATCCGCCGACCGGCGTCTGGCGCCCGCGATCCGCAGCGCCGCCGAGTCGGAGCCGACGAGCCGGAAGCGATCCGCGCGGATTTCCCATTCGGGGTTGATCGGTCTGTCGAAGCTCGCCACGACGGTGAATGTGTCGGACACCGTCACCGTCAGCAGTCGCGGCGGGAAGGTGTCGCGCGGCGCGAGGAGCAGCTCGACGAACGGCGAGGCGCCCCCCCCGACCGTAATGGACAGGCTATCCCACGCCTCACCCCGATCGAGCGTGCGATTGTTGTTGTTGTCCATGTAGGCGAGCACCGTGTACGGAGCGCCGGCCAGCGGTCCGATACCGAACTGACCGGCCGAATCGGCGACCCCTACATAAGGTAGGCTGTCCGGACGCCTGATCACCTGCACCAGGGCTTTGCCGGCGACGCGCTCGTTGAGCCAGTCGAACGCGCGTCCCAGGACCAGGTAGGGCGGAATGGACGGACCGGTCGAGAACACGATCGTGCGGCCCGCGCGCATGGTGTTGCCGCGCAGGTCCTGCAGACCGGGAAGCATGGTGACGGAATACGCGGTGTTCGGCCGGAATCCGTGACGCGGTTTCACTTCGACGCGGCTGCGGCGCCAGCTCACCCGCGTACGACCCTCTTCCGGCGACATCATGAAGTACTTCTCGATTTCGCGATCGTTCACGACTTCGTCGAAGGTGAAGACGACGCTGCGGACGCGCGCGTTGACCGCGCCCGAATCGGGTGTGACGCCGATCAGCTCGGCCGGTGTGCTGCGCACCGGCCCGCCGGGCGGGGAGCCCATGTTCGCGCAGGCCGCGGCGCCGATGGCCGCCGCGCACCAGAACGCTGCGGCTAAACGCCGCACAGCGCCCGCACTTTCTCCCGCAGCTGCTGTCGTCGCGCGCTCCACTCACCGAGCTTCGCTCGTTCGCCGGCGACGACGTCCGGCGGTGCTTTCGAGACGAACTTCTCGTTGTTGAGACGCGACTCGAGCGACTGCAGCTGCTTCTCGAGCGACTCGAGCTCTCCGCGCAGCCGCGTGCACTCGCGCTCGACGTCCACCAGCCCGGCGAGCGGTACGACGAGGGAGGTCCCCCCCGTGAGCACGGCGTGAGCGGCGGCACCGGCAGGCGCCGAGGTGCTGACCGTCAGCGTCGCCTTGGCGAGCCTCGCGACCGTTGCCGTCGCCTCGCCCGCGCCCGCCACGCCGGTGAGCGCAAAGACGTCGCCCGCGCGAATCTGGGAACCGTTGCCGTCCGCGGGCACGACCACCGCGTCGATGTTCGCCACCGGCGGAACCGCATACTCGGCGCGAATCTGGCGCAGCGCGCCAACAGTCTCACGCACCAGATCGAACTCGCGAGCGCGATGTGCGTCCGCGCGTCCCAGCGCCGTCGGCCAGATCGCGACCGGGAGAAACGTGTCTGGCTTGTGCGACGGCAGCTGCTGCCAGATGGCCTCGGTGACGAACGGCACGACGGGGTGGAGGAGGCGCAGCGCGGAGTCGAACACGTGCACCAGCACCGCGCGCGCGACCTCGGCGTCGTCTCCGCCGTCGGCCAGGCGCGCCTTGATTGCCTCTACGTACCAATCGGCGAGCTCGTTCCACACGAACCGGCGCGCCGTCTCGGCGAGATCGTTCAGGCGCATCCCGTTGTAGCGCTCAGCGTCCGTCCATCGAACGCGGTCGCTGCTGTTCAGCGCCGTGGTCGGGCGCAGCGGACCGAGCGCCGCATCGCAGTCGGCGATCGCCTGATCGAGCCGCCACAGGATCCAGTGATCGACCCGCTGCAACTTCGACGCGGACACCTTCTCGATCGGCGTCACGGCCGCGGATCCCGCTTTCTCGAGCAGGAAGCGACCGACGTTCCAGAGCTTGGTGACGAAGTTGCGACCCGGCGCGAACGTTTTCTCGAGATCGTTCGGATCGAGGGTGACGTCGGCGCCGAGTCCCATGCCGGAGATCAGCGTCCAGCGCATCGCGTCCGCGCCGTAGAGGTGCACGACCTCGAGTGGGTCGAGACCGTTGCCGAGCGACTTGGACATCTTGCGATGCTGCGCGTCGCGCGCGATCCCATGAAACAGGACCGTGTGATACGGACTGCGCCCGACGAACTGGTACCCGGCCATGATCATCCGCGACACCCAGAAGAAGATGATGTCAGGACCCGAGACGAGAACGTCGGTCGGATAGAACGCCTTGAAGTCCTCGCTCTCGGTGTCCGGCCAGCCGAGCGTGGAGAGCGGCCACAGCCACGACGAGAACCAGGTATCCAGCACGTCGTCGTCCTGCCTCACCGGACCGCCGCAATGCGGACAGGCCGTCAGATCGGTGCGGCTGACGTGCATGTCGTACGGCGGATCGCAGTCCTTGCAGTACCACACCGGAATGCGATGTCCCCACCACAGCTGCCGCGAGATGTTCCAGTCGCGGATGTTCTCGAGCCAGTGCACGTAGACGCCCTCCCACTTCTGCGGGAGGATGCGGATGGCTCCGGAACGCACGCCCTCGAGCGCGGGCTTCGCGAGCGGCTCCATCTTCACGAACCACTGGTCCGAGAGCCGCGGCTCGATCACAGTGTCGCAGCGATAGCAGTGCCGCACGTTGTGCTGGTGCTGCTCGGTCTTCACGAGCGCGCCGGAATCCTGCAGCGCCTTCACGATTTTCTTGCGCGCCGCAAAGCGGTCGTCGCCTTTCACGAAGTCAGGGACGCGTCCCTTCGCGTCCGCGCCTTCCGCCATGATCCCGTGTTCGTCGATCACGACCGGCATCGCGAGGTGGTGGCGCTTGCCGACCTCGAAGTCGTTCGCGTCGTGTGCGGGCGTGATCTTCACCACCCCGGTTCCAAACTGGGGATCGGCGTACTCGTCGGCGATCACCGGGATGTCGATATCGAGGACGGGCAGCCGGACGGTAGTGCCGATGAGCGCTCTGTATCGTTCGTCGCTGGGATTCACCGCGACGGCCACGTCGCCGAGCATGGTTTCGGGACGGGTGGTGGCGATGATCAAACCGCTCTCGGCGCCGGCTGCGCCGGCGGTCAGTTGACGGTTCGAGAACCGATAACGCACGTGGTAGATCGCCCCCGTCTCCTCCTCGAACTCCGCCTCTTCGTCGCTGAGCGACGTGAGGCAGCGCGGGCACCAGTGAATGACGCGGTGGCCCTTGTAGATGAGGCTATCCTCATACAGGCGCACGAACGCTTCGCGCACCGCGACGCTCAGCTCCGGTGACAGCGTGTATGCGGTGCGCGACCAGTCCGCGGACGCGCCGATGGCGCGCAGCTGGCGCAGGATCACGCCGCCAGTTTCCGCGACGAACTGCTCCGTGCGTTTCACGAACGCCACGCGGCCGACGTCGAATCGCGTCTTGCCTTCCTTGGCGAGCTGTTTCTCCACGACGTTCTGCGTCGCGATACCCGCGTGATCGGTGCCCGCGACCCAAAGCGTTTCCTGTCCCTTCATGCGTGCCCAGCGAATGAGCACGTCCTGTGGCACCTCGTCCAGCGCGTGACCGAGGTGCAGGATGGCGGTGACGTTCGGCGGCGGGATGACGATGGTGAAGGGCTCCCGATCCCCGCCGATGCGCGTCGAACGCTTCGCATCCGCGCGAAAACACGCGGCGTCGAGCCACTGCTCGTAAATCTTCGATTCGGCCGTGGGGTCGAAGCGGTCGGGGAGCGCCATGCGGTAAAGATAGAATGGGGAAGCGGTGGAGCGGTGGAGCGGTGGAGTAAAGACGAACGGCGCCCTGAGGCGCCGTTGTAGTTTCTACCGCTCTACCGTTCTACCGTTCTACCGTTCTACCGCTCTACGCCGTCGGTTCCGCTCGATCCGGACGGGGCGTCTTGTTGCGTGACTTCCGGCGCCGCTCGGCCGCGATCTCATCGATCGGCTCGGCCGCATGCCGTACCGCTTCGCGCTCGCTCAGCCAGCGTTCCTCGAGGTCGGGCTTCGGATCCGAGTGCCGGTCCGCCTCGGCGGAATTGCCCTGACGGCGCTTACCGGTGCCGACCTGCTGACCTTCCCATCGAGCATCGGTGAGCGCGGGATCTCCGTCCTCGCCCTTTCGGACGTTGTCGAGCAGCTGCTGCTCCTCATCCTCGACGAGGAGTCGATTGATCACCGTGTCGACGCCAGGCACGCCACGCGCGATCGTCATCGCGTGCTCGGCTTCATCATCGGTGTCCACCCAGCCCGCCAGCTCGATGATGCGGTCACCGACCGTGCCGATGTCGATGGCCCGCTCGGCGAGGATCGGGTCGTTGTTGAACGCCTCGAGCACGCGCTCCTCGATCAGGGGCGTCTCGGCGGCATCGTCGTCGGTTGCATCCATGCCGTTGAACTCGGCATCCTCGTCGCTCTCGGCGGTCATGCCGATGTCGTCGCCGTCTTCGTCGAGAAGCGCTCCGTCCTCCTCGATCTCGTCGTACTGGTCACCCGCCTCCGCCTCGGTTCCGGCGGCTGCCCCCTTCGAGCGGAGCCGCGCGGTCAACCCGCGGAAGCCGCCGACGCGTTGCGCTACATACATGCCGACGGCAAACCCTGCCATCGCGCCGAGCAGGACGCTGGCGATGGTGGTTCCCGTCGAAGATTCGTCGTCGCGATAGCGGAAGGACATGCTCACACCCTGTGGCGGAGGTATCAGAGCCAACGATAGCTTACCTCTTGGGCGCCCGCGAATTCCGCAAGAACAAGACCAGCTGTGCCGCACTCACTGACACTGACACTGCCAGACGGTTCGCCTCGCGTCGTCGACGCGGGAACACTGCCACTCGACGTCGTTCGCGGCATCGGGGAACGCCTCGCGCGCGATGCGATCGCGGTCGAGGTGAACGGCCAGATTCAGGACCTGATGACGCCGTTGCGCGCGTCCGGTTCCTTCAAGGTGCTGACGCAGAAGGATGCGCGCGCGCTCGACGTGCTGCGCCATTCCGCCGCGCACGTCCTCGCGACCGCGGTTAGGCGTGTGCGCCCAGAGGCGAAGATCGGGTTCGGTCCTTCGATCGAGGACGGGTTCTACTACGACTTCGAGGTGGATCGCCCGTTCACGCCCGAGGACCTGGAGCGCTTCGAGAAGGAGATGGCGAAGGTCGCGCAGGAGAAGCTGCCCTTCGTGCGCGCCGAGGTATCTCGCGAGGAAGCGAACAGGGTCTTTGCCGACGATCCGCTCAAGCTCGAGCGGCTCTCCGAGCTGCGCGACGATGAGGTGATCTCGACGTACACCGACGGACCTTTCGTAGATCTCTGCCGCGGGCCGCACGTGCCCGACAGCTCTTACGTAAAACACGTCAAGTTGATGACCACTGCTGGTGCGTACTGGCGTGGCGACGAGCGGCGTCAGATGCTGCAGCGCATCTACGGCACCGCGTGGTTCAAGAAGGAAGACCTCGACGCGTACCTGCACCGTCTCGAGGAAGCCAAGCGGCGCGACCACCGGGTGGTGGGAAAGGCGCTCGACCTGTTCATGATGCACCCCTTCGCGCCGGGCGCGGTGTTCTGGACCGAGAAGGGCACCATCATCTACAACGAGCTGGTCGACTACGTGCGCGAGCGGCAGCGTGAGCATTTCAAG
>Ga0066652_100001270_pt1 | contig 12910 bp, 4 predicted proteins | sample GraSoiAngelo_101_FD_71413 | JGI IMG/M metagenome (GOLD analysis project Ga0066652, IMG submission 71413) | Grasslands soil microbial communities from the Angelo Coastal Reserve, California, USA - 14_0903_02_30cm | ecosystem: Environmental > Terrestrial > Soil > Grasslands | place: USA...
GCGGCACGCGGGGACGCGTGCGGTCCCAGCACGAGCACCTACGTTAGCTTGATGACGCCACTGAAGGAATTCTGGAGATAACTATGTTAGCAGCCACTCTATCCGACATTCGATATTCACTTCGCATGCTTTGGAAGAATCCCGGATTCACGTGCGTGGTGGTGTTGACTCTTGCATTGGGAATCGGAGCGAACGCGGCGATCTTTGCGTTGACTGATAAGGTGCTGTTGCAAACCCTACCCGTCGATCGACCTGAAGAGCTCGTGGTTGTGTCGAGCTACGATCCTAAGGAAGGACCAAGTGCTGATAGCTCCTTCTCCTACCCGATGTACAAGGACTTGAGAGACAAGAGTGACGTTCTCTCCGGTGTGATCGCGCGGGGTAGCACTCAAATGAATGTCAGTTATGCCGATCAAAACGAACGGGTGCGCGGCGAACTTGTCAGCGGAAATTTCTTTCAAGTTTTGGGTGTGCGACCGTGGGTGGGCCGGCTGTTTACTCAAGATGATGACGTTACGCCGGGCGCTCACTCCGTTGCCGTTCTTAGTTATGCGTTCTGGGACCGTCGGTTTGCAAAAGATCCGGCGATCGTTGGCAAGACAATTCTCGTGAACGAGCATCCGATCACTGTACTTGGTGTCACGCCTCCAGGTTTTTACGGAATCAACCTCGGTAACGATCCGGACCTGCGAATCCCTTTGATGATGACCACCGTCTTCAATCCTCTGCCGGCTACGAGGTTAACCAGCCGGCGACATCAATGGTTGTCCTTGATGGCGCGCCGAAAGAGCGAAGTAAATCCAATCCAGGCGCAGGCGGCCATGGACGTTGTTTATCGACAGTTGCGGGAGTCGGAGGCTCAGCAACTTCCTCCTGATACTTCTTCCTTCAATCGGGAAAAGTTCATGGCGAAAAGGATCGGGTTGCAACCGGGCGGACAGGGCTTTCAATCTGTGCAAACGGAGATGCGGACTTCGTTGTTGCTACTGTTTGGAGCTACTTTCGTGGTCCTACTTATCCTCTGCGCAAACCTTGCGAACCTGATGATGGCGAGAACAACAGTTCGCGCTCAGGAGATCGCAGTGCGCCTGGCCCTCGGAGCCGGCCGGCTGCGTCTGCTGCGACAGTGGCTAACGGAAGGACTCGTGCTCTCCTTTTTTGGCGGTCTGGCAGGAGTATTAATAGCGTTGTGGTTGAAAGCAGGTTTACTCGCTTTCATTCCGTCGGACTTTCGCGCCAACCTGAATGCCCCTTTCAACTGGCGTTTCTACGCATTCATTTTTGGCATGGCTTTCATAATGGGCATTGCGTTTAGTTTGGTGCCGGCGATTCAAGCTGCTCGCAAGACGTTTAATCCCGGATTGCAGGCTGAGTCACGCAGTTTCACTTCGGCGGGACGAGTGTTGAGCTTGCGAAGTGGCTTAATTCTGGTCCAAGTCGCGCTCTCGTTACCTTTGCTTGTGAGTGCGGCATTGTTGATTCGGACTCTCCAGAACCTTCGTGCTTTTGATCCGGGATTCGATAAAGAGAATGTTTTGTTGGCCAGCCTCAACCCGGCGCTGAACGGATACGCGCCAGAACGGTCGCGGGCTTTTTACGATGAGCTTATGACGAGAGTGCGGGCGTTGCCTGGTGTCAAAGCTGCGAGTCTTGCTACGGATTCACCACTTTCGGGCGGCTGGGATCAGAACCAAATTGAAGTTGAGGGTTACAAGTCGAGCGAAGGTGAAAACATGGCGTGTGATGTCACCTACGTCTCGAATGATTACTTCAAATCACTGGGGATTCCAATTGTCGCCGGCCGCGACTTCAACGATCAGGATCGCGTTGGCAGTCCTAAGGTCGCTTTGATCAACCAGAAGATGGCCCATTACTTTTTCGGCAACGACAGTCCAATTGGAAAACGAATCTCAGTAGACGACAAACTCGACACAACGATTGTCGGCGTCGTTAAGGATGCGACTTATATTAACCTGCGCAAGAACGTTCGGCGTCACTTCTACACCTCGACGTCACAACTTCCGCGTTTGCTGGACCTCTCCCTGCACGTCAAGACTTCGGTTGAGCCGTTTGTAGTTGCAGAACAACTGCGTGCTGAGATCAAGAGTCTCGATCCACACTTACCGCTGTACAACGTGAAGACATTGGAAGGTGAGATTGATGAATCGCTCATGCAGGAACGTCTCGTGACCTGGTTGTCAGCCGCTTTTGGGATCCTGGCGACATTGCTGACAGCGCTTGGTCTTTACGGAGTGCTGACTTTTTCAGTTGCTCGACGTACACGTGAAATCGGCATTCGTGTCGCACTCGGCGCGCAACGTCGCGACGTATTCAAACTGGTCATGGTACGAGGAATGATCGTCGTGCTAATTGGAATTGCAGTTGGAATTGGTGCGTCGCTAGCCCTGTCGAGAGTTCTCGAGACTCTGTTGTTCGGAGTGAAAGCCACGAATGTTTTCACGATGATTGCCGCTTCGGCGGGCCTGCTGCTCATTGCGTTAGTTGCCTGTTATCTACCGGCACGCCGAGCTACGAAGGTGGATCCATTGGTAGCGCTAAGGTACGAGTGAGTAGCACAGACTTCAGTCTGTGTTTGTTCGATTAGTCAGTTGCTCTGGATTCAAAGGAAGGACACAGACTGAAGTCTGTGCTACACGCAAATTGAACTCACTTGGCCTCGATAGTCCTGCTGGTAGTTTAAGTCGTGGCGGGTTACCTGCCGGCCAGGCGAGCGGCCCGTGTCGATCCATGATTGCTTTGAGAGAAGAGTGATTAATGCTCGAAATTGGGATTTGAATTTGCGATTTCGAAACGCAGAAGTCGAATTAAATCCGTTGACGTAGTCTGAGAATTTGTACAGGCAAACAAGAAATTGCCTGACCTCTCCGAAACATCAAGAAATAGCGGTAAGGGATGGCCCACTCCATCCTTATTGCTTCCACTTTCCCCCGATTGGCCCTCCGGCATTCCGATTGCGATTATTGGTTGACTCGCTTTCTGAATTCGAAGCCACAACTGTTTCTACTGGCGCTTTAGCTACGAGAATCGAAACACTCTATCCGAAATAAGAGAGACGCTATGGACACTTTGCTCCAGGACATTCGTTACGGAATTCGGATGCTGCTCAAGTCGCCCGGCGTGAGCATTATCGCCACCATCGCGTTAGCGCTTGGAATCGGCGCCAACACTGCAATTTTCAGTGTCATCAATTCGGTGCTGCTGAAGCCGTTGCCGTATCCCAATTCGGAAGCGTTGATGGCGGTCTTCGAATCGGATTCGCGAACCGGCCTCACGCGCGGAAGTTATTCCTATCCAAACTTCTTCGACCTGCGTGAACAAAGTCACCTCTTCGAAAACCTCGCTTCCTATCATCAGGGCGACTTCGTCATGACCGGGAGTGGTGAGCCATCTCCTCTGCGTGGTGCAATTGTTACGGCGGATCTGTTTTCGGTCTTAAAGGTTCAGCCGATGCTGGGCCGTGGGTTCCTGCCTACCGAAGACAAGCCCAGCGACAGCGGAAGAGTCGTCATTCTCAGTGAGCCTTTGTTCCAATCACGCTTCAACGCCAACCCAAATATCATCGGACAAAAGATTACGCTCGACAGCAAGAGCTTTACGGTCGTTGGTGTGATGCCCGCGGGTTTTGAGTTTCCGATTCAGAACGATCCTGTTCAACTGTGGACCACCGTTGCGGGAGACGCATCGGGTAAATCGCCTGTCACGGTGCAACGAGGCGCACACTTCCTGCGAGTGATAGGCCGTTTGAAAGAAGGTGTCACAAAGGAGCAAGCGCAGGCAGAAGTTGGCGCAATCGCGACGAGGTTGGAGCAGCAATATCCAGACCAGAATACGCACAAGGGAATCGTTGTTGAGTCGTCGCTCACTGCACTTATCGGCGACATTCGTCCAACCCTTTTGATTCTGCTCGGGGCAGTTGCTTGTGTTCTCCTGATAGCGTGCGCGAACGTCGCAAACCTTTTACTTGCTCGCGCAATGACTCGTAATAAAGAGATGGCGATTCGAGCTGCACTCGGTGCCGGCCGTTTGCGTGTGGTGCGTCAACTGTTAACTGAAAGTGTTTTGCTTTCGCTGGCGGGCGGTGCGGCGGGGTTATTACTTGCCGTCTGGTGGTCTGACGTGTTGATAGCACTCGGTAAGAGCGGTATTCCCAGGGCGACGCATGTTCACATCGATTGGCGCGTGCTCGGATTTACTTTAGGTGTGTCAGTGCTAACGGGCGTTCTGTTCGGTCTGGTCCCAGCGTTTCACTCGGCGCGAACGGAACTAACAGGGACCCTGAAAGAAGGAGGCCGCGGCTCAGGTGAAGGCGCCAGACGCAATCGAGTGCGCAGCATGTTGGTCGTCACCGAATTGGCTGTCGCGGTAGTGTTGCTCGTCGGCGCGGGATTACTAATCAAGAGTCTCTGGTTGATTCAGAATGTTGATCCGGGTCTGAAGCCAAATAACATTTTGACGTTCGATGTTGTGCTCCCGGAAACCCGGTATCCAACTGAAAAACAGAGCCGTTTCTTTCAGGACCTGAATCAACGGCTGGCGGTCCTCCCCGGCGTTAAGTCAGTCAGTTCCATCTATCCACTTCCGCTCAGTGGCGACCGTTTTAGTATTTCGTTTCAGATCGACGGCCGGCCAGTGGCTCCTAAGGACGAGCCATCGGCTGATCTGTTTGTCACTGATGAAAACTACTTTACGTCGATGGGAATACCGCTCATCAAGGGAAGGGACTTCAACGCACGCGATCAGCATAAATCAACGGGGGTTACGATCGTTACGGAAGCCTTTGCCAGGCAGCACTTCCCAGGTGAAGAGGCAGTCGGCAAACGAATACGTCCGGGAATATCGACCTTTGATGATGAAGACGACCGATGGCGCGAAATCATTGGAGTGGTGGGGAACATTCGGAACCGCTCACTGACTACTGAAGCAAAGCCCGCGTACTACATACCTCAGGCACAGTTGCCGTTCAGCGAAATGATCACTGTCGTAAAGACCGATACGGATCCTAAGAGCCTGGTGACAGCAGTAACAAACCAGGTCGCCTCGATGGATGGAGATCTGCCTGTGTTCAGTGTGAAGACAATGGATGAGTATCTCGCGTCGTCGGTAGCTACCCCACGTTTCAATACTACTTTGTTGTCCATCTTCGCAGGCGTTGCGCTCGTACTGACGATAGTCGGTTTGTACGGTGTGATGAGTTACTCGGTTGCGCAACGAACAAATGAGATCGGGATTCGCCTGGCCCTGGGCGCACAAACTCGAGATGTCCTGGCCCTGGTGGTGAGTCAAGGAATGCGATTGATCGTGGTGGGTTTAGTACTTGGTCTAATCGGCGCGTTTGCCTTAATGCGTCTGATCTCTGGATTGTTGTTTGGCGTGACCACGAAAGATCCCATCACTTTTATAGCAGCCGCAGTGCTGTTGGGCCTGGTTGGTCTACTAGCATGTTATTTACCCGCACGTCGCGCAACTCGAGTCGATCCAATCGAGGCGCTGAGGTATGAGTGAGATCATTGCAGATTTCAGATTTCAGATTGAACTCGTTGCCGATTTCCGATTTCGGGGGCAGAGGTTGAATTGAAATCTGCAATCTGCAATCTGAAATGCGTTTGGGGGTTAAGCCTTGACTACTCTTCTTTCTGACATACGTTTTGGCGTTCGGATGCTCTTCAAGAATCCGGCGATAACAATTATTTCACTGCTCGCGTTGACGCTTGGAATAGGTGCAAACACCGCAATCTTTAGCGTTGTTAACGCTGTATTGCTGCGGTCGATGCCGTACGGCGACGCTGAGAAGTTGGTCCTTGTTTGGGAAAAGAAGAAGAATGCAGCTACCGATCAAAACGTTATCAACATTGGCAACTACTCCGATTGGAAAGAACAGAACAAGGTCTTCTCGGACATGGCGGCGTTTGCCGATACGACGGCGAACTTCACTGGCGCCGGCGAACCTGAAGAAATTCCTTCGCAGATAGCAACCGGAAATCTTTTTTCAGTGTTGGGAACAAACGCTCTTCTCGGTCGCACGTTTACCCAGGAGGATGCCGACAACGAAGCCCCGGTCATTGTGATCAGTTACGGACTGTGGCAACGACGCTTCGGCGGAAGCCCGCAGATTGTTGGTCAGAAAATCCAACTCAACAACCAGGAAAACGTCGTTATAGGAGTTCTGCCGGAAGAGTTTGGCTGGCACGTGCAGAAGGGTTCAATTACGAATAAGTCCGCCGAGCTTTGGCAACCGTGGCGAATATCTCCGGAATTGCGTGCGCGCACCGGGCGATTTGCGAGTGCTGTCGCGCGCTTGAAACCCGGGGTGAGCCTGGCCCAGGCCCAGGCAGAAATGGATTCAATCGGCGCGCGCCTGGAAGCCGAACGCAAGACCAACACAAATTGGGGAGTCAACGTTGTTCCTTTGCGTACGCAATTCACCGGCGATATTCGTCAGCCACTGTTGATTCTGTTAGGCGCAGTGGGGTTTGTACTCCTGATTGCCTGCGCTAACGTTGCCAACCTGTTGTTAGCACGCGCAAGTTCGCGAAGAAAAGAGATCGCAGTGCGAGTCGGATTAGGAGCGAGTCGGCTCAGGATAGTGCGGCAATTGCTCACTGAAAGTCTGCTGCTTTCAATTATTGGAGGCGCTCTCGGGATAGGTGTGGCGTGGTGGGGCACCCGAGCGTTGGTCTATTTGAGCCCACCCTCGCTGGTAGAACTGAGGAATGCAAACGTTAGCCTGCCAGTACTGGGTTTCACATTTGGATTGGCCCTGATCACCGGGCTTGTTTTTGGCCTGGTTCCCGCGCTCGAGGCATCCCGATTCAACCTGCAGGGGTCACTGAAAGAAGGCGGTAAAAATATCGGCGGCAGTTCTTATAGTCGTCGCTTTCGCAATATTTTTGCGGTGGTCCAGGTTGCTCTTGCGTTAGTGCTACTTGTTGGCGCAGGGCTGCTCGTGAAAAGTCTTCGTCAATTGCAATCTGTGGATCCCGGCTTCAACTCGTCAAACCTATTGACGATGCGCATCTCATTGCCCCTCAAGCGCTACGACACCGACGAAAAGAAGCTCGATTTTTTTAGACGCGCTACCGAACAACTAGAGACATTGCCTGGTGTCCAGTCCGTCGGTTCGGTTAACTCGTTACCGTTCAATGGTCTTCACTCCGCGACATCGGTTCATATCGATGGCACACCCGTCCGCCCGGCCGGCCAGGAACTCAAAACCGGGGTTTGTGTCACTGACCGCAACTATTTTCAGACGATGCAGATTCCCCTAAAACGAGGTCGCTTGTTCACCGCTCAGGAAGCCTCGGAGATGCGTCACGTGGTGGTGATCAATGAGACGTTCGCCCTGCAAAATCTGCCCGGCGAAGATCCAATCGGGAAGCGTCTGCTTATTAATATGAAAGCTGAGAAGGTCCCGACTGAGATCATCGGCGTTGTTGGCGACAACAAGCACATGGGTTTGGACGTGGAAGTTAAGCCAATGGCTTACTGGCCTCAACCTGAGTTGGTCTATCCAGGTATGACGTTTGTCATTCGATCTGGTTCCGACCCGGAGAGCCTGGCGCCGTCTGTGCGAAGCATTATCCATGGACTCGATCCGCTCCAACCGGTGGCCGAAGTAAACACGATGGAGAAGCTGCTCTCGACGTCGGTCGCCCGCTCGAGATTTAGTGCAACGTTGTTGACGGTGTTTTCAGTGGTTGCGTTGGTAATGGCGGTCGTTGGTATTTACGGCGTGATGTCTTACTCGGTGGTCCAACGAACACATGAAATCGGTGTGCGCATTGCGCTTGGTGCGCAGCGTGGCGACGTGCTTCGGCTCGTGGTGCTGAAAGGAGTTGTTCTAGGACTTGTTGGGGTGGGCGTCGGGCTTGCAGCGGCGTTAGCGTTGACGCGATTGCTATCGAGTTTGCTCTTCGAGGTGAAGCCAACCGATATCGTTACGTACGCAGCTGTTGCTGTCGCGTTGTTCCTGATTACCTTGGTCGCTTGTTACGTCCCGGCTCGTCGTGCAACGAAGGTCGATCCACTGAAGGCCCTGCGCTACGAGTAAGTCGATGTCCATCGGATGAGTGGTTACAAGCTATGAAACAAGACATTCAGTTCGCCATTCGAATTCTCCTCAAGAATCCGCTCGTCACGTTAGTCGCCATACTTACACTTGCGCTGGGCATTGGAGCAAACACCGCGATCTTTAGTGTGCTCAATGCAGTCGTGCTACGCCCGTTGCCTTATTCAGAACCAGACCGTCTAGTGATGGTTTGGGAGACCATAGCAGGTAACGACAAACGCTCCGCCGCTCCCGGGAACTTCACCGACTGGCGCGCGCAAAACACTACCTTCAGTGACATGGCCGCGACCTTCTACGGCAATTTCAATCTCACAGGTGATGGCGAACCTGAACGAATCAACGGCTCTACGGTAACGTCGAATCTGATGAGCACCCTTGGAGTGCAAGCTCAACTTGGGCGAACTTTCCAGAGTGACGATGACGCTCAGGACCGAAAGCTCGTGATTATCAGCGACGGCCTGTGGCAGAGGCGTTTTGGATCTGATCGGGGAGTGGTCGGCAGAAACATCACGATCGACGACTCGAGTTACAACATTATCGGCGTTATGCCCACGGGTTTTAAGTATCCCGTCTTGTCGGACCTGTGGGTGCTCGGGCGAGATCGAAATGCCGTCTCGATGAGTTTGATTTCTCAGTTTCCGGACAATGATTGGAGTCACGAACGCGACGCTCACTTCATCAGCATTGTCGGTCGACTCAAACCCGGAGTAACACTGGCCCAGGCCCAGGCGGACATTTCCGGAATTGCGCGACGCCTCGAACAAGACTTTCCCGACACTAACGGAGGTCTCGGCACAAACGTCATTTCACTTCACACACAGGTTGTCGGTAACGTCAAAACTCTCCTTTCCATTTTGCTCGGTGCTGTCGCGTTGGTCCTCCTTATTGCTTGTACAAACGTCGCGAGTTTGTTGCTGGCTCGCGCCACTCAACGCGATCGGGAGTTTGCAGTTCGGCGCGCGGTGGGCGCCAGTCGGTGGCGTTTGGTCCGCCAACTTCTCACGGAAAGCGTAGTTCTTAGTCTTGCTGGAGGACTTGCGGGATTGGGTGTATCCGTTTGGGTCGTAGATCTATTCATCAAGTTAAGCCCCGGCGATATCCCTCGCCTGAGCGAGGCGAGTGTAGATCTTCGCTTGCTGGGTTTTACGTTTCTCGTCTCAATGATTACCGGGATCGCGTTTGGATTATGGCCCGCACTTCAGGCTACAGGTGGATCGTTAAATCAGTCACTAAAAGAGGCTGGTGCAAGGTCCAGTGAAGGGAAGCAACGACGTCGCGCACGCGATGTCCTGATTATTACTGAGCTCGCGCTGGCCCAGGTGCTCCTGGTTGGCGCTGGACTTTTGATCATGAGCTACCTCCGGGTCAGCCAGATCGATCCTGGGTTCAATAGTGAGAAGTTGCTGACAGCGAAGATTGCTCCTGCCGCCAGCAAGTATCCCGACGCAAAAAGTCGGGTGCAGTTTTATTCGAGCGTAATCGATCAACTAAAAAGTTTGCCGGGAGTTAGCTCAGCAGGAATGGTGATGAATCTGCCGCTCAGTGGCGCGAGCATGAATCGAGGTTTTCGGGTTGAAGGACGACCTGAGCCGAAGTCTGATGAAAATGTTTCGATGGACTACCAGGTGGTCAGCCATGATTACTTTTCGACACTGGAAGTTCCGATCCGCAGCGGACGCGCATTCACGGAACAAGATCATCAGAATGCGCCGCGCGTAATCGTTATCAACGAGACGATGGCCCGCCAGTACTGGCCCAACGAGGATCCGGTCGGCAAGCGAATGGCTATAGGCGAAAGCTCCAAAGAAACTTCGTGGCGCACAATCATCGGGGTTGTCGGCGATATCCGTCACGCGAGTCTGACTGAACCTCCAGTTCCAACTGCATTCATTGATTACCGCCAGGACCTCGAGTCGTGGCCACGCATGGCTTTTGTAGTTAAAACAAGAACCGATGCCGCCAGTTTTGCTTCGGCGGTGCGCACCAGTCTGGTGACGCTCGATCCGCAGCAACCCGTCTACGCGGTTGAAACGATGGACCAGTTGCTCAGCGCCTCAGTCGCTTCGCGTCGCTTTGTGATGTCGCTGATTGGTTCCCTGGCGTTTATCGCGCTGTCGCTGGCAATGGTCGGTATCTACAGCGTGATTTCTTTTTCAGTAAGCGAGCGAACAAGAGAGATTGGAATTCGTATGGCTTTAGGAGCGAAACGTCGCGATGTTCTCAGGCTGGTGTTGGGCCAGGGAATGCTGGTTGCGGTTTTGGGGATTGTCGCCGGTGTGGGTGTGGCGTTCGCGCTAACTCGTTTACTGACAACTCTTCTGTTCGAAGTAAGCGCAACTGATCCAAAGACTTTCGCGCTGGTGGCCAGCTTGCTGACGCTGGTGGCGTTTTTCGCCTGTTATCTTCCAGCTCGCCGGGCGACACAGGTGGATCCGCTGGTGGCGCTGAAGGATGAATGAACCGATTTCAGATTGTAGATTTCAGATTGAAGATTCCGGACGTTGAAGTGATCTCTCAGACTTTCAAAATCTGCAATCTGAAATCTTCGTCGTCAATTAGATTGGGCCAGAACCATGAACAACCTTTTAAAAGATCTTCGGTATGCCATTCGGATGTTAGGAAAGACTCCGGGCGTGACTCTCGTGGCGGTGATTACGCTTGCGCTCGGTATCGGCGCAAACACTGCGATCTTCAGTGGTGTGAATGCCTTTATGTTTCGCCCCTTACCCGTGCCCGAACCGGACCGCCTGGTCCGACCCGCTGAGCTAACAGAAGATCGGGGTGTGGCGGATGAACTTTCCTACCCTGACTTTGTTGACTACCGGAACCAGAGCACCGCGTTCACTGGATTGGCTGCTGAAGACATGGTCCAGGCAGCAATCGACACTGAAGCTCAGAACGACGTGATCTGGGGTCAGCTTGTCAGCGGTAACTACTTCGACGTGGTCCAGGTAAAGCCGTTCATGGGCCGCGCCTTCGCGCCGGAAGAGGATGGCGCGCCGGGTGCCCATCCGGTCGTCGTATTGGGCCATAGCCTCTGGGAGCGCCGGCTCAATTCTGATCCCAACATTGTCGGGAAGACATTGCGCCTTAACAATCGCCAGTACCAGGTGATCGGCGTTGCACCCGAGTCTTTCAGGGGGACGAAGTTTGGCTTGTCGATGGACTTCTGGGCGCCGATGGCGATGGTGGAGGAACTTCGTAGCTCGTCTGGCCTGCTTGCTGAGCGCGATAGTCACTGGATGAATGTGATCGGACGCCTTAAGCCGGGAGTCACGCTTTCTCAGGCATCCGCCGAGATGACGGCCATCGCTTCCCGGTTGAATCAAACCTATCCTGACAACAGGGCAAACACTACTCAGGGAAAAGTCCTATCTGAAATAGATGGGCGGTGGGGGGAGGCTGCAGTAGTTATCAAGAGTGCGGGCGGCGTTGCCATGGCGATCGTCGGTCTGGTGTTGCTAATCGCATGTGCCAACGTTGCCAATCTGCTGCTGGCGCGGGCAGCAGTTCGACGAAAAGAAATCGGGATAAGACTGGCACTTGGGGCAAGCCGTTCTCGTCTTATTCGGCAGTTGTTGACTGAGAGTTTGCTGCTTTCTCTGCTGGGTGGCGCGTTCGGTTTGTTGCTCGCCTATTGGATGACGCACTTGCTGCAAGGATTTATTCCAGTCCTCGAATACAACATAGTTAACGACTTCTTTTCTATCGATAGACCTGCGCTCGTATTTACCCTGGTCATTTCTGTAGTGACCGGGATCGTATTTGGGTTAGCGCCCGCCTGGAATTCTTCGAACCCCGCGCTCGTCCCTGTTTTGAAGGGCGAAGTGGAAATTGTGCAAAAAGGCAAAACACGACGCGTAACGTTGCGAAGCTCATTAGTAGTCGCGCAAGTGGCTCTCTCGCTGGTGGTCCTTGTCAGTGCCGGCCTTTTTATTAAGAGCTTCCGCCAGGCTCAGCAAATGGATGCGGGCTTTGATACACGCAACGCTTTGCTGGTGACGTTAAGTCCGCAACTTGTCGGCTATGACGAAGATCGGGCCAGGAGTTTTTATCAGCAGGCAATTGAACGAACTGCCGCGATTCCGGGGGTCGAAGCCGTTGGCGCCACCCGGATGATGCCACTGGGCAACAGTTCAAACTCGAGTGGACCAATCCTGAAAGAAGGCGAAACGCTTGCCCGGGGAAGTGCTGGTCGGAATGTTATGACGAATGTTGTTACCCCTGGTTACTTCAATGCCATGCAGATCGGGTTTATTGAGGGCCGCAACTTTGATGAGCGCGACAAGAAAAGTACGCAACATGTTGTAATAGTGAATCAGAGGATGGCCCAGGGTTTGTGGCCCGGTGAGAGCGCAGTTGGCAAACGCATCCTTATCGGCAGCGATAGTCGCGACCCGCTCGAGGTCGTAGGCGTAGTTAAAACAGGTAAGTACAGGTCTCTGGCCGAAGATCCAAACTTCTTCTTCTACTACCCCGCAAGTCAACGACGTCCTGCCACGATGACGGTGGTAGTTCGCACTAACAGCGATCCTCGTAATTTTGTCGGCGCCGTGCGTCATGAAATTCAGGCTCTGGATCGCGGGGTGCCGTTGTCGAACATTAAGACGATGTCCGATCACATGACCTGGCCACTCTGGGGACCAAACATGGCAGCGTCGCTGTCGCTCGCGTTTGGAGTGATCGCACTGTTGTTGAGTTCGGTCGGTCTCTACAGCGTCATGGCCTATGTGGTTTCACAACGAACGAGGGAAGTAGGCATTCGCATGGCGTTGGGTGCAAGTCAACAGAACGTCTTGAAATTGATTGCCACTCAAGGGATGC
>Ga0066652_100001271_pt1 | contig 12907 bp, 9 predicted proteins | sample GraSoiAngelo_101_FD_71413 | JGI IMG/M metagenome (GOLD analysis project Ga0066652, IMG submission 71413) | Grasslands soil microbial communities from the Angelo Coastal Reserve, California, USA - 14_0903_02_30cm | ecosystem: Environmental > Terrestrial > Soil > Grasslands | place: USA...
ATCGACGGCTCGCCGGAACTGCACGACAAACTGCGCGGCGTGAAAGGCTCGTACGAGCACGCGATCCGCGCGCTGAAGCTGCTCAAGAAATATGAGCTCGTCAGCAGCGTGAACACGCAGATCGGCGCGCAGACGCTGCCGCATCTGCGCGATCTTCTGCATCTCATCGCCGACGCCGGTGCGAAGAACTGGCAGATCCAGCTCACCGTCGCGATGGGCAATGCCGTCGATCATCCCGAGGTGCTGATGCAGCCGCATCAGATCCTCGAGCTGATGCCGCACCTTGCGGAGCTGTTCGAGGAGGGACTCGAGCTCGGCGTCCTGATGCAGCCCGGCAACAACATCGGCTACTTCGGACCGTACGAGCATCGCTGGCGCGCGACCGACGTCGAGTACGGGCACTTCCAGGGGTGCGCCGCCGGACACGCGACGCTCGGCATCGAAGCCGACGGCACGATCAAAGGATGTCCGTCGCTCGCGACCGCCGACTACAGCGGCGGCAACGTCCGCGACATGACGATCGAGGATATCTGGCTGCACTCCGATCAGCTGCGTTTCACGCGCGACCGCACGCTCGACGATCTCTGGGGCTTCTGCCGCACGTGCTACTACGCCGACGTCTGCCGCTCCGGCTGTACCTGGACGAATCACACGCTCCTCGGACGCGCCGGCAACAACCCTTACTGCCACCACCGCGCGCTCACGCTGGCGAAGGAAGGAAAACGCGAGCGCATCGTCAAAGTCGCCGACGCGCCGGGCACGCCGTTCGATCGCGGCCTCTTCTCGCTGTTCCTCGAGAACATGGACGGCACCGATTCCGTCGTGCAAGTCCCGCCGCCCGAGCGAACGAACATCGTGCGTACCTCCGAGGATCGCGTGCCGCCGACGCTGATGCTGTGTCATGGCTGCGAGCAATACGTGCAGCCGGACACGATCACGTGTCCGTTCTGCGGCGGCGACGTCGAAGCGCTGATGGACGAGCACGAACAGCAGGAGCGCGCGATCGAAGCAGCGGCAGCGCGCGTGCGTGAGCTGCTGGCGCAGACAGTGGAGCGACAGGCTCTCAGCCTGTCGAATGACTCGGCGGGCTAAGAGCCCGCCGCTCCACAGGGTTCCTTGCGCGACTCAATCAGGAAGCAGTCACCGCACAACGGCAGGCGGTCAAAAATCACCGACGCGCCGTGCACGCATTTCGCGCAAAGCACGCGCGCGGGCAGTGAAAGGAGCGCCGGTTCGGATCGTTGTTGAAGTTGTTCCATGAAAGACCTCTAAGGGTGGAGGACAGACAATCTTGTCTGTCGCTTTTAGCTCGTTCGAGGAGAGGCAGGATTGCCTCTCCTCCACTTGTGAAAAAGCGGGCGGCGGCGCCCCCGGCCGCCCACCCGCGCGGGTTCGCTAGCCGCCACGGGCGGCTGCGTGGATTGCTCCGCCTTGCGGCCTGCTTGCCGCCACGTCACGAATGCGGCTTCGAGCGGCGCAACGCGCCTGAGATCGTCGTTTCTGCCGCGCAGCCTCTTAGGTGAGGCTCAGCGTCCAGAGGACGCTGCCGTCGTTGCCGATTGCGACGAGCGAGCGGGCCGCAGTTCCGCCGCTCGACGCCGGGGGCACAACGACGAACACGTACGTGCCGCCGTTGAACGGGCGCAACTCGCCCGCACGGCCGGCCAGCGTGCGCGTCCACGCGACGGCGCCGGAGTTGGTGGAGAGAGCAGTCAGAGTCGTACTGACCGTCCCGTCCGACGCCGTCGTGCTGTTGGCGGTGATGAGGTTCGTGCCCGACAGCTCGAAGCCGTGTGCGTTCGCGACCGTCGCCGTCCAGCCGATCGTGCCGGTCGGACGAACCGCCGTCACTTTCGTGCTCGACGTGTGGTTCGTCGTGTCGACCGTCACGGTCTCGAGATAGATCGTGCCGTCGCTGCCGACGATTGCATGTCCTTCCGGACCGTTGTCAGGCCCAGCGTTCGGTCCGCCGCCCGGCCCGCCGTGATCCGGATGCTGCGCGCTCGCCATCGATGCAACGAGCAGCAGCGCAAATGTCCAAGTCCAAATTCGTTTCATGTCGTGTCTCCTTGGAGGGCACGACAATCACAAGCGCGGTGCCAGGTGATTCGCAGAGAGCGCGCGTCAACGAGACGAGTCGTTTTGACTCGGATCGGGCGGACGAGATGACGCGAGGTGGGTTATTCGGTCTCGGAACGTTCTTCGCGAATCGCTTCGAGCTCGGCGACAACTTCGAGGTCTTTCGCGCGACCTGCCGCGCGTTTGGAACGGATCAGCGCCTCGAGGATGATGATGAACGATACGCCTTCGTTCCGCAGTGCAGAGAGAAGGACGTCAAACTGTGTCATTTCGATTCGCGCCGCGCGGAGCCGGCCTTCCGCACTTCCTCTGCAAAGCGCTGTAAGGCCTGCAGTGCTCGAAAACGTTCTTCCGGCGTCCTCCGGAGATTTTCGCGAATCAACGTGCGATCCACGCCCTGCTTGTAAAACTCCGTCACCGGGTCGCGGTCTTCAACGTCAGCCGGTGCGTTCACGACTTTGATTCTACCCCTGCGGCTTCTCGAATTCCTCCGGCGCGATCGCCGCTCCGACCTGAATCGATTCCCACTGCCGCGTTCCGCCTGACCACGGATCGACGAGCGCGACGCGGATGAGGAACGGCAGCTTCTGCGCGCCGGCGTCGCGATAGTCATCGAAGTCGGTCTGTTCGGGGATGCGTCCGACCGGGCTGTTGAAGTATGCGACGCGGCGCAACAGGAGACCGCTGCCGGTGTCGAACCAATAGCGCGCGTTCGAGGCCTCAACGATCCACGCGTTGTGATCGCCGATCTTTTCGGAATCGACGACGTGGGCGTCGTCGCCGATGGCCGAGGTGTAGAACGGCGCGAATGCGCGACGGCTCATGCGGGCGTTGACCAGATCGTCCGGCTGCATGTCGTGCACTCCGCTCTTGTCGCGAATCCAGCCCGCGGTTCCGTCGTACGCCTGCGACAGCAGCGTGCCGTCCGGCAGTTGGATATCGCCGCGCAGTTTCTCGCCGTTGTCGGCGACCGTGATCTGCACCTGCGGTCCGGTCGGCGATTTGTGCGTTCCCTTCAGCACGCGCGAGGTCGTCGGAGTCAGTTCGCGGCCGACCGCAGCGACGTACTTTTGGATGATCGATGTCACGGAGGGAAATACCTTCGCTGGGACCTCGACCGTGTCGGGCGGCACTGCCTGCGGCAATGGCGGAATCGTCGCAGGACGCGGATGGCCGTTGTGGCAGGTGAAGCAAGTCACGACCGGTTTTCCGCCGAAATTGCGCGCGTTGAGATCCATGACCATGCGGATCATCTCGCGTGCCTTCGCCTTCTGCGGCTTGACATCGCTGGCGCCGTGCGTGTCGTCGGCGGCATGACAGAAGTGGCAGTGCACGTCCAGTCCCGCGCGCATCTCGTTCATCACCCGCTGCACCTCCGGGCGCGTGAGGCCCTTGAGAATCTGGATGTTCTGCAGCGGTTGCGCGTGTACGGAAAGGGATAGGAACAGGATGACGATCGGCCACTTGCGCATGACGTCATTCTGTACGTCCCGCGTTCCGCGTTCTACGGCCGACGCCTTAAATTGACGTGATCCTGACGTTTGGCCGCTTCTACGCCTGCGGCGGGCGCGGAGGCGGTGGCGGCGGTGGCGGATTCGAGGAAGGCGGCGGCGCGCCGTGTCCTCCTCCGCCGCCGTGTGACGGCGGCGATGGCATGTCGTGCGGATGTCCGTCCTTCGGTCCGTCGCTGCCGTGCGGCTTCTCTCCGTGCCCGTCGTTCGGTGCGCGATTGCCGCGCTGCGGCATCGGCTTCGCGACCGGCGCGACGCGGCGGCTGTAGTTCGCGAACTCGCCGGCATGGACGAAGACCGGCTCCGGCCGCAGCGGCGAGCTGATCTCGACGATGCCTTCATGCACGTCGAGCTTCGTGTTGCCGTCGGCGTCGACTTCGACGGTGTACTGCGTGCCGCGCACCGCGAGGAGCGCGCCCGGCGTCTTCACTACGCGCGGCTCGTTGCCGGTGATCTTGTCGAAGATCGCATGCAGCTTCCCGCGCTCCAGCGAGAGGATCACGCCCGGCTCGTTGCTCGACAGCGCGACTTTCGTCGAGCTGAAGATCTCGAACTTCGCTTTGTGCGCTTCCGTCGCGATGAGCGCGTACGAAAACCACCCGGTCTGCACCTTGTCGCCGCTCTGCGCCTTCAGCCCGACCGCGGCCTGCACCTCGTGGTTCTGCGACTCGAGCGTGACTTTGCGCTTCACTTCGTCGAAGCGGTAGTCGATGACGTTCGACTGCGCGGCGGCGGACATCGCCGTCGCACACGTGAGAAGCGTGACGAGTGTGGTTTTCATGATGTCTCTTCGGTGGTGATCTCGAACCGTTTGATCTTACGCGCGAGCGTCTTTCGCTCGATTCCCAGAATGAACGCCGCCTGTGTCTGATTCCCGCACGTGGCCTTGAGGACCGCGATGATGTGCTTTCGTTCGGCGTCGTCGAGCGACGCAAGATCGCTCTCGCCAAGACCAATGGAGCGGCGGCCGCCCTCGGCTGCCGAGTCGTCGCGAGAATCCGGCGGCCGAAGCGGCCGCCGCTCCACTGGAGCCGGATCGATGTCTCGCATCGCGCGTGACGCCGCATCCGCATCGACGAGTCCACCGGAGTCGATCACCGCGCGGCGAATCACCTGCTCCAATTCGCGCACGTTTCCTCGCCACGGATGCGATGCGAACAAATCGAGCACGGCCTGCGACGGACCCGGGATGGCGTCGCGATGCATTTCCGTCGCAACGGCGCGGCGGAAGTGGGCGACGAGGAGCGGGATGTCGGACGCGCGCTCGCGGAGCGGCGGGACGCGGATCTCGTACGCCGCGAGTCGATAGTAGAGGTCCTCGCGAAATTTTCCCTCGGAGACGAGCGCGCGGATGTCGCGATGCGTGGCGGCGACGATGCGCACGGAGACGCGATGACTCTTCTCCGATCCCAGCGGCGTGACGACACCGTCCTGGAGGAAGCGCAACAGCTTCACCTGGAACGCCGGCGAGATGTCGCCGATCTCATCGAGCAAGAGCGTCCCGCCGTCCGCGCGTGAAAGCGCACCGCGGCGATCGGCGCGCGCGTCGGTGAACGCGCCGCGCGTCGCGCCGAACAGCTCCGCCTCGAGCAGCGTGTCGGGAATCGCACCGCAATTGAGCGCGAGAAACGGTCCGCTCGCGCGATCGCTGAGATCGTGAATCGACTGCGCGACCAGTTCCTTGCCGCTTCCGCTCTCGCCCTGAATCAACACCGGCACCAACAGCGGCGCGACACGCGCGATCGCCTTGTACATCTCGACCATTACTCTATGAGAGCCGATCATCCGCGATGGAGGAGCGGCTTCGCCTTCCTCGATCGCGGCATCGCTGCGCGTCACTGCCGCTCGCACGCGATCGATCAGCTCCGACAGCTCGAACGGTTTCGCGAGGTAGTCGAATGCGCCGGCGCGCTGCGCGAGCGCGGTCGTCTCGATCGTGCCGCGCGCGGTCATGAGAATCACGCGCGGCGGATCTTTCCGCGCGGCGATCGCCTGCAGCAGCGCGATCCCGTCGTCGCCCGGCATGTAGATGTCGCTGACGACGACGTCGACGCGGCGATCGCGCAACAGCTGCATCGCCGAGGCAGCGTCGGACGCGCGCAGCACGCGATGTCCGACTTTCTCGAGCGCCAGCGCCGCGCTTTCGCGGATCCCGGCGTCGTCATCCACCACCAGCACCTGCGCCATCAGGATGTTCCCGTGGAGAACGGGCGATCTCGCCTGTCCCGGACAGGCAGGATTGCCTGTCCTCCACTCGTCGGCAATGTGACCCGGAACAGCGCGCCGCCGCTTACCGCTTCTTCGAGCGCGACGTCGCCGCGATGCCAGCGCGCGATCTCCACGACCATCGGCAGTCCGAGCCCGAGTCCGTGCGTGCCCGCGGCCGTCGCGCCGCGCACGAAACGCTCGAACACACGCGCGCGATCGGCGGGCGCGATTCCGGGACCGTGGTCTTCGACTTCGATCATCGCTGCACCGTCGTACTTCGCAACGCGCACGTCGACATCATCCTCCGTGTACTTCAGCGCATTGCCGACGAGATTGTCGATCACGCGCTCGATCAGCGCAGCGTCCGCGCGCACCAACACCGACGGCGCGGCCGACACGGACAGCGCGCGGTCCGTGCTCGCGCGGAGGAACTCGATGCGCTTCGTCACGATGGCACCGAGGTCTATGACGGAGGAGGTGGAGTGAAAGTCGCGGAGAGCGAGGCGCTCGAGATCGAGCATCTCCTGCACGAGCGACTGCAATTTGCCGGCTTCGCTTTCGAGGAGCGTGGTCACGCGGCGGCGCTCGTCGTCGCTGAGGTCGAATTGTCCGAGGAGCTGCGTGAGCCCGCGCATCGAGGCGAGCGGCGTTTTCAATTCGTGTGCGAGACGCCGCTTCGACTCGACTTCCTGCTCGCGGTCGGCGCGCGATTGTCGCAGCGTCTTCGCGGTCGTGACTGTTTCGATCGCGGCCTGCGCGAGGATCGTAATGGCGACCAGCGTGATGATCGGCATCGCGATATTCGGGCGCGCAATCTGCAGCGCTATGATCAGCAGAGCGATCACGATCGCGAACGATCTCCGCCGCTTTCCCAGGATCGTTGCCGCGATTGCGCCCGCCACGATTCCGGAGACGATCGGCGGCATCGTGTGAATCAAGTCGCTGTGCACGAGCGACTCCGTCGCCGCCGCGTGCACGGCGACGCCGGGATCGGGCTGATGGTGCGCGGCCGTCGGCGTGAGCACGCGGTCGCCCAACGCAAACGCGGTCGGTCCGATGAACACGATCTTGCCGCGGACGTTGATCGGCTGGCGCAACGCTTTCGCTGCGCTCACGCGCGGAATCGCGCGCGCGGGAGTGCGGAACGCGGGCGCGAGCGAGACGCCGACGGGGATCGGGCGATCGCTGTACATCGACGCCGCGGCGACGGAGACCGCGGGCAGCGAACGGTCGCGGCTCTGTTTCGTCGACGCGACGCGGCGCAGGATTCCGTCGTGGTCGAGCTCGAAGTTTCCGTGCGCCGGCGTCGCGTGCACGGACGCCGCGGGCAAAACCCACTCGCCGTTTTCGCCGAGGACTGCGACCGCCGCGTTCGGCGTCCGTTGCAACGCGCGCGCGAGCTGCTCGTCATCCGCACTCTCCGCGAGCAGGACGTCGATCACGACGCCGCGCGCGCCGCCTGCGATGGCGCGATCGACGAGCGATGCCAGCACGGACCGCGGCCACGGCCATCGACCGATCGAGCGCAGCGACGCCTCGTCGATCTCGATCAGCATGGTCGCAGTCGCGGGTCGCTGCGGGAACGCGCGCAGCAGCGCGTCGTGCACCGGCAGCTCGTACGTTTGATCGAGGCGGAACGCGAGCAGCAGCGTGACCGCTGCCGCCGTCAGCATCGCGAAGAGCAGCGCAGTCGTCCCGCGCATATCCGCAGTATCGCATCCGCGATCCCGTTCATCCCAAAACCTGTGGCCGAGGATCGCCGACCGTTTACCGTGCGCGCCATGTTTCTGCTCGCCGCGCTCCTCACCTTTCAACTCGAGAAAATCTCCGACGGCGTTTACGCCGCCATCCGCACGAACGCTCCCGGCCTCGGCGCCGACGCAACGAGCGTCTTCATCATCAATGACGACGACGTCGTGGTCGTCGACACGACCGGCAGTCTGGCCGGCGCGCGCGAGGAGCTCGCCGCGCTGCGCAAGCTGACGTCGAAGCCGGTCCGCACCGTCATCAACACGCACTGGCACTTCGATCACGTGACCGGCAATCAGATTTATCGCGACGCGTTTCCGAACGCGGAGATCATCTCGTCGAGCGCGACGCGCGCGGACATGGCCGCGAAAGGCGCGTCGAGCCGCGCGGACATGGCGAAGTCGCTGCCGCAGTTCATTTCCGACCTGAAAGGCTTCCTCGACAAGAAACAGAACTTCACCGGCGAGGCGATCAATGACGAGGAGCGCGCGAGTTATGAAAGCGACGTAGCGCAGGCGGAAGGAGTCGTCGCCGAGGCGAAGGACGTGCGCGTGACGCTGCCGACGACGACGTTCGACGAGTCGATGACGCTGCATCGCGGCGCGCGCACGATCGAGCTGCTCCGACTCGGGCGCGGACACACGAGCGGCGACATCGTCGTGTGGCTTCCCGACGAGAAGATCGCAATCACGGGAGATCTCGTCGTCTGGCCCGTGCCGCTGATGGGATCGGACCAGTCATACATCGGCGACTGGAGCGCGAGCCTCGAGAAACTACGCGCGCTGCAGCCGCGCACGATCATTCCGGGACACGGGCACGTGATGCACGACGACGCGTATGTGGCGACGCTCATTCGCCTGACGCGGTCGCTGCAGGAGCAGGCCGCCGCAGCGGTCGCGCGCGGCGAGACGCTGGACGTCGCGCGCAAGAGCGTGAAGCTCGACGAATTCCGCGACGCGATCGCCGGCGACGATCGCCTGCTGCGATTCATCTTCCGCGTGTACGTAGCGAACGCGGGATTCGCGGCGGCGTACCGTGGGGCGCAGGCTTTTTAGCGTGCGCCCCGGAGGACAGGCTGGAAAGCCTGTCCTACACCACACCTAACGCTTCCTGTCTCCGCGATCGCCGTATCCTGGCTTCGCCTCGGTTTTCGCGTGGCGTTTGCGGTCTTGCGTGAGCGAGCGGCCGACGTCCGTGACTTCCTTGAAACGGCCGCTCGCGTCGCGGCGGACGTACCGTTTGTCACCTTTGTGCGGCTCGATCAATTCTCGTTTTCCAGACATACTCACAACTCGTGCAACCGGAGTGCCGCGTCACGCTCAGCCGTTCCGCCGCGCGGCGTCTGCTCGTCGCGCATTTGGGCCTGGCGCGTCCGTTAGGCCGCGGCGCGTGCGGCGTGCGAGCCGTGCTTGAGCGTCTGCGCTGCATCCAGCTCGATCCGCTGGATGTGATCGGCACGAATGCCGACCTCGTCGTCATGGCGCGCGCCGACGACGTCGAGCGCGGCGATGTCTGGCGTCACCTTTTTCCGAAGCACGCGTTTGAACACTTCGCGAAAGAGCGCTGCATCCTGCCGGCAAGCGCGTTCCCGTGGTATCGCAGGCAGGGTCATGGCGCGCAGACGCATTGGTGGCGTCACGGCGAGCGCGAAGAGCGCGTGCCGCGCGCCACGGTCGATGCCGTGCTCGCCGAAGTGCGCGAGCGCGGGCCGCTGTCAGCGCGCGATCTCACCGATCACGGCTCGGTCGAGCCGATCGATTGGGCGGGGTGGACGGGAACGAAGAAGACGACGTCGATGGCGCTGGAGATTTTGTGGACGCGCTGCGATGTCGTCGTCGCGGGACGCAACGCATCGGGCGCGAAGCTGTACGACATTCCGGAGCGATCGTTCGGTGGAGGAGAGGCAATCCTGCCTGTCCCCGGTGGCGATGAGGACAGGCAGGATTGCCTGTCCTCTACTGACTTTGCGCGATGGGCGCTCCGCGAGCGCGCCCACGCCGCGGGTTTGCTCACGCGCGCCAGCGGTGCGATGTGGTCGATGCTGAGCAACGTCCGCACGTCATCGCTCGTCGACGAGATGATCGAGGCCGGCGAGTTGATCGACGTCGCGATCGAAGGCACGCCGCGACGCTATCTCGCCGTCCCCGAATTCTTCAAAGCCCGCGCGCGCTACGACGATCGCATCCGCATCCTCGGCCCTCTCGATCCGCTGCTGTGGGACCGCGATCTCGTGCGCCACGTCTTCGACTTCGAATACGTCTGGGAGGTCTACAAGCCCGCGCACCTGCGCAGGTGGGGGTGGTACGTCTGCGCGCTCCTCCACCGCGACCGTCTCATCGGCCGCTTCGATGCGCAGACCGGAAAAATGTGGTTCGAGGCCGACGTCGATCGTGCTTTGAAAGCCGAAGCGAAGCGGATTACGAGCAACATCCGACGACTACGACGTCGGGATCGAGCTCCTTCCCGTCGAGCGTGACCTTGTAGGCGCAGCGCTTCACTTCCGATCCCGCCGTCGCGCCGACGCCGATCCCGCTCTTCACTTTCGCGCTGCACTGCCCCTTGCCGGTGCACGACGGTGTCTCGACGCAGCTCGAGTCTTTCATCGTGATCAGCAGGTTGCCGCCCGCGGGACGCGTGAGCCACTGCACCATCGGCGGCGTCGCACGATCGGTCGACATGACGTGCCACACGCGCGCGGACGGCGGATTCACCGACAGCGTGCCGCTGCCATCGACGCAGACGATCGGTCCGTTGCCGTTCGCCCGTCCGACGCCGCTCGACGCGCAGTCGGCGGACGATCCCGGCGAGATCGGGTTGGGCGGATTTTTCGACTTGCACGCCGGAATGATCGAAACGACGAGCACACAAAGAACCGCGAAGCTACGCAGAGGAACCTTGGACATGGACCCTCCTTCTGGTTTTGGGGATTACCCCTTCGATTCTACGGCACTCCTGAAGGAAGGCAGCGTGCGAATTGCGGCAAATTCGGGATCGCTCTTCAGCGAGCCGGCCGGATACCCCGCGCGCACGGCGCGCTCGATCCACGAAACCGCGCCGTCGGAGTTGCCGCGCACGATCGCAACGACCGCCGCTTTGTACAGCACGACCGGGTTCGTCGGATCGGCTTCGAGCGCGCGGCGGATCTCGGCCTGCGCTTCGTCGAGGCTCCCGCTGCGCGCGAGCGACGCGGCCATCGACGCGCGCGTGTACGCGTCTTTCGGATTGATTAACAACGCGACGCGCGCCGCCGCGACGGAGCGGTCGTACGCATCTTTCGCGCGAGCGCGCGCGTTCGACGACCAGCGCCGCGCGTCGCCGAGGTTCGCCCAGGCGACGAAGTCGGACGGCGCGAGCTCGGCGGCGCGCTCGAACGAATGCTGCGCCTCGTCGTAGCGCCCGAGGAGAAATTGCAGGTTGCCGAGATTCGAATACGCGCCGGACGTCGGCTTCAACGCGATCGACTTCTGCAACGCCGCTAGTGCCGCATCGTTTTTACCGCTCATCTGCAGCACCGCGCCGAGGTTCGACCACGCCATCGGAAACTCCGGCGTGAGCTCCGTCGCGCGGCGGAACTGCGCGGCCGCGTCGTCGTAGCGTCCGCGGCTGAAGCAAAACGATCCGTAGCGCATCAGCGCGCCCGCGGAGTCGGGATGCGCGGCGATCGCGCGTTTGTACGCCGCTTCCGCATCATCGCCGCGCCCGAGTCCTTTGTACGCGTCCGCTTTTCCCGCGAGCGCGTTCGAGTCGTTCGGGCGCAACTTCAGCGCGCGATCGAACGACTTCAACGCTTCGTCGTGCTGCCCCGACTGATTCTGCAGATCGCCGAGCGTCACATACGCTTCGACGTTGTTGCTGCTCAGCGTCACCGCGCGCGCCGCGTACAGCGTCGCCTGCTCGACCAGCGACGGACGCCGCGCGATCTGCGATTTGTACAAGAGCGCGCGCGCGAGGAGCGCGTTCACGTCGGACGAGTCGCGCGCGTTGCCGAGGAGCGACTCGAGCGCCTTGATCGCGCGGTCGACCGATTGTTCGTCGCGCACGCGTTTCAAGAGTCCGAGCGCCTCGACGTAGCGGTGCTGATCGCCGGGACCGAGCATCGACGCGGGCGACGTCTGCGGACGCGGAGGCGCGGTGTGTCCGAGCGTCGACAGCAGGTCGCCGCTGACCGCATCCTCGAGATCGAAGAGCTCCGCGGCCGGACGCGTCTTCGTGCTCGAGAACAGCGTGCCGCCGTCCGACGCACGGACGAGCGAATACGTGACGCGCACGTCGTCGCCGCCGCGCTGCACGCTCCCGCGGATCAGCGCCTGCACGCGCTTGCGCCGCGCCGCCGCGCGCAGATCATCGCTGTCGCTCACCGGCGCGCCATCGAACGGCGCCGCCACGCGCAACGAACGCACTTCCGCCAACCGCGTCGCGATCATCTCGGAAATGCCGTCCGCGAGCATGCGGCCTTCCGCCGTACCGGTGAGATCGCGGAAAGGGACGACCGCGACGGAGTCGACGGGCGATGTGCTCGTCGTGCGCATCCACATGCGAACGGCGAGGACCGCAAGGATCGCGATGACTACAGCGCCAGCGATCAGCCAAGTGGAGCGGCGGCCGCTTCGGCCGCCGGTTTTTCGCGAGAAATCGGCGGCCGAAGCGGCCGCCGATCCACTTTTTGTCGACGAGGCACCCGTCAGCGAATCCCGCACCTCCCGCAAATCGTGCGCGACATCCCTCGTCGATCCGTACCGGTCGCGCGGCTGTTTCGCGAGGCAGCGCATCACGATGCGGTCGAGCTCGCGCGGCACGAACTCGTTGAAATGCGACGGCGGCGGGATCTCGTCCCGGATGATCGCCGTCATCGTCTCCGGCTTCGACTCGCGGTCGAACGGACGCCTCCGCGTCAGCATCTCGTACAGCATCACGCCGAACGAAAATTGGTCGGAGCGATAGTCCATCTCGCGTCCGCGCGCCTGCTCCGGCGACATGTAGCCGACGGTGCCGAACACGGTGCCGGGCATCGTCTGCGGAATCGTCGCGTCGTTCGACGAGATGCGGCGGATCTGCTTCGCGAGTCCGAAGTCGAGGATCTTCACGAAGCCGTCGCGCGAGATCATGATGTTGTCGGGTTTGAGATCGCGATGCGCAATCCCGCGCTCGTGCGCCGCCGCCAGTCCCTCGGCGATCTTGACCGCGATGCGCAGCGCGCTCTTGAGCGTCATCGGCTCGCCGCCCAGCATCGTGCGCAGATCCTCGCCGTCGATCAGCTCCATCGCGATCCAGCCGATGTTGTCGTCGGTGCGGTTGACTTCGTAGATCGTGACGATGTTCGGATGATTGAGCGCCGACGCCGACCGCGCTTCGCTCTCGAA
>Ga0066652_100001274_pt1 | contig 12898 bp, 10 predicted proteins | sample GraSoiAngelo_101_FD_71413 | JGI IMG/M metagenome (GOLD analysis project Ga0066652, IMG submission 71413) | Grasslands soil microbial communities from the Angelo Coastal Reserve, California, USA - 14_0903_02_30cm | ecosystem: Environmental > Terrestrial > Soil > Grasslands | place: USA...
AGGGGGATCTCGGTGGCACCGCCGATCTCTACGGCGCTATCGTGACCAAAACGCTCGTCGAGCACGGCAATATGGCCCTACATTACGATCGCCGGCTCCAGCAGGACTTCTGGATCTCCGGCTCTCCGATGACCGGCACGTTCAGCTGGAAGCGGTTCTAAACTGTTGCGGATTGCGGATTGCGGATTGCGGATTGAAAATCGTCGCGATCATCGCCGCGTTCAACGAAGCTGACATCATCGCCACCGTCGTCGACGACCTGATCCAGCAGGGAATCAGCGTCTACTTTCTCGACGACGGATCCACTGACCGCACCATCGCCGCGGTCGAACCGTTCGTCGGCCGCGGCGTCGCCGCGATCGAGCGGATGGACGCGTCGAACGGCCACTTCGACTGGGAACGCATCCTCCACCGCAAGGCTCAGCTCGCCCGCGAGCTCGACGCCGACTGGTTCATCCATCACGACGCCGACGAATTCCGGGAGAGTCCCTGGCCGCACCTGACGCTCGCTGAGGCGATCCGCCGTGTCGACGCTGCGGGCTACAACGCGATCGACTTCGCGAGCTTCAACTTCTGGCCGGTCCACGACGATTTCGAGCCGGGCGCGGACGTCCGGGCCGCCTATCCGTACTACTCGGAACACGCGCCGTTCGATCGCGTGCAGATCCGCTGCTGGAAGAAGGCCGACGACGTGGACCTCGCCGCGAGCGGCGGGCACGAAGCGCGGTTCGCCGGACGGAAGGTGTTTCCGCTGCGGTTCGTCCTGCGCCATTACCCGATCCGTGGAGAGGCGCACGGCCGGCGCAAGATCTTCGACGAGCGGCGCAAGCGCTTCCGCGCGGAGGAGCGCGCGCGCGGCTGGCACGTGCAGTACGACGAGGTGGTCGACGGCGCGCCGCTGGTGCGGACCCCCGAAACGCTGCAGGAATACGACCGGGACGGCGTCCGGCTCGCGCTCGCCCTCCGGCATCGCGGCGTCGAGGAGCTCGAGGCGGCGGTCGACGACCGGCAGACGGCGCTCGGCGAGGCGCGCGCGACGATCATCCGCCAGCACCACGAGCTGACAGCGGCGCTGCAGGAGCTCGAGTCGCGGACGCTCGACCTCGAGGCGCACCGCCGCGAGATTGTGGCCAGGCGCCAGGAGATGGATCGCGCCGCCGCGGCGCTCGCCGCGAGCCGCATCGAAGCGGCCGCGCATCTCGAGGCGCGTCGCGTGCAGGTGGCGGAGCTCGAAGCGGAGCTCGAGCGGCGTACCGCCGTCGTTCGGGTGCGCGACATCGAAATCAGGAACTGGAAGCGATCGCTGGACGATGCAATCCGGCGCACGCACGCGGTGGAAGACTCGTGGTCCTGGCGCCTCACCGCGCCGATGCGCGCGCTCGCGCGCCTACTGCGAGGACGGTAACGTGGCCCCGCGGGTCTCCGTCATCGTCCCCTGCTACAACCTCGGACGGTATCTGGCCGAAGCGGTCGACAGCGTTCTCGCGCAGACGCTCCAGGACGTCGAGGTGATCGTCGTCGACGACGGTTCGACGGAGGCGGAAACGCAGCGGATCGTCGCGGCATTCAGCCGTCCGAAGACGCGGGTGATCCGGCGGCCGCACGCCGGTCTCGCGGCTGCGCGCAATGCGGGCATCGCCGCCGCGAACGCCGACATTCTGTGCGCGCTGGACGCGGACGACCGGCTCGAGCCGACCTATTTCGACAAAGCGATCGCGGTGCTCGATCGCGATCGGTCGGTGACGTTCGTGTCGGCATGGCTGCGCACGTTCGGCGAGGAGTCGTGGGACTGGACGCCGGCGCGCTGCGATCTGCCGACGCTCCTGTGGGAGGACACGGTGCTGACCGCCGCGCTCGTGCGGCGTGACGCCGTCGTCGCCGCCGGGTGCTACGACGCGGCGATGCCGGTGCAGGGCGACGAAGACTGGGATCTGTGGCTGACGCTCGTGGAGCGCGGCCATCGCGGCGTCATCCTGCCGGAGATTCTCTTCAATTATCGCCGCCGCGCGGGATCGATGGCGACCGTCTGCTGGCACGGCGACGGTCACGTGCCGCTCGCGCGCTACCGCATCGCGAAGCACGCCGGTTCGTACCGCGAACGGCTGTTCGACGTGCTGCTGCATCAGGACGAGGACACGGCAGCTCTGCTCCGCCGCAACGACGAGCTCGAGCGCTACGTCGCCACGGACCTCGCGCCGTCGGTCGCGGCGCGGCGTGCAGAGCTCCAGGAGCTGCGCGCCAAGCTCGCCGCCGCGGCGCCGGTGCCCGCAGCGGACGACGCGCGCGTCGCCGACCTCGAGGCGGCGCTCCGCATCGTCGCCGCTGAGGCGAACGCGCTGCGCGGTTCGATGAGCTGGAAGATCACGGCGCCGCTGCGATCGATCTGCGGCCGCTGGCTGGAGTGGCGGCGATGAAGGCATTGAATACGGGGCGCATCGCGGTCATCGTCACGTGCCGCGACCTGGGGCGCACGCTCGCCGACGCGCTCGACAGCGTCGCGCGGCAGACGCGGCGCGCCGATGAAATCCTCGTCGTCGACGATCGATCGAACGACATCTATACCCGTCAGGTCCTCGCGCGGCTGGAGCAGCAGGGCACGCGCGTTGTCCGCGGCGATGGACGCGGCCCTTCGGCCGCCCGCAATCTTGGCGCGCGCGAGACGTCGAGCGATTATCTCGTCTGGCTCGATGCCGACGACGTCCTCGAGCCGGCGTATCTCGATGAAGCAGCCGCGCGCCTCGACGGCGATCGCAGTCTCGAGTTCGTCACGTGCGCCATGCGTGCGTTCGGCGACGCCGACTACAGCTGGCGTCCATCGAACCCGACCTTCGTCGACGCGATCGCGACCGGCGGCGTGCCGCATGCGTCGACGATGATGCGCCGGAGCCTGTGGGCGCGCCTCGGCGGCTTCGACGAGACGCTCAGCTCGTTCGAGCTCTTCGACTTCTGGGCGACCGCCTTCGAGCGCGGCGCGCGCGGCATCGTCATCGACGAGCCGCTGCTGCGGTACCGGGTGCGCGCCGGATCGGGCTACCGGCGTTCGATTCAGACCGACACCTATCTCGCCCGCATGCGGCATTTCTACGGCAAGCACCGCGAGGCCGTCGAGCGGCACGGTCCGGAGCTCCTCGTCGGCCGCGAAGCGTTCATCGAGGGACAGCGCGGATATCAGCGCGAGCTCGAAACGCGCGCCGCGTCGCTCGAATCGGAGCTCGCGGACCTGAAGCGTCAGATTGCCGGCGTGACGGGCGAGCTCGAGTCGCGCGGGCGCGCCCGTGTCGAGTGGGGCGACCTGCGCCGCGTGCGGCCGCTCAGCGACCGCTGGGGCCGCGACCGCGGCACGGCGATCGATCGGCATTACATCGAGGCGTTTCTCGACCGCCACCGCGGCGACATCCGCGGCCGGGTGCTCGAGGTGCGCGACTCCGCATACACGCAGCGGTTCGGCGGCGACCGCGTCGAGCGGTGCGACGTCGTCGACATCGATTCCGCCAATCCCGCGGCGACGATCGTGGCCGACCTCCGGCGCGCGGACCCGATCGCGTCGAACACGTACGACTGCATCATCCTCACGCAGACGCTGCATCTCGTCGACGACATGCCGGCCGTCCTCGGCGAGTGCGGGCGAATGCTCCGCCCCGGCGGCGTCCTGCTGCTGACGGGACCGAGCGTCATCCGCGTGGACGACGAGCGCGGCGTCGACGGCGACTTCTGGCGGCTCACGGAAGCATCCGCGCGGAAACTGTTCGGCGCGGTCTTTCCGGTCGACGGGTTCGACGTCTCTTCGTACGGCAGTGTGCTCAGCTGCGCGGCGTTTCTGTACGGCGTGTCCGTCGAAGAGATGAAGCCGGCGGACCTCGAGCCTCAGGACCCGAAGTTCCCGCTGGTCATCGCGGTCCGCGCCGTGAAGCCGCGTGTTCGGGTGCGCCACGAGGGACGCGCGGTGATCCTCTGTTATCACCGCATAGCCGACCTCACGCCTGACGCGCACGCGCTGTGCACGCCGCCCGGGGTTTTCCGCGCACATATGCGGACACTGAGCGAGCAGTTCGCGCCGATCGCGCTCGACGATCTCGTGCGACTGGCGGAGGACGGCAGCATCCCGGACAACGCCGTCGCCGTGACATTCGACGACGGGTACCTCGACGCGCTGACGACGGCGTCGCCGATCCTGATGGAGTTCGGGATCCCGGCGACGTTCTTCGTCAACTCCGATCGCCTCGACGAACCGCACGAGCGCTGGTGGGACATCGTCGAGCGGGTGGTCCGCGATACGACGGTTGCGGACGCTCTGAACGCTCGCGCGTGGCCGATGGACGCGCGCGGTCGCGCACAACTCCTTGCGGAAGTGCTCGCGTCAACAGGCGCCGACGCATCTCCACGCTCATCGCATCGCGTGATGACGACGAGCGAGCTGGGCGAACTGGCGTCGCGTCCCGGCCACACGATCGGCGGTCACACGACGAATCACCTGGCGCTGACGCTGCACGGGCGCGACGCGAAGCGGCGCGAGATCGCGGACGACAGGGCCGCGCTCGGGCGCGCGCTCGGGCGGCCGGTGGATCTGTTCTCCTATCCCTACGGCGACTTCGATGGAGAGACCGTCGCAGTCGTCCGCGAAGCGGGCTATCGCGCCGCCGTCACCGTCGCGAGCGGCGTCATATTGGCCGGCTGCGATCGTCTGCTGCTGCCGCGCTATGAAGTCCCCACGCGCGAGCGCGTCGATCTCGCCACTGCATTGCTCGGGCTGTTTGCAGCGAGCCGGAGCGCGAAGCTTCAGCCGAGCGTCATCGATGGCTGACATCGCGGCGCTGCTGCTGCGCGCGAAAGCGCTCGCCACCCGCGACCGGTTCTTCGGGGCGCTCGAACATCCCGGCAAGAACTCGTCGATGACCGGGGCGCTCGTCGTCTCCGGATGGACGTTCTCGAGGCGCGCGCCCATCGATCGCGTCGAAGTGTTCGTCGACGGCGCGCTTGCCGCGCGGGTGCCATACGGCATCCATCGGCCCGACGTTGCCGCGATCTTTCCCGCGCTGACCGACGGCCGCTGCGGCTACTTCCTGCGCACGTGGTTCGACGCATCCGTCCGCGGCGCGCGGCAGCTCGAAATCCGCGCCACGGATCGGCAGGGAAACGTCAGAGTCTACGCGCGCGCGATCGATGTCCGTACTCCTGCACGCGCTGCGGCGCCGGCTCGGCCACGCGTCGACGAACTGCTCGGCCTTGGTGCCGACAGCATGTCGATGGCGATCCTCGACTGGGACGGCAGCCTGACGGCGTACGATGCGGGCGTCCATCGCGTCTTCACGCCACCGACGGCAGGATCCGCAATCCGCAATCCGCAATCCGCAATGCCGTACGTCGACCACAGCGTCGACATCGTAGCGCTCGGCACACGCGACGGAGCGCGGATCGCGGAGGCGAAGCGTGTGGCGCGGCGGTCCGTCGTGTTCGTCGACGGCAGCTCGACGCAGATGCTGTGGTCTGCGGAGGCTGCGCCTGCGCGGCCGAGCGTGTCGATCGTCATGCCGGTCCACGGTCACGTGTGGCACACCGTGGCGTGCCTCGAGCGTCTCGAAGCGACGACGACCCACGACGTCGAGATCATCGTTGTCGACGATGCGTCGAACGACGACACGCAGACGATATGCAGGGCGGGCCTCCACGGCCGCCCGCTGAAGGTCCTTCGCAACGAGACGAATGCCGGCTTCGGCGAGAGCTGCAACCGTGGCGCGCGCGCGGCGACCGGCGACGTCGTCGTCTTTCTGAACAACGACACGCTGCCCGAGCGCGGCTGGCTCGCGCCGCTGCTGGAGTCGCTCGCGGATCCCCGTGTCGGCGCTGCCGGATCGAAGCTGATCTATCCGGACGGCACGCTGCAGGAAGCCGGTGGCGTCGTTTTCTCCGACGGCAGCGGCTGGAATTTCGGTCACGGCGACGGCAATCCCGACGCGCCGCTGTTCAATCATGTCCGTGACGTCGACTACTGCTCCGCCGCCGCGCTCGCGACGCGGCGCAAGCTGTTCCTCGACCTCGGCGGCTTCGACGCGCGGTACTCGCCGGCGTACTACGAGGACACCGACTACTGCTTCGCGCTGCGCGCGGCCGGTTATCGCATCGTGTATCAGCCGGCGTCGGTCGTCGTGCACGTGGGCGGCGGCACCGCGGGGACCGACGAGCGGAGCGGCGTCAAGAGCACGCAGACGCGCAATCGATTCGTCTTCGCCGGCAAGTGGCGCGACGCGCTGACGGATCGTCCGCAGCCGGTCGATCGCGTGACGCCCGAAGCGCTGCACCGCGTCGCGGTCCGCGAACGGGCAACGAGGCGGGCGCTCGTGTGCGCGCCGAAGGCGGCGGCCTTCGATCGCGAGAGCGGATCGAAGCGCGTGTTCGACACGATCTGTTTTCTGCGCGACGCGGGCTGGGCCGTCACCTTCGTTGCCGAATGCGCGGACGGCGACGAAGCGTATCGGCCGCTGCTGCAGCAGATGGGCGTCGCCGTCTATTCGGGATCGGAAACCGCGGCACGTCGACCCGACGCGCTCGTCGATGCGGCCGCGCTCGCCGCATCGGGCGGATTCGACCTGGCGATCCTCCATTTCTGGTGGGTCGGCGAACGCTACCTGCCGCTGATCCGCAGGCACTCGCCGCGGACGCGCGTGCTCGTCGATTCGGTCGACCTGCACTTCCTGCGTCAGGCGCGGCGGCTCTATGGCCGTCGCGACGCCGGCAATCGCGTCGACGTGCTCGACGCCCGCTTCGCGGGCGAGATGACGCGTGAGCTGAACACGTACGCCGCCGCCGACGGCGTCCTCACGGTTTCTCAGCGCGAGGCGGACATCGTCAACGAATACTTCGGGAGATCGGATCTCGCGATCGCCGTGCCGGATGCCGAGGAACTCCCGCAGTCCACGGTCGGCTTCCGCGATCGCCGCGGATTGCTCTTCCTCGGGAATTTCCGTCACACGCCGAACGTCGACGCGCTCGGCTTCCTGACGCACGACATCATTCCGCGTCTTCCCGCGCGCGTGCTCGAACGGCACCCCATCTCCATCGTCGGCAACGAGCTGACAGCGGACGTGATCCGCGCGAACGGCGCGATGCGCGACGGCGTGCGGTTGATCGGCTGGGTGCCCGACGTCGCTCCGTATCTCGAGCGCGCGTGCGTGACGCTGCTGCCGCTGCGCCACGGCGCCGGGACGAAGCGCAAGCTGATTCAGGCCGCGATGACGGGAACGCCGAGCGTGTCGACCGGGATCGGCGTCGAAGGACTGCCGCTGCGTGACGACGAACACGTCCTCGTCGCCGACGATCCCGCGGCTTTCGCCGAGCGCATCGTCCGCCTCGTCGACGACGAGCCGCTGTGGACCCGGCTCGCGGACGCGGGCCGCCGCGCAGCGGTCGCCGCGCATGGACGCGGCGTGGTCCGCGCGCGCTTCAACGAGATCGTCGCGCCCTGAATCGCGTCAGAGCTGCGACGCGACCCGCTTGGCGATCGCCGTCATCGCTTCCGGCGACGCGCGATAATCGAACGTCATCACGTCAATCGCGAAGTTCGCATTGCCCTTGCGCGCGATGATGGATGAGACGCCGGCCTTGCCTTTCTCCAGGTTGCCGGTGAACCACGCTTCGTCGCCGACGCCGGGGAGCGGCTTCGTGTTCTTCTGCCCCACCTGCAGATGCCGCGTTTCTTTAATCGACGCCCACCTGAGATCTTCGGCCGCCTTGTCGATCGACGCAGTGACCGTCAGCCCCGCGGTGCCGGAGCCTTCGGTCAATTCGTACATGCACACGGTGGCGCCCATGTTCGGCCTGGGCTTCATCGCGCCGCCCATGATCTTCGCAGCATCGTCTGCCGAGAAAAGCGCGCACACGGCGGCGTTCGACGCCTGGGCCGCGGATGGCTGCGTTGACGGGACCACGGCAGTGGCAAAAGCGATGACCAGTCCGACGAGTGTTCTCATCGGTCAAACATACCGCACGACGCGGCAATCCGCTGAGCGCTATGCCGGTGTGGCGCGCTGGGGTGTGACGGTCACGCGACCAGCGCGCGTGTTCAGAAAGATTCCGATCGCAACCCCGAGCGCAGCGCCGATGGCGCCGCCGATCAGCTGCCCGCGGATCAGCCGCGACGTCGAATATCGGATGACCTCGGGGATCTGGACGAGCGCCTGAATCTCGGTCCCCTGCGGCAGACCGCCCGGCGCGGTGTACCACGCCAGCAGGGGCGGCACGACCATCGAGGCGATGACGATGCCCAGCAGCACCCCGGAAAGCGCCCAGATGACGACGTTCTTCATTGACATCACCTCCGCGCGAGTGTGCAACGACATTGCCAACCCTGGTGCTCTTGAATCCGCCGCACGCCCGTGCAAGCGAGGGAGCAAGCTCACGGACGTGCGGCGGGGTGGGGGTCGCCGAAGATCAGCCTAGGCGATCTTCGGTGCTTCCTCCTTCGCCTTCGACGGTCCGACCCGCTTCGCGGCCCGGAACGCGTTGACGGCTTCGGAATCGACGCCCGGCGTCGTGACGACGATCGTGTGAAGGAGGCGCATGGCCACCCTCGCCCTGGTGAGATCTTCGCGGAGGCTCTGGCCCGCCGCGACCCGCAGCGCACGCGCCTTTTGACGCGTGAGCCGCGCAGCCGCGAGACGGTCGATGCCGTCCGCGAGATTCTTCAGGACGTCGGGGTGCAGTCCTCGAGCGAGGAAATCGCTCTCGTACTGCTTGACCTTGTCCTGAATCGCCCGTGCTTCGGCGAGGAACGCCTCGTCGTTGACTTTGCCTGGCACGTGCATCACTTCCGCGGTGCCTTCGGCCGGCACGACGGAGTGACTGACTTCCACGATGGCCTGGAGGACACCGCGGAGGATACGGCGCCACGTGAGGCAGTCATTGACGGCCACACGTTCTTCTTCGAGGCGCCGCTGGCGCTCCTGCGACCGCTGATCCGCAGAGGTCACCGAAGTACCGAGGTCCGCGACCGCCTGCTTGCCACCCTTCGTGGTTTCAAGCGTGTCGCGGTGATCGGCGCACAGCGCATTGAAGCGCGAGTACGCCACGTGACGGAACCGCTGCCTCTTGTTCATCGGCTCTCGCTCTCCTCTCCCTCGATCGCATTAGACGGCCATTCGACTGCCTGGGCGGCGCACGTATGGAATGGTTCCGGAATGGTTCCGGAATGATTCCGGAACCGGTATTGACAATCCTCGGAGTGTGATGCCGCGAAGTCGTCGCGGAACCTGGGGACGTCGGCGCGCGACTGACACGATTTGTCGCTCGCACTGCATACGACCAAGCTGACGCTGCATACCAGCAGCGTGACGCTGCATACCAGTACGCGCACCCTGCATACTTTCACCGTGACGTGACGGAATCTGTCGATGCGGCTGTTCACGTCAACCGCGACGATGAGGACGGCGCCCGCTGCGGGCCGGAAATCGTGCGCGCGATCCAAAGAGTCCTGTGTGACGCACCGGACGAGCGCGCTGACGATGAGGAAATGCTCTCTCGCGAGGCGATCGTCACGTCTGATGGACAAGAATTGTCACCTGACTGCATAAACGCCCTGCGTGACGATGCGGAGGAGCACCGTGACTGCATAAACCTGTGAGCTGACGATGCCGACCGAGGGGCGTTACTGCGCGGTGAGCGTGGAAACGTAGCGGTCGGCGATGTCGTTCGCTGGTCCTTCCTGAACGATCTTGCCGCCGTCGAGGAGTAAGGCGCGATCGCAGAAGGTCGCGATGACGCGGGGGTCGTGCGACACGATGATCGCCGTGTGGCCCGCGGCGCGCAGCTCGCGGTAGCGCGTCTCGCAGCGCGCGCGGAAGCCGACGTCACCGACGGCGAAGATCTCGTCCAGAATCAGCACGTCGCGCATCGCCTTGAACGCGACCGCGTAGCCGAGACGCTGCGACATGCCGCTCGAGTAGTGCTTGAGCTTCAGATTCGCGAACCGTTCGAGCTCCGCGAACCCGAGGATTTCGTCGAGGCCTCGCCGGATTTCCGTCAGCGTCAGTCCCATCACGGAGCCGACGATCATCACGTTGTCGACCGCGTCGAGCTCCGGATTCCAGCCGACCCCGAGTTCCAGGACCGGCGTGATCTCCGCACGTGCGGTGACGCGCCCCTCATCGGGCAGATAGACGCCGCACAGGATCTTCAGCAGCGTGCTCTTTCCTGTCCCGTTGCGTCCCATGATGCCGAGCGCTTCTCCGCGCTCCACGGCGAAGCTGACCTTGTCGAGCACCTGCAGTTTCTGAAAGCCCCGCCGCTCGAAAATCCCCAGCAGGTGCTCGCGGACCGTCGTCCGCTGCACGCTCGGAATCATGAAGGACTTGGAGACGGCTTCGACCTCGATGATGGGCCGCCCGGCTGAAGCCTGGCGCTCCGTCATACGTACTCCGCCGCGCGGGGACTCAGTCGTCGGAAGATCACAATCCCGACGAGCAGGCAGATGCCGGCGTCGATCGCCAGATACGTGTGCCCGCGAAGCGTCGGCAGGACGCCGCGCACGAGCACCGACCGGGAGAACTCGATCACCGGCGTCGGCGGCCAGATGTACAGATAGAAGTGAAAGCGCTCGGGCAGAATCTCGAGTGGATAGATGATCGGCGCGAGAAAGAAGCCCGCTTGCAACGCCACTTCCCAGACTTGATTCAGATCGCGGAAGCGCAGAAACAGCGCGCTCGCGGCCAGCGAGAAGCCGGCGACGATCGCCATCAGCGCGAGGCCGTAGGACGCAAACGCCAGGAGCGCGACGAACGACGGCGCACGGCCGGCGGCAATCAGGAAGACGACGATCACCAGCGAGAACACCGCCAGCGTGATGACGGCGTTGGACATCGACGTGACGACGAGAATCCACGACGGGACGCGGGCCTTCGTCAGCAGGTACCCGCGCGCGTGCAGCGAGGTGAGTCCGCTCTTCGTGCCTTCGGCGAAGAAATCCCACAGAAAGAGACCGACGATCAGATTGAGCTTGTAGAGCGGGTTTCCCGCAAACAGGAACGAGAACACGCCCATCAGCACGACGAACATGCTCATCGGCTTCAGCAGCGCCCACACGAACCCGCCCATCGTCCCGTGGTAACGCGCCTTGAAGTCGGTGCGGACGAGCGTCCAGATCAGTCCCGGCTTCATTTGACGGGCTTCATCCGCTCTTCCACGCGCGCGAGCGCGTCGAGCATCCGGTCGATCGACTTGTCGTCCGGATCGAGCTCGCGGGCTCTGTTCAACAGGCGCCGCGACTCGCCGAACTTTCCGATGTCCGCGTAGCAGAGCGAGAGCTTGATGTAGCCGGTGGGATCATTCGGACGCAGCCGGATCGCGGTCTCGAACTGCCCGATCGCATCGTCGCGGCGGTTCTTGTCGAGCAGCGCTTCGCCGAGAAGGAGATGCGGACGATAGTGCGCCGGCGCGAGATCCACCGACTCCTGATACAGCGCAATCGGATCGGCCCAGACCGCGTTGCGCATCACCGTCAACGCTGCCAGCCCGAGCACGACGAGCCGGAACGCGAGGATGCCGAACGCGAGCGGCTTCTCGCCGCGGCGTCCGAGCCACGCGCCCGCGTAGCCGACGCCGACGCCCGCCGCGAGAAAGAATCCGAGGCTCGCGACGTAGACGCGGTGCTCCGTCATCGGCTCGCCCTGATCGAGGAGGATGAGCACCGCCGATGGAATCAGCATCGCGAAGAACCAGACGACGCCAAGCGTGGCCGCCGGCTCGGTGCGCCGCACGCGCCATGCGACGGCGATCGGCACGGCCAGGGCCGCCATCGAGATCAGATTGACGGCGCTGAAGAATGCCGGCAGCGGGACGGAATGGAAGATGCTCTGCCCGGCGGGACGCACGAGCAGCAGCAGATACCGCGCGGCGACGTTGACGTCGAGCGGAATGAAGGGCCAGTGGATCGCCACGCGTCCCGGATACTCGATCGCGGCGAGGACGTACACCCGTCCGATACCGGCGAGAACGGTCAGACCGATCATTCCGGCGACGACGAGGCGCGCGCGCCCGGGCGCTCCACGCAGCCAGCAATACGCGCCGAACACGAACGGGAACATCGCGGCCGTCTCTTTGCTCGCGAGCGCCGCGAACCAGAGCGCGATCATCGCGCCGGCCCACGCCGCGCCGCCCCGCTCCAGCCATCGCCGCCCGGCCAGAAACGCGGCGAGCAGCCACGTCGCGCACAGGACTTCGGAGCGTCCGCTGATGTAGCCGACCGCCTCCGTCATCATCGGGTGGACGGCGAACAGCGACGCCGCGGCCGTGGCCATGCGCGAGGAGCGCGTCAGCGCCCAGGCGACCTGCCAGAACAGAACGGCGTTCAGCATGTGCAGAAGGACGCTCGTGACATGGAACCCGAACGGACCGGTGCCCCAGATCGCCCGGTCGACGGCGTACGAGAAGTTCACGATCGGACGCGTGACGTCGTGCAGTACTATCGCGCGCAGATCGCCGGGCCGCGCGATCGACGCGTTGACGATCACGGTGTGGTAGTCGTCGTAGACGAACGGGTTGCGGAGCGCATTGAGGTACAGGACGCCGGCACTCGCCGCCATGACGCCGCAGATCACGAATCTCTCCGTCGGTTTCAAGATCGGTACACTACGAATATCGGCCGAAACCGCGGGATTCTGCGCGCGATGAGAGTGCTGCATGTCACGCCGTACGCGCCGGACGCGTGGGCGTACGGCGGCATCCCACGCGTGGTCGGGAGCCTTGCCAGAGGGCTGGCGCGGCGGGGCCACGCGGTCATGGTGTGCACGACCGACGCCTGCGACGAGTCCGCGCGGCTTCCGGCCGCCGTTAGCGGCATACGCGGCAACGTGGACGTCCGCGTGTTTCGCAACGTTTCCAACCGTCTGGCTTACCATTTGCAGCTTTTCCT
>Ga0066652_100001277_pt1 | contig 12888 bp, 15 predicted proteins | sample GraSoiAngelo_101_FD_71413 | JGI IMG/M metagenome (GOLD analysis project Ga0066652, IMG submission 71413) | Grasslands soil microbial communities from the Angelo Coastal Reserve, California, USA - 14_0903_02_30cm | ecosystem: Environmental > Terrestrial > Soil > Grasslands | place: USA...
GGTGGAAGATGCTGCCGTTCGCGCCGACCGGCATCGGAAACGCGGTGTAGCCGACCGGGCTGTGATTGACGTGGATGTACTCCGCGTTGAAGCGCAGGCCGCGCGACTTCATGAAGTACCAGTTCTCGCCGACGCGGACCTCGGACGCGTCGCCGTAGCGGCCGAAAATCTGCGAGCCGCTCAGATAGAGCTGCAGAACGTCCTTGACGACCATCGCCGACGACTGCAGCTGGTAGCCGTTGTCGGTAACGTCCTGGATGCCGCTGGCGTCGACGCCCGAGAAATTGCTCAGGAGACGGCGGTAGTACTCGCCCTCGAGCGACAGCCCGCGGTACTTGATGCCGCCGTCGATGCTCATCATCTTGTAGTCGACGCTGTTGACGGTGATGCCCTTGCCGAAGAGATCCGGCGTGAAGACGATGCTGCCGTCGGTGAGCCGGATCTGCGTGTTCTCGATGCCGTTCTGATTCGGCTGGCTCTGTTTGTCCTCGAGGCTGTGCGAGAAGTGAAAGCCGAGCCGCGTCGCCGCTTTCTCGTGATAGTCATAGTCGCCGAACGTCCCGTACAGCCCGAACTCGCCCGTCGTCGGCAGCCACTGCACCGCGTACGACTGCGTATCCATCTTGTTGTCGAGCTGCGAGGCGCTGACGCCGAGGATGCTCATGTTCGTCGCGAGCATCACGTTGTATTTGATCTGGTACGGCAGATCGCCCTTCGCCCACACTCCGTTGGTGTACGAGCCGCGGAAGAATTCGTCGGCGATCATCCGGTCGTCGACGCCGAGCCAGTACGGAAACTGCCCTTCGGTGCTGCGAACGGTCGGCAGCGAGGTGATGCCGCCGCCGAGCGTCAGGAAGCGGTTGACGACGTAACTGAGATTGCCGGCGCCGACGACCTGCGCCGGATCGCCCTGCGACGCGTTCGACGACCAGACATACAGGTAGTAGCGGAACTTCGGCGTCAGGAACCAGCCGGAGAACGGTGAGAAGAACTTCGCGAGCTGAATGTCCTGCCGCTGTTGGACGGTGTGCGAAACGCCGAACGAATCGGTGTAGGTCGGGTCGATGTCGCGCTGGTTCAGATAGCGGACGTAGCTGAACAAGCGGAAGTAGATCTGTCCCTTCTCACCGTCGTAGAGGAGGAAACCGGCATTCGGCACGTGCTCGGGCGCACGTCGCTTCTCGGTCGCTCCGTCGGGAGCCGCCGCCACCACGAACTCTCCCGCGCAGCCGTCCGCGACCCACACGCCCGTGTCGTCGTAGCCCCAGGTCTTGCCAAGCAGGCACGGTCCCGCGCCCGTCGAGCGGGCGAGGATCACGCCGGCGGACGTGTCGGCGGCGCAGTGTTCCCGGCCTCCCGGCTCGGACGCGCACGTCACGCGAGCCTGCGGGACCGCATCGGACGCGGTCTCGGCCGCGGGGTCGATCGTCTGTGCGTTGGAAACGGACGGAAGCGACACCACGAACAGAGCTCCCAGTGCGGCCGCAGCCGCACGACAGACTGACGTCATTCACAACGCTCTTCAGCACGCGTTATGCCACCATCGGTGTCGCCGGTAAGACACTCACAGCACACGGCCTTCGCTGATCACGACGCACTCCGCATCCCCCGGAAGGACGATGCCGGCGCCCCCGCATCGTCGGAGAGGCTCCGACGGATCGGATGGCGCGCGGACCGAATCGCCATCCTGGCGGAGAAACGCTCGGGCTCACGATTTGCACCGCCGTACCGGACTCCGTTTCTTACGCTCGAAAGGATTCAGATGATGACGAGACTGCTGGTATTGTCCCTGCTGCTGCTTGGGGCTTCCAACGCTTCCGCGCAGGACGTCCGCTACAACTTCGACAAGTCCGCCACGTTCGCCAACTTCAAGACCTACAAGTGGGTGACGATGAAGGATGCCGCGAAGGTCAGCGATCTGGTCGACAAGCAGATCAAAGAAGTCGTCGACGCCGAGCTCGCGAAGAAGGGGCTCACGAAGTCCGACAGCGACTCGGCGGACCTGTACCTCGGGTATCAGGCCGGCGTGCAGAAAGAAAAGGAATATACGCAGTTCAACTCGGGGTGGGGCTACGGACCCGGCTGGTACGGGGGCGGCTGGTACGGGGGCGGCGGAGGGATGACGACCGGCTCGACGTCGACAATCTACATCGGCCAGCTCGCGCTCGATTTGTACGGGTCGCAGGCGAAGAACCTGGTGTTCCGGTCCGTCGCCAGCAAGACGATCGACACCGAGGCCAAACCGGAAAAACAGCAGAAGAACCTGAAGAAGGCCGTCGAGAAGATGCTGAAGAACTACCCGCCCGACGCGAAGAAGAAGTAGCTACTTCTTCCCCGCCTTCGTCGGATACTTCTGGAACATCTCGGTCACCGCCGTGTCGATGATGGCTTGCGCCTTGTCGCGGTCGATAGTGATCGGCTGATCGACGCGCGCGCGGAACAGTTCCTTGCGCGACCCGGGTTCGAGCATCAGGACGACGAGCGTGCCGACGTCGTACTGCCGCCGGCCGGCTTCCCCTTCTGTCGGCTTCGAGTCCAGGTCCACGTCGATGCGGCGCAGCGACGCATACGTCACGAGAAGGTCCGTCGTTCCGCTCGACTTCTTCTCGAGGCCGACGGCTCCGAGCTCGCGATCGATGGCCGCGACGATCCCTTCATGGATCGTCTTGTCCGGCGACTGCCAGCCGTGTTCCCACCGGTAGGTCTTGAACTTCGAGAAATCGGTCCCCTTCGCGGCGGTGGTCGACACCCCGTACTTCGGCGCCTGCGCGAGAATCGGCGCGCCGGCAATCCCCGCGAGAAGAACGACAACGGCTGCGTGCTTCATGATGAATGGTCCTCAGAAAACGATGCCGATTCCCAGTAACGGTCCGTGGAGCGTCTGCGAAGTGGTGAACGTGCGCTGGAACGATCCGATGCTGACGTCGGCGACAGTCTCCTTGTAATAGAAGAAGCCGTACCCGAGGCGCAGTTCCGCGTGGCGGATGAACTGCCAGGCCACGGTCCCTTCGCCCGACGCGTCCGCGTCGGTGCCGACGCCGAAGCCGCCGCCGAGGAAGTTCGCGTCGAATCGCAGCGCGCCGATGCGCTGCGTCCAGTCCACGCCGACCATCGGATCCCAGAGCACCGGATCGACGCTGCCCGAGATGGTCTTGCCGAGCGCGGGCAGCTCCAGCGTGGCGCCGAGCGATCCCGAAATGCGGCGTACACCGCCGACGGCCGACAGGCCGCCGAGGAACCGCACGCCGCCGCGCACGGTCCAGAATCGCCCGGCTGTGTCGATCGTCAGACGCGGCGTCGACCGGCTGGCGGTGAGATCCGCCCATTGCCCGCGCGCTTCGACGAACCAGCGATCGGCGCGGACGAGTACGCCCGCCATGTACAGCGTATTGAGCGAGATGTCCGTGGATCCGGTCTGCTCGCCCGACTCGCTCGATCCGCCGCCACCGCCTGGCAGCGACGGCAGCGCGGGGAGATCGATCGACGCGCCGAAAATGGGCGCCTCGATCAATATGGGATAGATGATGACTTCGATCGGCTTCTTCGAGGGCGACGGCGCCGGTTGATCGCCGGCAGCCGCAACGCCGGCCATTGCCAGCATCGCCGCCGCGCAGATCGCGAGGACGGGTGTTGTTCGCATGTTTCTACTTCGCCGCGGCGACGGTTAACTGGATCGGCTCGGTGGCGAAGTCCTGGAGGACGATGCCATCGTTGGGCGCCGGCTTCACGCGCGCCGCCCCGGCCATCGTCCCGGTCGCGCCACCTTTGGCGTCGAACACGAGCTCCACGAACGTCAGCTCGAAGCCCGCGCGCGCCTTCGACGCGTCGGCGGCAAGGAAGAACAGCGGCTTGTCGGAGACGATGATCAGCCGCTTCTTGCCCTCGGCTTCCGATTCCCACGCGTAACGCACCATCACTTCGTTGCTCTGCGTCGCGATCGATCCGATTACGGGCAGCGGCCGCAGCGCATCCATGAATCCCTGGTAGCCGTTCGCCTTCAGGCCGTTGATGACGCGGTCGCGGCGCGAAGGTTCGACGAGCCGGTTGATCTTGATGGTGACCTGCGAGGTGACCGTCGTCGCGCCGTTCACCACCTTCGCAGCGGCGACGATGGTCTTCGGATAGGCGTCAGCGGCGAATGTCCGTCCCACGAGGGACAGGACGGCCGCTATCGCGACGACGACTGCTGCGTATCGACGCATCTCGAGCCTCGTTTCCTCGAATAACGGGAAGCTGAAGACGGTGGACACAGCAATCGTGCTGCCGCCGCAGGACGCGGCTTAGCGGGTGGAAAACGGGCGGAACCTCCGACGAGCCGGGTCGGGACTCCAAATACTCGGAGGTCGAGGCGTCAGTTCGGTCGTGACTCGGTGCGCGCCAGCTGGATGGTCAACTCGTCGATGTGCTGAATCATCGCTTTGATGTCGACGACGGCCTGCGCCGGCACGTTGAAGTCGAACGGGTTGTTCGCGATGTCGGCCAGGTGCTCGCGCGCCTGGACGAGGCGGGCGATCGGGTCCGACTGCAGTTTCATGAGCGCCACGGGCCACACTATACGCCAGGCCGGGGCCGCTCGCGAAGAATCATCCAGGACTTTACGCAGGCGTCCGCGTCCGTCCGCGGTCTCGGAGCAGCGCGCCGACGCTGTAGCGGCCGTCGCCGTATGCCGATGCGAACAGAAACAGAAAGCAGAACAGGACCGCGAGCTCGCCACCGTTCTGGATCGGGAGGCCGCCCTTCGGGGCGTGCTGCAGGAAGAACGCGACCGCCATCTCGCCGCTGGCGACGAACGCGACAATCGACGTCACCAACCCGAGCAGAATCAGCGAGCCGCAGACGGTCTCGATGATCCCCGCGGCGCCCAGCATCGTCGCCGGCGGCATCTGCTGACCGCTAAACGCGCCGAACATCTTCTGCAGGCCGTGGCAGAGGAAAAGAAACCCCGCGGCGATACGCATGAGCGCGTAGGCGATTTCGACTCGATCTCTCATGGAGACGCTCCGTGTAAGAAACGGCTCAGTCCCGTCAGACGTGGATCCTGAGCCATGCGGCTGACGGTTCAAAGGCTGTGCCGCGTCGATGGTATAAACAAACGCGATGCGGCGATCGGCACGGATGCGCGCGACGGGCTGGACGGTCGTCGCGTGCGGACTCATGGGTGCGGCCGCCCGCTATTGGATCGTCCGGCGCGGCGCCGACGTGACGCTCGACGACACCGTCGCGCTCGGCTACAGCAAGTCCATGCAGCACGGTGTGGGCGTGATGATGGGACGCTCGGGCGAACTCCTGACCGACGTATCGACGATGCTCGCAACGCCGATCGGGCAAGCGCTGCTCGTGCTCGCCGCCGCGGCGCTGATCGCGGCGTATTTCTTCCGCGTCGCGTGGGTGATCGAGGACCAGCACACCGACCGACCATCGACGTGATCGGCTCAGCTCGCAGACGAGCAATCGACCTGAAATACTGAATCGATATGAAACGCCTCGTGGTCTGTGCCGCGTTCGCGCTGAGCGGATGCGCGTCGTCTATCCCGGCGGTCACGACGCTCGCGCAGCTTCCGTCAGCGCCGTGCGCGAAGGCGGTGGACGTTACGTGGTACGGTCCGTCGCTCGACGATGACCGGCAGCTTCTCTCGCACGGATGCGAATCGGTCAGCGCGCCGATCGTCGTCGCCCGCCGGCGTGATCTGTCCCGCTTGCCCGCCTCGCCCCATGTGATTCACGTCGTCAGCTGGAACATGCACGAAGGGCGCGGCGATCTCGACCGGCTGATCGCGACGCTGCCATCGCCGTTCGTGCTGCTGATTCAGGAAGCCGTGCCGGCCATCACGGACCTCGCCCGAGCGCACGACTTATATGCCGCGTACGTCCCATCGATGCCCAACGGCCGCGGACGGCCGGCCCGTTACGCGGATCGCGGCAACGCGATCGTGTCGTCGCTGCCGCTCGATCATCCGGCGGCCATTGAGCTCCCATGGGTCTATCAACGTCGCGTCGCCGTGATGGCCACGGTCGGCGACACGCGCGTCGTCTGCGTTCATCTCGACAATCGACCGGGACGCAAGCGCCAGGCCGAGGCCCTCGCGGCATTTCTTCGGACCGTGCGCGCTCCGCGCGTGATCGTCGGCGGCGATCTGAACACGTGGTTCGGCGCGGGCGAAGAGACCGTCAGCGCGCTCGACGCCGTCGTTCCCCGCGTGCGCGCGTGCGGCGACGCGCCGACGTTCCGCTTCGGCCGCCGCCTCGATTACATCTTTACGAGTATTCCGGCCGCGGCGAAATGCGAGGTGATGACGGACACGTTCGGATCCGATCATCATCCGGTCGCGCTCGCGCTCTTCTAGGGATTGTCCTCGCCGTCGTCGCCCTCGGCCTTCGCGATGTTCCGCGAGACTTCCGCCGGACTTTGCGTCCGCGTCGGCTTCGCTTCCGTCGGATAGCCGGCCCTCTGCCACGCGTCGAATCCGCCGAGCAGCGGACGGGCGTTCGTCCAGCCGTGCTGCATCAGGATTTGCGCCACACGGGCGCTTGAATGCTCCTGCTTTCAGGTGCAGTACGGAACGACGAGCCCGCGTTTGGGTATCTCGCTCAGATGCGATTCGACGTCGTCGGGCGGGACGCGCATCGATTGTGGAATCTGCGCCTCGGCCTTGCGCCACGCATCGTCGGCCCGCGAGTCGAGGACGACAATGGCTTCGCCGCCGTCGAGCCGGCGCTTTACCTCTTCCACGGAGATTCGTTGAGGTTCCATGCCGACGGGAGTGCAAACGGCGAGCCCTCGCACGGCACGCGCTGCTCACCCGGCGCGCTGGCAACCGCCGGCGTCGCCGACGCCGACCCAGATCCACGCGCCGGGATGGCCTTGGTCTTCGCTGGCGAGAAAGAGGTTGCAGGAGCACGCGACAGCGACGCGAAAAATCGGCGTCGGATGACCGAAGCGGACGGTCACTGTCCGGGTTTCAGCCCCGGCCGCTCGACGAGCTCGATGCGCGTGCCGTCGGGGCCCGCGACGTAGAAGAAGTTGATCGACGGACCATCCGGCAGATTGAGCGGCCGCGGCTGGCTCGTGAGCTGGACCTTCTTTCCCTCCAGCATCGCCTTCGTTTCGTCGATCGGTCCGGTCGATCGCCACCCGATGTGATCGATCACGCGCCCCTGGCTCGGCACCGACGAGCCCTTCGCCGCGACGATGTAGACCGTGGTGAAGCCGGCCACGCCGGCGTACTTCACCGAATCGATCTGGCCTTTGAGCTTCGTCCGCTCGCCGCCGAACTTGTCGAGCAGCCATGTGTACATCGCGTCGGGATCCGGCGCGCGCAGCTGCACGTGATGGAGACCGACGAGATCGGGATCCTGCACGAGTTGAATACGCGTGCCCCAGGGATCTTCGATCAGCGCGGATTTGTACAGGCCGGGCGTATTTTTCACCGGCTCGATCACTTTCGCGTTTTCCGAGGTGAGCGCGCGCATCGTCGCGTCGAGATCGGCGACCGAGAAGCCGAGGTGTTCGATGACGCTGCCGTCGCTGCCGCCGTTCGAGCGCGGGCTGAGGAACATCAGCCGCACGGCGCCGTACATGATGCGGTTCGGCGCTTCGGTGATGCGGCGTCCGTCGGGAATGTTCTTCTCCCACCAGGCGCTGCCCTCGGCCGCGGGTTCGTTCAGGTGAATGTGATCGTACGGGAGCGTGGGCTTCGCCTGCCCCTGCGACGCGGACGTGAACCAGACCATCAGAAGGGCCGCGACTCCGGCCAGACGAAGACACCGGCGCATCAGAGAACCTCCGGGCGGGATTGTATGTCAGGACTTCCTCTTTACGGTTCCCGCGCCCATCGGCTGTTACAGGCGCAGCGCGTCGACGAAGGCGGCGACGTCCCCGAACTCGTAGTCGGCGTGCGGCCGCCGTTCGGCAATGACGTGTGGCAGCCGGTCGCCAATCAGCCGGGTGACCAGCACCGTCCGCAATCCAAGGGCTCGCGCGCCGCGATGTTCGTCGCTCCCTCCATCGCCGACGAAGACGGCATCCGACGGGGCGACGTCGAGCGCGTCAATCGCCTGCCGGTAGATGCGAGCATCAGGCTTGCGCGCGCCGACCGCGTACGAAAACACCGCAACGTCGAAACGCTGCGCCAATGGAGATCGCGGCCAGCTCTCGACGTCGTCGGCGCCGGCGTCGGAGACGAGGGCGAGGCGAATATCCGCCGCCCGCAGACGATCGAGCGCGTCGAGCAGCGGCGGCTCGATGGCGAGCAGTCCGCGCTCGAAGCACCGCCGGCGGCTCTCGACGGCCGCGCGAATGCGCGTCGCGTCGATCGTCGGATCGACCGCGTGCGCAACCAGCCGCATCGCTTCGATCGGATCGAGGACGCGTCCGACGCATCGGCCGCCGTGGTCTTCGTCGTGGAACCGCCGCTGATACTCGTCAGCCGGAATGCCCAGCAGTTCGGGCACCGGCGTTTCGCCGATCGACGGCGCCGCCGGGACGCTGACGAGTGTATGAAACAGATCGAGAAGCACCGCACGCGGTCTTCGCTCCTCGAGCGGATGCGGCACGACGCGGATTGTACTCGCGCGGCGGCTAACCCTTCTCCTTCAGCGCCTTCAACGCCGCCTCGTAGGCCGGCAGGTTCGGCTTCTGGTTCTCGGGCAGGTTGTGGAGCGCGATTTCCCAGTTCGCGATCGCGTTCTTCGTGTCGCCCACCGCCGTGTAGCCGCGCGCGAGCCCGACGTACGTGACGAACGTCTCGTCGGGGTGCCGCTCGCGGTTCATCCGGAACACCGTCATCGCTTTCTCGGTCTTCCCCGCGGCAACCAGCGATTGACCGTACTGATGGATGCCGAACACGGGCGCCTCGGGCATCGCGACGGCCTCGTCCATGACGCCGTCCGCGTCCGCATCGCGCTTCATCGCGCGCAGCACGGACGCCTTCGTCCGCAGCGTGAAGAAGTCCTTCTTCCCCTGCGCGGCGCCTTTGAACGGCTCGCTGATCGCCCTCTCGGCCCAGAGCAGCGCTTCGTCGAGATTGATGCCGTTGTCGGCGCAGAACTGCGCGGCGTTCTGCCAGTTGCTGTAGTTGAACCCGGGCCAGCCGAGCAGGTCTTTCCTCATTTGATCGACGTACAGCTGCAGCGAATTCGGGACGTCGATCGTCAGCGCGACGCGCTGCTTCTCCCACTGCAGAAACGCCGTCGCGGATTCGAGGCGGCGATCGTCGAAGCCGTAGGTGAGGAACTCGGTGTACGGCGCGGCCTCCGGCTTCGCGGTCACGCGCGCGACGTCGTACTTCGGGTCGTACTGATACGCGCCCCATCCCGTCTGCGACGACAGAATCCACGTCCACGCACCGGACGGCTGCACGTCGAGGAACAGTCCGTACGTCCCCGCGCGCACGTCGCGGCCGGCGATCTTCACGTCGTGCGAAAAGCTGATCGCGGTCGTCTCGTTTGCGCCGGCGCGCCACGGCGTCGCCCTCGACGGCCCGAATCCTTCGTCGAACAGGCCGTATCTCACCAGCTCGCCCCAGATGTGGCCCGTGCGATCGCGGCCGCCGCCGCCGTGCACGTTCGGACTGTGATACGCGATGGTCACCTTGACGAGGCCGATCCACTGAGAGACCTCCGCCTTCTGGTTCATGCCGTTGGGCGGCTGCGTCACCTCGGAAAGTTCCTGGGCTGCGGCGGGGACCGCGGTCAGCAGACCAGCGGCAATGGCGACGGCTGCGGCGAGTTTCTTCAGCAACATGATGCCGCGCGTCTGCGAGAAACGCTCCAACGCCGGCGTGTCGAAACCCACGGATATGCGGCAGTTCCCGCGTCCGGCGCGGCCGCGGATGTTCGTCTTCGAACGATCGACGTCCGAGTGTGGGATGACCGCCACGTCCTTCGCGTCGGCCATCCTGCCCATCCCGCCCGTCCGCCCTCTACCGCGCGAACACGTCCGCGAGTTTGAGTCCGAGCGGCGCGACGCCGTTCGCGTACGACTCGTTCGCCGCCGCCGCAATCGCCAGACCGAGATCCGGAAACGTCATGAACCATGTCGTGCCGCCGCTCGAGCTGCCGGTGTGGCCGACCATCCGCACGGACGTGCCGCCCAGCCGCACGTGCTCGACCTTCCATCCGAGCGCGTAATCGCTCGTCGTGCCGGACTCGAACGTCATCGGCGTCTGGAGCAGCGCGATGGTTTCCGCCTTCAACAGACCGGGTTTCAGCATCGCCGATCCGAACCGCACCAGGTCCGAGGGCGTCGACACGAACGCGCCTGAGCCCGCGAAGCACGAGTAGTCGGCCTGCGGCGCGTCCTGCACCCCCAGCGCCGTGCTCTGCGCCATTCGCGGGAAGTAGAACGTCGCGCGATCCGGTACGCCGGCGGCATCCGGCACCGTGTGCTCCATGCCGGCGCGCGCGAACACCTCCCTCCTCATGAACGCCAGATACGGCTCTTTCGCAGCGCTCGCGACGATCGCGCTGACGAGGATCCAGTCGTAGGTCGAATAGCGCCATGCGGTCCCGGGCCGGAACGCCAGCGGGTCGCCGCTGAAAACCGGCAGCACATCGTCGAGGCTGTCGCAGTGGCGGCCCGGCATCCGCTCGCTCTTGTCGACGGCGCCGCGGTGGATGCCGGCCACATGCCCCATCACCTGCCGTGTGCTGAACGGCCACTCCTTGTAGGGAAACGACGGCACGTACTTCTGGACTGGTGCATCGATGTCGAGGCGACCGCGCTCGTGAAGCAGACCGACGGCGGCGGAGGTCAACGGGCTCGAGACGGCGCCGATGCGGAACCGTGTGAGCGGTGTCGCCGGCGTCTTGCGCTCGACGTCGGCCCAGCCGAACGCCTCGGCCCAGACGATCGCGCCGTTCTGCGCGACCGCCAGCGACAGCGCCGGCAGATTGTCTTTGACGACCTGCTCGCGCGTCAGGCGCCTGGCCTCGGCAATGGCTCCGGCCGCGGCCGCGTAGCGCGCCGCAGGCGGGCCGCTTGCCGTCGATTGCAGGGTCGCCGCGTCGGAGTGCACCTTCATCGTCGAGAAGAAATACACGCCGGCGCCGGTCACGACGATGAAGCCGATGGTGATGAGGAGAGCGAGCGCCAGCTCGATCCGGAAGCGTGTCGATCGCATGTCTCTCGGCGTCACCCGTTACAGTGGAAGTGCACAGCGGAAGCGGTGGCGGATCCGACAAGGACTTTACCATATAAAGGTTGTCGAGACCAAGGATTGGCGGGACGGGCCGGATGGAATCATGGAATCGAACCCGGACGTGCGCGCGAGTCGCGTGCGTCGTCATCGTCGCGTCGCAGGCGCGCTCTGTTGAAGCCACGTGCCCCATCGCGATGGTTCCCGTCGCAGGAACGGTCACGAATCTCGCGAGCGACGCCGACGACGTCCAATGCCACTGTGTTCCGACGAACCTCGACTTCCCTTCCGCCCCTCCTGCCCCTCCCGCCCTACGCGTTTGGGGCCTTTCGCTCTGGGGCTTGAGCTATCACATCGATCAGTCGATCGACTACGCCGCGGCGAACTACGGCGTCGGCGTGCGCTACTACCTCGCGCGGCACCTGTTCGTCGAAGGCGACATCCTGCGCAACAGCAACCGCGGCCTGGTGCTTCCGGCGTCCATTGCTGTGGAGATTCCCGCGGGATCGATTGGCGCCTGTCACGTGGCCGCCATCGGGGCGGTGACGGCCGCCTGGTATCAGAACGAGCGCACCGCGTCGGACTACTTCAAGGTGGGACCGGTGCCCGGCGCGTCGTTCACCTGCGGGCGCTTCAAACCGAACGTCGTCGTGATCCTGAGTCCGTCACACCAGCCGGTGGCCGCCATCGCCGCGTCGCTGACGATTCTCTTGCGTTGAACCAATCCGAATCCGCGATCCGCAATGGATTGGCTCCGGCATTTCGTAGGGCGGCGGTCCCCGGAATCCGATTTCCGCGCAATTGACGCAAATGCGGAGCTGGCACTCCGTCTGCTTTGCGACGCCAGCAATGGACAAGCGCCTCTGGATGGCCGCCGCGATGGTCGTGGTCTCGACGGCGAGCTTCGCGCAGGACACGCGAGAGGTGTCCATCACGTCGCCGCCTCCCAACATCATCGTCCCCAACTACAACGGCATCCCGACCGGTCCGCTCGGCGGCCTCGAAGGCAGTGCGCACATCGCGCGCGCGGGCGACACGTCGGCGCCCTGGTTCAATCCCGCAGGCCTCTCGCAAGCGGGGACGCAGCTCTCGGGCAGCGTCGGCAACTATCAGTTCACGACGGTGACGCCGGCCCGGCTGCCGGACACCGGCGGCTCCACGCAGCATCTCCCGAATCTCGTCGGCGCGACGGTGAAGTGGAAAGGCTTCACGGCAGGGTTCGCGATGATCACGACCATCGCGTGGGGCTCGGGCCTGAATTCCGTGTATACCCTGACAAACGCAGCCGGCAATCCCGAGCGGTTTTCATATACCGCGGACTCCGGGATGAGCCAGCGCGTCACCGCGGGAGCGGTCGGGTACGACATCAACCACAAGTGGCGTGTGGGTGCCGGCGTGGCGCTGACCTCGACGAGCATCACCAGCGAGCAGATCATCTCCGACAGGATCGACTCCCCGACGGGCTATCGCACGCTGCTCTTCACCTCGCGCGCCAGCGGGTCGATCGACGCGCTTCGGGGCGTCGTGGGCGTGCAGTATGTGCCGGTTCCGGCGATTCGATTCGGCCTCATGGCGCGCTCGCCCGGGATCGAGTACGGCAAGAGCGGATCGGTGGCGGTCGACAGCACGCTCGACGGCGGCGGCCCATCGATTGGCGCGTCGGTATCCGATACTTCTGCGACCTTCGAGTACAAGCTGCCCTACGAGCTGGCCGGCGGCTTCGCCGTCATCGGCAAGCGCGCGGAACTCGAGT
>Ga0066652_100001281_pt1 | contig 12883 bp, 11 predicted proteins | sample GraSoiAngelo_101_FD_71413 | JGI IMG/M metagenome (GOLD analysis project Ga0066652, IMG submission 71413) | Grasslands soil microbial communities from the Angelo Coastal Reserve, California, USA - 14_0903_02_30cm | ecosystem: Environmental > Terrestrial > Soil > Grasslands | place: USA...
GAGCGTGCGCTGGTGGTTGCGCTCGAACGATGGATACGCGACGGCACCGCGCCGCCTCCGAGCCTCGTCCCGCGCGTCGACGACGGCACCGCCGTCGAGCGCGCGCCGGTGCTCGCCTTCTTCGGCGACAAGCTCGGCGCGGCGACACCCGACGCCGATGCGCTACCGGCCGGGCGCGGCCGCGCGCCGGCGCTCGTCGCCGCGGTCGACGACGACGGCAACGAGCGGGCCGGCGTTCGCCTGCCACCACTCACCGTGCCCGTCGCGGCCTATACCGGGTGGAACGTGCGGCCGCCGCTCGACGGCCTGCCGGCGTTGATGCCCGACTTCCTCGGGAGCCGGTTTGCCCTTCCGGCGGGTGTCGTCCGACAGCGCTACGCCGATCGCGCCGACTACGAAGCGCGTGTGCGCGCCGCTGCCGCCGCGCTCGTGGAGCAACGGCTGTTGCTCGACGAAGACGTCGCGATGGTGGTCGACGCGGCCCTGTCGGGATACGAGGAATCGGTCTCGGGCTCCTGAACGCACGCCGGTACGATTCGCCGGTGCCTCCGGAGTCGCGCGCCGACGATGCCTCGCGGTTCCGCGCGCCCATCGGCACGTACGACATCCTGCCGCCCGAGTCGGAGCGATGGATCGCCGTCACGGAAACGTTCGCGCATCGTGCGTCGCGCGCCGGCTTCGACTTCGTGATGACGCCGATGTTCGAGCACCGCGAGGTGTTCGATCGCGTCGGCGCCTCGACCGAGATCGTGCGCAAGGAGATCTACGAGTTCGAGGACAAGGGCGGCCGCAAGATCGCGCTCCGGCCCGACGGCACCGCGCCCGTGGTGCGCTCCTTCGTGCAGCACCGGCCGCCCATCCCGTGGAACGTGTGGTATCTCGCACCCCACTTTCGCTACGAGCGGCCGCAGAAGGGGCGGTACCGCCAGTTCTGGCAACTCGGCGTCGAGTCGCTCGGAGTCGACGACCCCGAGGTCGACGTCGAAGTCGTCGCGCTCGCGCACGGCTTCTACCGTGACCTCGGGCTGAGCCGGTTCACGCTCGTCCTCAACTCGATGGGCGACGCGGGCACGCGCGAGCGCTACGTGGACGTGCTGCGCGGCTACTACGCGAAACACGGCGACGCGCTCGGCGCCGAATTCGAGGAACGCGTCGCGCAGAACCCGCTCCGGCTGTTCGACGCGAAGCGCGACGACTGGCTCGAGGTGATCGAGAACGCGCCGCAGATCACGGAGTACTTGAGCGACGACGCGCAGGAACACTTCGAGCGCGTGCAGGAGGGGTTGCACGCGCTCGGCATCCGTTACGAGCTCGACCCGCGCCTCGTGCGTGGGCTCGACTACTACACGCGCACGACGTTCGAGTTCCAGAGTCAATCGATCGATTCCGCGCAGAACGCGATCGGTGGGGGCGGGCGGTACGACCTCCTCGCCGAGGAGATGGGCGGGCCGCCCACTCCGGGGATCGGGTTCGCGGTGGGGATCGACCGCGTCCTGCTGTCCTGTGATGCCGAAGGTGTTCTGCGCGACGTCGTGCCGCGCGCCGACGTCTTCGTCGTGAACGGTCTCGGCGAGCAGGCGGCACGTCAGGTGACGCTCCTCGTGATGGAACTACGCGAGAACGGGCTGCGTACCGAACGCGCGTACGGCGACCGTTCGGTGAAGTCACAGTGGAAGCTGGCCGACCGGTCGGGCGCGGCGTACGGCGTGATGCTCGGTCGCGCCGAAGCCGAACGCGACGCGGTGGCGGTGAAGGACCTGCGCTCGGGCGAGCAGGTGGAAGTGCCGCACGAGGCGCTGCTGGCGTGGCTCCAGCAGCGGCAGGAAGCCGGAGGAACCGACACATGATGCGCACCGATCGAGCGGGCGACCTCCGCGCCGGCGACGTCGGGCGCGGCGTCGTCGTGTGCGGTTGGGTCGACGGCCGGCGCGACCACGGCGGCGTGGTGTTCCTCGACGTGCGCGACGCGGCCGGGATCGTGCAGGTCGTCGTCGACCCCGAGAGCCCCGGCGGCGCGGCGGTGCGCAAGGTGCGCAACGAGTACGTCGTGCGCGCCGAGGGACTCGTCCGTCCGCGGCCCGAGGGCACGGTCAACGACGCCATCCCGACCGGCGAGATCGAGGTGGTCGCCGCCGCGCTCGACATCCTCGCCGAGGCCGACACCGCGCCGTTCCCGATCGACGACCGTGTCGAGGCCGACGAAGCGTTGCGGTTGCGTCACCGCTATATCGACCTGCGGCGCGGGCGTATGCAACGCAACTTGCGCATCCGCGCGCGTGTCAACCGTGCGCTGCGCGACGCGATGGACCGTCAAGGCTTCGTGGAGATCGAGACGCCGATGCTGATCGCGTCGACACCCGAAGGAGCGCGCGACTTCGTCGTGCCGTCGCGCCTCTCGGCGGGCTCGTTCTACGCGCTGCCGCAGAGCCCGCAGCTCTTCAAGCAGTTGCTCATGGTCGGCGGGTTCGACCGCTACTACCAAATTGCGCGTTGCCTGCGTGACGAGGACCTGCGCGCCGATCGCCAGTTCGAGTTCATGCAACTCGACGCCGAGATGAGCTTCGCCGACGCCGACGACGTGATGGGCGTCATCGGCGACGCGGTGCTCGACGCCGCCGAGCAGGTCACCGGCACGCGCCCTGGTCCGGTGCACCGCATGACCTGGCACCACGCGATGGGTCGGTACGGCTCCGACAAGCCCGACGTGCGCTTCGGGCTCGAGCTCCACGACCTCAGCGAGGTGTTCGCGGCCACGGAGTTCCGTGCGTTCCAAGCGGCCGCGGTCAAGGGCCTGGCGCTGCCCGGCCAGGGCGACACGGCGCGCGCGCAGCTCGACCGGCTCGTGGACCGGGCGAAGCAGCTGGGCGCCGCCGGCCTGGTGTGGGCGCGGGTGCAGGAGCACGGCACGGTCGACTCACCGGTCGCGAAGTTCCTCGCCGAGGCCGAGCAACTCGGCATCATCGACGCGCTCGGAGCGGGCGCGGGCGATCTCGTGCTCATCGCGGCGGGTCCCGCTCGGCTCGTCGACCACGTGCTCGGCACGATGCGGCTCGAGCTGGGCCGTCCGCCAGTGCACGAGGGTGGCCTGCACTTCCTGTGGGTCGTCGACTTCCCGTTGTTCGAAGGTCTCGACGACGAGGGCCGCCCGATACCCGCGCACCATCCGTTCACCATGCCGCATCCCGACGACATGGAGATCCTGCGCCACGGGAAGGGCGAAGACCTCCTCGCGGTCCGATCGCTCGCGTACGACCTCGTGCTCAACGGGTGGGAGCTCGGGTCGGGAAGTGTGCGGATTCATCAGCGCGACCTCCAGGCGCAGATCTTCGAGGTGCTCGGCATCAGCGACGAGGACGCGCGCGCCCGGTTCGGTTTCCTGCTCGACGCGTTCCGCTACGGCGCGCCGCCGCACGCCGGATTCGCGTTCGGGATCGACCGCCTGGTCGCGGTGCTCGCGGGTGAGGACAACATCCGTGAGGTGATCGCGTTCCCGAAGACCCAGTCGGGGTCGGACCCGCTCACCGGCGCGCCGCTCCCGCTGCAAGCCACACAGTTGCGGGAACTGGGCCTCGGAATTGCCCGCAACGTCACGCCCCGCCCGAAGCCGTAGCGCAGGGCGGGGGCGGCTACGGCTGGGCGGGGCGGACGGACGGCGATCCGATCGTCGGGCGATCGACCGCCGGATCTGTTCTCGGGATGATTCGTTAGCTGGTCTGCTGGAGCCGATCGCTCCCCAGCATGTTCCTTCCCTCTTCGATGCGGAGGTCCTCCGCTCGGTACACCACTCGGGCGGTCCCGATGTCGACGCTGCCGGCGATCGGCGGGGTTGCCGCCCGGTCGACGGTGACGACGACGTCGTACCGACCTGGTTCGACGGTAGTGCCGAACGTCACAGTACCCGTCGCGTCGGCGCGACCCGACAGGGACTCGTGCGCATTCTGTAGATCGACGCGAATGTCGGAATTGGCCGCGGTCGGGATCGACACCGTGAGGTGTCCGCGGCCGGCGCCCGAGTCGTGCGCGCTGAGCACGAACGTCGCCGTCGCAACCACGACGAACGCCACCAACGCACCGACGATGACCAGCGCGGGCCGTCGTGCACGCACGTGGCGCGCCGCAGCCGACGGAGCGCCACTCATGCGCGCGGAGCGCGACGACGCCTCGGTCACTTCCACCGTCGGCGTACGCCCCGCCACGCTGCGAGGTTGGCACGCCCTTCGCAGAGGCGCAAGGTGGAGCGGCCGACCGAGGCCGGCGCGCCCGTACGATGACGCTCGTGGCCGACGACCTGTTCTCGGCGGCCGTTTCCGAGCGGCTGCGCTCTCGTGCGCCGCTGGCGGCGCGGTTGCGACCCCGGTCGCTGGACGACGTCGTCGGGCAGCACCACCTGCTCGGGGCGGGCAAACCGCTCCGGGTGCTGATCGAGGGCGACCGCCTGTCGTCGGTGATCCTGTGGGGCCCGCCCGGGACCGGGAAGACCACGATCGCGCGCCTCGTCGCCGGCGCGACGGAGAAGGCGTTCGAGCCCCTGTCGGCCGTCACCGCGGGTGTGAAGGACGTGCGCGAGGTCGCCGAGCGCGCCCGGGCGCGCATCGGTGAGCACGGGCGCGGCACGATCCTGTTCCTGGACGAGGTGCACCGGTTCAACCGCACCCAGCAGGACGCGCTGCTCCCGCACGTCGAGGAGGGACTCGTCGTGCTGATCGGCGCGACGACCGAGAACCCGTTCTTCTCGCTCACGGGCCCCCTGCTCTCGCGCTCGACACTGTTCCGGCTCGAGCCGCTCTCGCCCGACGACCTCCGCGCGCTGGTGCGCCGGGCGCTCGACGATCCCGAACGCGGCCTCGGCGACGAGCACGTCACGCTCGACGACGAGGCGCTCGATCATCTGGTCGACCGCGCCGAAGGCGACGCCCGTCACGTCCTGACGTCGCTCGAGGTCGCGAGCGCGCTCGCGTCCGAAGAGGGGCGCGACACGATCACGCTCAACGACGCCGAGGTGGCGCTTGCACTCCGCGCGCTCCGATACGGGGACGACGAGCACTACGACGTGCTGTCCGCGTTCATCAAGAGCGTGCGGGGCTCCGACGTCGACGCGGGGCTCTACTGGCTGGCGCGGATGATCGAAGCGGGCGAGGACCCGCGCCTCATCGCGCGCCGGCTGGTGATCCTCGCGTCCGAAGACGTCGGCTTGGCCGACTCGCAGGGACTGGTCGTCGCCGACGCCGCCGCGCGCGCCGTCGAGTTCGTCGGGATGCCCGAGGCCGGGCTCAACCTCGCGCACGCGGTCGTGTACCTGGCGAACGCGCCGAAGTCGAACTCGGCTGCCACCGCGCTCTGGGCCGCGCAATCGGAGGTGCGCGACCAACCGGCCGGCGCGGTCCCCCGACACCTGCGGGACTCCAGTTACCCTGGCGCCGCGAGGTTGGGGCACGGCAAGGGTTACGTGTACCCGCACGACGAGCCGGGAGGCTGGGTGGAGCAGCAGTATCGGCCCGACGACCACGGCGACGACTACTGGCGTCCCACCGGGCGCGGCGGCGATGTCGACCGCCGTCGTCGCGATGACGGTGAGGCACCGTGAGCGCGAGTGAGTGGGCGGCGATCGCAGGGGCGCAGGCCTGTGTGGTCCTCCTCGTGGTGCTCGTGGTCGTGATCGTGCGCCTCGACCGCACGACGCGTGACCTGCGCGAGGCCGCCGCCGAGTTCCGCCGCGACGCGCGCGTCGCGCTCGGCGAGCTGCACTCGGCGGTGCGGTCGGCCGACTTCGAGCTCGCCCGGGTCGACGCCATCGTCACCGGTGCCGAGCGGGTCACCGAGCGCGCCGACGCGGCCACCGCGCTCGCCGACCGTGTGATCACGAGCCCGGTCGTCAAGGCGATGGCGGTCGGCACCGGGACGCGTCGCGCGATGCAGCGGCTTCGCGGCAACGGCACCCCCAACGGTGCGCGTCACGGCGCGCGCAACGGGAAGAAGTAGACGAGCTCGATGTTCAAGCGGGCGACATGGCTCACCGTGGGTTTCGGGCTCGGCGTCGGGACCACGGTCGCGGCGGCCCGGCAGGTGCGCAAGCGGGTGAACCGGTACCAACCGGGCGCGCTCGCGAACCGCGTGACCGACTCGTTCGTGTCGGTGCGCGACCAGGTGTCGAGCGCGCTGGACGAGGGACGGGAGGCCGCGCGCGTACGGGAAGCCGAGCTGCGCCGTCGCTGAGCGCCCCCCGCCGTTTTGGCGTTGTGAAGTCGCCCTGTGTGCGACCTGACAACGCCAAAACAATGGGTCGCAGCGCGTGACGGTACAATTTCTCCGTGGCTCCGCCTCGAACTGCCGACGAATTGCGCGCCGCGTTCACCGAGTTCTTCGCCGCGCGCGGTCACCTCGTCGTCCCCTCCGCGAGCCTCATACCGCACGATCCGACGGTGATGCTCACGATCGCGGGGATGCTGCCGTTCAAGCCGTACTTCCTCGGCGACGAAACGCCGCCCTCGACGCGCCTCACGTCGGTGCAGAAGGTGGCACGCGCCGGAGGGAAGGACAGCGACATCCAGAACGTCGGCCGTACCAACCGGCACTTCTCCTTCTTCGAGATGCTCGGCAACTTCAGCTTCGGCGACTACTTCAAGGCCGAGGCGATCCCGTGGGCGTGGGAGCTCGTCACCGAGGTCTACGACCTCGACCCCGAGCGGCTCTGGGTCACGGTGCACATCTCCGACGACGAAGCAGAGAAGATCTGGACCGAAGTGGTCGGAGTGCCCCGCGAGCGCGTGCAACGCTTCGACGAGGACAACTTCTGGCGGATGGGCGAGACCGGTCCGTGCGGGCCGTCGTCGGAGATCTTCTACGACCTCGGTCCCGAGTTCGGCCCCGACGGCGGTCCGGCCGCGGGCGAGGAGCGCTACCTCGAGTTCTGGAATCTCGTGTTCATGCAGTTCGACGCGCAGGCCGACGGCACGCTCATCCCGCTCCCGAAGCCGTGCATCGACACGGGCGCCGGCGTCGAGCGGGCCATCGCGATCCTGCAGGGCAAGTCGCCGGCGTGGGAGACGGACCTTCTCCTGCCGCTGGTGGAGGCGGCGGCGGCGGCCACCGGCACTCCCTACGGCGGCTTCCCGGGCGGCGACCGCGACCTGTGGTTGCGGATCCTCGCCGACCACGGGCGCACGGTCACGTTCCTCGTCGCGGACGGCGTGGTGCCGTCGAACGAGGGACGCGGTTACGTGCTGCGGGCGATCATCCGGCGCGCCATCCGGCACGCGTACCTCCTCGGCGCGCAGAACGTCGTGACGCCCGCACTCGTCGACGCGACCGTAGAAGTGATGGGCGGGGCGTACCCCGAGCTCGTCCAGTCGCACGAGCTCGTGCGCGCAGTCGTCAGCCGAGAGGAGGAGCGATTCCGACAGACCCTTGCGCGCGGGCTCGATCTTCTCGACGGCATCCTCGCCGAGGGCGACGTCACCGGTTCCGACGCGTTCTTCCTGCACGACACGCTCGGATTCCCGATCGACCTGACGCGCGAAATCGCCGCCGAACGCGGCCGCGTCGTCGACCTTCCCGCCTTCGACGCGTTGATGGAGGAGCAGCGGTCACGCGCGCGTGAGGCGCACGCGGCGGACGGCGGCGCGACCGACGCGCCCATCGGGCTGTTCCGCGAATTGCTCGACGAGGTCGGCGCGACCGACTTCACCGGTCGGCAGGAGTACGAGACCGTCGGTGCGAAGGTTCGCGCCTTGGTCGCGGGCGAGCAGCGGGTCGCGCAAGCGACCGAGGGCGCCGCCGTTGCGGTCGTGCTCGACCGGACGCCCTTCTACGCGGAATCGGGTGGGCAGGTCGGTGACACGGGCGTGCTCGAGAGCGCGACCGGCGCGCGTGTCCGAGTCGACGGCACGCAATACGGGCTCCCCGGTCTCGTGTTGCACCGCGGCGTGGTCGAGGCGGGCACCGTGTCGGAGGGTGACGAGGTCACCGCGCGGATCGACGGAGTCCGGCGCGACCGCATCCGCCGCAACCACACCGCCACCCACATCCTCCACTGGGCGCTCCGCGAGGTGCTCGGACCGCATGTGAAGCAGGCGGGTTCGCTCGTGTCACCCGACTACTTGCGGTTCGACTTCAGTCATCACGAGGCGCTCACGCGCGAGCAACTGGATCAGGTGGAGGAGCTCGCGAACCGCGAGATCATCGGCGACGCGCCGGTGCGTCACTACGAGACCACGAAGGAACATGCCGCGAGCCTCGGCGCGATCGCGTTCTTCGGTGAGAAGTACGGTGACCTGGTGCGCGTGCTCGAGGCGGGCGAGCACTCCATCGAGCTGTGCGGCGGGACGCACGTGCACGCGCTCGGGTTCATCGGTCCGATCAAGATCACGAGTGAAGGATCGATCGGCGCGAACCTGCGCCGCATCTTCGCGGTCACCGGCGACATTGCGCTCGCGCGGATCCACGACGAGGAGGTGCAGCTGCGCGAGCTCGCCGATTCACTCCGCGTCAGCCCTGCGGAGCTCCCCGAACGCGTCGCGAAGCTCGCGGACCAGGTGAAGGAGCTGCAGGACGCGCTCGCCGCGGAACGCGCGAAGCAGGCGGGTGCCGAAGCCGACACGTTGGCGGCGCAGGCCGTCGATGGCGTCGTCGTGTTGCGGCGCGACGGTTTGGCGAACGACGATCTGCGCCGGCTCGCGCTCGCGACACGTGACGCGCTGCGGAGCGGGGTCGTGGGAGTCGTCGGTGCGGGTCCCGACGGCGCGAAGGCGGGCTTGGCGGTCGCGGTGAGCAAGGACCGCGTCGACGCGGGAGCTTCGGCGGCCGACCTCGCGCGCGAACCGGCGAAGCTGCTCGGCGGCGGGACGAACAAGGGCGCCGACCTCGCGGTGGGGGGCGGTCCCAACGTCGACGCGATCGACGACGCAGTCGCGCTCCTCGACCGCAGCGCGCGGAGTTCGTGAGCCGCATCCTCGGGGTCGACCTCGGCAGCCGCCGCATCGGGCTCGCGGCGACCGACCCGTCGAACACGCTGGCCAGCCCGTACGCGGTGCTCGAGCGGGGCGACGACCCCGACGCGATCCACCGCGCGATCATCGACGCTGCGCGCGAGGTGGGCGCCAACCGGATCGTTGTCGGACTGCCCGTGAGCCTCGACGGCACGCGCGGTCCGGCGGCGCGAGCGGTGCTCGACGAAGTGGGGAAGCTGAAGTGGTTGGCGCGACCCGTTCGCATCGCGATCGACACCCACGACGAACGGTTCTCGACGGTGCTCGCCGAGCACCGCTTCGACGAGTCGGAGACCAAGCGGCGGAAGCGCCGCCGCCAGGTCGACGCGGCGGCCGCCACGGTCATCCTCCAGTCGTGGCTCGACTCGGGCGGTAAGCAGTGACCGAGATCGACGCTGACACCGGCGCCGGCGCCCCGGCGGGGACCGAGACGCCTGTTCCGCCCCGGCGCCGCGCGCGGGAGGCGCGCGCACGCCGCCGTCGTCGCAGCTTCCTCGTTTTGTTCGCCGTGATCGCCGTCCTGCTGCTTCCGTTCGCCCTCGCCGCGGGGTGGTTCGTGTGGGAGTTGAACCCGCCCGGCGACGCGGGTGATCGGGTCGACGTGGTCATCCAACCCGGTTGGGGCGCCGGCGAGGCGGGTGATGCGCTGCAGTCGCACGGCGTGATCGGGTCCTCCCTCGCGTTCCAGATCTGGGCGAGGCTGTCCGGCACGCACTTCCAGGCCGGCACGTACCAGTTGCACGAGCACCTCGGGGTCCGCGAGGCCGCGGCGGCGCTCGGGCGCGGGCCGCACGCCCCGCCGCACCTCACCCTCGCGCTTCCGCCCGGATTGACGCTGGCGCAGATCGCCGACCGGGTCGGCAAGCTCCCGGGACACTCGCGCGACGCGTTCCTGCAGGCGGCGTCGTCGGGCGCGGTGCGTTCCGCGTACCAGCCGCCGGGCGTCACCTCGCTCGAGGGGCTTACCTGGCCCGACACCTATTTCGTCGGCGAGCACGACTCCGACGAGCAGATCCTGCACTCGATCGTTTCCGAGTTCGACAAGCACGCGGCGGCTGCCGGCCTCAACTCGTACGACGCGTTGAAGATCGCGTCGCTCGTGCAGGCGGAGGCCGGCGCGAGCCCCGATGCGCCCATGGTCAGCGCAGTCATCGCGAACCGCTTGCAACGCGGCACGCAACTCCAGATCGACGCCACGCTGTGTTACGCGAAGGGCGGCTGCCCACCCGTCCCGACCAACGCCGACAAGCAGATCGACTCGCCGTACAACACCTACAGGGTGACCGGACTGCCGCCCACGCCGATCATGACCGTCACCGACGGCGCGCTCGCCGCTGCGCTTCACCCCGCGGCGGTGCCGTACCTCTACTACGTCACGGGCAAAGACGGCGTCACCCGCTTCGCGACGACGTTGCAGGATCACCAGCGCAACATCGACGAGCACGGAGTGAGCGGCGAGTGACGCCACTCGGGTCCACGTGCGTCGCGGCGGTCATCGGCGACCCGATCCGTCACTCGCGGTCGCCGGCGATCCACAACGCCGCGTTCGCGGCCACCGGGCTCGACTGGGTGTTCGTCGCGTTCGAGGTACCTGCGGGTCAGGGCGGCGCCGCAGTGAAGGCGGTGCGCGCGCTCGGGCTCGGCGGGCTCAGCGTCACGATGCCGCACAAGCAGGAAGCCGCCTGGGCGTGCGACGAGCTCACCGACGACGCCACCGCCTTGCGCGCCGTCAACACGGTGGTCGTCACCGAGCGGGGGCGACTGCTCGGCGCGTCGACCGACGGCGAGGGTTTCCTGCGCGCCGTGCGCGACGAAGGCGTCGACGTCGGCGACGGGACGTCGGCCCTGGTGCTCGGCGCGGGCGGTGCCGCGCGCGCGATCTCGCACGCGTTGGGGCGCGCCGGCGCGCACGTCACCGTCGCGGCGCGCCGCAAGGACGCGGCGGAGTCGGCCGCCGGGCTCGTGCGCGGCGCGGGCGCGGTGTTGCTCGACACGTGCGATCCCGGCGGATTCGACCTCGTCGTGAACGCCACGCCCCTCGGGATGCGCGGCGAGGAGCCGCCGATCGACGCGAACCGCCTCAACCCTTCGCAGTTCGTGGTCGACACCGTGTACCACCCTATTGAGACACCCTTGCTCGCCACGGCCCGTGCCCGCGGCGTCCGCTGCACGAACGGGCTCGGGATGCTCGTGCACCAGGCGGCGCTCGCGTTCGAGATGTGGACCGGTGTCGACGCGCCACTCGACGCGATGCGCGCCGCGGCCGCGGATGTGCCCGAGCCGGAGACGCGCGCGCGATGACCGCGACGCTTGCCGCCGCGATGACCGCGGTCGGGCTCGCGGTCGGATGGTTGCTCGACCCCGTGATCACACGTGTCCCGCGGCGTCAGCCGTTGACCGGTCCCGTCGAGGGCAACACCGACGAGCCGACGAACGTGTCGCGCCGCGTGCTCGTGACCGTCGTCTGCGGTGCGTTGTTCGGCGCGTTGGCGGTTCGCTTCGACGACTCGTGGGCGCTTCCCGCGTACCTCGTGCTCGCCGCCGCGCTTGTCGCGCTCGCCGCCATCGACCTCGAGCACTACATCCTGCCCAACCGCATCGTGTACCCGCTTGCGCTCGCGATGGTCGTCCTGCTCGCGATTGCGTCGCTCGGTGACGACGACCTCGACGCGTTCGTGCGCGGCCTCGCCGCCGGCGCGATCGCGTTCGCGGTGTTCTTCGTGCTCCACCTCGTTTCACCACGCAGCATGGGGTTCGGCGACGTCAAGCTGTCGTTCGTGCTCGGGCTGTCGCTCGGGTGGCTCGGCGGGGGCGAAACGCTGCTCGGCTTGTTCCTCGGCTTCGTGTACGGCGCGCTCGTCGGCGTCGCGCTCATCGCGCTCCGCCTGCGCGAGCGCAACCAGGCCCTGCCGTTCGGGCCGTTCCTCGCCGCCGGCGCGCTCACCGCCGTCCTCGTCGGCGACGCGATCATCACCTGGTACCGCGGCGGCTGATTCGCTGTCGGATTCGTCGCGCTCAGCGGCACGAATCCGACAATGAATCTCGGACGGGCGGATTGACGCCGGTATCCTGACGCCGTGTTGCGGTACTTGACAGCGGGTGAATCGCACGGGCCTGCGCTCACCGTCGTCGTCGAGGGTCTCCCGGCCGGCCTCGCGGTCACCGCGGAGCAGCTCGGCGACGAGCTGGCGCGCCGCCGGCTCGGTTTCGGCCGCGGCCCGCGCATGCGGTTCGAGCGCGACGACATCGAGATCCTCGGTGGGATCCGCCACGGCGTGACGCTCGGGTCGCCGGTGTCGATCGTGATCCACAACACCGAGTGGCCGAAGTGGCAAGAGGAGATGTCGCCGGCACCGGGCGTCACCGAGAAGCCGTTGCACCAACCGCGGCCCGGCCACGCCGATCTCGTCGGGATGCAGAAGTACGGCTTCGACGACGCGCGCAACGTGCTCGAGCGCGCGAGCGCGCGCGAGACGGCGGCACGGGTTGCGGCCGGCACGCTGGCGAAGCTGCTGCTCGCGGAGCTCGGCGCGCAGGTGATCAGTCATGTCATCCAGATGGGCGCGGCGCGTGCGAGCACCGATCTCCGCCCCTCCCCGCACGACCTCGAGGCTGTCGACGAGTCGCCGGTGCGCTGCTTCGACCCCGAAGCCGAGCAGGCGATGATCGCCGAGGTCGAAGCGGCCGCGAAGATCGGCGACTCGCTCGGTGGTGTGGTCGAGGTCCTCGGATACGGCGTGCCGCCGGGCCTCGGATCGCACGTCCACTGGGACCGCAAGATCGACGGTCTCCTCGCGCAAGCGCTGATGAGCATCCAGGCCATGAAAGGTGTCGAGATCGGCGACGGGTTCGAGGTGGCGGGCAAGCGGGGGAGCGAGGCGCACGACGAGATCCTGTGG
>Ga0066652_100001283_pt1 | contig 12872 bp, 13 predicted proteins | sample GraSoiAngelo_101_FD_71413 | JGI IMG/M metagenome (GOLD analysis project Ga0066652, IMG submission 71413) | Grasslands soil microbial communities from the Angelo Coastal Reserve, California, USA - 14_0903_02_30cm | ecosystem: Environmental > Terrestrial > Soil > Grasslands | place: USA...
CGAAGTCGATCACCGCCTATCGACGCAGCCGCGTCTGCAGGTTCGCCAGGTTCACCGTGAGCCGCTCCGCCCGACTCCCGAGGGGCGGCAGCACACCCAGGTCGCGCGCGATGGCGGCCATGTCGAAGCAGATCCACAGCCGCGAGACGCGGCCGTCGCGGTACTCGTGCAGATCGAAGCCCTCAAACGTGACGTGCCGGCCCGTCGGCGCGATACCTGGGGGATCGATGCGCCCGGTGTGCGTGGCCGAGCCCGTCCAGGTGGTTGTCGCCGAGGGTTTGGTCGGATGCAGGAAGGGCCCGTCCTTGAGCTCGAAGCGCATGTCGGGACAGCCGGTCCACGCGTGTGTGAGGAATTCGCGGACTTCGGCGTGGCCGCGCATCGTCGTCGGCCAGGCGGAATCGTCGTAGGTGATGTCCTCGGTCATCAGGTCCACGACCCGGTCGGGGTCGTGCGAGTTCCAGGCGTCCAGCCAGCGCGCGTAGAAGTCGTTCGCGAAGGCGGCGTCAACGGCGGGAACGGGAGTGGCGGTCTGCGGCATGGTGTCTCCTCGGTCGCTACCCCGACGATACAGCTACACCGGTGCTCGCCCGAGCTCGGTGTAGAGCGCGGAGGTCTGCCGGGCGACGTCGGCCCAGTCGAAGCTCAGCACGTGTTCGGACGCCTCGACGACGAGCCGCTCGCGCAGGGCGTCATCGGTGAGCAGCCGCTCGACCATCATCGCGAGGTGCTCGGCGTCGCCGCCGTTGAAGCGCAGGCCGACGCGCTCGTCCTCGGGCACGATCTCGCGCAGGCCGCCCGTGTCGGCCACGATGCACGGGCAGCCCGAGGCCATCGCCTCCAGCGCCACGAGCCCGAACGGCTCGTAGATCGAAGGCACCACGCACAGGTCGGCGATCCGATAGAGCGAATGGAGCACGTCGTCGCCGATCCAGCCGAGGAACGTGCCGTAGCCGTCGAGGCCGAGCTCGGCGGCCTGGCGACGCAGCTCCTGCTCGTGCGTCCCGGAGCCCGCGACGAGAAAGCGCACGTCGCCGAGCCGCTCCACCAGCCCGGGCAGCGCCTCGAGCGCGAGCTGAAAGCCCTTCTCGTACACGAGCCGCCCCACGAGCACCACGAGGCGCTCGTCCGGGTCCGCGAACTGCCCCCGGAGCCGGTCGAGGTCGTCGACGGGCTGCAGGTCGAGCGGGTCGATCCCGTTCGGGATCACGGTCACGCGAGACTCCTCGAGGCCGTAGACGTCGGCCACGTGGCCGCGCATGTAATGCGAGCAGGTGATCACGCGGTCCGCACGGTTGGCCATCCATCGCTCCACGCCGTGGATATGCGATTGCGGGTGGTCGTCGACCCAGCCCTGGTGCCGACCGTACTCGGTGGCGTGGATCGTCACCACCAGCGGGCAGCGGAAGCGGTTGGCCAGGTGGTCGCCGGCCACCGCGACGAGCCAATCGTGGCCGTGCACGAGGTCGAAGTCGAAGCGGTCGCCCAGCTCCACGCCCGCGGCCAGCATGTCCGCGTTCATGTGCTCGACCCAGGTGACGAATTCCCCAAGGTCGCGCGGGCGCCGGGGCTCGCGCACGCGATGGACGAATACGCCGTCGAGCTCGTCCTCGGCCGGCATCCGCTCGTCGCCGCGCGTGAGCACGTGGACCTCGACATCCTCCACGGCGACGAGCTGCTCGGCGAGCTTGCGCACGTGGCGCGCCAGGCCGCCCTCGATCAGCGGCGGGTACTCCCAGGAGAGGATGAGGACGCGGGTCACAGCGCGGTGCGGGACAGCTGCGGCGCGAGGCTGCGCAGGTCGGGCTCGGCGGAGCCTATCGAGGCGAGGGCCCGGTCGAGCTCGGCCGCGTGGCCGTCCGCGCGCTCGCGCGGATAGTCGCCGGCGAGCCCCCGCGTGACCATGAATGCCCAGTCCGAGGATTGCAGGGCCAGCAGCTCGCGCAGCGCCCGCTCGCCCGCCGCGCCGCCCGCGGCCGCGACCCGCAGCTCGGCCGCGCGGGCGCGCCAGGCAAGATCGGCCACGGCCGGTCCGTCCCACGTGGACAGGTCCCGCGGCGCGCCCCAGGACGTGACGGGAAGCGGGTCGTCCAGGATCGCGGGCTCGCGACGCGCGAGCGCGTCGTCGAGGCGCGCCAAGGCGACGCCCTGCGCGCGCGCTTCGTCGATTACGGCGTCGAGCCATGCGACGCCCTCGTGCCACCAGTGGCCCAGCAGCTCGGTGTCCAGCGCGCAGACGCACAGCGACGGCTGGCGCCAGGTCCTCCGACCCTCCCCCAGGCGCCGCTTGACCCGCGCGACGAACGCGCGGGCGTGCTCCCGGGCCAGCTCCCGCGCCGCCTGCCGGTCGTAGCGCGAGCCGTCGTTGGCCCACGGCCGGTGGTGATGGATCGTATGGTGGTGGTAGTCGCGATAGGTGCGATGGGCCGGGTAGCCGCGGTCGCTCCACACGAGGTCGATGATCTCGCGGTCGACGGGCACAAGCGTTGGGCCGCCCTCGCTCTCCACTGGCATCAGGAGATCGCGCACGCCGCCGACGTCCGTTAGCTCGACGCAGACCGCCTTGACCCCGAGGTCGACGAGGCGGGGGCCCAGCCACTGGGCGTGGGCGCATTCGGGCAGCCAGAAGCCGCCACGCCATGGGCCGAAGCGCCGGCGGTGCGACGCGATGCCGGTCGCCGCCTGCAGCTCGACGCCGGCGTCGGTCGCGAGCAGCGGCAGTACGGCATGGGTCGCGGCCGAGGTCCACCCGGCGTAGGGCGTGAGCGCACCGAGCAGATCGCGGCCGATTGCCTTGAAACGCTGCTCGGCCCAGGCGTAGTCGCGGGCGGAGGCCTCCAGCTCGGCCACGAGCTCGGGCGCCCCAACGCGGGTGCCCTCGATGTCGCGTCGGTGCGTCTCGGCCCGGACGTCGCGGAGGAAGGCGAGAAACCGCTCGCCGATGCCCGGCGCCTCGAGCTGATCGCACAGCACCGGGGTGAGCGACAGCGTGACCGCGGCGTCCTCGCGCGCAAGGACGTCGAGCAGCGGGAGGTAGGAGGTGGCCATCGCCTCGAAGAGCCACTCCTCGCCGAACGGCCAGGTCCCGAAGCCCTCGACGTAGGGCATGTGGGTGTGCAGGACGAGCGCGAGCTCATCCGCATCGTTCCGCCCGGTCACGGGCGGCAGACGGCGACGAAGTCCAGCGCGCGCTGCAGCCGCGCCGGTACGCCGGCGCGCAGGACGAAGTCGCGCTCCGAGATCGCCGGCGTGAAGCGAGAGTAGAACGCGCCCGTCAGGCCGACGCGCGGGTGCACGGCATCCCAGCCTGCGCGGAGCATCCATTCGTGCCAGCGCAGCTTGCGGGCGTGGAACAGCCCGTGCAGCCGCACCTCGGAGAAGTGGGCGTGTAGCAGCCCCGCGAACTCCTCCGCCCGGTACTCCCGCACGTGCCAGGGGTTGCCCGAGCGTTCGGCGCCCTTCGGCGCGAGCGTGAGGACGTTGGGCGTCGAGATGTAGGCGACGCCGCCCGGTCGCAGGATCGAGTGGAAGTGGTCGAGCACGTCGCCCGGCTGCTCGAGGTGCTCGATCGTCTGCAGGAACGAGACGGCGTCGCAGCGGTCCTCGGGCGCGTAGCGCTCGACGAGGTCGCGTGCGAAACGCAGGTTGTCGCGTTGGTAGCGGGCCGCGGCGTGAGCGTGGGCCTCGGGATTGGCGTCGACGCCGATGACCGACCGCGCGGCGCGGGCCAGCACTTCGGCTCCGTAGCCCTCACCGCAGGCCATGTCGATGACGTCGAGGCCGGCCACCCGTTCCGCGATCCACCGGTACACCACCAGGTGGCGTCGGAACCAGTAGTTCTCCTCGGGCACGTCGGGGAGCGTGCGCTCGCCCGTCAGCTCGAGCGGCGGGACCCCAGGTGGCTGGTCACCTTGGACGTAGGTCTGATCCGACGGCACGCAGCGCAACGGTACAGTTCGCGGCCGCCATGCCCGCCCCGCCCGCAGCGGCGCACATCCGCAAGGTCAACGTCCGCTACCACGACGCCGCGGCCGAGGATTACGACGGCAAGTGGGGGATCAACTTCGGTCCGACCGGCCAGGGGCAGGTGCTCGGCAAGCTCCGCAAGGCGTTCGGCCGCGGCGGCGAGCTTCCCGTCTTCGAGCGCGGCCTCGAGATCGGCGCCGGGACCGGCTACTTCACGCTCAACCTGCTGCTGGCGGGCGTCCTGCGCCACGCGGTGTGCACGGACATCTCGCCCGGAATGCTTGCTGTGCTCCAGGCCAACGCCGCGGAGCTGGGACTCGAGGTCGAAACGGTGACGGGCGACGCGGAGCGGCTCGCCCTCCCCGACGGATCGTTCGACCTGGTGTTCGGCCACGCGGTGCTGCACCACCTCCCCGACCTTGAGCGCGCCTTCGACGAGTTCCACCGCGTGCTGCGACCGGGCGGAATGCTCGGGTTCGCCGGCGAGCCCTCGCGCTACGGCGACCGCCTGGCGGCGCTGCCCAAGCGCGGCGCGGTGAGGCTGGCGCCGGTCTGGCGGCGCCTGATGCGCGCCGGTCCCTCCACGCCGGAGGACCACGGCGCCCCGGGCAACGGCCACCACGAGGGCGGCGACCACGGGATGGAGTTCTTCGTCGACGTGCACGCCTTCTCACCCGCCGACCTGCGCCGCTTGGCGCTGGGCGCTGGCTTCGAAGAACCTCGCGTGACCGGCGAGGAGCTGCTGGCATCGTGGTTCGGCTGGGCCAACCGCACGCTCGAGGGCACCGCCGACCCGGACGACGTGCCCTGGCTGTGGCGCCAGTACGCCCATCGCGGCTATCTCCTGCTCCAGCAGGTGGACTGCCGGCTGCTCGAGGGCCGCCTGCCGCCCGAGGCGTTCTACAACCTCATGCTCGCGGCGCGCAAGCCCAGCTAGCTCGCGGCCACGGCGTAGTGCACCGCGGCGAGGTCCTCGTCGCCGTGGCCCCCAGACTCGGCGCGCGCGAACTGCGCCTCGGCGGTGCGCATCAGCGGGAGCTCGAGACCCTCCGCGTCGGCTGCCTCGAGCACGAGCCTGGCGTCCTTGTGCGCCAGCCGCAGGGGGAAGGCAACCTCGGCGAAGTCCATCCGAGCCATCGCCTTGCCCTTGAGCTGGGCGTAGGGAACGTTCATCGGGCTGCCGTCGATCGCCTCGAGGAACTCCTCGGGCGGAATGCCCATGGCCCGCGAGAAGGCGAGCGTCTCCGACAGCGACTCGATCAGGGACACGAGCCAGCCGTTGAACACCAGCTTGAGGCGGCTAGCCCGGCCCGGCTCGCCCCCGACCCAGCGGGTGGTGCGGCCGACGGCGTCGAATACCTGCGCGGCCCGATCGCGCACCTCCTCGGGTCCTGAGGCGAGCACGAGCAGCTCGCCCGCCTCCGCCGGCTGGCGTGTGCCGACGACGGGCGCGTCGACGTAATCGACCTCTCGCTCGCGCGCGAGCCCGGCGAGCCCCTCAGTCGCCGCGATGCCGACGGTGCTCATCTGGACCCACACGGCGTCAGCGTCCATCGCCGCCAGCGCGCCGCCGTCGCCGGCCATCACGGCCTCGACGGCCGCGCCGTCGGTGAGCATGGTCACCACTGCGTGGGCGCCGCGCACCGCTTCCGCCGGGGCATCGACCGGGGTCACGCCGGCGTCGGCCAGCGCCCGCGCCTTCTCCGCGGTGCGGTTCCACGCGCGCACGTCCAGGCCGGCCGCCGCGCAGTTGCGCGCCATCGGCGCGCCCATGATGCCGGTGCCGAGGAACGCCACCGTCGTGGTCTGGTTCATGTCAAGCCTCCTGGTCGAGCCGAGGGCCGCGGTCCTTGTAGTGGTGCCCGTGGGCGAGAGTGGTTACTCGCGCCGGCCCCCCGCGGTCCGCCGTTCGTAGACTGAACGCGATGAAAACCGTCGAGCGCGACTTCCCCCTCTTCCCGCTGGGCATCGTCGCCCTGCCCTCCGAAATCGTGCCCCTGCACATCTTCGAGGAGCGCTACAAGACGATGATCGGTGAGTGCCTCGACGGCGCGTCGGAATTCGGAATCGTCTGGCTCTCCGACGACGGCCTGCGGCCGGTCGGCTGCGCGTGCGAGATCACCGAGGTGCTCGAGCGGATGGAGGACGGCGGCATGAACATCCTGACCCGCGGGACCCGGCCGTTCCGCGTGCTCGAGCGCCAGGACGCTCTGCCCTACCCGGCCGGCGAGGTGGAGTTCCTCGAGGATCGCGACGAGGCGGTCAACCAGGACACGGTCCAGGCGGCGCACGAGACCTACGCGGACCTCGTCGAGCAGGCCACCGACAACCGTCCGGACGGTCCGGAGCTCGAAGGCATGAGCGCCTACGACATGGCCGCGACCGTGGACTTCGGGCTCGAGGCGAAGCAGGGGCTGCTCGACCTGCGCTCCGAGAACGCGCGCCTGCGGCTGGTCACCCGCCTGTTCCGGGCCGCGGCGCGGCGCCTGGACTTCGTCGAGCGTGCGCAGGCCCGCGCGCGCTCGAACGGCAAGGTCCGCTTCGGCTGACCCCGGATCTAGCGCGGCAGCCGGCATATGCCCGTGCCGACCTCGCGCGTGAACGCGGCGGCCTTGCGCTCCTCCTTGGAGATCCCGGGAGATGTGTCGGAGAAGCGCACGGTCCCGCTCTCGAGCCTCACCGAGTAGGACAGCACAGACCCGGGACCGGGCGGTCGCGAGACCCGCTGCTTGGCGTCGCCATCTAGCCCGCGCTCGATCTCCCGCGCCAGCAGGAGCTGCTCGTCGCTGATCCGCCGGCGCTGGCCGCCGTTGCAGCGCACGAACCCGTCGTCGGCCACGCGGAGCGTGAGCGCCGCGCCAGGGCCCTGACCGCTGCGCTGCACGACGAAGAGGTCGGCGCCGGCCTGGCCGCAAGCGGCGAGCAGCGCGGTGACGGCGAGCGATGCCGGCACGGCGCTGGCCTGTCTCATCCCACCGCCACCGAGCCGCCCCGCCTCGGGTCACCGCCGCCCGAGAGCTCGCCCGTCGCCGGGTCGCGCGCCACCGCGTGGACGCCTCCGAAGAACAGGTTGAGCTCGCGGAACCGCGCGAGCGCCGCTTCGCCGCGCCCGAGCTCGTCCACGTCCACGCCTGGCTCGGCGTACACGACGCCGTCCTCGAAGTGCAGCCGCGGCGCACGGACCGCCGCGGCCACGTCCATCCCGTGGTCGAGCACGTTCACGATCGCGTGGATGATGGCCGAGCGGATGCGGTTGGACCCGCCGCTCCCGAGCACCAGCTCCGGCCCGGCCTCGCCGAGCACCATCGTCGGGCTCATCATGCTCGGCATCCGGCGGCCTGGCGGGTGGCGGTGGAAGCCGAGTGGGTTGAGGTCCTGCTCGCCGAGCATGTTGTTGAGGTGGAGGCCGGTCCCCGGCACGACGATCCCCGACCCCTCGCCGTTGGAGCACGTCACGCTGCAGGCGCCGCCGGCGGCGTCGAGCACCGACACGTGCGTGGTCGAGCCGAGCCGCGAGGCGAGGAAGCGGTCGAGGAAGCCCGGGTCGTCCAGGCCGTCGAGGAATTCCGGGGTGCGCTCGTTCTGGGCGGCGGCCATGACGTCCACGAGCCGCGCCGCCGTGAGCGGCTCCCTGGAGCGCTCGAGGAGCGCCAGTGCGTAGGCGATCAGCGTCCCGCCGGCGGACGGCGGCGGGTTGGTGACGACATCGCGCCCACGGTAGGCCACCCGCACCGGCTCGCGGTCGACCACCCGGTAGGCCGCGAGGTCGGCGGTCGTCAGCATCGCCCCCCGGTCGTCCAGCCAATCGATCACGGCGGCCGCCACCTCGCCCGTATAGAAGGGCGCGGCGCCGTCGCGCCCCAGCAGCTCGAGCGCCGCTGCGAGATCGGGGTTGCGGAACGTGTCGCCCTCGCGCAGCAGCCGGCCCTCGGGCGCGAACAGGGCGGCACATTCGGGCGTCGACGTGGCGATCTCGCCCAGGATCTCGATCACGTAGGCCTGCACGGCGTTGACCTCGATCCCGCCGCGCGCCAGCGCGACGGCCGGGGCGGCCAGCTCCGTCAGCGGCAGTGAGCCAAAGCGCGCGGCCGCGTCCGCGAGGCCCGCGGGGATGCCGTAGGTGCCGACCGAGGCCGGGCCGACGTTGAACACCTGGATCGCGTCGCCGAACGACACGCTGATCGGCACGAGCTCCTCGCGCGCGTCCGGGTCGGCCCCTCGCCCCGGTGCCTCGACGAAGAAATCGAGCAGGCGCGGCTCGGAGCCGGGCAGGACCACGAGCATGTAGCCGCCGGCGCCGAGTCCCGTCAGCAGCGGTTCGGCCGCGAGCGACGCGAGCACAGCCGCGACCGCCGCATCGACCGCGTTGCCGCCGGCGCGCAGCACGTCAGCGCCGGCGCGCGCGGTCTCCGGATGGCCGGCGGCGACGACCCCTCGGGCCATAGGGGGGCTTTGTCGCACGATCCTCCTTTTGCTATCTAAGCGCGAGCCTGCGAGCGGGCTCGTGCGACAAAGCAGTTACTAGCCCTTCGGGATGAACTCCGGGACGTCGAGCTCGGCGACATCCAGGGTCTTGCGAGGACGGTCGCGATCGCGATCCCGCTCGCGCGGCTCGCGCTCGGCCGTGGCGCGGGCGGGCGCCTCCTCGCGCCTCGGCGAGCTCGGCCGCTCGCGCGCGGGCCCGCGGCTGACTCGCGGCTCGCCACGCGGCTCCTCCTGTCTCGTGCGCCGGCGCTGCGCGCCGTACCCCGTGGCCACGACCGTGACCCACACGGCGTCGTCGAGCTTCTCGTCGACCATCGCTCCGAAGATGATGTTCGCCTCGGGATGGGCGGCCTCGGCGACCGCCTTGGCGGCCTCGTTGACCTCCCACAGAGAGAGGTCGCGGCCACCAGTGATCGAGAGCAGGATCGAACGAGCGCCGTCCATGCTCGTCTCGAGCAGCGGAGACGCGACGGCCTGTTGTGCGGCCTCGATCGCCCGCCGGTCGCCGGTGGCCATGCCGATGCCCAGCAGCGCGTCGCCGGCCTCGGACATGATCGTGCGCACGTCGGCGAAGTCGAGGTTGATCAGACCGGGCAGCGTGACCAGGTCAGAGATGCCCTGGACGCCCTGGCGCAGCACGTCATCGGCGACCTGGAAGGCCTCGACCATCGAGGTGTTCTTGTCCAGCACCGACAGGAGGCGGTTGTTGGGCACCACGATCAGGGTGTCGACCTCGCTGGCCAGTGCCTGCACGCCCTCATCCGCCTGCTCGCGCCGGCGCGAGCCCTCGAACCCGAACGGCCGGGTGATGATGCCCACGGTGAGCGCACCGATCTCGCGCGAGATCCGCGCGACGATCGGCGCCGCGCCGGTGCCGGTGCCGCCGCCCGCCCCCGCGGTGATGAACACCATGTCGGCGCCCTTGAGCAGCGCCTTGATCTTGTCGTACTCCTCCATCGCCGCCTGGCGGCCGAGGTCCGGGTTGGAGCCGGACCCGAGACCGCGCGTGACCTCGGCGCCGATGTGCAGGGTCACATGGGCAGCGCACTGCTGGAGGGACTGAAGGTCGGTGTTGACCCCGATGAACTCGACGCCTTCGATCTGCGCCTCGACCATGCGGTTGACCGCGTTGACCCCGGCACCGCCGACGCCGACCACGCGAATGACCGGCGCGCCGATGCTCGCCGGCTGGCCGTAGACCTCGGCGCCGGGCCGGGCGTAGGCGTCCGGGACATCGGGCGCGCTCGGCGCCTTGGTCGAAGCGGACGTGTCCAGCACGTTCTCCGGGATGTCGGTCGAAAAGGCGTGGCGCAGCCGCTCGCGCGGGGTGGGTACGGACGGGCGCTGCGGGGTCTCCTCGGCCTCGGCCGCAGCCTCGCCGGCGCCCTCACGGGCGGCCGCGGTCGCGGGCTCCGGCGAGCGCTCCGCGCTCGCCTCGGCACCACCTTCGCGGCTCTTCTTACCCTCCGACTCCTCGGGACGGCGCTCGCCGCCCTCGTCCAGGCCCTCCTCCTCAGTGCGCCGGAAGAGCGCGGCCAGGGGGCCCTCGCGCATGCTCGCTCGCTTACCGCTTGCCATTCTCGAGAACCTCCTCCGCCAGCTGACGGTAGGCCTGTGCCGCCGTACCGTCGGGATCGTACTTCAGCACCGACATGCCCTTCACGGGTGCCTCGGCAAAGCGCACCGTCTTGCGGATGCGCGATGCGAACACTCGATCCCCGAAATTCTCCTCGAGGATCTCGATGGCCTCCTTGGCGTGCACCGTGCGCGAGTCCACGAGCGTGGGCAGGATCCCCTCGATCTCGATGTCCGGGTTCAGGTTCTCGCGCACCATGGCGAGGGTGTTCTGAAGCTGGATCAAACCGCGCATCGACAGATACTCGCATTGAACGGGGACGATCACCTTGTCGGCCGCCGTCAGGGCGTTGATCGTGAGCAGACCGAGCGACGGGGGCGTGTCGATGCAGACGAAGTCGTAGTCCTCCTTCACGGGGGCGAGACCCTTCTCCAACGACCGCTCGCGACCGATCATCGTCGACATGGCGATCTCGGCTCCGGCGAGGTCGATCGACGAGCAGGCGAGGTCGATCTCGCGTTTGCGGATCACCTCGCGGATCGAGAGGTGATGGACGAGCACGTCGTACATCGATTTCTCGACCTGGTCGGGATCGATGCCCTGCGACATCGTCAGGTTGCCCTGGGGGTCCATGTCGACGCAGAGGACGCGGTGGCCCTTCTCCGCAAATGCGACGGCGACGTTCAGCGTGGTGGTGGTCTTGGCCACGCCACCCTTCTGGTTGGCGAAGGCGATGACCTTGGCCTGCTGGGTCACGAGATGCTCCGATGCGCGTAGGGAAAGCCCATGTGCTCGGGGGTATTCGTAACCACCGTCGCGAATCCTTCCCGGGTATGTGCTATTGGCAGGCGGCCGCGCGAGCCTCGGTCTCCGCCGTGGGCTCGAAGGCCTGGAACCGGATCGCACGCCCGCCGCGAAAGGACCACAGATGGAAGTAGATGACGTCGACCTCGATCCCGGTCGCGCGGAAGCGGCCGGTCTGGCGCACCCGCGTGAGCACCCGCTCCCCGAGCGCCTCGAGTGCGAGCGCCTCGATGCGCAGGTCCTCGAAGGCGGCAAGGAACTGATCGCGCCAGCGCTCGACCCGTGCGAGCCCCGTTCCCGGCCCAGGCGCGTCCGGGAAGCCCTCCGACGTGACGAAGGCGATGTCGGGTGCGAACAGGGCCTCACCCACGTCGAAGTCGCCCGTCGCCCAGGCGTCGTACAGACCGCGCAGCTGCTCGACGCGGGCCTCGCCGGCGCCGAGGAGGGCGTCGAGCCGGCTCGCCCCCGCGTCGCCGAAGCGCCATACGTGGAAGTAGTCGAGACTCGTTTCCACACCGCTCGCCCTACCGGTTCCCGTCTGGCGGACGAGGATGAGCACCCGGTCGCCCACCGGCGTCATCTCCAGCGCCGCGATGCGAAGGTGCGCCCAGGACGACAGGAAGCCGCGCCAGTAGTCGCGTACCGCCTGCCCCGCGGCGACGCCGCGCTCCGGGTCAGGAAAGTCGGAGCCCGTGTTGAACTCGAAATCGGGCGCGAGTCCGTCGGCGCCGGCACGGAAGTTCCCGCGCCCCCACTCGTCGTATACGGTCCGCAGCCAGTCCACGGGTACGGCGTCCATCGGCGGAGTATCGCCGGGCGCCCTATACGCTGCCGTGCCGTGGCCCCGCTGCTGGACAAGCGCCTGGTCTTCGTCACCGGGAAGGGCGGGGTGGGGAAGTCCACGGTCGCGGTCGCCCTCGGCCTACTGGCCGCCCGCCGCGGGTTGCGCACGATCGTGGCCGAGGTCGCCCACCAGGATCGTGTGGCCCGGGTCTTCGGGCGCGACGACAGCCACTTCCGCGAGGTGGAGCTCGCCGAGGGCCTGTACACGATCTCGATCGACCCCCAGCACGCGATCGAGGAGTACCTGCGCCTGCAGCTGCCGGTGCGGGCGCTCGCGGACGTGCTCTCCGGCTCGCGCATGTTCCAGTACTTCGCCGCCGCGACGCCTGGAATGAGTGAGCTGGTGACGATCGGCAAGGTATGGGAGCTGGCCCAGCTCCAGCGGCGCACCCGCGACGCGGCGCGCTACGACATGGTGATCGTGGACGCGCCCGCCACCGGGCACGGCGTCGCCACCATGCGCGCGCCCAAGACGTTCGCGGACATCGCGCGCGTCGGGCCGATCGCCAACCAGGGCCGCGCGATGCACGCGATGATCACCGACCCCGAGAACACCGGGGTAGTGGCGGTCGCGCTGCCCGAGGAGATGCCCGTCAACGAGACGCTGTCGCTGCGCGACTCGCTGCGCAGCGAGCTGGGGCTGAAGCTCGATCGCGTGGTCGTCAACGGCGTGTACGAGCAGCGGTTCAGCGACCGTGATGCCGGGGCACTGCAGCGCGCGGCCGACACGGCGGCGACCCCGGCGGCGCGCGCCGCGCTCCGCGCCGCGCTGTCCGAGCACCTGCGGGTGCGCGGCCAGCGTGAGCAGATGACGCGCCTCGAGGAGGGCACCGGCGAGGCGCCCGTGCTGCTGCCCTTCCTCTTCGAGCCCGACCTCGACCTGCCCGCGTACGAACGGCTGTCGGGGCACCTGGAGGCGGAGCTGTGAACGCCGCCGAGGCGCTCGAGGGCAAGCGGGTGTGCATCTGCGGCGGCTCCGGCGGTGTCGGCAAGACGACGACGGCCGCCGCGCTCGCGCTCGAGGGTGCGAGAGCCGGACGGCGGGCAGTCGTCGTGACGATCGACCCGGCGAAGCGACTGGCCGACGCGCTCGGACTGCAAGGTCTGTCGAACACGCCGTCGAAGATCGAGGGCGACTGGCCGGGCGAGCTGTGGGCGATGATGCTCGACACGAAGTCGACGTTCGACGATCTCGTCG
>Ga0066652_100001285_pt1 | contig 12868 bp, 9 predicted proteins | sample GraSoiAngelo_101_FD_71413 | JGI IMG/M metagenome (GOLD analysis project Ga0066652, IMG submission 71413) | Grasslands soil microbial communities from the Angelo Coastal Reserve, California, USA - 14_0903_02_30cm | ecosystem: Environmental > Terrestrial > Soil > Grasslands | place: USA...
TGCATCCCAGCAAAGCGCTTCGCTCGGGTTGACAGGCCACGTCGCCCGACGCATACTCGCCTCCGCCGGCGCCGCATGCCAGCCCAGAGCGAAGCCCTTCGCTGCCGAAGCGTCTCGCCGCCAACACGCAGATGCCAGACACCCCCCCGCCGCTGCTCGTGATGCGCGGCATCGCCAAGAGCTTCCCCGGCGTCCGGGCGCTCGACGAGGCGCGGCTCGAGCTCGAGCGCGGCGAGGTGCACGTGCTGCTCGGCGAGAACGGCGCGGGCAAATCGACGCTGATGAAAATCCTGAGCGGCGCCTGCCGCAGGGACGCCGGCGAGATTGCGATCGACGGCGTGCCGGTCGCCCTGTCGACGCCGCGCGAGGCGCAGGCGGCGGGCATCAGCACGATCTACCAGGAATTCAACCTCGTCCCGCACCTGACCGTCGCCGAGAACATCTGCCTCGGCCGGGAGCCGGCGGTCCGCTGGGGCGTGCTGTCGGCGCGCGCGCTGCACGCCGAGGCCGTGCGCGTGCTCGGCGCCCTCGACTCGCCGATCGATCCCGGCGCCCGCGTCGACAGCCTGAGCGTCGCCGAGCAGCAGATGGTCGAGGTCGCCAAGGCGCTGTCGGTCGACGCGCGCATCGTGATCATGGACGAGCCGACCTCGGCGCTGACCGAGTCGGAGATCGATCAGCTGTTTGCCGCGATCGATCGGCTGACCGCGCGCGGCGCGGCGATCATCTACATTTCCCACCGCCTGCAGGAGCTCGAGCGCATCGGCCGGCGCGCCACGGTGATGCGCGACGGCCGGTACATCGCGACGCTGCCGCTGCCGGCGCCGATTCCCGAGCTGGTCCGGCTGATGGCCAACCGCGACGTGTCGCAGGCCTACCCGGCCCGCACGCGGACGCGGGGAGACGAACTGCTGCGCGTCGAGGACGTGGCGCGCGCGCCGCGGCTGCGCGGGGTCAGCCTGACGCTGCATCGCGGCGAGATCCTGGGGATCGCCGGCCTGATGGGCGCGGGGCGCACCGAGCTGGCGCGCGTGATCGCCGGCGCCGACCGGCCCGACCGCGGCCGCATCACCCTGCACGGGCGCGTGGTCTCACTGCGGAGTCCCGCGGACGCGATCCGCGCCGGCGTCGGACTGGTCCCCGAGGATCGCAAGCGCCATGGGTTCGTGCCCGGGGGCAGCGTCGCCGCCAACGTCGCGCTGCCGCAGCTGCGCCGCCTGGGCCGCGCCGGCATCGTCGACGGCGCGGCGGAGCGCGCGCTGGCGACGCGATGGATCGAGGAGCTGCGCGTCCGGACTCCGGGACCGGACACGCCGGTGGCGTCGCTGAGCGGCGGCAACCAGCAGAAGGTCGTGCTGGCCAAGTGGCTCGCCGCCGGCGCCGACGTCCTCATCGTCGACGAGCCCACGCGCGGCATCGACGTCGCGTCGAAAATGGAGATCTACCAGCTCCTCGATCGCCTGGCCGCGTCGGGCGCCGGCATCCTGATGATCTCGTCCGACCTGCCGGAAGTGCTCGGCATGAGCGATCGCGTGCTGGCGATGCACCTGGGCCGGATCACCGGCGAGTTCGACGGGGCGCGCGCCACACAGGCGGCCGTCCTCCAGGCGGCGCTGGGGCTGGCGTCATGATCACGGGCCGCCTCGGAACATTTCCCACAGGCGGCCGGCGTCTCGGCACGCTCGCGGGCCTGATCGGCCTGTCGCTTCTCCTGTGGGCGCTGACTCCCTACTTTCTGACCGTCTCCAACCTGCTGAACGTGCTCGAGCAGACGGCCATCAACGCGATCATCGCCGCGGGGATGACCTTCGTCATCATCTCGGGCGGCATCGATCTGTCGGTCGGTTCGCTGGTGGCGCTGGCCGGGGTCGTGCTCGCGCTCGGCCTGCAGGCGGGCTGGCCGGCGCCGGCGGCGATTGCCGCAGCCCTCGCGGTGGGCGCCGCCTTCGGCATCCTGAGCGGCCTGTCGATCACGTGGGGCCGGCTGCCTCCCTTCATCGCCACGCTTGGGATGATGAGCGTCGCGCGCGGCACCGCGCTCCTCTTCACCGACGGCCGTCCGATCTCCGGGTTCGACGCCGGCTTCCGCAGCCTGGCGACGGGCCGGGTGCTCGGCATCCCCGCGCCGGTCCTCATCACCATCGCCGTCTACCTGATCGCGCACTTCGTGCTGCGCCGGACCCGCTTCGGCCGCTACGTCTACGCCATGGGAGGCAACGAAGAAGCGACGCGGCTGTCGGGCGTCAACGTGCGCTTCCACAAGACCGCGGTCTATGCGGTCTCAGGCCTCGCCAGTGCCGTCGCCGCGGTGCTGCTGACCGCGCGTCTCAACTCCGCGCAGCCGATTGCGGGCATGATGTACGAGCTCGACGCGATCGCGGCCGTCGTGATCGGCGGCACCAGCCTGATGGGGGGCGACGGCGCGATCGGCGGCACGCTCATCGGCGCCCTGATCATGGGCGTGCTGCGCAACGGCCTCAACCTGCTCGGCGTGTCGTCGTTCGTGCAGCAGGTCGTGATCGGCCTCGTCATTGTCTTCGCCGTGTTGATCGACACCGCGCTCAAGCCGCGGAAATCCTGAACTGGAGCCGACCATGCGTCACGCCCGCCTTCTCTTGTCGCTCGCGATCGCCGCCGCTGCCCTGCCGGGGTGCAACCGCGCGCCCGCGGAGACCAGCCGCCCGCGCATCGCGCTGGTGATGAAGACGCTCAACAACCCCTTCTTCATCGAGATGCAGCGCGGCGCCGAGCAGGCGGCGAAGGATCTCAACGTCGATCTCGTCGTCCAGGCGGCCGAGCGCGAGACCGACGTCGAGCGCCAGATGCAAATCGTCGAGAACCTGATCCAGGCGAAGGTCGGCGCGATTGCGCTGACGCCGTCGGGATCGCGGGAGGTGGTCCCGGCCGTCGGCAAGGCCAACGCGGCGAACATCCCGGTGGTCATCGTCGACACTCGTCTCGACGCCGCCGCGGCAGCGGCCGCCGGCGTGAAGACCGTGGCCTTCGTCGGCTCCGACAACTACAAGGGCGGCGGACTGATTGGCGAATACCTGGTGAGCCGTTCAGGCGGCAAGGCGAAGGTCGCCATTCTCGAAGGCATCCCCGGCCACGAAACCGGCGACTCGCGCGTCCGCGGCTTCCGCGACGCGATCAAGGCCGCGCCCGGCGTGGCGATCGTCGCGTCGCAGCCGGCGAACTGGGAGCGCGACCAGGGCTTCAGCGTGTTCCAGAACATGATGCAGGCGCATGCGGACATCGACACCGTGTTCGCGTGCAACGACATCATGGCGCTCGGCGCGGTCGAGGCGATCGCCGCCGCCGGCAAGACCGGCAAGATTCGCGTGCTCGGTTTCGACGCGATTGACGATGCCAGGAACGCGATCGCGGACGGCCGGATGGCCGCCACCGTGGCGCAGTTCCCGCGCGAGATGGGCAAGGTCGCCGTCGAATCGGCGGTCAAGGCCCTGCGGGGCGAAACGCTGCCGGCGGACATCGGCGTCCGCATCGGCCTGGTCACGAAGGACAACGCCAAGGAGGGCGGAGCGAAATGAAGCTGAAGGTTGGTTTGATCGGGCTGGGACGGCTGGGCCAGGTGTACGCGCGCGACCTGTCGTCGCGCATCGCCGAAACGCGGCTGGTGGCGGTGGCGGATCCGAACGCCGAACTGGGGAAGAAGACGGCGGCGGAGTTCGACGTGCCGCGCTCGCATGCCGACGCGCGCGACCTCGTCGCCGATCCGGACGTCGAGGCGATCGTCATCGTCAGCCCGACCAACACGCACAAGGAGGTCGTCATCGAGGCCGCGGCCGCGCGCAAGCCGATCTTCTGCGAGAAGCCGCTGGCCATCTCGCTGCAGGACTGCCTCGACATGCAGGCGGCCGTCGACAAGCACGGCACGTTCTTCCAGATGGGCTTCATGCGCCGGTTCGATCCGGGCTATGCCGCGGCGCACAAGCAGATCGCCGAGGGGCGCATCGGCAAGCCGGTGGTGTTCAAGTCGACGTCGCGCGATCCGTTCCGGCCGAGCCTCGAGTACGCGAATCCGGTCAGCAGCGGCGGCCTGCTCGTCGACATGGGCATCCACGACTTCGACCTCGCGCGCTGGTTCATGGGCGACGTGGCGTCGGTCGCCGCCGTCGGCGGCGTGCTCGCGTATCCCGAGATGGCCACCGTCGGCGACATCGACAACGCGATCACCACGCTGACCTTTGCCGACGGCAACCTCGGCGTCGTCGACCTGACGCGCAACGGCTTCTACGGTTACGACATCATCACGGAGCTGCTCGGCACCGAGGGGACCATCCGCATCGGCTACATCCGCGAGACGGCGATCCTGACGATGACCAAGAACTGCGTGTCGCACGACACGGTGCCCTACTTCATGGAGCGGTTCGAGCGCGCCTACACGCTGCAGCTCCAGGATTTCGCGCGCAACGTGCGCGACGGCAAGAGACCGCCGGTGACCCTGCACGACGGCGTCGAGGCGCTGCGCGTGGCGCTCGCGGCGACCGCCGCCTGCAAGAACGGCCAGACGGTGACGGTCAGCAGCATCACGAAGTGAAAAAGAGCACGCCATGCCACAAACGGTAAGGCTCCGCTCGCGCGCGGCGCGGGCGGAGGAATCAAAAGTGCTGGTCGGAATCACGCCGCGCCAGGCCGGCTGGAAGTACGTGCGGTTCGGCGTTCGGCAGCTGGCCGCGTCGGCGTCGTGGCGCGGGTCCACCGGCGCCGACGAAGCGTGCTTCGTGCTGCTCGAGGGCTCGTGCCGCGTGCAGTGGAACGGCAAGCGGGCGACGCTCGGGCCGCGCCGCGACGTCTTCAGCAGCTATCCGCACGCGCTCTACGTGCCGCCGGGCACGACCGTGTCGATCGAGGCCGGGCCGCGGACGATCCTCGCGGACTGCCGGGCGCCGGCGCGCGGCGCGCACCCGGCGCGGCTCGTCCGGCCGGAAGACTGCGGCTACGAGCGGCGGGGCGGCGGCAACGCGACGCGGCAGATCGTCGACATCATCCCGCCGTCGTTCCCGGCCGAGCGGCTGCTCATCTGCGAGGTGTTCACGCCGGGGGGCAACTGGTCCAGCTTCCCGCCGCACAAGCACGATCGCGACAATCCGCCGGCGGAGGTCGACCTCGAGGAGACCTACTACTACCGGTTCCGCGATCGCGACGCGTTCGGGATCCAGCGGCTCTACGGTCCCGGCGACCGCGGGGAGCAGGCGCTGACCGTGCGCGGCGGGGATCTGGTCCTCGTGCGCGACGGCTATCACCCGTTCGTCAGCGCGCACGGCTACGACGCCTACTACCTCAACGTCCTGGCCGGCACGCGCCGGAGCATGGCGGCCAGCGACGACCCGCGCTACGCGGCGCTGCGCGGCCAGTGGCCGGCGCCTGATCCGCGCGTCCCGCTCGTGCCGCCGCCGTCGGCGGTGCTGAAAGCATCACGCCGATGAGAACGCGCGCATGGGGCAGGCCCAAAGGCCTGCGCTACTGCAGTCTCCTGTAGGACAGACCTTTTAGGTCTGCCGTTGAGCGAGACCTTACGCCGTCGCCGGCTTGGCCACGGCGCGCTGCATCAGGGCTTCCGCTTCGTCGCGCGTCGGCACGCCGTTCAGCGCGCCGAGCCGGGTGCAGCTGACGCCGGCCGCGGCGTTGGCGAAGCGCAGCATCTCGGGCACCGGATCCTGGCGCAGCATCGACGCGATGAACGCGCCGCGGAAGACGTCGCCGGCGCCCGTCGTATCCAGCGCCTCGATCTCGAACGCCGGCTCGTGGTGGAAGCGATCGCCGTCGAGGACCACCGCCCCCTTCGGACCGAGGGTCACGCACAGCAGGCCGTCGTTCAGCCGGCGCAGCTTGCGCAGCGCCCGCTCGAAATCCGCTTCCCCGGTCAAGGCCTTGGGCACGTGTTCCGCGAAGATCGGGATCGTGACGGCGGAGACGAGCTCCTCGGTGCGATCGGTGATCCGGTCGATGTCGCTGGTGATCGCCGCGCCGCAGGCGCGGCCGGCGTGCGCCGCCAGGATCGCCGCGTTCTGGTCGACGTCGTCCACGTGGAGGACGCGCGCGTTGGTGAGGATCTCCGGCGCCAGCTCGCGCGGCCGCAGCACCAGCCCGTCGTGGCGGTCCCAGAGGACGATGCGCTCGCCGGCATGCTCGTCGACCATGATCACGGCGAACTGGTTGGTGACGTCGCGGATGACCGCATCGCTCGTGTCGATGCCCAGCCGCGCCAGCTCGTCGCGGATGCGGCGGCCGTTGTCGTCGGTGCCGGTGGCGCCGACGTACTTGGTGCGCAGGCCCATCGCCGCGCAGGTCGCCAGCGCGGTCGCGACCTGGCCGCCGCAGCACAGCGTGTGGCTGCTGATACGCATCTTCGCGTTCGGGCCGTCGACCTCCGGATAACCCGGCAAACGGTAGACGTAGTCGACCGAGTTCGCGCCGATGCCGATGACGTCGAACCGCTCGCCCGCGGCAGCATCCATGTGTGAAAGTATATGGTACCGCTCATGCTCAAGACCGACCGCATCTACATGCTCGCCTCGGACCATCGCTGGCAATGGGAGGAATGGTGCGACAAGGCCGCCATGCCCCGTACCCGCATTGCCGAGATCAAACGCCTGGTCTTCGAGGCCTTCCTCCGCGCCCGCGATCGCTCGGAGGACGTCAGGCAGCACGGCGCGCTGCTGCTCGACGAGAAATACGGCGCCGCGTCGGTGGCCCGCGCCAAGGCGGCCGGCATCCCGGTCGGCGGCCCGGTCGAGCGCGCCGGCGTGTTCCCGCTCGAATGGGAACGGACGCCGTTCCATTCGGGGGCGGAGAACAGCAGCTTCGCCAAGGTCCTGATCCGCTACCGCCCGGAATGGCCCGAAGCGGATCGCGAAGGGCAGATGGCCAGGCTCCTGGAACTGCAGGCGTGGTGCCGCCAGGCCGGCGTCGCGCTCCTCCTCGAGATCATCATCATGCGCAACGGCGAGGACGAGCGCGACTTCGAGGAGCGCGGACGCCCCGGGATGCTCGCGTCGCTCATCCGCGACGCCTATGCGCGCGGCCTGGTGCCGGAGGTCTGGAAGATCGAGGGGACGGCCAGCGCCGCCAGCGCGAAGATCATCGACGCCGCGATTCGCGAGCAGGCGGGACCGCGGCAGCTGATCCTGGGCAAGGGCGCCGACGCCGCGTCGATCGCGGCCTGGTTCGACGCCGCCGCCGGCCTCGAGTCAGCCGCCGGCTTTGCCATCGGCCGGTCGGTGTTCATGGAGCCGGCCGGCGCCTACCTGCAGGGGCGGATGGGCGAAGACGCGGCGATCGAGGCGATCGCCACGCACTATCTCAGCTTGATCGATCAGTGGAAGGCTCGCGACCGCCGGCCGTAGCGGCCGCGCCGGCGACGTCGGCGTGGTACTCCTGCAGCGACCGCACGGTCAGTCCCTCGGTCGCCAGCGACCGGATCGCGTAGACCGCCGCCGCCGCGCCGGTCAGCGTCGTGATGCACGGCACCTGCTGCATCATCGCCGTCCGCCGCACGAACTTGTCGTCGAAGAACGACTCCCGGCCGAGCGGCGTGTTGATGACCAGCTGGATGTTGTGGTTCACGATCTCGTCGCCGACGTGCGGCCGGCCCTCGTTCACCTTGAACACGATCTCGGCGTCGATGCCGTGCGCGCGCAGGTAGTTGGCGGTGCCGCGCGTGGCCACCAGTGAGAAGCCGAGGCCCTGCAGGTCGCGCGCGATCTGCACCACCGCCGGCTTGTCGTGGTTGCTGACGCTGATGAAGACGGCCCCCTTCGACGGCAGCTTCACGCCGGCGGCGAGCTGCGCCTTGGCGAACGCGGCGCCGAAGGTCTCGGCCCCGCCCATCACCTCGCCGGTCGATTTCATTTCAGGACCGAGGATCGTGTCGACGCCCGGGAAGCGGACGAACGGGAACACCGGGGTCTTGACGAAGACACCGGCGACCCGCAGGTCCTCCGTCAGCCCGAGCTGGGCCAGCGTCTTCCCCACCATCACCCGCGCGGCCATCTTCGCGAGCGGCACGCCGGTCGCCTTCGACAGGTACGGCACGGTGCGTGACGCGCGCGGGTTGACCTCGATCACGTAGATCGTGTCGTCCTTGATCGCGAACTGCGTGTTCATCAGTCCGATGACGCTCAGGGCCCTGGCGATCCGCCGGGTGTAGTCGCGAATCTGATCGAGGTGCCGGTCGGCCAGCCGGTAGGGCGGGACGACGCAGGAACTGTCGCCGGAGTGGATGCCCGCCTCCTCGATGTGCTCCATCACGCCGCCGATCACCACCGCACCGGTCGCGTCCGCGATGCAGTCGACGTCGAGCTCGACGGCGTCTTCGAGGAACTTGTCGATGAGGACGGGGCGATCCGGCGACGCCTGCACCGCCGTCGTCATGTAGCGATCGAGCGCGGCCATGTCGTAGACGATGGCCATCGCGCGCCCGCCGAGGACGTACGACGGACGGACGACCAGCGGGAAGCCGATCTTGAGCGCCGCGTCGCGCGCTTCCTCCGGCGACGTCGCAATGCCGCTCGGCGCCTGGGGAATCCCGAGGTCCCACAGGAGCTTGGAGAAGCGCTCGCGATCCTCTGCCAGGTCGATCGAGTCGGGCGACGTGCCGAGAATCTTGACGCCGGCTTCCTGCAGCGGCAAGGCGAGCTTCAGCGGCGTCTGGCCGCCGTACTGCACCACGACGGCGACGTCCCCGCCGCCCTGCCGCTCGCGCTCGATGATCGCGAACACGTCCTCGAAGGTGAGCGGCTCGAAGTAGAGGCGATCGACGGTGTCGTAGTCGGTGGAGACGGTCTCCGGGTTGCAGTTGATCATCACCGTCTCGAACCCGTCGTCGCGCAGGGCGAACGCGGCGTGGACGCAGCAGTAATCGAACTCGATGCCCTGGCCGATGCGGTTGGGACCGCTGCCGAGGATGATCACCTTCTGCCGCGGCGTCGGCGCCGCCTCGCACTCCTTCTCGTAGGTGCCGTAGAGGTACGGCGTGAAGGACTCGAACTCGGCGGCGCACGTGTCGATGCGCTTGTAGGCGACGGCGAGCCCCTGCTCCAGCCGCGCCGCGCGCACGGCTGCTTCGTCGGCGCCGAGCATGCTGCCGATCTGCCAGTCGCCGAAGCCCGCGCGCTTCAGCGACTTCATCAGGTCGGGCGAGATGCCGCGCAGCCCGACCAGGACCGCCTGGTCCTTCAATTCGACCAGCTGCTTGAACTGGGTCAGGAACCACGGGTCGATGTTGGTCAGGCGGTGGACCTCGTCGAGCGACCAGCCGCGTTCGAGGGCGCGGAAGATCGCCCACATCCGCTGGTCGTTCGGCACCGCCAGCGAGCGCTGCAGCGCGGTGTCGTCGTCGCCGTCGCCGTCCACCGCCGCCGTCGCGTTGATCCGGCCGCCGCTCCTGGCGAAGAGCATGTTGCCGCGGCCGAGCTCGAGCGAGCGGAAGGCCTTCATGAAGGCCTCCTTGAACGTCCGGCCGATCGCCATGACCTCGCCGACCGACTTCATCTGCGTCGTCAGCGTGCGGTCGGCGCGCGGGAACTTCTCGAACGCCCAGCGCGGCACCTTGACGACGACGTAGTCGATGGTCGGCTCGAACGACGCCGGCGTCAGCCGCGTGATGTCGTTGGGGATCTCGTCGAGCGTGTAGCCGAGCGCGAGCTTCGCGGCGATCTTGGCGATCGGGAACCCGGTCGCCTTGGAGGCGAGCGCGGACGACCGCGAGACGCGCGGGTTCATCTCGATGACGACGATCCGGCCGTCGTCGGGATTGATGGCGAACTGGATGTTCGACCCGCCGGTCTCGACGCCGACGCGGCGGATGATGCGGCGGCCGATGTCGCGCATCCGCTGGTATTCCTTGTCGGTGAGGGTCAGCGCCGGCGCGACGGTGATGCTGTCGCCGGTGTGGACGCCCATCGGGTCGATGTTCTCGATCGAGCAGATGACGACGAAGTTGTCGGCCCGGTCGCGCATGACCTCGAGCTCGAATTCCTTCCAGCCGATCACCGATTCCTCGAGCAGCACCTCGTGCACCGGGCTCAGGCTGAGGCCGCGCTGCGCCAGCTCGCGGAACTCCTCGATGTTGTAGGCGATGCCGGCGCCGACGCCGCCCAGCGTGAACGACGGGCGGATGATGATCGGGAACCCGATCGGCTCAATCGCGTCGAAGGCCTCGGCCATCGAGCGGACGTAGCGGCTGTCGGGCACGGCGATGCCGATTTCGCGCATGGCGTCGCGGAAGAGCAGGCGGTCCTCGGCGACCTTGATCGCTTCGACCGACGCGCCGATCAGCTCGACGCCGTGCTTCTGGAGGATGCCCTTTTCCCAGAGCTCCACCGCGAGATTGAGCGCGGTCTGTCCGCCGACGGTCGGCAGCACCGCGTCGGGCTTCTCGCGAATGATCACCGCCTCGAGGATCTCGACCGTGAGCGGCTCGACGTAGGTCCGGTCGGCAATCTCCGGATCGGTCATGATCGTGGCGGGGTTGCTGTTGACCAGCACGACTTCGAGCCCCTCGGCCTTCAGCGCCTTGCACGCCTGCGTGCCCGAGTAGTCGAACTCGCACCCCTGGCCGATGACGATCGGGCCGGAGCCGATGACGAGGATTCTCTTGAGATCAGTGCGCTTGGGCATGGCTTCGGGTCAGACCTTCAGGTCTGCTTACGTTCTCTTCTCCATCTCTTCGACGAACTGTTTGAACAAATAATCGGCATCGTGCGGCCCGGGTGCGGCTTCGGGATGGTACTGCACGCAAAACACCGGCTTGGTCTGGTGCCGGAGCCCTTCGACCGTCCCGTCGTACAGGTTGACGTGCGTCACCTTCACGTCGGCGGGCAGCGACTCGGGGTCGACCGCGAAGCCGTGGTTCTGCGAGGTGATCTCGACCTTGCCGGTCGCGAGGTCTTTCACCGGGTGATTGCCGCCGCGGTGGCCGAACTTCAGCTTATAAGTGTCGCCCCCCATCGCCAGCGACAGGACCTGATGGCCGAGGCAGATGCCGAACGTCGGAATGTCCGAGTCGACGAGCGTGCGGGCGTTCGAGATCGCGTAGGAGAGCACCGCCGGATCGCCGGGGCCGTTGCTCAGGAAGACACCGTCCGGACCGGCGCCGATCAGCTCCGACGCCGGCGCCGTGGCCGGGAACACGCGCACGTCGCAGCCATAGGCGGCGAACCGGCGCAGGATGTTCCACTTCATCCCGTAGTCGTAGGCCGCGACACGGAGGTTGCGGCGCTTCTTCCGCTCGACGAGCGGCGCGAATTCGTCCTCGGCGAGCGGCGTCGCCGGCGACCAGTCGAAGGCGTTCTCGCAGGTGACGCCGAGCACCAGGTCCGAGCCCTCCATCGACGGCAGTCCCTGCGCGCGCTGCACGAGCTCGTGCGGATCGACCTCGCCGGTGGCGATGACGCCTCTCATGACGCCGGCCGACCGCAGCACGCGCACCAGCGCGCGCGTGTCGATGTTCGAGATGGCGACGATGTTGTTCTTGACCAGGTAGTCGCGCAGCGTGCTGTCGGACCGCCAGTTGCTCGCCACCGGCGACTCCTCGCGGATGACGAAGCCGGCGACCTGCGTGCCGCGCGACTCGACGTCTTCCGCCGAGACGCCGTAGTTCCCCATTTCCGGCGCGGTCATGGTGACGATCTGCCCGGAGTACGACGGGTCGGTCAGCACTTCCTGGTAGCCGGTCATGCTGGTGTTGAAGACCACTTCGCCGCCGGTCTGCCCGGGCGCGCCGGCGGCGTCTCCCTCGTACCACACGCCGTTTTCGAGTGCGAGCGTAGCTTTCATCGATTTCTTATTTATCCTCGAGCGAGCCTGTGACGCGCTCCATCTTGCCGGCCAGGACGCGGGCGGACGTGGTCCATGGCTTCTTGCCGGCCATTTCAATCCGCACCACGTGCGAGCCGATCGGAATATCGGGAATGGTGATCGGCGTGACGCCGACGTTCTTGCCGTCCACCAGCACCGTCGCCCCTTGCGGCCGCGAGTCCACGTACAGGGAACCGGTGAAGCCGCCGTCTTCCTGCGGCGGCGGCGCCGGTTTCGCGGCGGCCGGAGCGGGACGGTACGGCGCCGGGCCCGGACCCGGCGGCGGCGCCGCCGGCTGCGCGGGACTCGGACGCAGGCTCGCGCCGCCGCGCGCTTTCGGTTCGAGCCGCGCGTTGATCGTCTGCGATGCGTTGCGCGCGCTCAGCGTGACTTCCTCGCGCGCGACGTTGAAGCCGTCCTGCACGATCCGCACGACGTAATTGCCGAAGGCCAGCGCGTCGAGCGTGAGCGGCGTGCGCCCGCGCCACGTACCGTTCACCGTGACCGAGGCGCGGGACGGCGTCGATCGGACGACGAGATGGCCGGCGAGCCGCGCCGGACGCGCGGCCTCCGCCGCACTCGCCGGCGGCGGCACGGGCTCAGCCGGCCGCGCCGTATCGCGAGTGGGGGGAGCGGCGGGCGCGGGCGGCGCGCCCGCACCAGCCACCGGCGCCGGCGTGGTCACTTTCTGCTCGCTGTACTGTCCCGGTTTTTCCGGCGTGGCGGGACCGCTCGGCGCGGTGGCCGGCGCGGCCGGCGGCGTCACCGCCGCGGTTGCGCCGCTCGGCGTGACGCGATCGCGGCTGCCGACGAAATACCCGGCCGCGAACCCGGCGAGGAGGGCGAGGAGCACCGCCACCGCCATGGGCAGGATCGCCGGCCCCGGACGCTCGACCGCCTCCTGGAGCTCGGGCTCGGGATCCGCGCCTGCGTACATCGGCTCCTCCGGAGCGTACGCGGGTTCGTCGGGCGCTCGCTCGACCACCGGCTCGGGTTCGTCCTCGTCGTCGAACAGCATCGGCGCGGCAGCGGCGGGTGCGGCCGC
>Ga0066652_100001286_pt1 | contig 12866 bp, 13 predicted proteins | sample GraSoiAngelo_101_FD_71413 | JGI IMG/M metagenome (GOLD analysis project Ga0066652, IMG submission 71413) | Grasslands soil microbial communities from the Angelo Coastal Reserve, California, USA - 14_0903_02_30cm | ecosystem: Environmental > Terrestrial > Soil > Grasslands | place: USA...
GTGCGGTTGTAACGGCGAATGCGTTTCAGGAGAGCGTCATTGGATTCGCCCGTGTTTTTCGTGATAAAAATGTAGCTGGCACGCCGAAGGTTCCGTGGCGCCTCACGCAGCGTGCCACGCGGAAGAAGAAATTCGTTTCCGAACGGTGCCTGACGGTCCACAAGCACGATGTCGAGCCGATGTTTGAGATGGAGATACTGGAGGCCATCGTCCAGCAGCAGCGTGTCGACTTTCCATTTGTCGATAGCAACCAGGCCGCTTTTGACGCGATCTTTGTCGACGAGAACGATGACCTTTTTCAAGTTATGCGCCAGCATGTAGGGCTCGTCACCAGCAGTACGCGAATCCAGCAAGAGAGAAGTGCCGTCGGAGACGATCCGGGGAGGATCGGGATTTCTGTTGTACAACCGGCTTAGCAAGCTTCGTCGGCGCGGCATGCTCTTGTAGCCGCGAGTTAAGATCGCCACCCGACGCCCGCCTGCCTGCAGCGCGCGGGCAATCTTTTCCACGATGGGTGTCTTGCCGGTGCCTCCTACAGTGAGGTTGCCCACGCTGATCACGAGAACCCCCAGTGCGCGCTCGCGAAAAATCCGTTTACGATAAAAATAAAGCCGCATCTGTACGACCCGATCGTAAGCAAACGACAGCGCGTAAAGGATTCCCCGTAATACGGAGGCGCGAACGCCATGGCGGCGTTCCAGCACCACATCGATTCCAAACTGCTCCAGGTTTTCAAGCCGCCGGCCCATGGCAAATGGTGATCAGTGATCGGTGATCCGTGATCGGATAATACGCGCGCCCTGGTTATCGGCACGTGTTACAATTGTAGCAGACGGAGACGATCTGGCGGCACGCTTCATCGCTGCCGCAACCCGGTCTGGATGCAGCAATGTGATCGCGCAGATTGCCGACCCACTGCCACTAAGGAAGGCGCCGAGCGCGCCTGCTTGTTCTGCACCGGCTATGACCTCCGGAAGGAACGAAATCAGTTTTTTCCGAAAAGGCTGATGCAGATAATCAGCAAAAGCTCCGCGCAGCTTTTCGTAATCTCTTGAGGCGAAGGCAGCGGTAATGCCGCACGCATTTGCACAATTCATAACCGCGGCGGCATGCGAAATTTTCGATGGCAAAAGTTTTCTCGCTATCGAAGTCGAAATTTCAAGGTCTGGAATTAGCAAGACGAAAAACAAGCGCTGGGAAACCTCGAACCGTTGCAAAGTAGGAATGCCACGGCCGCGCGCCAAACGTCCGCCACTTGGACGGTCTCGTTTCGTAGCGAGCTTTCGAGAGTCACGGCAGGGTCCCGAACCTGCCACTGCCGTAAACCCGCCAAAAGCAGCTGGCGCAGCATTATCAGGGTGACCTTCCAAGTCAGCGCATAATTGGAACAGGGTCAGACGATCGAGTAAATCGCCACTAAGGTGGTTAAGCGCGGACAATATTCCGAGGCGGATCGTTGCGCTGCTGCCGAGGCCGCGCGAACGCGGAATGTTTTGTGCGATTGAAAAAGAAAATGGAAACGCGCTGCGACGTACCTGTCTAAAGAACCGGTCGGCTGCCTGCGCGACAATTTGCGGATGCAGGCGTTCGCTCGATAGAACGCGGGTAACTGTTACGCTGTTATGAATGCGTAGTGCGACACCCAGGCAATCGAAGCCAGGACCAAGATTCGAGGTGCTCGCCGGAACGCGAACGGTAGCTTGCTGCATTCGGAGACGGAGTGTAGCGACGCGCAGCTCGGGCGGCAACCGATCCGTCAGGCCATGCCGAATCGAAAGTGTGCGCGTAAATACGGCTGAGCAAAATGAGTCCTGGCTGGATTGATGCAAGTTTGTTTCGCGACTTCCAAGCCGAGGGAACCGACGCCCATCGACTCTGCACAATCGAAGATGGCTGGGTCGAGCGCTTCGGACCCGACATTCTCATCTCGTTCAAACGAGTCTTGACCCGCGAGCGGCTAATTCAGGAATTGAAGGAATGGGCGCGTGGTATCCCTTTCACGTTTGAACGCATCTTCGCGCGATTCGTTCCTCGAAAAAACGAACAACGCGAACCGCCTCGGCTCATCTGTGGAAACCCGGCTGAAAATCTACAAACCATTGCTGCCGAGCGGCGTTTGAAGTTTGGGATCGATTTCGGCGTGGGCTTCTCTGTCGGTCTATTTCCAGATCAGAGAGAAAATCGCAGTTTTGTCCGTCAAATCGCGCCGAAGCGCCTGTTGAACTGTTTTGCCTACACTTGCTCGTTTTCTGTGAGCGCGGCCCACGTCGGAGCAGTGACTCTTAACATCGACCTTTCAAAGAAATCTCTGGCACGCGGACGGGAGAATTTTGCCCTGAACAGCCTGCCAACAATGGACCATCGCTTCATCGCCGACGACGTAATGGCGGTATTACCGCGGTTAGCTGGTAAAGGCGAGAAATTTGACGCCATCATTCTCGATCCGCCAACTTTTTCGCGTTCGCCCGGAGGAAATACCTTTCACGTTGAAGATGACTTCGAAAAATTACTGATTGATTCCCTCGAACTGGCAGAACGAAATAGCCATATCCTGATCTCTACTAATTGCTCCACATTACGGGAGCAGGCCTTAGAAGTGATGGCCCGCTACGGCCTGAAGAAAGCACGCCGCGCCGCCACATGGCGCCGGTCGTCCCCCCTGCCTGATTTCCCGGCCGGAACAGGCGCAAGCTCGATTTGGCTAACCTTGCGTTAAAGGTCGATGCGCGCAGAGCAGGATCACAATCCGAATCATTTAACGAAATGGATCGATCAACTGCTGAAGTCGCCGCTGAACTTCCGGAACGCGGTCTGCATTGGGTAAAGGAACAAGTCGAGACAGCTCTGAGCGAAACTGAGGGTTACGTTCGCGAAAAACCGGCGCAGTCACTTCTGTGTGCGTTCATGGCGGGTTACGTTTTGAATCGTTTGCCGCTCGTCAGAATTCTGGCCGGTGTTTTACGATTGGTTATGGTGGCACTAAGGCCCGCTATTCTGATTTACGGCGCTGCCAAGCTGTATCAGGCGGCACAGGAAGAAGAGTAATGCTGTAAGAGGTGTCGCCTGCGGCAGGCGCTAATCTCAGATCGGCGTTTCGCATAGCGCCCCGTGCGTCAGCCCTCCAAGGTGAAACCAATCTTGAGCGTTACCTGCCAGTGATCAACCTTGCCGTTTTCGATGTATCCCCGTGTCTCGCTCACTTCAAACCACCGCATGTTGCGGACGGTTTTATGAGCGCGTGCCAGTGCATTCGTTACTGCATCCTCGAATCCGTTCGGTGAAGAGCCAACAACCTCAATTTTTTTATAAACATGATCAGACATGCGCTGATTATTTCTTGAGAGCGTCGGGAAAAACAATAAAAAGACGAGTCTTAGGTACCAGAGAGCCATGACGGCGGCGGGGTGCGGCGTGATGAATTGCCAGAAATTTGCTTTACAAACAGCTTGTAATTTCGGCAGCCTCGCTGCGTGGGGAAAATGGTGGCAATCTCGGTCTCACTCCTGACGGCTCTCTCCTGCCTTCGCGCTCAGGACCAGGAGCGCAAGCTGGTCGACCGCTTGCTTAGACCGGACATGAGCCTGCAAAGTGGCGAGCAGAAGAAAAAATTCATGGCAGATGGAACATCAATAAACAAAAAAGCAACGGTCGGTGCATTTTACATCGAGAAAAAATCTAGATCGAAAGCGTTTTTGGGGACACGTGAAGTCTCGGCGAAGCAATTCAATTTCCCGCTTTTTCATGGTAGCCACGGCACATTTGAGAATTCATCGCAGCAATCATTGAGAAATTCTCGGGTTGCTTATCCCACTCAATCTATTCGCGAACCCCACGATGCTCCTCAATCGGGCAAGAAGGTCGCCAGCCGTTCGTACGCAGAGAACCGGCCGTTTCTGGATCAGGGTAAGAGCCAGAAGTCGCTCAATCGGCAAAACGCGCCGCTCACAATCGATCAGGTGCGCGAGTTGCTGAATAAAAACAAGTAGCGCGCCGGCCGGCGGCGCTATCGTTGATCATGCAACCGGATGAAGCTCTCGCGTTGTTAAGCCAAGGCGCCGCGCAACTCATCGACGAGGAGCAACTGCGGAGCAAACTCGCGCTCGGGCGGCCGTTGCGGGTCAAATTAGGTGTCGATCCAACCACCTCCGACATCCATCTTGGACACACTGTTGTGTTGCGAAAACTGCGGCAGTTTCAGGACCTGGGACACCAGGCAATTCTGATCATCGGTGATTTCACTGGCATGATTGGCGATCCGAGTGGTCGATCTGTGACGCGGCCACAGTTGACGCACGCTGAGGTGCTGGCAAATGCGGCGACTTACCGCGAACAGGCTTTTAAGATTCTGGATCGCGAGCGGACAGAAACCGTTTGTAACGGAGACTGGTTTCGTGCGATGTCGTTTGAAGATGTTATTCGACTAAACAGCCGAGTCACCTTGCAACAGATGTTGCAGCGCGAAGATTTCAAGACTCGGATCGACAACCAGCACTCAATTCGCGCTCATGAAATCCAATACCCGATCATGCAGGGCTGGGATTCGGTAATGGTTCGGGCCGACGTGGAACTTGGCGGAACGGATCAACTATTCAACATTCTGATCGGGCGCGATTTCCAACAAGAAGAAGGGTTGCCGCAGCAGGTTGTTTTCCTGCTTCCTATTCTCGAGGGTTTAGATGGCTCCAAAAAAATGAGTAAGAGCCTCGGAAACTTCGTCGGAATTAACGAACCGGCCTCTGAGATGTTCGGGAAACTGATGAGCATCTCGGACGATTTGATGGCACGGTACTATGATCTGCTCCTTGGACGCAGCCGACCAGCCGGTGTGCATCCGCTCGAGGCTAAGAAGCAACTCGCGTTTGAGATTGTTCAGACGTATCACTCGCCTGCTGCTGCTCAAAAAACGCTCGTTGAGTGGAACACCCGCTTTAGCAAGCGCGACTTGGAACATGTTGATCTGCCTGCGTTCTCACCCATTTCCGGAGAGGGCCTGGCGGCTGTAGCGCTCGTTTCGCAGGTCTATCGAGAAGCATTCAACCTGGAAAAGTCCCATAGCGAAGTCTCGCGGCTGATTAAACAGGGAAGCGTAGAAATCGACGGGGCGAAAATCCGCGACCCAAAGGCTATAGTTATGCTTAAGCCAGGTCAGACACTTCGCCTCGATAGAAAACGCGCGGTGCACGTGCGCTGATCGGGTGGTCAAGCGACGGCAACGGCTCCTCGGTTTAAGGTGTTCGTTTTGTCAGGCGGTAGCCGTTTGGAATATGGGCAGAACGCGTGCATGATCCAGGTAGCTGGCAGCAATGCCTTCGAAGTGTGCACGAATACTGCGCAGTTCGGCGGTGACAAAATTGTCCACAAAATGTAGGCGCCGGTCCAGCCAGGCAAACAGTTTGTTCTTAATCTCGTAATGAACTGCCAGCGTCACTTCAGTGCAATTTGGTCTAATCTCGGCAAAATCGACGATTCCCATCAGCGCAATATTTCCTCCGACTGACTCAAACGCGTATTGGTCAGGCGAATCGCTCTCGACGGACAGGAGCACTGTGTGAGCTTGAAAGCCCAACGGACCTCGGAAGCTAAAATCGACGGTCTTGGACGAAGTCACAGTCGCCCGGGTGACCATCAGAAACTGCCGGCGATACGACTGAATGCTGGCAAGGCGAGCTTTGCACTCTGCCACCGGTTGACTCATGTGTAAGGTTTTTTGTAACAGCATAAGATAGCGCTTTCTTTTTGGAATAGTGAGAGCAACAGCGATGCCAGCCTCTCTCCACAGGGGAAACGCGCTCAGAATCCCTCAGTAAGTGTTCGTTTTTTTTACAACGCTGTATCGAGGCAACACGCTACAACCCGATGGTGGACTTAAGCACAAGTCTCCAGTCAGCAGGCAGTTCGCTAGGATTTTCCCCTAGTCCACTCAGCACTGGTACATTGAGAATTGTTCTGAGAATATCGGCATTGGTGAGAGAAGCTATGCCGCTGTTGTCTCGCGCGTTATTCAACACCAGCCCCGCACAACGGAGTCCGGATCCCACAACGCTTTGGACAGTGAGAACGGCGTGATTGAGACAACCGAGCCGATTGGCTGCGACCACCAAGACTGGCAGGTTCATCGCCACAGCCAGGTCGCTGGTGAAATAATCACGACGAATCGGGACCATCCAGCCGCCGACCCCTTCCACGACGACGTGTCCCACCCGATCCCGAAGAGCATCAAAAGCGGCGAGAATATCTTCCACATCAATGTCCGTGTTCTCAAGCAGGCTGCCCACAATAGGCGCCGCCGGCGTTTTTAACCAAACCGGGTTGATATTTTCGATTGTCAGGCCGCGATCACCGACTGCCAGCAGAAGCTCTGCATCTCGGCGATCTCCGCAGCAGATCGGTTTCATCCCCGCACAGGACCCACCGGCGGCCCGCAACAGCCGCAAAAGGCGAGTAACAGTATACGTCTTCCCGACGCCAGTGTCCGTCCCGGTGACGAAAAGACTCACGCAACCTGCTTTACACGCTCCGGTGTGCGCGCAGAGCGGCTCGCGCTGATGCTTTGCACCATTGACCGGAAGATCTTTGCGCCATCCATGCTGCCAAGTCGCGCATCCGACGCACGATCAGGATGAGGCATGAGTCCAAACACGTTGCCCTGGCGATTGCAAATACCTGCAATGTTCTCGATCGACCCATTTGGATTTGTTTCCGGCGTAACCGAACCCTTGCCATCAACGTAACGCAAGATCACCTGTCGGTTTGCGTTCAGCTCGCGCAACGTCGCTGCATCCGCAAAAAAACAGCCTTCGCCATGCGCTATCGGCAGTCGGAGAACCGTCCCCTTTGGGCAACCGCGGGTGAATGGTGAATCATCGACTTCGACACGCGTATTGATCATCTCACACACGAAACGCAGCGAACGATTGCGAACCAGCGCGCCCGGCAACAGACCAGCTTCGCACAGCACTTGGAATCCATTGCACGTCCCGAGGATGAGCTTCCCGGCACGCGCATCATTAATCACTGCCTTCATGATGGGGGAAAACCGAGCAATGGCGCCGCAGCGCAGGTAATCGCCGTGGGCGAAGCCTCCAGGCAGCACAATTGCGTCGAAAGCGTCCAGTGACGTATCCTTGTGCCAAACGTATTCGGCACGCAAGCCATCGAGGCCATTGATTGCGGCAACGCAGTCCTGATCGCAATTCGAACCGGGGAACTGGATAACGGCGAATCTCATCGGTAATTCAACGCACTGCTGCGGCACGCTGCTCCGCGTGATAATCATTGACGACCAGGCAAGCGTGAATAACACCCGGAATCCAGCCCAGCAAAGTCAAAATGAGGCTGAGAAAGAAACTGGCGATGCGACCCGTCAGTAGCACGGCGAGCGGTGGCAACAAAACGCAGAAAAAATATCGCAGCGCTTTCATTCTTGTTCCTTCGCCGTTCGTTTGCGTCGTTGAGATTTGCGCGTTTTCCCCTGCTCTCCGGTGTCTGCTTGTTCCAACTCGTAATCTTCAATCACCGGGTTCGAAAGCAAATCGCGACACAGCCCGCGCAATCGCGTTTCAAGGTCACTATTTTGCCCATCGATATCTATCTCCATGTATTTCCCAATCCTGACGCTGCGGACTTCCGGCATACCCAGGTGGCGCATGGCATCACAAACGGCGTTCCCCTGAGGATCGAGCACCGCAGCCTTCGGCATGACGATGACCTTTGCTTTCATCGCATCACCATATTTGCGGTCACTCAAACGACAAGGCCGAATACCCGCAGATGGACTAACTCTGGTGCTCTCATTTCAAGACCACAATCTCAAGCTCACCATCGCGGCCAAGTACGTTAAGACCTACGTCTCCTTCATCATGTCTGGTAAGCAGAAGGTTGACGCGCGCTTCTCCTACCCGCACCTCACGAATACTCACTTGGCGCAGGAAACCCGGTAGAAGTGGCTTGGAAAAAACCAGTTTTTTTTCCGGAGCCATTATGCTCAATCCAAGGCAGGCCTCGAGCAATAGGAACACCGCTCCGGATGCCCACGCCTGCGGCGCGCATGCCACGGGATACAACGTTGGAGATTCACCAGGCCGCCTCGGAAAACCGCAAAACAATTCCGGGAGCCGATGGAGATCGAAGAACAGACTGGCGTCCAGCAAACCTGCCAAAACTGCGATTGCAGATTGAGTCAGTCCGTATCGGGCGAATCCAGCGGCGATTAAAGCATTGTCGTGTGGCCAGACCGACCCGTTATGATACGACATCGGGTTGTAACGTGCCTCGCTGGTGGCCACAGTGCGGATTCCCCAGCCCGAAAACGAACTCTCATCCATGAGCGTCGCCGCGACACGACGTGCATGTTCATCCGTGGCAATCCCAGCAAAAAGGCAGTGTCCGGCATTCGACGTTCGCACCCGGCAAGGCTCCTTGTTACCATCAAGCGCAAGCGCATACGTAGAAAGATCCTCGCACCAGAAGCGTTCCTCGAATCGGCGCTGCAAGTTTTGCGCTTGCTTCTTTAAATCTCGGGATCGCGTTTGATTGCCCATCAGCGCAGCAAGCTCCGCGGCGGCCAATTTTGCCGCATACACGTAAGCCTGCACTTCGCAAAGTGCGATGGGAGCTTCGGCAGGCGTGCCATCACTATGGAAGACCGCATCGTGAGAATCTTTCCAACCTTGATGAATCAGCCCTCGTTTTGCCTTACGGGCATATTCAACGAAGCCATCACCGTCTGTATCGCCATAGGAGTCAATCCAATCAAGCGCCCGATCAACGTTTGGCCATATTGACTCGGCAAAAGGACGATCGCCCGTGCGGTTGTAGTACGCGCCTGCGAGAATAACGAAAAGCGGCGTAGCGTCCACGCTCCCGTAATACCGTTTAAATGGAATTTCGCCTAAAAGCGCCATTTCGTCCGCCCGCATCTCATGGACCACCTTGCCGGGCTGCGCATCTTGTTCCGGATTTTCCGAGTCGGCCTGAGTCGCCGCGAGATACGAGAGAACGCCACGGGCGATTGAGGGATCAAACCACAGACACTGCAGCGCGGTAATGATTCCGTCGCGGCCGAATACGGTGCTAAACCATGGAACGCCAGCGTAGGGATAGAGACCATACGGGGTATCCGTCAGCATCATTCGCAGATCGGCCAGGGAGCGATTCAGCCAGTCGTTGAATTGCTCGTTGGCAGCGAAAATCTGTGGCTCTCGAGCGTTGGCACGGTCCTGTGCAGCTGCGGCTTCCTGGACAATTTTTTCGTAGCATGGCTCGACCTTGACCGATGGATCGCCATCGACTTCGCACCCGATCACGCACCGATAGCTGATTGCTTCACCGGCCTCCAACCTGACCTTGAAAGTGGCAAGCGATTCGCTCAATCGCATAGGCGGTGGATCAAAAATAATTCGTGTCCGCCGAAGACGATCATCCAGCCCTTGATAGGAAAGGACGACCTGGTCGGGCGTGACCACTGTTTCCAATCGTTGGCCGCGGCGTTCTCGCTTGGTGCCGCGCAGCTCAAAAATATCCACAAAATCAGCGTCAAACTCGATCGAGAAAGAAAATTCTACAGCTGCCCGTCCGAAGTTATGAATTCGAAGGCGCTCGTAACAAGCTCGCTCCCACAGAATCTTCGACCGAAAGAAATGCACCGTTCCCCGCGGAATCGCAATTTCGCTGTCGCGCCACGTGTCGGGATTCGTAGCATCCACGGCCATCACAGCATTGTCTTCCCTCACTGTCGAACTCAGCAGCAAAGGGCGATCCTGTCCGAGCCTCAATGTCAGCCGCGAGAGGAACCGGGTGTCTTGGCAATACAGCCCGAGTTCGCCAGTGCCGAAAGTGTCGATGTCACCGAAACGATCGAAAACGGCGAACGTATCGCCATGTTTAAGTACCAGGGTGCGGACATCGATGCGCGTCGATGACGAGCGAATGTAAAATGCGTCCCGAACACGGATCACTTCTTTGGCCATACTACGCGCGCCCCTCCAATCGCTTGTCCTGCCCGCTTTTTATTCGTCGTTCGTAAACCTGCACGTAATCGTCAGCCATTCGAGTGGCGGTGAAACGTTGCTCGAAGACTTCGCGACACCGCTTGCGGCTCAATTCCGGCACACGGCCAACGGCTTGTACTGCGTCTTCTAGTCCCTTGACGATGAAGCCCGTATGTCCCTGCTCCATTATTTCGGAAACGGCCCCTCCGCGATAGGCGATCACCGGTGTCCCGCACGCCATCGCTTCGATCATCACCAGTCCAAATGGTTCTGGCCAATCAATGGGAAACAATAAAGCGTGGGCGTTTCCAAGAAACTCCTCCTTCTCGCCGTCGCCAATCTCACCAACGAATTCCACCAGTGGATCGCGAAGTAACGGTTGAACGACTGCCTCGAAATAATCCTTGTCTATTCGGTCCACTTTGGCTGCAATCTTGAGCGGGATTTGCACGCGCTTGGCAATTTCGATCGCACGGTCGGCGCGCTTCTCCGGAGAAATTCGCCCTAGAAACGCGAGATACTTTCCCGGTTCCGAGTGAAACCGGTACAGGTCAGCGGGCACTCCGTGATAAACTGTAGCCTGCCAATTTGCCTGAGGTAAAGGTTGTCTTTGCCCATTTGAGATCGAGATGACAGGCATGTCTCGAAACTCCTGGTAAAGGGGAATCAGGTCTGGGATATCCAGGCGGCCATGTAACGTGGTGACATGCGTGGTCGACTGCCGACGACTCAGCGGAAAGTGCAGGTAATCGACGTGAAAATGAACGATATCAAATTCCGCAGCGCGCTGGAAGACGTGTTCAAGCATAAGGATTTGGTGCGCCATTTGGTCGACGCAATGTTTATCCAGGCGCAGTGAACGGCGGCATGCGGCAACAAGGTGGGCCTTAGTCACCGAATCACCGCTCGCAAAGAGAGTAACTTCGTGGCCCTGACGAATTAATTCTTCAGTGAGATACGACACCACCCGTTCTGTTCCTCCGTAGTACTTCGGAGGCACGCTCTCAAAAAGCGGTGCGATCTGAGCGATTCGCATAACATTCCCAAACTCTTCCCATTGGAATTGTTCAATTTTTCGCGCAGCCGCAGGTCAAGCCACAACTACACCAATCAAAGGCCACGGCGTCCGCCTTAAGTCTCGCGAATAACTTCGCTGGGATTTTTATCTTCGCGCAACCCGAGAAAAACCGGCGCACGCAATTTTTTATCTCGCGTCCACTCGGCAAATTTAACTTCGCAAACGAAAACCGGATTTACCCAATGCATCTTGCGCATCATGGAAGGTGTGATGTCTTGAACCCATTGCCCATTTTGCCTCGATGGTAGATCGACAAAAGGACAATCGTTGCGCGCTTCCTTCTGAAATTTTTTGTACAAAATCGACAATGATTTCACCGTGAAGCCGGTGCCAACCTTGCCGGCAAAAACGAGCTTTTTGTTCTGGTAATAACCAACGAGGATCGCTCCGAAATATTTGCGAGACCCCTGAGGTGGCGTGTATCCCCCGATGACAAATTCCTGTTCGTTGACGCACTTGAGCTTTATCCATGCGGCACTTCTGCGCCCCGGTTCGTAAACAGAATTAGATTGTTTTCCGATAAGCCCTTCCAGGCCCCGACGTTTTACTTCTGCCAGAAGTCGCCTGGCGTCGGTGCCAATCGCGCCGGAGAAGCGAATCGGATCACGTGCCTCGGCGCAGAGTTTTTCCAGAACATCTTTGCGCGCCTCCAACGGCAATGACGCCAGACTGTGGCCATCAATTTGCAGCAGATCGAATGCGTAAAAATAAACCGGTGTCTTTCGCCCCTCCATCTCCCGCGCTTGGAGGAGTTGAAAGGAGGAACGGCCCTCCTGGTCAAGCGCCACCACTTCGCCGTCGATTACACATTCGCGCGCGGGCAAAGTTTTCATCGCCTCGACCACTTCAGGGAACCGCTTAGCCAATTCGTTTTCATTGCGCGAGAGCAACGAAATCTTTTCGTTCCTTTTAACTCCAATTAGACGGATGCCGTCGAATTTGAGTTCGTAAATCCAATCACCCGTCACTGGCGGTTGCTCAACCAGCTTTGCTTTCATCGGTTCGACGAAACGAGCTTTTGCCGCAGGCAAATTGGATAGAGACAGCTCGCCCTGCCTTTCATGTCCATCTTCGGATGTGATTTTCCGCTGCGCCCGACCCGCCTCTGCCGTAGGGGGCCTTAGCCGTGGCGAGCGACCACGCCGCGTCGATTCACGCCCTGCCATGGCAGTGCGGATGCGCGCCTTGAATTGTGACGAGGGGCTCTGGTCCGCTTCGCGACTGGATTCCCACTCGGCATCTCGAGCCTCGGCGATTTGCTCCATGGTGCGTCCAGTTTTTACCGAACGATCTTCCATTTTTTTTGATACCGGATTCGCGTCATCTCCCGTTTTCAGGATCAACCACTGATTTTTTTCTTCATCACGACCGCGAATTCGCACCAGAGTCCATTCGCCTTTTGCTTTGGCGCCGTCGAGAACGAGATGAAGCTTTCCTTCCTTGAGCGACTTGCTCGGTTGTTCGCCGTAAACGCGATAATTCCCTCGATCCCACACCATGACCGTGCCGCCCCCATATTGCCCCTCCGGGATAATTCCTTCGAAGCCTTCATATTCGATCGGATGATCTTCTACTTCCACTGCGAGGTGCTTTTCACCCCGTTTCCAAGGAACTCCTTTAGGCAATGCCCATGATTTCAGGACGCCCTCCATTTCCAGGCGGAAGTCGTAATGCAAACGCCGCGCGGCGTGTTTTTGAATGACGAAACGCGACGCACCTTTGATTTGCCTCGGCAGCGGTTTGCCGCCGGCAGGCTCAGCTGTCTTCTTGAAGTCGCGTTTCCGCTTGTATTCGGCCAG
>Ga0066652_100001287_pt1 | contig 12861 bp, 8 predicted proteins | sample GraSoiAngelo_101_FD_71413 | JGI IMG/M metagenome (GOLD analysis project Ga0066652, IMG submission 71413) | Grasslands soil microbial communities from the Angelo Coastal Reserve, California, USA - 14_0903_02_30cm | ecosystem: Environmental > Terrestrial > Soil > Grasslands | place: USA...
AGACAGCGGCGCGGGTGCTCGGGCTGACGCTCACGTCGCGCAACAATGGCGGTGCGGCCGAGGTACCGCTCGCTGGGGTCCCGGTGCGGGCGGGACAGGAGTATCTCCGCCGCCTCGTCCAGCAGGGCTATCGCGTCGCCATCTGCGAGCAGGTGGAAGATCCCAAGGTCGCCAAGGGGATCGTGCGCCGTGAAGTCGTGGAGACGGTCTCACCAGGGGCGGCGTTCGCCGACGAGCTCCTCGATGGTGCGCGGAACAACTTCATTGCGGCGATCGGTCCGGAGGAACACGGTCGGCGCCGCGTGGGTGTCGCCGCGGCCGACATCTCCACGGGCGAGCTGCGGCTGGCGATCGTCCCGACCGAGGAACTCGACGCGATGCTGGCGCGGATCGCCCCGCGCGAGTTGCTCGTACCGCACGGCGGCGACAAGTTGCCGCGCACGGCGGCGCTCGATGGCGCGCTCATAACGGAACGGGATGCCTGGGAGTTCGACGACGCGGTGGCGCGTGACGAGCTGGCGCGCCAGTTCGGCGTGCGCGGACTGGACGGGCTCGGACTCGAGGCGCGCGACACCCCAGCGATCGGTGCAGCCGGCGCGCTGCTTCGCTACCTGAAGGAGCTGCAGCCCGGCGGCGTTCCTCACCTCGCACGCCCGCACATCGAGCGCGCGGGCGGTTCGATGCCGCTCGACGAGATGACGCGGCGGAATCTCGAGCTCGTGGAGTCGCTCCGCGGCGGCACCAGCGAGGGAACACTGCTCGCGGTACTCGACCGGACGATGACCCCGATGGGTGCGCGGCTGCTGCGCCAATGGCTGCTCGCCCCACTCGTCGAGCGAGCGGCGATCGAGGCGCGGCTCGATGCCGTGGAGTCGCTCGTGCGCGAGGCGAGCGCGCGTGACGCGCTGCGCCGCGCACTCGACGGCGTGCGCGACATCGAACGTCTCGGCGGGAAGGCCGCAGCAGGGCGGGCGACCCCGCGGGAGCTCGCGGCGCTCGGCAGCTCGCTCGGCAGGCTCCCCGATGTGGAGCACGCGACGCGTCCGTTGGCCACCGCGGGCGCGATCGGATCGCTCATGCGCCAGTGGGACGCGTGCGCCGAGATGGCCACGCGACTTCGCGAGACGCTCGTCGAGCGGCCCCCGCTGCAGCTCGGCGATGAATCGACGATCGCGCCTGGCGTCGATCCGGAGCTCGACGAGCTCCGCGCGCTCCGCGAGGGTGGCAAGGACGCGATCGCACGGATCCAGGCCGAGGAGCGCGCCCGCACGGGAATCACGTCGCTCAAGGTCGGCTACAACAAGGTCTTCGGGTATTTCATCGAGATCAGCAACGCGAACCGCCATCTCGTGCCGTCGGACTACCAGCGGCGTCAGACACTCACGGGCGGCGAGCGGTTCGTGACGCCCGCGCTCAAGGAGTACGAGGAGAAGATCCTCACGGCGGCCGAGCGCATCGAGGCGCGCGAACGGGAGCTGTTCGAGGCGCTGCGCGAAGCGATCGGTCACGACATCGGGCGCATCCAGTGCACCGCGCGAATCCTTGCAGAGCTCGACGTGCTCGCCACGCTGGCCGACGTCGCGGCGCGTGAGGGCTATGCGCGTCCGACGATCACCGACGGCTTCGACCTGGAGATCGTCGCCGGCCGGCATCCCGTGGTCGAGCGGATGATGCCGCGCGACAAGTTCATTCCGAACGACGTCCGGCTCATCGACGACGCACGCGTCGTGATCCTCACGGGGCCCAACATGGCCGGGAAGAGCACGCTCCTCCGACAGGTGGGGCTGATCGTGGTGCTCGCTCAGGTGGGCAGCTTCGTCCCGGCAACGGCCGCGACGATCGGCGTGTGCGACCGCGTATTCACGCGCGTCGGCGCGAGCGACAATCTCGTCCGCGGGCAGTCGACGTTCATGGTGGAGATGGCGGAAACGAGCGCGATCCTCCACAGTGCCACACGGCGGAGCCTCGTGCTGCTGGACGAGATCGGCCGCGGCACGAGCACGTACGACGGCGTGTCGATCGCGTGGGCCGTGAGCGAGCACCTGCACAACGCGCTCGGATGCAAGACGATCTTCGCCACGCACTACCACGAGCTCGTGCAGCTCGCGGACGAATTGGTAGCAGTACGAAACTATAACGTCGGCGTACGCGAGGTCGGGGACCACGTGCTCTTCCTGCACCGGCTGCAGCCCGGCGGGGCAGACCGGTCGTACGGGATCGAGGTCGGGAAGCTGGCCGGACTCCCCGAGCCGGTGATCGCCCGAGCGCGAGACGTCCTCCGTCTGCTCGAGGGCGAAGCGGAGCGGATGGTGCCGACGCTCGCATCGGGTGCGGCGACCGGGCCCAGGGTCGGACGCCGCCCAGGGAGTGCAGCACCGACGGACCAGCTCGGGCTGTTCGCGGCGGCGGTGCCACATCCCGTGGTCGAGCGACTGCGCGAGACGGATGTGAACACGCTCACACCGCTCGCCGCCCTGCAGCTGTTGGCCGAGCTCGCCGAACGCGCTCGTGGTGTCTGAGCGTTCGGGTAGCGGCGAACGGCGTGACGCCGAGCGCTACATTGCGATCATGGCGAACTTCGTGCGCTGCGGTGGCTCGCTTGGACTGCTCACGTCGGTGGCGCTCCTGGGCTGCGCGGACCAGGTCACGCCGAAGAAGGTGGCGCAGGTATTCCAGGCGAGGCACGACACCCCGGACGAGAAGCCGAGGATGTTGAACGAGGATCTCCCCTTCCACTATCCACCAGCGCTCTACGCGCGGAAGGTGCAGGGCAACGTCACGCTGCGGCTGTACGTGGATCGAGCGGGCCAGGTGACGCCGGACTCGACGCGAATCGAAGAGTCGAGCGGGTACGCCGGGCTCGACTCAGCGGCCGTGAAGGGATCGCAGGATCTTCGCTTCGCGCCCGCGACCCTGCGTGGTGAACCGCTCGGTGTCGCCATTCTCTTTCCGGTGTATTTCCGCCATCCTGAAGCACGCGCATTGCCCGGCGACACCATCCTGCGGCGGATGATGCCTGCTGCCACACCCGCTGCTACACGGGAACCACGATGAGCCCGTCCACGACGTCGGCGGCCCAGCCCGCGGCGCGCGCGTCCGCGCGCAATCTGAGACCGTACGAAAGCGTGTTGGAGACGATCGGGTGGACGCCACTGATCCGCCTGACGCGCATCACGCGCGGGCTTCGCACCCCGATCTACGGCAAGGCGGATTTCTTCAACCCCGGCGGCTCGGTGAAGGATCGCATCGGCCTGCCGATCATCGAGCAGGCGGAGCGAGAGGGTCGGCTCCGGCCGGGGGGCACGATCGTCGAAGGGACAAGCGGAAACACCGGCGTCGGGCTCGCGATCGCTGCGGCGCTCAAGGGCTACAAGTGCATCTTCACGATGCCCGACAAGATGTCGCAGGAGAAGGTGCGCTTGCTGAAGGCGTTCGGCGCTGAGGTGATCATCACGCCGACGGCCGTGGCGGCGGATCATCCCGACAACTACGTGATGATGGCGAAGCGCATCGCCGCCGAGACGCCCAACGCGATCCTGGCGGACCAGTTCTACAACCAGACGAATCCCGACGCGCACTACGCGACGACGGGTCCCGAGCTCTGGGAGCAGACGGAGGGGCGCATCACGCACTTCGTCGCCGCGGCGGGGACGGGCGGGACAATCACCGGCGTCGGGCGCTACCTGAAGGAGCGCAATCCCAAAATCACGATCATCGCCGGCGATCCGCAGGGCTCGATCCTGGCCGAACTGTGGCGCAGCAAGGGCGCGCGCCGCCCGGACGGCGCGCCGTACAAGGTCGAGGGGATCGGTCAGGACAAGCTGCCCGGCACGCTCGATCTCTCCGTCGTCGACGACTACCGCACCGTGAGCGATCGCGACGCGTTCGCGATGGCGCGGCGGCTGACGCGCGAGGAGGGACTGTTCGTCGGCGGCTCGGCCGGACTGATCACGCACGTGGCGCTGCAGGTGGCACGCGAGGTCGACGATGCGGAGGCGTTCATCGTGACGTTCCTGTGCGACACGGGGGAGCGCTACCTGTCGAAGGTGTTCAACGACGAGTGGATGCGAGAGAACCAGCTGCTCGAGCCGGATCGCGTCACGCTGGGCGATCTGCTGCAGCACAAGGGCGATGCAGCGCCATCGTCACTCGTGAGCGCCGCGCCGGGTCAACTGGTGCGGCAGGCGCTCGGCCTGATGCGACTGCACGACGTCTCGCAGCTGCCGGTGCTGGAGAACGGAGAGTGCGTCGGCAGCGTGACGGAGTATGCACTGACGCAGCGGGGGCTCGAGAGCTCACGGTTCCTGGACGCGGTGGTCGGCGAGGTGATGGACGAAGCGTTCCCGGTGGTGGACGCCACGCAGCACGTGGAGTCAGTCCAAAAGCTGCTTTCGAAGGCGACTCCCGCCGTACTGGTGCGCCGGGCCGGGACGATCGAAGGGATCGTGACGCGGAGCGACATGCTCGCGTATCTGATGTCGAGATGAGCGCGAACACGCGCTCCGTGCAGCGAACCTCTCAATTGGTCGACCAGTGCGAATCACGGTACTGATGGGTGGCACCTCGTCGGAGCGCGACGTCTCGCTCGCATCGGGGCTCCGGATCGCCGAAGCGCTGCGATCGCGCGGGCATACCGTCCACGCGATCGACACCGCGAAGGGCGCGCTGTCGGTGGCCGACGAGCAACGTCTGCTCTCGGACCGCGTCGTGAAGGAGTTGCCACCAAGTCCGAGCGAGCTGGCGCGCATGAACGCCGAGTCGCTGGCCGACACCGCGGCGCGTCTCCCCAAGCGTGGCGACTGCGACGTGGCGTTCCTCGCGCTGCACGGCGGGCGCGGCGAGGACGGGACGATCCAGGCGCTGCTCGACCTGTCGGGTGTTCCCTATACCGGAAGCGGTCATCTGGCGAGCGCGCTCGCGATGGACAAGGATCTGTCGAAGCATCTCTTTCGGGCGCACGACGTGGGCACGGCGAACTGGTTGATGGCGACGGATCCTTCGACACCACCCAGTGCGGCGACCGTCGAACGTGCGCTCGGATGGCCGGTGATCGTGAAGCCGTCGAAGCAGGGCTCCACGGTCGGGCTCTCGATCGTGAAGCAATCGTCGGAGCTCGGCGCGGCGATCCGTGAGGCGTTCGAGCACGACGACGAGGTCATGATCGAGCAGTTCATCGCCGGCCGGGAGCTCACCGTGGGCATCCTCGGCGGGGAAGCGCTGCCGGTCGGTGAGATCATTCCAAAGCACGAGATCTACGACTACGAGTGCAAGTACACGGCGGGGATGGCCGAAGAGATCTTTCCCGCACCGATGAGCGCGGAGCAGACGGCTACGGTGCAGGCACAGGCCCGGCGAGCGTTCGTGGCGCTCAAGCTCGGGGGGTGTGCACGCATCGATTTTCGGATGTCGAGCGCGGGCGACTTCTACTGCCTCGAGGCGAACACGCTGCCGGGAATGACGGCGACGAGCCTGATTCCACAGGGAGCGGCGGCGGCAGGGATCGAGTTCCCCGAGTTGTGCGAGCGCATCGCGCTGCTGGCCACCGGGAGGCCCGTGACGCCGGGCGCCGCGTCATGACGCCGGCCAACACGCCACACCCACTCGGCGCCGCGCTGGCGGGAATTCCGTCGGGGGTTCGCGGAACTGGTCCGTGGGCCGGTCGTCGCCAACTCTTCGTAAAGTTCGCCGGGATCGCCGAGACGGCGACGATGTTCACGGCGGACGCGCTGCGCAGCGAGCTGGCGCGGCTGACGCGGCGATCGGTCTATCACTCGATCTCGATCTGCGGCGGCGATCCACTTGGCGAGGTGGACTTCCTGGCGCTGGCCCTCGAAGGTGGTGCACCGCTCGGCGTGATGCTCGACCACGACGGTCAGCATACCGAAGCACTGAGTCGCATCATCGGGTCGTTGGCGCTGGTACAGGTGACGATGACGGGCGCCGAAGGTGACGACGCCGTGGCTCGCACGATGGCGACGCTGCGTCATGCGGCGGAAAAACATGTGGCGCATGCACTTGCTCTCGTTCCCCAAGCGAACCCGAGTGACGGCCGACTTCTGAGGATCGTCGAGCAAGCGAAGGCAGCGAGCGTCGAAACGTCGGTGGTGGTGCACCCGACCACCGAGAGCCTGAGCAGCGATCGCAGCTGGTTGGCCTGGCTCGAGCGTGCGACGGGCATCCATGGTGACGTGCGGCTCCTGGCCAGACTGCCCGCGCCGACCGGCATGCCGTGAAGCGGTGCCAACCGGTCGGAACCCGCAACACGGCTGCCGGTTAATACGTTGATAGGAAAGCGTCGCCGGTGCGACGCGCGTCACCGACACGCAATACCTCGAGCAGGTCCGTCCTAATGGCGAGTGCAACCCCATTCGAACCGCACGACCGGCTGCGCCTGACGCGGTCCGTGCAGGCACTGCTCGCGATCAACGTCGCGATGCTCTTCCTGCAATGGACCGTCGTGAGCGATGCGGACGTGTTCGCGGTGTTGGGGTTCCAGGCGGGAAGTCTGCAGCGCACGCTGTGGAGCGCGCTGACATACATGTTCGTGCATTACGGCGTCTGGCATCTCGCGCTGAACATGTACGTGCTGCTCGCGTTCGGACCTCGTCTCGAGGCGACGATGGGTACGCGCGCCTTCACGCTCTACTACCTCTGGTGTGGCCTCGGCGGCGCGGTGGCGCACATGCTGTTCGTGCGTACGGGGCTGCTCGTCGGCGCGTCGGCGGGGGTGCTGGGCGTGCTGTTCGCGTACTGGCAGCAGTGGCCGGAGGAAGAGATCTCGCTGTTCGGCGTCATCCCGATGCGTCCGTGGACGGTGCTGATGCTACTGGGGAGTGCGATCATCGTGTCGGGCGCGTTCGGCGCCGGCGCGACCGTGGCCGGCGGCGAGCGCATCGCGTACGTAGCGCACGTCGGCGGCATCGCATTCGCCTGGCTGTACATGCGCACGCCGCCGGCGGCGAGCATCGAACGGTTCCGCCAGCGCATCTCGCCAGCGCCGGACTATCCCCAGGACGAGACGCCACGCGCCATCCCGCGCACGCTCCCGCGCACGCGGAGCAATGCACAGCGCGACGACGTGGACGAGATCGTGGCGAAGAGCAAGGCGGTCGCCGCGCAGCAGCCGCGCCCGATGACGCGCTCGCTCGTCGCGCCGATCCCGCCGCGCGAGGACCGGGTGGCCGAGCTCGACCGCGTGCTCGACAAGATCTCGCTCGAGGGGCTGGGGAGCCTCACGCCGGCCGAGCACGCCGTGCTGGACGAGATGGCCAAGCGGCTGCGCGGGGACAACGGGCCGCAATAAAGAAAGAGCCCCCCGGACTTGCCGGGGGGCAGTACCGCCAGGCCGTTCTCCCGGCGGCAACGGCCGGCCCAGAGGGGACCGGCACTCTAGCAACATATTGTCGACGCACCCCGGCGCGCCAGAGTCACATGGCGCGCGCGCGGACATGCCGTTGTCGCGTTGCCCGAGCGGCGTCACCGGTGCGATACTCCCGCATGCCGAGACCCGAGCTGCTGGAGACGTTCCCGAATCCGTACCCGGGACGCGCGTACGAGATCGCGATGGAGTGCCCCGAGTTCACATCGCTCTGCCCGCTTGGCGGGATCGAGTCGGATGCCGCAGAGCTCAGGCAGCTGGAGGGTGGAGCGCCCGACTTCGCGACCATGCACATCAGGTACGTCCCGGGCGACGTCTGTGTCGAGCTGAAGAGCCTGAAGCTCTATCTCTGGAGCTTTCGGAACGACGGCATCTTCTACGAGCGAGCGGTGAACCGGATCCTCGACGACTTGAGCGAGGCGACCAAGCCCGCGTGGATGGAAGTGGTGGGCGACTTCAACATCCGGGGCGGGATCAAGAGCGTGATCACGGCGAGCGTCGGCGTGCGGACGCCACGCTGACGCGAGGTCGATCGGTCACAAACGAAGAGCGCCGCGGTCACGTGCTGTGACCGCGGCGCTCTTCGTTCGAGGAACGAACTCGCGTGCTAGAAGTCGATGCGGAGTCCGAGCTGCGAGCGCCAGAAGTTCGTGGCGGAGGTGCTGGACACGGCGTACTCACCGCCTGCGGGTGGCGTGAAGTTCACGATGGGCACCGCGGTCTTGAGGTCGTTGCTGCTCCAGCCGACGTGCGTGACGAGGGGCACGTTGCTGTTGATCGTCGCGGGAGTGAACGGCGCCTTGCCCCAGTTCTTGTTGAGCAGATTGCCGAAGTTGAAGATGTCCCACTGTACGGAGACGTCGCCGAAGCGCGCCGCCGGCAGCCGTTGGCGAACCGAGACATCCACGAGGTGCGTGAATGGATTGCGGCAGGAGTTGCGCGTCATGATGCGGCCGCGCTGGGAGCGGAGGCACTCGGAGCCGTTGATGAAGTTCTCGAGATCCTGCGCCTGGGTGAGGGGCGTGCGGGTACCCTGCTGGCGGAACTGGATCTCCTTCGAATCGAGCGCGTTGTTCGGGACGTAGAACAGATCGTTCGTGTTATAGCCGTCGGCGTTCAAATCGCTCGACGATCCGCCGCTGCTGGCGTACACGTAATCGTGCGGCGCGCCGGAGACGCCCGTGTAGACCATCGTGACATCGGTGCCGAGGCCATGCCACCACTCGAAGGTACGGCTGAGCAGCGCGTTGATCTTGTGCGGCTGGTCGAAGAGACTGATGCCCGTGTTCGGATCATCCTGTGGCCCAACGAGCGTGCGGCCGAACTGGGCGTTCGAGACGGCGGTGCTCGAGGTGAAGCTCTGCACGTCGCGCGCGCGCGAGAAGGTGTAAGCGACGAGCGCCTCCCAGTTGTCCGCGTAGCGCTTCCGGAGCTGCGCCGTGAGGTTGTACGCGTAGTCCTTGCTCTGATTGCGCAGATCGACGGCCGTGGAGAAGCGCGCGGTGCCGCCGTTCGCCACGACGCCCGGGGGCGCGAGCAGCGTGTCGGATCCGTTCGCCGGGTTGACCCGGTTCGCGTACACGGTGCGGCCCGTGGTGCTGACGCCCGTGGGCGCCCCGACGTTCAGATTGACGAAGAAGAGCTGGTTGAGCGTCTTCGAGTAGAGTCCCTCGAGCGTCCCGATGAGGTTCCACGGGAGCTGGCGATCGTAGGCCAGCGACATGCGAAGCGGCTGTGGGAACTTGAGGTCCTTGGCGAGCAGGTTCACGTCGCCGATGGGCTTCGTGCCCTGCCCGTTGCGGCAGGTGTTGATCGAGTTCGGATCGACCTGGAACGCCGGTGCCGGCGCGGTGCTGCCGCTGGTGTTGCAGTTCAGGAATGTAATGATGTTCCCCGAGTTCACGTACGCGTTCTCGAGCCAGATGTACGGCGGGGTGCCGACGAAGAGACCGACGCCGCCACGCAGCTGATTCCGTCGATCGCCGGTGACGTCCCAGTTGAAACCGAGGCGCGGCGAATACTGCAGCGAGTGCTTGGGGATCTCGTCGGTGCGCCGGCCATATGCCGAGTCGATCGCCGCATTGTAGGTGATGTCGTCGAGCGAGCTGCTGAAGTCGAAGCGCATGCCGACGTTGACGGCGAGACGGCTGGTGACGGCCCACTGGTCCTGCGCGTAGAAGGCGTTCTGCAGGCCGGTGTAGTAGACGTTGCCGCCATCGGACAGGACGATCGCCTTGCGGAACGAGCTGGCGTTCCCGGCGGCCATGCTGTCGAGGTTGCGGAACGACCAGACGCCGAGCGAGCTCTGGGTGAACTGATTCCGCAGCCACACGTACTCATTGCGCGTACCGACGGTGACGACGTGGTTGCCGAACGGCTTGAAGGTGTAGTTCTCGGTGAGCTCGTAGGTGCGGGTGTCGAGCTGATTGCCCTGCGAGAACTGGTCGGCGCCGGCCAGGATGGCCGACGTGCCGTTGATGCCCGCCACCGTGTTGACGCGGATCTGCGGGAAGGCGCTGAGCGGATCGCGACGGTTGAACCACTTGTTGTAACCGACGAACAGTTCGTTCGAGGCGCCGCTGGCGAAGTTGGAGAAGAGCTGCAGGACGGGCGCGCTCTTGACGTTGCGGAAGTTATGGAAGTTGTCGGAGAGCACTGCGACGGTGGGCGTGCGCGCATTCTGCTGCCGCAGCCGTTCGCCATCCGCATAGTTGTAGCGGAGCACCATGCGGTGCACGGGGTTGATCTGCCAATCGAGGCGCGCGAAGACGTTGGTGAGCGGATTGGGAATGTTCACGCTTCCCGCCGAGCCGACGTCCGTCGAGCCGAGCGCCTTCATCAGATTGAGGAAGCGGGCGAGCGTGTCCGGCTGCAGGGCGAACTTCTGCGCCGCGCTCGCCGGCTGATCGGCGTAGGGACCGGTGACGGGGGTGTTCTCGGTGGTCCACTCGTTCGCCGTGAAGAAGTGCAGCTTGTCACGGATGATCGGACCACCGACCGAGAAGCCCGACTGGGAGCGGTTGAACGGCTGACCGCGGACGGCAGCGGTGTCGGCGCCGTACGACTGATTGCGGAACGCGTGGAACACGGAGCCGTGCAGATCGTTCGTGCCGCTCTTGGTGATGGCATTGAGCAGGAAGCCACCGAAGTTGCCCTGGCGCACGTCGAAGGGTGCGAGCAGCACCTGGAGCTCCTTCACGGCCTCGATGGAAAGCGACTTCGCATTGACCTCGGCGCCGGGCGCGCCGGTGGAGCCCAAGCCAAAGACGTCACGCTCGGTGGCTCCGTCGATCTGCACGTTGTTCATGCGGTTCGACAAACCACCGGCGGAACTTCCCGGTCCCGTGCTCGACACCTGCGGCGTGATCTTGACGAAATCCGTCAGATTGCGCGTCGTGGTCGGGAGCCGCTGCAGCACGGTGTCCGAGATCGCCGTGCGCGTGCCGGTGTTCGTCGGGCTGAACTCGCCGGAGTTCGTCGTCCCAACGACTTCGACGACGCTCAGCCGCGCAGCCTGCGCGGTGAGCTTGAAGTCGAGGGTGAGCGTCTGCGACAGCGGAACCTGCAGGTTGTCGAGCGTCTGCGGCTCCATGCCGATGCGACGCGCAGTGACCGCGTACGGACCGCCGGGCTCGAGGTTCTGCACGCGGTACCGGCCATCCTCACGCGTCTGCGCGCCGGCCTTGAAGCCAGTGGTCCGATTGATGATGACGATCTGCGCGCCGGCGAGTGGATCTCCCGAAGAGGAGGTCACGCGGCCGGCAACGGCGCCCGTGGTGACACCCTGAGCCGCGAGGCGACCCGGAAGTGTGGCGAGGAGGGCAGCTGTCACGCCCACTATGAAACGCGAAATCCTCATGTCTGTACTTCCCGATTGAAGTTGGCGCCATCCACAGCGCCGAACGGAGCTCCGCCACCCGAGCACGGCGAAGCAAGGCGAGCGAAACGTGATCGATGAAATGCAACGACGCCCGGCCGTGTCGTAACGGTCAGGTCACCGCGTGGTCGGGTGGTGCGAATGGGTCGTCGGATTGGGGGGAGGGCTCGACGACGACGATGGGTGAAATGTACGTCCCGCCGAGGTCGGCCGCGAGGCGCGGGTAACCCACCGAAGAGTTGGACTGGCGCACGGAAAAGAACGGCTTCCGGCACACTCGAAAGGACCTCGCGAACGTATCCGATCGTCACGCGATGCGAGGAGCGCGCAGCGCGGCAGGACACCGACGCACGTTTGCGGGGCGTGCGCGCAAATCTCTCCGCCGCAGGGGCTTGACGACGCGCCGGAACCGGCATAGACTGATCGAACAATCGAAACTCGTGGTGATTTGCCGCCTCTTGCCGCCACGTTAAACAATGAGCTAAAAAGCGACTCGCCTGGCGGCGCTGCACGCCCGGCTTTTTTTGTATGCAGAATCGTCCTTTTCTCCGCTGCGTCCACTTCCCATGACCCGTCCGTCGATCTCCGCCACGCTCCGACCACGCGTCACTCGCGCGCGCGTCGTCGTGCGCGCCGAGAAGCGCGCGGGTGCCACGGGATCCGCATGCATGCGCATCCCGATCGCCATGCGCATGTGCCGGATTCGGGGCTGTCGCCCCGGAATGGCAACGCGGCCGGGAGACGAGGAGCAAGGCTAGACCGCTCCGACACCCCAACGGGACTACCCGGCCGCTCAGTTCGAGGCGGCCGTTTTTTACAGCAGCCTCAACGAGCACCGATCATCGCTCGACGACCTTTCACCGAGGCATCACCATGAGCACGACAACCGAGCCCGTTTCCCTGACCGCTGCCGAGAAAGGCTACGTAAAGCCCGACGTCCTGGTCACCACCGAGTGGGTGGCGCAGCACCTGAACGACCCGAAGGTGCGCATCATCGAGAGCGACGAGGATGTGCTCCTCTACGATCTCGGCCACATCCCGGGCGCGCAGAAGGTCGACTGGCACACCGACCTGAACGATCCGGTGGTGCGCGACTACGTATCGAAGGAGCAATTCCAGACGTTGCTGCGCCGCCTCGGCATCGACGACTCGACGACGGTCGTGTTCTACGGCGACAAGAGCAACTGGTGGGCGACGTACGCGTTCTGGGTGTTCCAGCTGTTCGGCTTCACCAATGCGAAGATCGTCGACGGCGGCCGCGCAAAGTGGGAGCAGGAAGGGCGGCCGTTCTCAACCGAGGTCCCGAAGTACCCCGCGACACAGTACGTGGCCAAGGAACGCGACGACTCCAGGATCCGCGCGTTCAAGGACGAGGCGCTCGCGCACAGCAAGGCGAAGAAGCCGCTCGTGGACGTGCGCTCGCCCGACGAGTTCAGCGGCAAGAAGACGCACATGCCCGAGTATCCGCAGGAGGGCGTGCTGCGCGGCGGACACATTCCGGGCGCGAAGAGCGTTCCGTGGGCGCGTGCCGCGAATCCGGACGGTACGTTCAAGACGGCGGACGAGCTGCGCGCCATCTATGAAGGTGAGGCGGGGCTGCACAAGA
>Ga0066652_100001288_pt1 | contig 12860 bp, 9 predicted proteins | sample GraSoiAngelo_101_FD_71413 | JGI IMG/M metagenome (GOLD analysis project Ga0066652, IMG submission 71413) | Grasslands soil microbial communities from the Angelo Coastal Reserve, California, USA - 14_0903_02_30cm | ecosystem: Environmental > Terrestrial > Soil > Grasslands | place: USA...
CCCACCGGGAGATGCATACCCGCGGAGGGTGAGATCGCAGGTGTGCAGTGCACTGTCCCTTCTAGCCTAGTGACCCTGGGCATGGCTCTACTGCCCATCTCTCTCAGTGCCCAAGCGGACAATCCCGACTCGCTTGTCCGCCTGCTCACCGCTCCGTCGCTTGCTGTGCGCGCGGATGCCGTGGTTCGCCTGAGCCTGATCCCCATGGCGCAGCTACCGGCGTCCGCGCGGCCGGCGCTCATCTCATTGCTCGAGCGTGAAGCGACGGGCCAGGTGGCCTACCCCGATACCACCGCCGCTGGGGACGAAACGTGGGGCGAGTACATAATTGATCTCACGCGAACGGTGGTACGGTTCCACGATCCAACGTCTGTTCGGGGGCTGAGTCTGATCGGAATCCAGACGCGTCGGGCCGCGCAGGAGTTCGTGGCGGGGCTCGGATCGCAGAGCCTCGCGGCGCTCGACGAGGCATGGACGACGAAGCGAAGTGCTCGTCCCTCCGTGCTCGTCACGCTCGGCCGCATGGTCGCGCAGCAGCAGATGAACGGTCTGAGCGAGTCGGACCGGCAAGGGGTGCTGAAGCGCATTTGGGCGGGGGTAGATTCTTTTCCGATTGCACTAGCTACGGCGGCACGAGCGGCGAGCTTCTTTGTTCTCGTGCCGGTGCTCAGGCACATCGCTTCTTCCGATAGCGATCCGTCCGTAGGTGCAGCCGTCGGGCGAGCTGTTGCAGAGCTGCAACCGAAATTGGACGCCATGCCGCCCGCGAACGTCGCGAGCGGGCTGAGCGACTGGCTGCGGGCGCTCTGCCTTAGTGCCCAAGGCACCCGGAGTATCGCCTGCACATCCCTGTCTGGCAGTCTGACCAGCGCCAGGGGGCAGATCACAGCCAACCAGCCCGGCCCGGCGCGCGACACGCTGACGGCGTTCGCCGCCCAGGTGGACGCCGGCTTCCAACAGGGTGTGTGGAGTGACGGCGAGCATCGCCTGCTCGCTGCCAACGCGCGCTACCTCGGGTTCCGGCTCGGCTCGGCCATCTTCCTTCACGGGAGCGGCGGCACCGCCAACCCACCGACGCTCGCCCTGTCCACCCTCGCCCCCGCGGGAACCACCGCGAAATATCAGGACTCGCCCGCCCTCGCGTTCGCGAGCGGCAACCCCTGGCTCGCCGTGGGCACCTGGACGAGTCCTCGGGGGCTGGGGAGCGGCACGCTGAGCGCCCTCGGCGCCGCACAAGTGTGGCTTGGCCTGAAGAACAGCGACGACATCGGAACGAACTTCGACCTACGCGTCGAGGCGTACAAGAACGGGACCCTGGTGACAGCAGGCCAGACCCTGTGTATTCAGGGCATTACTCGAAACGCCGACCTCGCCAAAGCAGTGACCGTCGCGTTTCCCGCCCTTACGGCTACGACGTTCGACGGCGTGACCGATGTTCTCTCTCTCAAGGTGCTGACCCGCATCGGGACCACCGCCGGCGGGGCGGCGTGCGGCGGGCACAGCACCGCGGTCGGTCTGCGGCTGTATTTCGATGCCGTAAGCCGCAACGCCCAGTTCGCCGCGACGTTTTGACCGAGAGCCTCCAAGGTCGCATTCGGCGCGCCTTCACCTTCAGCGCTGTAGCCATCTCGCTTACGTGCGCACGCGGTGACCAGCAAAAGCCACGGGAGGAGACACCCGACTCGGCGGCGGGCTCCGCAACGGCAGTGGCGTCTGACACAGCCCCGGACGAGACCAACCGACCTGATTCCGCCGTGCTGGCGAGGCGACGGGCTGAAATGGACGGTCGCCTACGCGACATCCGAGCGCTCGTCGCCATGGCGGGCGTGGATTCTAGTCACGCAGCGCCATTTCTCGCACAGCTAGACCGCCTGGCCGTGGAAGCGTACGCAGACCGGACTCCCCCGAAAGAAGCGGACATGACCTTCGTGTCCGCCCTCGAGCAATGGATCGCTGCGGCCCACCCGCTGCCAGACGGCCAACGGGCGGCATCGCTCCTCGCGGCCGATCAACTGCTCGAGGGAGGACTAGGCCATTTCGGAATCGCCGCGCACTCCCCGAGCGCCGACTCCGCCCAGAAACGACTCGCTGCTCTTGGCGCCGAGATCTTCTACAACGATGCCGACGCCGACTGGCTGTACACACACACCTGGCTAGTTGAAGCGGCTCGCATCGACAAGGGCGCCGTCGGCACCAGGGCCCTCGTGTGGAAGCTCCAGCACTGGTGCGACGTCGCACCCGGTGGCGGCGACCATACTGACGAAGCCGTCGCTGACGCCCGTGATCTCCTCAACCGGGATGTGAACCCGGAGACGCGCGCGCTCGCACACTTTCTCATCGGGGACGCCCAGCTCGATATCATCCTCCTCGCCCACGGTACAGATCTGTTCACCGATTCGACCCTATATCGTGGCCGGGAGGCGGAAGCCCGCCGCATGGCCGTCCAGGAGTATCACACCGGCCTCGCGATCGACAGCATATCGGCGGCCGCTCGGGCAAGGAGCCAATATCTGCGGGAACTCCTGGCGGGCGGCACCCCCGAAGTCCCCGGGTTCGTGTGCTGGCGGACCGAATAGGACCTTCGCCGATCGCTCACCAGGCCCTTCGTTCGCACTCCCCCGGTCTGTAACTTTCTACCGCTTCGTACCGAGACCCGAACCAGTCGCCCGATGCTCAACAAAATCACCGTGGTGGGCGCCGGCAACGTGGGCGCCACTGCCGCGCAGCGCCTCGCCGAGAAGGAGCTGGCGCGCACCGTCGTCCTCGTCGACGTCATCGAGGGCGTGCCCCAGGGCAAGGCGCTCGACCAGTGGCAGTCGGCCCCGATCGAGGGGTTCGACACCCGGGTGATCGGCGCCAATGAGTACGGGCCCGCGGCGGGCAGCGATCTCGTGGTCGTCACCGCGGGCATCGCACGCAAGCCCGGCATGAGCCGGGACGACCTGGTCCGCACCAACGCCGACATCGTGAAGCAGGTCTCGCTCGAGATCAAGCGCCATTGCCCCGACGCGATCGTCCTGGTCGTCTCGAACCCGCTGGACGTGATGTGCTGGGTCACGAAGCAGGTCACAGGCTTCCCGCGCGAGCGGGTGCTCGGCATGGCTGGCGTGCTCGACACCGCACGGTATCGGGCGTTCCTGGCGGAGGCGCTCGACGTATCGGTCGAAGACATCCAGGCCATGGTGCTCGGCGGCCACGGCGATACGATGGTGCCCTTGATCTCCTACACGACCGTCAGTGGGATTCCCGTGACGCAGCTCCTCGGCAAGCCGACGCTCGACAAGATCGTGGAGCGGACCCGCAACGGTGGCGCCGAGATCGTTGCGTTCCTCAAGTCCGGCTCGGCGTACTACGCGCCCTCGGCCGCCGTGGTCCAGATGGCCGAGGCCATCGTGCGCGACAAGCAGCGCGTGCTGCCGTGCGCCGCCTGGCTGCAAGGGGAATACGGCCTGTCGGGGATGTACTGCGGCGTGCCGTGCAAGCTGGGACGCAAGGGGCTCGAGAAGATCGTGGAGGTGAAGCTGTCGGCAGACGAACAGGCGGCGCTCACGAAATCCGCCGAGGCCGTGAAGGAGACGATGGCGGCGGTCCGGCTCTAAGCAGCTCCCTTGGCCTTCCAGTAGTCCCGATTCAGCTGCGCGATAAAGTCGATCGAAATCTCCTTCGGGCACGCGGCCATGCACTCGCCGTGATTGGTGCACGCCCCGAACCCCTCGGCGTCCATTTGCGAAACCATGTTCACCACGCGCGGGCCTCGCTCGGGCTGCCCCTGCGGCAGGAGGCCGAGGTGCGCTACCTTCGCGGCCACGAACAGCATGGCCGACGCGTTGGGACAGGCCGCGACGCACGCCCCGCATCCGATGCAGGCGGCGGCGTCCATGGCGAGGTCGGCATCGCGCTTCGGCACGAGCACGGTGTTCGCCTCCGGCACGCCCCCCGTGCGCACGGAGATGAAGCCGCCCGCCTGGATGATGCGATCGAACGCGCCGCGGTCCACCACGAGGTCCTTGATCACGGGGAAGGCGCGAGCCCGCCACGGCTCGATCCACAGCTCAGCGCCGTCCGGAAACGTGCGCATGTGCAGCTGGCAGGTGGTGGTGGCGCGCTGCGGCCCGTGCGGGCGGCCGTTGATCACCATGCCGCACGCGCCGCAGATCCCTTCGCGGCAGTCGTGATCGAATGCGACCGGTTCTTCCCTCCGGCCCAGCAGCTGGTGGTTGAGCACGTCCAGCATCTCGAGGAACGACATGTCCGGGCTCACGTCCGACAGGTCGTAGCGCACGAAGCGCCCCGGGAGCGCCGGTCCCGCCTGGCGCCAGACGTGGAGCGTCAGGCGCATCACTTGTAGCTCCGCTGTGACAGGTGGACCGTCTCGAACGCGAGGGGCTCCGTGTGAAGCACCGGCGCCTTCCCGACACCGGTGAACTCCCACGCCGCGACGTAAGCGAACCGCGCATCGTCGCGTTTGGCCTCGCCCTCCGGCGTCTGGTACTCCTCCCGGAAATGGCAGCCGCACGACTCTTCGCGGTGCAACGCGTCGCGGCACATTAGCTCGGCGAACTCGAAGAAGTCCGCCACCCGCCCGGCGTGTTCGAGCGACTGGTTCAGCTCCGCTCCCTTCCCTCCGACGTAGACGTTCCGCCAGAAGTCCTCGCGCAGCGCGCCGATCCGCTCGATTGCCGCCGTCAGTCCCGCGCCGCTCCGCGACATCCCGCATTTGTCCCACATCAGCCGCCCGAGCTCCCGGTGGAACGCATCCACGGTCTTGCGGCCGCTCGCGTCCAGCAGCCGGCGCACCTGCGCGGCCACCTCCGCCTGCGCCTGCCGGAACGCGGCATGCTCAGGTCCGACCTTCGCGAGCTTAGCCTGTGCCAGGTAATCCCCGATGGTGTTGGGCAGGACGAAGTAGCCGTCGGCCAGCCCCTGCATGAGCGCGCTCGCACCCAGCCGGTTCGCTCCATGGTCGGAGAAGTTGGCTTCGCCAATGGCGTACAACCCGTCGACCGTCGTCATCAGGTTGTAGTCCACCCACAGCCCGCCCATGGTGTAGTGCGGGGCGGGATAGATCCGCATGGGGACATCGAACGGATTCTCGGCGGTGATCCGCTCGTACATCTCGAACAGATTGCCATAGCGCTCGGCGATCACGGGGCGGCCGAGCCGCGCGATGGCGTCGCGGAAGTCGAGGTAGACCCCCTGGCCACCGGGACCCACCCCACGTCCCTCGTCGCACACCTGCTTGGCGCGCCGCGACGCGAGGTCGCGCGGCGCCAGGTTCCCGTAGCTCGGGTAGAGCCGCTCGAGATAGTAATCGCGCTCGTCCTCGGGAATCTGGTTCGGCGGTCGCGTGTCCCCTTTCTTTTTGGGCACCCAGATGCGGCCGTCGTTGCGGAGCGACTCGCTCATCAGCGTGAGCTTGGACTGGTGCTCGCCGGTTTGCGGGATGCAGGTCGGGTGGATCTGGGTGAAGCAGGGGTTCGCGAACAAGGCGCCACGCCGATGCGCGCGCCAAATCGCGGTGACATTGCACCCCTTCGCGTTCGTCGAGAGATAATAGACGTTCGAGTACCCACCGGTCGCGAGGACCACCGCGTCCCCGGTGTGGGCGCTCACCGCGCCGTGGACCAGGTCCCGCACGATGATCCCGCGTGCCTGGCCGTCGATGACGACCAGGTCGAGCATCTCCGAACGGGGGTACATCCTCACGTTGCGGGCGCCGATCTGGCGCGACAGGGCCTGATAGGCGCCCAGCAGGAGCTGCTGCCCGGTCTGGCCCCGGGCGTAGAACGTGCGGGACACCTGGACGCCGCCGAACGAGCGGTTGGCGAGCACGCCGCCGTACTCGCGCGCGAATGGGACGCCCTGCGCGGTACACTGGTCGATGATGCGCGCGCTCACCTCCGCCAAGCGGTACACGTTGGCCTCGCGCGAGCGAAAGTCCCCGCCCTTGACGGTGTCGTAGAATAGCCGAAACACCGAATCGCCGTCGTTCTGGTAGTTCTTGGCGGCGTTGATCCCGCCCTGTGCCGCAATCGAGTGGGCCCGCCGCGGCGAGTCCTGGAAACAGAAGCACGACACGTCGTAGCCGAGCTCGGCGAGCGACGCGGCGGCCGAGGCGCCCGCGAGCCCCGAGCCGACCACGAGGATGTGATGCTTCAGCTTGTTCGTCGGGTTGACGAGCCTGATCTCGGAGCGGTGGCGCTCCCACTTCGCGGCGAGCGGCCCCTCCGGAATCCTGGAGCGCAGCTCCACGGTCACTGGAGCATGCCGGCGAGCACCGCCAGCGGAATGGAGATGTAAAGGCCCGCGATCACCACGGCGACGGCTGCGGCAGCGCCGCGGCGCCAGCCGCCGGTCGGGGGCCGGTTGAGCCCCAGGGTCTGAAGCGCGCTCCACGTCCCGTGATACAGGTGCAGGCCGAGTACGACCATCGCCGCGATGTACGCGGCCGCGACGGGCCACACGCTCAGGCTGGCCACCACGTTGTGGTACACGTCCCCCGGGACGAAGCTCGGGTTCAGGCGACCGAACGTGAAATCGAGCAGGTGATAAACGACGTACAGGAAGATGAGCAGGCCGCCCCAGCGCATCGTCTGGGCAGCGTACGTCGTCTCGATGGTCTCGAGCTGTCGATACGCCACGGGGCGGGCGTGCCAGCTGGCCCGCGCCGTGGTGATCGCCGCCCAGATGTGGGCGATGACGGCCACCAGCAGCACGATTCGCACGATCCAGAGGAGCCACCCGCGCCCGAAGAACGGCGCGCCCACCGTGCGCAGCCCATCCGCGTAGGCGTTGAACGCCTCGGGTCCCTCGAAGATCTTCAGGTTGCCGAGCAGGTGGCCGACCACGAACAGAAACAGGATCGCGCCCGTCACGGCCATGATGGCCTTCTGGCCGATGAGGGACCCGGTGACGCCCGGGGACGAGGACCGGGGAACCACGGTGGTCGGTGGGCTTGTCATGGAACGGTCGGATGATATCGCCGTGACTATCTTTCTGGTAGGAGGCCAGAGCACGCACGATGAGCGAAACCACTGCCGCTGCCCGCCCCACCCCCACCCCCGGCCTCCGCAGCCGGGCGGACCCTGTTCAGGTGCCGGCCGAGGGCACGGCCCGACCGCGCGTCGTCATCATCGGAGCCGGATTCGGCGGGTTGCGCGCGGCGCGCGCACTGCGTAAGGCGCCTGTCGACGTGGTGCTGGTGGACCGCCACAACTACCATCTGTTCCAACCGCTGCTCTACCAGGTCGCCACCGCGGGGCTCGAGCCCGAGCAGATCGCCCGCCCGGTCCGCGCCATTTTGCGACGCCAGTCCAACGCCGAGTTCCGCATGACCGAGGTCACCGGCCTCGAGCCGGCCGCGAATCGCATCGTGACGACCGACGGTCCGATCCCGTACGACTACCTGATCCTCGCTGTCGGGGGTGAGACGAACTATTTCGGCCTCGAAGGCGTGCCGCAGCACGGCTTCGGCCTCAAGGACATCCCCGAGGCGATCCGTATCCGGAACCACGTGCTGCACGCCTTCGAGCGCGCCATGCTGGAGCCCGATCCGGAGCAGCGCCGCGCGGAGCTGACCTTCATCGTGGTCGGGGGCGGCCCCACGGGGGTCGAGATGGCCGGTGCGCTCTCCGAGCTGATCCGCCTGGTGCTGGTAAAGGACTACCCGCGTCTCAACTTCAAGGACGTGCGAGTGCTGCTGCTCGAGGCCACGGATCGGCTGCTCGCCCCCATGCCGAGCCGGTTGCGTGAGGCCGCCGCGGAAACGCTGTGGCGCAAGCACGTGGAGACGCGGTTCGGTGCCACGGTCGCCGACTACGACGGCGCTCGGGTGCGCCTGAAGAGCGGCGAAGTGATCCCCGCGCGAACGCTCATCTGGGCCGCGGGCGTGAAGGCGGTCTCGCTCACCGGCCGGCTCGGTCTGGCAACCGCCCAGCAGGGCCGCGTGCGCGTCACGCCGGCGCTCGAGGTCCCGGAGCATCCCAACATCTATGTCATCGGTGATGCGGCGTACCTCGAGGTGAACGGAGCCCCGCTGCCTATGATGGCGCCCGTGGCGATTCAGATGGCCGAAACCGCTGCCGCGAATATTCGGCGCCGCATTGCGGGAGCGACGCCGGTGGCGTTCGTGTACCGGGACCCTGGATCCCTTGCGACGATCGGCCGGAACGCCGCGGTCGCCTACATCCGGGGCATCGGCTTCACGGGGTTCCCCGCGTGGGTGGTCTGGCTGGTGGTGCACATCATTCAGCTCATCGGATTTCGCAACAAGCTGTTCGTGCTGCTGAACTGGGCGTGGGACTATTTCTTCTACGAGCGGGCGGCCCGGCTGATCACCACAATGGATTGATCAACGAAGGGTCGGGCGCGGCGCGAACCGCGGGGAAGGTGTCCGGCGTCGCGTCGGCACCGCCCGCGGCGGCGGCGGGCGCCGCACGATGCCGTCCCAACCGCACTCGATGCACCAGCGGCGTTGCAGTGCCGGGAGCAGGCGGTCGAAGAAACGGTTCCGCAGCGCGACCATCTCGATGCCGCAGTGCGGGCACAGGGAACCCCGCGGGAGCAGCAGGTAAGCGACTGCCAGGACGATCGCGACGCGCATCAGCACGGTCGCGAGCAACACCACCACGACCAGCATGCTGCATGATAGCGCCCGGCCGCCCGGGCTGCCACTTTAACCGGGCGTGCCCCCCTCGCCCCCCTCGCCGCCCCCGCCGCGCGCGAACTCGAGGATCCGGCGCTCCAGCTCGAAAAGCTCGACCGGCTTGACCAGCACGCGCTCCCGCGGGACCGGCGTGTTCCCCGACTGAGCGAGCTGGGAGACGTCGCCCGACAGGAACAGCACCCGCGCCGCCATGTCCGGGTGCTCGTCCTCGAGTTGGGCAAACAGGTCGATGCCGCCCATGCGCGGCATGCGCAGGTCTACGAGGACGACGTCGGCAGGCTGAGCGCGGAGGCGGGTCAACCCTTCGATTCCATCCGCCGCCTGGTCCACGACCGCGCCGCGCCGAGTGAGATAGCGGGCCATCGGTCCCCGCACCCCTTCCTCGTCTTCGACGATCAGCACGCGGAGTCCCGCCAGCGGCTGTGCGACCTGCGGGGCTTGAGCGCCCTCGGCGAGGGATGGAGAAGCAGCGGAGGGAGAGGGAGGGGGAGGGGAAGGGGTGGATGATCTGGGACCGGACGCTGCTACCACGGGCAAGGTGAGAACGAAACGGGCACCCAGGCCGGGGAGCGCAACCAGCGCCAGGTCCCCGCCGGCCTCGCGCGCGATCTGGCGCGAGATATAGAGACCGAGCCCGGTGCCGCGCCGGCCCTTGGTGGTGGCGAAGGGCCGGAACAGACGGGGTGCAATCTCGGGCGCGACGCCCTTCCCATTATCCCCGACCGCGACGGACACGCGCGCGTCCTCCACCCAGGTGTCGACGGTGAGCCGGCGGGGCGGGTTGATGGCGTGGAGCGCGTCGATCGCGTTGGACAGCAGATTGACCACGACCTGCTCGAGCTTGATCGCGTCCCCCGCGACCGCGGGCAGGTGGGCGTCGAGCTGCCCACCAACCGTGATCTCGTCGACGCCGAAGCGGTAGGACACCAGATCGAGGGCGCCCCGCACCACGTCGTTGAGGTTGACGCTGGTGACCTCACGCTCGGTGGCGCGCACGAAGCGCAGCAGGCCACGCAACAGCTTGGTCGCCCGGCGCACCTGGCGCAGAATCTGTGTCATCTCACCGCGCTGCTCGGCGTCGATCGCGGGATCGGCGAGCCGGTTTTCCGCGTGCGCGGCGATCGCCATCAGCGGGTTATTCACCTCGTGCGCCACGCCGGCGAGAAGCTCGCCGGCGGCCGCGAAGCGGCCCTGCTCCTCCGCCCGATCCCGCAGGATACGGGTCATCGCGTTGAAGTGCTCGGCCAGCCGCCCGAGCTCGTCGGCCCCGCGCACCGGGATCCCCACGGTGAGGTCGCCGTCGGCGACCTGGGCGAGGCCGGTCTCGAGCTCGCTCAGCGGATGCCACACGCGCCGGCGCACCACGTACGCCAACGCGGGGACGAACAGCACGCCGACGATCAGCCAGATGATCGTGTCGCGCCGCGCCACGTCCACCGCTTCCCGCAACTCCCGCTGGCCGGCTACCACGTCCGCGCGCGCGATTCGCGCCGCGGCGTCCTTGGCGTGGTCCGCGACGCGCACCAGCTGTTCGACCGCGATCAGCGTTTCGGTGGCGTTCGGGACCCGTCCTCGCTCGAGCGCCTCAACGAACTCGGTCAGGGCGCTCGCGAGCCGCGACAGCGCCTCGTCGGTCCGCGCGAACGCGGCCCGCAGCGCCAGCGAGAAGAGCGCCCTGGAGGGGATGGCGAGCGGCGCCCGCCCGAGATCCAGCCAGCGGCGCGCCGCCGCGACGGAATCGGGCTCCGCCCTGGAGCGCCGGGCCAGTCCCCGCGCCACCATCAAGGCCTGATCGAGCACGCTGTCCCGCCGCGCGAGATCCTCTCCCACGCTGGCGATCGCCTCCGTGAGCGAGCCGAGCACCAGCACGGGGCGACTGACGCGGAAGAACATGTACACGGGCAAGGCGGCGGCGTACGTGCCCGCCGCTATCGCGACCGCGAGCAGCGTCACGCGCAGGCTAGGTCGGTGAGGTCTCACGCGTCAACCGTTGCGACAGCGTCAGGCTAAGATAATGCTCCGGGGCGACACGGACCCCCTTCGTCACTGGCGGCGCCGTGCCCGACTGCCCACATTTGCCTTCGCACTGCCACGACGGAGGACCGAGGCGCGCATGGCGAGCGATAGCGGCGACCGCGGGAGGATCGTGATCGGCTACGCGGCGTGGGCTACCATTTGTGCGGCGGTAGCCGGCGTCGTGATCTCCCTGATCCATACCTTTTTCTTCAGCTACCACGCGACCGGTCCCGGATTGTGGCGCACGCTGCTCGAAGACGCCGTCATGACGGTCGCGATCGCCGCCGGCCAGGGAGCGGTCGCGTTGGTGACCGGAGGCATCCTGGCGCAGCTCGGTCGTGCGCTCCATGCCACCGTCCTCCTCGGCCTGCTCGTCGGGCTGTTCGACTTCGTGATGAACTTCCTGCAAATGGTGGTGCCTCGCACCGAGCTCGGTTGGGTACCCGATCTCATCATTCTCGCCGGTGTTACGATCGTCATCACAGTCGCCGGGTCCCGCTCCGCAGCCGCGCCGTCCGCACCGCCGTGAGCGACGAGCTCGCGCGGCTCGAGCGACGCGTGGCAGTCCTGGAGGAGATGCTTCGCCGGCTCCTCGCCGCCGGTGCCGCTCCCGAACACGTCGCACCGCCTCCAGAGCCGCGACGCTCGCCCGTGAGCGAGTTACGAGTCCAGGAACCGTCGCCATACACCCGTCCATCCCCGCGTCGCTCGCCGCCCTCCGGCAGTCCATCGACCCAAGATCTCGAACAGTGGTTCGGCCAGCGCGGGCTCCTTTTCGTAGGGGTGCTCGCCCTGCTGACGGCAACCGGGTTCTTCCTCAAGTACGCGATCGACCGCGGCTGGATCCCTCCGGCGCTCCGAGCGGCGCTCGCGATCACTGCAGGGGTCGGTGTGGCGACTTGGGGGGAGGGACGCCTGCGCGCCGGCCTCCGGGGCTACGGCGCGGCGATGATCGGGGCAGGGGGGGGGCTCGCGTACCTCGGCCTATGGGCGGCGGCCGGACCGTACGGCTTGATCGAGCGTCGCATCGGCGTGCTGCTCCTTGCCGCGTGCACGGTGGTCGTGATCCTGCTCGCGCTGCGGCACGAGATCGAGGGACTCGCGCTCTGGGCGCTCGCCGGGGCTTATCTCGCCCCGATCCTGCTCGCGCCCGCGGTTCCGAACCCCGAGGCGTTCCTCGGGTACCTCGAGGTCATCGGCCTCGGTGCGGGCCTGCTCGCGTACTCGATGGCCTGGCGCCGCGCCTACGACCTGGCGCTGGCCGGGTACTTCCTGCTCGCAGCGGCCGGGGCTTCACGAGCGTTGGCGAGTGCGCTCGGGTGCTGGTTCCTCGCCGCGGGTGCCCTGCTCACACTCCAGGTGACACGGCGCCGCGCCTGGCCCGAAGCCCGGATCGGCGCGCTCGTCCTCACGTGGATACTCGCCGCGGTCGCGTTGGCCACACCACTCGGAGGCCCGGAGACACGACGATGGCTCGCGTTGGCCGCGCTGTTCGCCGTCGCCGGACTCTTGTGGTGGCAGGGACTCGCGGAGGACCCGTTGCGGTCGCCGACGGAGGCGCTCCTCTTCGTCGCCAATCCTTTCGTCCTGGTCGCACTCACCGGCATCGGCGACCCACCGGGTTTGGCGCGCGTGCCAAGCTTGCTGCCGGCGTTGCTTGCCGTCGCCTACGGCGCGCCAGGATGGGCACGGCGGACCGCTCCGCACTTCGTCCTGGGCGTGGCGCTCGCTGCGTACACCGTGGCGGTCCAATGGCCGCCCGCGACCGTGGTTCTGGGATGGACGGCGCTGTGCCTGCTGGCGCTCGTCGCCGAGCGGGAAGCCGGGCGCCCTGGCGGCCGGCTCGCCGCGCTGGGACTTGCGGTCCTCGCGTTTGGCGGCCTGTTCAGCGTCGCGCTCTGGTCACGACCCTCGGACAGCCCAACGTTCGCCGACGCGTGGGCGCTTGCCCTGTACGGCTACGTCATCGGCACGGCCGCGGCGGCCGCGCGCTGGGGGAGCGGTTGGGCCGATCCCCGCCTGGCTCGCTGGACGGCGCGCGGTGGCGAGCTGGCGTGGGTATTGTGCGGGGCAGCCGTGTTCGTGGGCGGTTCGGTCGAGCTGCAACGCTATTTCGGGCCGCGTTCACCGCTCGCGAGTGACCTCGCCCTCAGCGTGTTCTGGCTGCTCTATGCGGGGG
>Ga0066652_100001289_pt1 | contig 12858 bp, 8 predicted proteins | sample GraSoiAngelo_101_FD_71413 | JGI IMG/M metagenome (GOLD analysis project Ga0066652, IMG submission 71413) | Grasslands soil microbial communities from the Angelo Coastal Reserve, California, USA - 14_0903_02_30cm | ecosystem: Environmental > Terrestrial > Soil > Grasslands | place: USA...
CGGAGCGACAACGACGTCCTGAAGCGGCATCGATCGACTGGAACGAGTGAACTCGGGCGCGGGCGCACATTGGCTCCCGTCCACTGCTTCTACGGTATCGTTCGGCGAGCCGTTTCACGAGAGGGACCCGACTTGCCCACCCCGCCTCACCCGCGCAGTTTCGCAGCCGTCGCGTCCCCCGTTCACGTCCCCGAACCGTTCCCGCATGTCCCGCCAGCGTTTCGCGCCGCATCTCGCCCTGCTCGCCCTTTCGCTCACCAGCTCAGTCGCTGCCGCTCAGCGGTCGCGGCAGTACCAGCTCCTGTCTCCAGACGCGACCAACCAGATCACGGTGGAGGTCGGTGACCGCGTCAGCTACGCCGTTGCCCATCGGGGCCGCCCAGTCCTCCAGGCGTCGCCGATCTCACTCACGCTCGAGGGAGGGCGCACACTAGGTACGGCCGAGCGTGTACGGTCCGAGGCGCGGCGGCAAGTGCGCGACAGCGTTCGCCCGGTCGCACCCGTCAAGAGCGCCGTCGTCGCCGACCGGTTCAACGAGCTGCGGCTGCGACTCGGCGATCACGACCTCGAGCTGCGGGCCTACGACGAGGGGATCGCGTACCGATGGGTGCTGGCGATCGGCGACAGCGTCACGGTGCGAAGCGAGCAGGCGTCGTTCGCCGTCGCGGGCGAGAGCGAGGCGCTCGTCGGCATCGACACGACCTTCATGACGCATTACGAGCCGGTGTACCACCGCGTGAAGCTCGACACGCTCGCGCACGGACGACATGCCTTGCTCCCCGCGCTGATCGCGCTCCAGGGAGGACCGAAGATCGCGATCACGGAGTCGCAGCTCGAGGACTACGCGGGGATGTATCTCGTGGCGCGCGACGGGGGCGGGCTGGCTGGCGAGTTCCCTCGTGCCGCGCTCGAGGAGCGCGCGCGCAACGATCGCGACGTCGTGGTGACGCGTCGCGCCGACTGGCTCGCCCGCACCTCGGGTCGACGCGCGCTGCCCTGGCGCATCGTCATGATCGCCGACGAGGACCGGCAGCTGCTGTTGAATCAGATGGTCTACGATCTCGCGGCGCCGTCGCGGCTCAGCGACGTGTCGTGGATCAAGCCGGGCAAGGTGAGCTGGGACTGGTTCAACAACCTGAACCTCCGCGGCGTGAGCTTTCGCGCCGGCGTGAACGACGACACGTACCGCTACTTCATCGACTTCGCGGCGAAGAACGGCATCCCGTACATCATCCTGGACGAGGGCTGGTACAAGCTCGGCGATCTCCTCACGCAGGCGCCCGGGATCGACGTCCCCGCGCTCGTGCAGTACGGCGCATCGAAGCACGTCGGCATCATCCTGTGGACCACGTGGAGCACGCTCGACACGCAGCTGAAGCCCGCGCTCGACCAGTTCGAGAAGTGGGGGGTGAAGGGGATCAAGGTCGACTTCATGCAACGCGACGACCAGAAGGTAGTGAACTACTACTACCGGATCGCTCGTGAAGCGGCGGCCCGCCATCTGCTCGTCGACTATCACGGCGCGCACAAGCCGGCGGGGCTCAACCGCACGTGGCCGAACGTGCTGACGTTCGAGGGCGTGCACGGGCTGGAGAACAACAAGTGGACGGACGACGTCACGCCGACGCACAACGTGACGCTCCCGTTCACGCGGATGCTCGCCGGCCCGATGGACTACACGCCGGGTGCGATGCTCAACGCGCAGCCGAAGAACTTCCGCGCCATCTTCGACCGGCCGATGAGCGTCGGCACACGGGTGCACCAGCTCGCGATGTACGTCGTGTTCGAGAGCCCGCTGCAGATGCTCGCCGACAGCCCGTCGGAGTACGAGCGCGAGCCGGAGGCGATGGAGTGGCTGCGTGCCGTGCCCGTGCTGTGGGACGAGACGCGCGCGCTCGACGGCGCCGCGGGAAGCCACGTCCTGCTCGCGCGCCGGCACGGGACGGAGTGGTTCGTCGGCGCGATGACGAACACCAGCGCACGGACGCTCACCCTCGACCTTTCCTTCCTCGGCGCCGGACGCTGGACGATGGACGCCTGGTCCGACGGCATCAACGCCGACCGCAACGGGATGGACTTCAAGCGGGAAACGCGCACGGTCTCGGCGGGCGACAAGTTGACGCTGACGCTGGCGCCGGGGGGTGGGTGGGCAGGGAGATTCAAGCGGTGAGTTGGTGCGTTGGATCGTTAGTGAGTTGGACGGTGAGCGAGTGAACGGAACGGCCCTGGCTGTAACCAGCGTGGAGATCCCTCAGCGGGGCTTCCACGCCGGTTGTGACCAGGGCCGTCAACTCACCAATCAACCGACCAGCTCACCAACCAGCTAACTCACCAACTCACCGCTCTACGCGGGCAGCACCGACGCCAGATAATCATGGCTCGCCTTGATGCTGGCGATCGGGTCGGGTGCGACGTCGCGCTCGACGAACGCGTATTTCAGCCCGTTCCGCTGCGCGGCGGCGATGAAGCGGCGGAAGTCGATCACGCCGTGGCCGACGTCGGCGAACGCCTTCTCCGGCGCGGCGGTGCTGTCCTTCAGGTGCAGGAGCGCGAATCGGCCCGGGTAGCGGGCGACGAGATCCGCCGGCGCCGTTCCCGCCTTGAACGCCCAGTAGCCGTCGAGCTCGAAGGAGACGAGCGTCGGATCGGTGTTGGCGAGCAGCCGCTCCATCACCGTCGTCGTGCCGCCGTACTTCTGGAACTCGAAGTCGTGATTGTGATATGCGAGCTTGAGCCCCGCGCCGTGCGCGGCCTCTCCGAGCTTGTTCAGGCGAGACGGCAGACTGCCGAACGTCTCCGCCGTCCGCAGCGAGGGGTCGAGGAACGGGACGACGACGTACTCCTGCCCGAGCGTCTTCGCGGTCGTGAAGACCGTCTCGGGCGACGCCTCGAGGTCGACGAGAGGATAATGGCCCGAGACGGTGCGGATGCCGTGCTTGTCGAACAGCGCGCGCAGGTCAGCGGCCGGGCGCTGATAGAGGCCCGCCGTCTCGACGAGGTGATATCCCGCGCCGGCGACCGAGGCGAGCGTGCCGTCCACGTCCTTCGACATCGCGTCACGAACGGTATAGAGCTGAAGCCCGACCTGGGCCAGCGTGAACCCACCGGGAATCAATGCTGGATTCGCCGCACCAGCCGCCGCAGTGGAGTGCGCACACGCGAGGCTCGAGCCCCACATCGTGGCGAGTCCGGCGGCGCCGGACACTTTGAGGAAGTCGCGTCGGTCCATTAGATGTTCCTCTTCTTGAGTTGGTCCACCGCGTAGTCCGCGGCGCGTGCGGTGAGTGCCATGTACGTGATGGAGGGATTCACGCACGACGCGCTCGCCATGACCGAGCCGTCGGTGACGAACAGATTCGGCACGTCGTGCGCCTGGCAAAATCCGTTGACCGCCGACGTCTTCGGATCGCGCCCCATGCGCGCGGTTCCCATCTCATGGATGCCGAGCCCGGGCTCCGCGCCCAGCCCACCTTCCTTGTAATCGTCGGTGCCGACGACGCTCTTCAGCCCCGCCGCCTCGAGCATGTCGATCGCGGACTGACGCATGTCCTTGCGCATCGCCATCTCGTTCGGCCCCCAGCTGCAGTCGATGCGAAGGATCGGAATCCCGAATTCGTCGGTCCTCTCCGAGAGCGTCACCTTGTTGTCCTCGCGCGGCAGGCACTCACCGAATCCGGTGATGCCCATCGTCCAGTCGCCGGCATCGTGCAGCTTGCGCTTGAGCTGGACGCCGAGGCCCGGGCCGGAGGTGCCGCGTCCCCAACCCGCGCGGGCCGCGCTCCCCTGATAGCCGAAGCCGCGCGCGAAGGGCTGCTTCGTCGCCACGTCGCCGAGATTGCGGAAGCGCGGGATGTAGATCCCGTTCGGCCGGTTGCCCTGGTAGTAGTGATCGGCGAGCCCCTCGATCCGCCCCGTCGCGCCGGCGCGGAAATGGTGGTCCATGAGATAGTGGCCGACGACGCCGCTCGAGTTGGCGAGGCCGTTCGGGAAGGTCGACGACTTCGAGTTGAGCAGAATGCGTGCGCTGCCCAGCGTCGACGCGCACAGGAACACGACCTTCGCCTTGTACTCGCGCGTCGCCTTGGTGCGGGTATCCACCACGCGCACGCCGGCGACGCGGTGCGACTTCGGATCGTAGACGATCGAATGCACGATGCTGTCCGGGAGGACGGTGAGTCGACCCGTCGCCATCGCGGGGGGCAGCGTGCTCGCCTGCGTCGAGAAATACGATCCCGTGGAGCAGCCGCGCTCGCAGGGACCGCAGTAATGGCACGCCGCGCGCCCCTTGTGATTCGCCGTCAGGATCGCGACGCGGCCGATCGTCACGCGACGCTCCTTGAATCGCCGCTCGATGCCGGCCTTCACGTGCTTCTCGCCCGCGTTCATCTGCATCGGCGGCAGGAACTCGCCATCGGGAAGCTGCGGCAGCCCGAGCTTCTCCCCGCTCACGCCGACGTGACGCTCGACGTAGCTGTACCACGGCGCGATGTCCTTGTAGCGGATCGGCCAGTCGACGCCGATTCCCTCCTTCGCGTTCGCCTCGAAGTCGAGATCACTCCAGCGGTAGACCTGACGACCCCAGATGAGCGACTTGCCGCCCACCTGATCCCCCTGAACCCACGTGAAGGGCTTCACCTCCTCGTACGGGTGCTTCGTGTCCTTCGTGAAGAACTGCTTCGTGGACTCGCGGAACTGGCCCGTTCGCGCCTGAACCTGATAGTCCTCGGCACCTTGCTTGTCCGGCGAGAGCCGCGCGTTGCGCAGCGGCATCTCCCAGGTGCTCTTGTGCTCCATCGTGTAGTCCTTGCCGTGCACGACTTCGCGGCCACGCTCGATCATGAGCGTCCGAAGCCCCTTCTCGGTCAGCTCCTTGGCGGCCCATCCCCCGGTGATGCCACTGCCGATGACGATGGCATCGTACTCCGACTCCTGCGTCCCAGTCATGTATGAAGTCCGGTGATTGGTCATCAGGCCCACGAGTGGCCGACGCTGCGATAGGGGATGTCGCCGCGATAGACGCCCATCGGATTGACCTTGAGCTCGGTCATCGCGCCCGCTTCCGACGTGTAGTAGCCGAGCAGGGTGAGCTCCTTCATGCGGCGGAAGAACCAGCCGCGCTCGGCCTCGCGCCGCGCCGTCTCGCCTCCACCGCCGTCGGCGGACGGTCGCGTCGGATCGCTCACCGTCGGTCCCGTGCTGCTCTGGCGAGCCAGCGAGTCGCGCATGCGTGCGCGCTCGGAGTTGAGCGGCTCGGCTTTCTCCAGCACGCGCGGCGACGGATAGGACTCGGCGTCGATCGCCGTGAGCAATGCGAGCTGCTTCGCGGGTGTGGCCTTCACGAACGACGCGCCGAGCTCCTTCCGGGCGCGGGCGTCGAGCTGCGCGAGCCCGTCGAGGAACTGCTTGCGCTCTCCTTCCTTGTAGTAGTTCGAGAGCATGACGTCGACGAAGCGATGCACGCCGGCAGCGCGCGCGCCCGGAGTATCCGTCGCCGGGATGATGTGTTCGGCGATCGTCGCCACCAGCTCGCTCTGGTCGGGGTCCAGCGTGCCGGCGCGCCAATCCGGCGCCGCGGCGCGCGCCCACGCGCTGCCGCGAACACCGGAGAGACTCGATGCGGCGAGCGTGCCGCCGAGGATCAGCGCCGTCCGGGCGACTGCCTCGCGGCGCGTGATGTCGTTGCCCTGGCTCATGGCAGCGTCCGAATGCGCATGTTGCGAATCGCGAGCTCGCCCTCGTGATCGCCCTGGATCCCGAGGTGCCCGGTGGTGAGCCGACCGTACTTGGGCCACGTCGCGAACTTGCTGGCCTTGAGCCGCGTCTCCCAATCGGGGCTGCCCGCCTCGTACTCAAGCAGCTTCTGTCCGTTGAGCCAGTGCTCCACGTGCGGGCCACGCGCGACGATGCGCGAGCTGTTCCACTCGTTGGCCGGCTTCACCACGCCGGCGGGTGAGGGATACAGCGCGTAGTCCGAGCCCGCCGACGTCAAACGACTCTTCCCGTCCGCATGACCGGCGTCGTCGAGCAGCTGATACTCGGGGGCGGTGAAATAGATCTTCTCCGCCTCCTCCGAGCCGCGATAGAACACGCCCGCGTTGCCGCCCGGATGGAGCTTCCACTCGAACTCCAGCTCGAAGTTCGCGAACTCATCGCGCGAGACGAGGTCGTTGGACGATGCGGTCTTGGACAACACGCCGTCGGCGACGCTCCAGCCAGCGGGCACCTTGGCCTCGCGGTAGCCGCGCCACGCACTCAGCGAGGGGTCGATCAGATTGCGCCACCCCTGCGTGGTCGGGGCAGAGGTCGATGCCGCAGCCGCGGGCGCGGGCGACGACGACATCGCGCCGCCGTTGCTCGACGCCGTGGAGCAGCCAAGAAGCGCCGCGCTCAGTCCGAGTGCGGCGAGGGAGACGAGCCTGTGGTGCGTCATGGTGAGAGACCTCTTCGAGATGATTGGAACGGCGGCACCGTCCGAGTGCACGATCGTTCGAGCCCCTGTCTCGATCACGGACGCCACGCGCCCCGCGCGACGGCGGGGCGGAAGCGCTGCAAATCGGGCACCGGCAGCGCGAGGGTGCGCTCCTCTTCCGCACTCTGATAGGCGGCCATCAGTACCTCGACGACGCCGACGCCATCGTCGAACGTCAGTCGCGCCGGCTCCTTGCCGAGGAAGGCGCGCGCGAAATGCCGGTTCTCCGCCTCGTACCCATACACGACCGCCTCCGCAGGAACGACCGGCATCAGCCCGATCTCGGCGTTCTGCTTCTCGACGAGATCCTCGCCTGCCCTTCCCTGGACGGCGCGCGAAAAGAATACCCGCAGTCCCGAATCGAGCGAATTCCACTGCATGGAGTACTCCGGACCGAGCAGCTCCGCGGAGAGTCTGAGGCCGGCGCCGACGTAACTCCACGAGGTGCTCGCCTCGCCGAGCACGCGCTCCCCGTCGCTCGTCTCGAACTCGATCGTGAGGCTCGCGAAGTCCTCCGAGGGGCGACGCTCGTAGTCGACCTCCTTGCCCATCGTCTCGCGCAGCCGCTGGGCGTACGCGGGGCGCGACCACTTCAGGCTCGCGATCTTGCCGGTGACCTTCACCGGACGAACGGTGGAGAGCGATTCGCCGGGGCGCGTGAGCAGGTGCCGCACGAGCAGCGCCGAGTGGCACATCATGTCGTTGAGCACTCCACCGCCCTGCAGGTCGCCCTGCCAGAACCACGGCGTGTGCGGACCGCTGTGCTCCTCCGCCGCACGCGCCAGATAGGGGCGTCCCGTCGTCGCGGCGCCGCGCGCCCAGAGCAGGGAGCGCCCAGTCTCGACGTGCGGAGTGAAGAGCTGATCCTCGAGATACGCCGTCTGGAGCCCGACGCGCGCGGCGAGATCCCGCACGCGGATCGCCTCGTCGAGGTTGCGCGCGAGCGGCTTCTCGCACGCCAGGCCGCGCAGCGTGCCGCGGCCCGATTCGATCGCCTGCACGATCTCCTCGACGTTCTCGATGCGGGCGTGATTCGGACCGCAGATCCAGATCGCGTCGATGGCCGGGTCGGCAACCATGTCGGCGATCGAGCGGAACGCGCGGCAGTCGCCGACGTCGAGGTCGCGCGCGAGCCGCACGACCTGCTCCGCATTGCCGGCATCCGGACTCCAGACGCCCCGCACGTCCGCCTCGCGTATTCCCACGAACGACTGCACGTGGAAGCGAGTGATGAAGCCGCCGCCGACGAACCCGACTCCGAGTCGACCGTTCATTGCCCTTCCGGCTTGATGCGCGAGTCCATGACCGCGAAGCTGACGCCGAGCTTCTTCATCGCCGGCTCGGGGCAGCCCTTCCAGTCGGGATTGAAGACGTTGCCCTGATAGCGCAGATCCTTCCATCCCATCGAGCTGGAGAAGAAGCCCATGCCGACGAGGTCCCGCATGCGCGAGAAGAACGCGGTGCCGTGGCTGAACTGGGGCTTCGCCTTGTCGGGCCAAGCGATGTCGTCGAGGATCTGATTGCGCTGCGCCTGGGACAGCGTCGCGTAGTTCTTCCGGAAGCGCGTGCGCGATTCGGTGTTGAGCCAGGCGAGTCCGCCGCGCACCGCGACGCGCGTGCTCTCATCCGCTTCCGGCACGGAGAGGTGATAGTCGATGAACGCAGGCACGTCCGCATCCGTCGCGCTCCCCGACCGGCCGTCGCGCGGGATGATGTCGTCGGCGAGCACGTTCACCGTGCGCCACTCCGCCGCGGTGAAGAAGGCGCGTTTCGGCGCGGACGACGGCGGCGTTCCCTGCCCCTGTGCGGGCGGGAAGGGTGCCTCGTGCGTCTGCTTCGGCTGCTGGGCCCCCGACGGCGTGCCCTGCTGCGCGAACGCGGTTCCACCCATCATCGCGCCGGCGATCGGCACGCTGCCGATGACCTTGAGCGCGGCACGCCGGCTCACCGGCTTGGCGTCGTTCGTCTGCTGCGCCGCCTCGTCGCCGTCGACGACGTCGCGGGCGATCGGATCGAGCTCGTCGCTCATATTGCCCCCGCCTTGCGCTGCTGCGCGATGTAGTCGGCCGTCCGCCACGCGAGCGCGAGGATGGTCCAGGTGGGATTCTTGTCCGCCTGCGTGACGAACGGTCCGCCGTCGGTGACGAAGAGGTTCTTGCAGTCGTGCGCCTGGCAGTTTCCGTTGAGCACCGAGGTCTTCGGGTCCTTCCCCATGCGGATGCCCCCGAGCTCGTGGATGATGCGGCCGCCCGCGGCGATGCCGTAGCCCTGCTCCTGCGTCGGCATCGGGCTCGATGGCGTGCCCCCCATCTCGGTGATCAGCGCGCGGAAGGTCTGCTGCATGTGCTTCACCTGATTCAGCTCGTGATCGGTCCACTCCCAGTGGAAGCGCAGCACCGGAATGCCGAACTTGTCCACCACCTGCGGATCGATCTCGGTGTAGCATTTGTCGTTCGGGATCTGCTCGCCGCGCCCGGAGAAGTGGATCGTCGCGCCATAGTAGCGGCGGTAATCCTCCTTGAGCTTCGCGCCATAGCCGCCGGCGCCCGGGTAGCGCTGGATCCCGCCCATGAAGCCGTATGCCGGGGGGCCGAGCCCTCCGCCGACCTCGATGTGATAGCCGCGCGGGAAATCGAGCTTCTTGTTGTCGAGCCACCATGGCATGTACACGTGCATGCCGCCGACGCCGTCCTCGTTGTGCGGGACGTGGTCGACCATCGCCGGGATGAAGCCGCCGACGTCGGTACCGGTGGTGTCGGTGATGTACTTGCCGACGACGCCGCTCGAGTTCGCGAGTCCCTGCGGGAAGAGCGACGACTTGGAGTTGAGCAGCAGACGCGCCGACTCGAAGGCGCTCGCCGCGAGGACCACGGCGCGCGCGGCGACGTGGCGCTCCTCGCCGCTGGCCTTGTCGAAGTACGTCACCCCCGTGGCGAGGCCGTTCGATCCCACGGTCACCTCGCGCGCCATCGAGTTCGTGAGCAGCGTCAGCCGTCCGGTCTCGAGCGCGGGGGCGATGAGCACGTCGGGGCTCGAGAAGTTCGCCTTCACCGTGCAGCCGCGGTTGCACTGTCCGCAGTAGTGGCACGCCTGGCGCCCCGGCTTCGGCCTGGTGATGATCGACAGCCGCGACGGGATGCACGTGATCTTGAGGCGGTCCGAGGCCTGCTTGACGAGCAGCTCGTAGCAGCGAGGGGCGGGCGGTGGGAGGAACTTCCCATCCGGCTCGTTGTGAATCCCCTCTTTGCTGCCGAACACGCCGATCAGGTCGTCGACGCGATCGTAGAACGGGGCGACGTCCTCGTACCCGATCGGCCAGTCGTCGCCGAGACCGTCACGCGTCTTTCCGCGGAAGTCCTCCGGCCCGAAACGGAGGGAGATGCGCCCCCAGTGGTTCGTGCGGCCGCCGAGCATGCGTCCGCGCCACCAGTCGAAGCGCGTGCCGGTCGCTCTCGTATACGGCTCGCCTTCGATCTCCCAGCCGCCGTCGCACGCGTCGTACTCGCCGAACGGACGCGTCTTCGTGGGGCGGCCTCGGCGCGGCGTGGCGAAGGCGGGGGTCAGCATCTGGGAGTTCTTCGATGCGTACCATGCGGCTCCGGCTTCCAGCATCACGACCCGGGCGCCGGCCTGTGTCAGCGCGTAGGCGGCCATGCCACCCCCCGCGCCCGAGCCGATGATACAGACGTCGTACGTGGGGGCCTGTCGTCGTGCCAACATGCGCGTGTCGCTCCGGGGTGAACGCTGGAAATCCTCGCCGCGGCGCACGCTCTGGCGCGCCGCGGCAGTGCTGCGCGGGAAGGTGGCGGCGTGCTCGCGCCCACGCCAGTCTCCAGCCCCAACCAGAGCCATCCGCGCTGGCCCCGTGTCTGCATTGCAATTTTTCATGACCCCCGAGCACCGGTTGGACGGCGCTGACAACGGTTCCACGACGGCGAGCCGGACGCAGGCCATTCCCCGCACCACCGAAGAAGAGGAGCGGGAAGCCGCGATTCGCCGCGGCGAGGAGCGGGAGCGGGCGGCGGCCCAGGGCGGGCCCCGTCCCAACGACGGCGGGGTGGCGCGTACCTGGGCGTCGGTCGCCGCATGGGCGTTCCAGGCGCTGGCCGAGAACGTCCGCGACTACGCGATCTTCCTGATGGATCCCAACGGCGTGATCGTCTTCTGGGGCGAAGGCGCGCGCCTCATGAAGTGGTGGTCCAAGGATCAGGCCGAGGGGGGACACCTGCGGATGCTCTATCTGCCGGGCGGATCGCAGGACGGAACGGCGGAGGAGCATCTCGACGACGCGCGCGAGAGAGGCGAGTACACGGGTGAAGGCGAACGCGTCCGCCCCGACGGCTCCACCTTCTGGGCCGGTGTCACGCTCACCGCGCTGCGGGACGAGGACGGCACGCTGCTCGGCTTCGCCAAGGTCACGCGTGACCTGACCGCGCGTCGGGCGGCGGATGCCCTGCTGCAGGCCGCATCCGCCGCGGCAGAATCGGCGCGCGCTGATGCCGTCGCCGCGAGCGCGGCGAAGAGTGGGTTCCTGGCGACCATCAGCCACGAGATCCGGACTCCGCTCAACGCGATCCTGGGCTATCAGGACCTGCTCGAGCTCGAGGTCGATGGTCCGCTCACGCCGGCGCAGCGGCGCCACCTGGAGCGGGCGCGGGCGAGCGGTCGGCATCTCCTCGGCCTGGTGAACGAGGTGCTCGACTTCTCCCGCATCGACGCGGATCGCGAGCCGGTGTCGCGCTCGACGTTCCAGGTCGGCGACGCGGTGCGCGGGGCACTGGAGCTCGTACTGCCGCAGGCGCGGGCGCGCCAGATCGCGATCACGGATGCCGTCATCGGCTCCGCGGCGGGCCTCTCCGCGGTGGGAGACGAGCCGCGCGTGCGGCAGATCCTCGTCAACCTGCTCGCCAACGCGATCAAGTTCACGGCGCCCCGAGACGCGGGTCCCAGCCGCGTGATCGTGAGCGCGGGCACCGCGAAGGAGCCGACCGCGGACGTGCAGGCCACGGCGGAAGGACCGTGGGTATACATCCGGGTGGAGGACACAGGCCCTGGCATTCCCCGCGAGCAGCTGCGCGCCGTGTTCGAGCCATTCGTGCAGGGCGACATGACGCTCACCCGTGAGCACGGCGGCACGGGGCTCGGGCTGGCGATCAGCCGAAGGCTCGCGCGGTTGATGGGGGGCGACATCACCGTGAACAGCGAGCCGGAGCTCGGCTCGACCTTCTTCCTCTGGCTGCCCGCTGCACCGGCGGAATCGCTGGCGACGGGTGGACTTCGGGGGCATGGTCCGGGATCCAGCCCGCACGATCGGGGCGACACGACCGAGGAGTGGCCCGGGGGGGCGAAGGAGCTTCCCACGGTCCTGCAGCGGATCGGCGATGCGCTTCTCGCGGAGCTCGAGCGCATCATGCGCGAGTTCGTCGCGCGTGTCCTCTCCGACCCGGAGATGCCGAGTGCGCACGGGACCAGCATCCACCTCGTCGAGGATCACGTCGCGACGTTCATCGCCGACGTCGCGGTCACCCTCGCCTCGGTGCGGCTCGACGACGACGAGCCGAGTGACGCAGTACGCGACGGCTCGGCCGTGCAGCGCGTGCTCGCGAGGCGGCACGGCGCGCAGCGCGCACGCCTGGGCTGGGCAGAGCGCGAGGTTCGGCGCGAGTTCGTCATCCTCGAGGAGGAGCTCGGCGCAGCCGTGAGGCGCCGCCTGCCGCGACTCCGCGTGGGTCCGAGTCCCGAGAGCGACCAGGGCGAAGCGGGACGCGCCATGGTCTACCTGCATCAGGCGATCGCGATCGCCGAAGGGCTGAGTCTCGAGAGTCATGGCGCGCAGCACGCTCGCGCCGACGCGGTGGCGCGGGACTGACTCAGTCCTTGTACGGATCGAACTCCTCCGCACCCGCCATCACGACGACGAGCGGACGGAGGACGTGCAGGATCTCGATCGTGCCCTGCTGTGCCGCGAGCACCTCGGGGAGACGACGATAGGCGTGCGGGCTCTCGTCGAGACCACCACCGCGCAGAATCACGCCCTTCTCGCGCACCCACGCCTGCATCATCTCCGGCGTGACGAGGCCCGGCGAGATGACGCGCCCCGTCCGGCGGTTGCGCTTTCCCGCCGCGGCAGTGCGCGACATGACACGTCCCGCGCCGTGGATCGTGCTGAACAGTCCCTCGCGCTGCGCAGTGCGTGTGTCGTCACTCGCGTTCGCGTCGAGCGTGCCGCGAACGATGACGGCATCGTCGCCCATGGAGCCGCCGATGAATCCGAGCTGTCCGGGAAAGGCCGGCGTCGCGCCTTTCCGGATGACCACCACGTCCTCGCCACCGTGCGTCTCCTTCCAGGCGAAGTTGTGATGGTTGTGCACGAGCTCGACCTCCTGTCC
>Ga0066652_100001290_pt1 | contig 12856 bp, 9 predicted proteins | sample GraSoiAngelo_101_FD_71413 | JGI IMG/M metagenome (GOLD analysis project Ga0066652, IMG submission 71413) | Grasslands soil microbial communities from the Angelo Coastal Reserve, California, USA - 14_0903_02_30cm | ecosystem: Environmental > Terrestrial > Soil > Grasslands | place: USA...
CGTTCCGCGTCGGCGGGATCACCTTCGCGGTGAATCAGGGGACCGAGGGGGTAGAGAAGATCATGCCGTTCGATCTCATCCCCCGGGTGATCCTGCCGGAGGAGTGGGATCGCATCGCGCGCGGACTGGAGCAGCGCGTTCGCGCGCTCAATCTCTTCCTCGACGACGTCTATCACGGGCAACGCATCCTGCGCGCCGGCATTCTGCCGCCGGAGCTGGTGCTCGGTGCGCGCGGCTATCGCCGAGAGCTCCGCGGCGTGGACGTACCGCTCGGAGTGTACACGCACGTGACGGGGAGCGATCTCGTGCGCGACGCCAGCGGTGAGCTGCTCGTGCTCGAGGACAATCTGAGAACGCCGTCGGGCGTATCGTACGTGCTGGAGAACCGGCGCGTGCTCGAGCGCGTGTGGCCGCAGATCTTCCAGGACTACGACGTGCGCCCCGTCGAGGGCTACCCGCAGGATCTGCTCGACGTGCTCCGCTCGATCGCGCCGCCGACGGCCGAGGATCCCGTCGTCGTGGTGCTCACGCCAGGTGTGTACAACTCGGCGTACTTCGAGCACTGCGCGCTGGCGAAGGCGATGGGCGTGGAGCTCGTCCAGGGCTCCGACCTGTTCGTGGACGACGGCGCAGTGTTCATGCGCACGACGCAAGGGCGGCGACGTGTGGATGTGATCTACCGCCGCATCGACGACGATTTCCTCGACCCGCTCGCCTTCCGCTCGGACTCGATGCTCGGTGTGCCCGGGCTGCTCGCGTGCTACCGATTGGGGCGCGTGAGCCTCGCGAACTCGATCGGCACGGGCGTGGCGGACGACAAGGCGGTCTACGCACTCGTCCCGGAGATCATCCGCTACTACCTCGCGGAGGAGCCGATCCTCGGCAACGTGCCGACGTATCTGCCCGTGCGCCGCGACGACCTGCGTTACGTGCTGGACCATCTGGACGAGCTGGTGGTGAAGTCGGTGAACGAGAGCGGCGGCTACGGCATGCTGATCGGCCCGCACGCGTCGCGGGCCGAACGGGCGGAGTTCCGCGCGCGCATCCTCGCCGATCCGCGCAACTACATCGCACAGCCGACGCTCGCGCTGTCGCGCCATCCCTGCTGGGTGGACGACCACCTCGAGGGACGCCACATCGACCTCCGACCGTTCGTGCTGTTCGGCCGCGAAGTTCGCATCACCCCCGGCGGGCTCACGCGGGTGGCCCTCCGTTCGGGCTCGCTCGTCGTGAACTCGTCGCAGGGTGGTGGCGGCAAGGACACCTGGGTGCTCTCTCGCGGGGACGCGTGATGCTCTGCCGCGTCGCCGAAGACGTCCTGTGGATGAGCCGCTACGTCGAGCGCTCGCTGGCGGTGGGCCGGCTGATCGAGGTGAGCCAGCACCTCGAGTTCGACGAGCACGATGATCCGGCGCTTCGTGCCGCGCGCTGGGCGCCGCTGCTCGAGCCGCGGCCGAACGACGGGCCACTCCCCTCCCAGGTGGCGAAGGTCGCCGTGGAGCGCGAGGCGGCGCGCACCGTGCGGCAGTGGCTCGCGTTCAATCGCGAGAATCCGCGGTCGATCGTGGCGTGCATCGATCGCGCGCGCTCGGCGGCTCGCCAGGTGCGCGAGCGGATCTCGAGCGAGATGTGGGAATCGCTCAATTCGCTCCATCTCTTCCTCGCGAATCCCGCGCTGCCCGAGGTCGCGGAGCGGAACCCGCACGCGTTCTTCCAGCGGATCCGCAACGAGGCGCAGCTCATCCAGGGGTTGGCCGACGCCACGCTGGCGCACGACGAATGCTGGCGGTTCGTGCGGCTGGGCACCTTCCTCGAGCGGGCGGACAACGTCGCGCATACGCTGGCGTCGCAGGCCCACATGCTGCGCGACGACGGACGCGACGAGGCCGACGTGGTGCGGTGGATCGGCGTCCTGCGGTCGTGCGGTGCCGCCGAGGGCTACGCGCGCTACTACTCGCAGCGCGTGGAGCCGGCCCGCGTCGTGGAGTTCCTGCTGCTCAACGCGCAATTCCCGCAGAGTGTGCGATTCAGCCTGCGCCAGGCATGGGAGGCCCTTCGCGACCTCAGCTCGGACGGCGCCAACTCCGAGGTGCCGCGCTTCGCCGCGAGCTCGGCGACGCGCTCGCTCGGCCTCCTCACGGCGCAGCTCGAGCACGCGACGGTCGACGAGATCATCGAGAACGGACTGCAGGGATATCTCAATGGCGTACAGCGGGACCTCGCGCGCGTGACCGACCACGTGACGCGCGTGTATCTGCGCGACGAGCCGCACGAGGGACGGCTCGTCGGTGTGGCGCGCGCGATTCGGCTGATGGCGGAACAGCAGCAGCAATCACGCGACCAGTGAAGATCCGCCTCGTACACGTGACCCGGTTCGACTACTCGGCCGACGTCGTCGACGGAGTGATGGAAGTCCGACTCGGCCCTCTCTCGGACGCGACGCAGCGGTGGGACCGGTTCCAGCTCACCGTGACGCCGTCGGGATCGGTGCGGCAGTTCGTGGACGGATTCGGCAACCGCACGCACCTCGTCACCGTGGGCAAGCCGCATCGCACGCTCGAGGTGACGACGCGAAGCGAGCTGTCGACGACGCTGGACAATCCATTCGCGCCGCCCGGGAAGCCGCCGCGACCGCTGTCCCCCTCCGAGCAGATCGATTTCCTGTCGCCGTCGCCACTGGTGCCCGCGCTCACCGAGTTTCGCGATCTCCTCGCGGCGCAGGGATGGGGGGACGGCGATCCCACCTTCGATCGTGTCCGCACGCTGTCCAGGTACGTGCACGATACCTTCACGTACCAGCGCGACGTCACGAGCGTGAGCACCACGGTGGGTGAGGTGCTGCGCCTGCGCACGGGCGTTTGCCAGGACTTCGCGCACGTGCTCATCGGGCTCTGTCGCGCCGCCGGGGTGCCGGCGCGCTATGTGAGCGGCTACACGGTGGCCGATCTCCCGGAGGGCGAAAGCGGTCGGCGTGAGCAGGCGTCGCACGCCTGGGTGGAGGCGTATACGACGACGCACGGATGGCGCGGGCTCGACGCGACGAACGACGTCGCCGTCGGCGACGCGCACGTCAAGGTTGCGATCGGGCGCGACTACGCCGATGTGTCCCCCACGCGCGGGTCGTTCCGCGGCAACGCCGCGCAGCGACTCGGTGTGACGGTCGAGGCGTATCGCGCCGACTGACTAGAAGCGCACGCGCTGCGTTCCCGCGTGGAGCGGAACGCTGCGTCCGTGCCACTCGAAACGGCCGGTGAGCCCCGCGGGCAGCGTCACCTCACCGGCGAGTCCCGTCGCCCCCTCGCGGGTGAGCGAGACGTCGATGTCGCCGCGTGGATGCGGCACTCGTCCGGATGCGGTGCGCAGCGGGCCGAGCGCGGGCGCGATGCTGACGGTGCGGAAGCCGCGCGATCCCGGGCGTACGCCAAGCACGGTTGCCAGGAGGCCGTAGTTCGGATGGGCGGACCACGCGTGCGAGTCCGAGCGCGTGGGTTCCGGTTTCTCCGGCGCCGACGTGAGGCCGAGTGCGAGCATCGAGCGCCATGGGGCGAGCTGCTCGATGTAGCGGTCTGCCAGGCCGACCTTTCGCAACGCCTCGTGCACGTACCACGAGAAGTAGTACGAGGCGGGGACGAGCGTCGAGTCGGCGAGGACGCGCTCCATCAGTGCGCGCTGCTCGGCGACCGGTACCGCGTCGGTGAGGATCGCGAGCACGTTCGTCTGCTGACTGAACGCCGCCGAGTCGGGCGCGTCGCGGAAGAGATGGCGCCCGGCGTCCCACGCGCGCGCGCGAACCGCGCGGCGCAGTCCGTCGGCGCGCGTGCGGTAGGACTGCGCCATGCCGGGCACGCCGAGATCGGCCTCGAGGATCGCGGCGCGATCGAGCGCGTAGGCGTAGAGCAGACTCACCGTCGCCGAGTGGCCGTCGTCGGCGCCGGCTGGAACACCGCGAGCCCAGCGCTCCGCCCAGTCCACGAAGTTCCAGTACGGCATCGGTCCGAGCATGCCGGTGGAATCGACGCGCCGACCGTACCAGTCGAGAATGCCGCGGATACCGGCGAGCTTCGTGCGGACGAACGCTGAATCGTCGCGGTGCAGATGATAGTCGTGCACCATCGCGACGTAGATCAGCGCGAACGGCGGGATGAGCTGCTGCAGCTCGGATGGGTAGCGGCTCGTGGTGATCCCTTCCGGAATTCGTGAGTCGTCGAAGTGCGCGATCGCCTGGCGCACGAGACGGTCGTCTCCCGCGACGTAGAGCGAGATGAGCGCCTGGAGCCGCGTGTCGCCGATGTACTGGAGCTGCTCGTAATACGGAGTGTCCATGTACGTCTCGAACGCTCCGATGCGGGCGCCGTTCCAGTTCATGCGCCACATGTCGGCCAGCCAGGGCAGGTCGCTCGTGAAGCGGCCGCGCTCCGTGAACGGATAGGCGGTGAAGATGCCCGACACGTCGAGGATGCGGAGCGGCTCGGCGGCCGTCTGCACATCGACGTCCACGTAGCGTCCGGAGCGCCAGTAGAGCGTCTGGAACCGTCGGCGCTCTCCGCCGCCAGGACGGATCACGTCGTGGATGCCACGGATGCGCCGGCCCTCCACGTCGTTGCGATTGCCCTTGTTGCCCGCGGAGTCGATCGCCCCTTCCGCATACGTGAGTGTGATCGTGCTGCCCGCGCCGCCGCTCGTCTCGACGACGGTGTACGCGTTCGTCGTCCGGCCGTGGTCGAGGAGCAGCGTCGCATGCGTGTTCGGCGGAACGACCAGCGCATCGCCCCCCCGGATGAAGCCGTCCATGCGGGGTGTGCCGCTCGCGCGGCGCACCGCCGCGAAGCGCAGCCGAGTTTCCTCCATCGGCGGGAGGTCGCGCGGCTCGAGCTGCCAGCCCGAGGCGTCACCGTAGCCGCCGCGCCCGGGCGCGGCGTGCAGCAGCACGTCGCCGACGATCGCCGCGTCGCGCACGGCGGCCGGCACCGCGTACCAGGCGCCGTCGTCGTAGTCGAGACGCTCCCAGCCCCACGGATAGCGCGCGCCGTCGACCGACTCGCCATGCGCCGCGGCGTAGTACGCCCGGACGTCGGCGGGCGCGACGAGCACCTCGGCGTACGCCGAGTCGCGCAGCAGCCGCCAGCCAGCGCCCGTGTTCGCGGCAGACTCCGATGGACTGTCGCCCTGCACGAGGAATCCCGTGCGAAGGCTGTGCTGTGCCACCGGATGGTGCAGGCCCCAGTTCCAGACCACGGCGGCGATCACGTTGCGACCCGCATGAAGGGCCGGCGCGAGATCGACCGTCTCGTAGCGCCAGTGCATCGCGTCGGAGCGCTGCGGGCCGGACGAGACTTGCGCGCCGTTCACGTACAACCGATATCGGTTGTCGGCGGAGACGTGCACGACGAAACGCGCGGGCTTCGCGCCGAGATCCAGCACGCGCCGCGCGTGGAAGACGCCGAACGAATCGGGGTGCATGCCGGGCGGCGCGATCCACTTCGCTTCGGGTGCGCGAGCGAAGATGGTGGGCGCGCGGTTCTGTGCACGAGCGCCGAGCGGCGCGACCAAAGCGACGGCGATCGCGGCGGAGGCGACGCGGCGCGGACGAAGAGAGGGACGCATCGCGGCAACGTGCCGATGGACGCGCCGCTACGCCAGGACCGGCCGCGCTATCGGAACGGCTTGTACCGATCGCCGCGCACGAAGAGCAGGGTGCGCCGGCGGCCAGCCGCCGTGCCCTGCACGACGTTGACCTGATCCTCGTAGATCTCGCAGAGCATTGCGTTGCGGACCTGCAGCAGCCCCGCGTCGCGCGCGACCTCGCCCTGGAGACAGAGCCACAGCAGATCTCCCGTGCGGCGCGTGCCACAGGGGCGCAGCGCGACGGATTCACCACGCGCATTGCGCAGGGACACGACGCTCGCCGCGTACGCGAGGACGGCGGCATCCCACGCGGGACCATCCTGGGGCAATGACCGGCCACGCATCGCACGCATCACCGCGGTGCGAAGGTCGTCGGTGAAGACGCGCACCGTCGCCTGAACCGCGCCGCGCGTCGGATCGAGCACGAGCTCCGTGATGGTGCTGTGGAGTGGATGCGCGTCGACGTGACGTGCGGCGGCGAGCACGCCGAGCAGCGCGGTGCCGAGAATCGCCGCGAGCCGGAGCCGGGTCACCACGGCGTGCGCTCCACGGCCCACTGCGATGCCACGGCGACGACGACGAGTGACACGGCCACCGTACGCAGTCGCAGCGCAGGCCAGCGTGCGGTGGTGAGCCGGCTCGCGAGCAGCCCCGCGTCCACCAGCGCGAGGGCCATCGCCGCCGCGGCGAGCACGACGAGCTGTCCCGCTTCGATGCCGAGGTTGAAGCCGAGGAGTGGGACAGCAACCCGCTCCACGAACAATGCCTGGAGGTACGTCGCGAAGCCCGCCCCGTGCACGAGCCCGAACACCCCGGCGAACACCGGTCGATAGCGGCCGCCCCACGGCGCGCGGGTCCGGTCGCTCACCAGGACGTTCTCGATCCCCGTGACCACGATCGTCACCGGGATCAGGAACTCCACGAGCGACGACGGAAGGTGGATCGCGCCGGTGACGGCGAGCGCGAGCGTGATGGAGTGACCCACCGTGAAGGCGGTCACCACCCAGAGCACGTCGCGCAGGTCGCGGAACCGGTAGATCGCGGCGAGCGCGACCAGGAAGAGCACGTGGTCGAGCGCTTCCACGTCGAGGATGTGGCGCACGCCGAGCTGCGCGAAGGAGAGCAGCTCGCTCATTGGTCGCTCCAGTCGGGGACGGACTGGGTTACGCCGCCGACTGGAGAACGGATCTATGGAAGGCCGCCGAGCCTCTGCCCGCCGGTGCGCTATCCGCCGACCATGACTCGTAGGGAGCGGATCTTCGGTGGCGTCGCGTCCGTCACGCTGAACGTGAAGGTGGCCGGGCCTTCATTCGAGGTGCTCGCGGCAACGTTTACCGCGCCATCGGCGTCGAGCCACATCGCCGTTGGTGTGAGCAGGCCGAGTCGGCCATGCATCTGCTGGAGGCGCGCGACGCGCTGCTCGGCCGGCGTGCCGTCCGTCGGCTCGAATCGCTCGGCAATCACTTGGACCAGAGCGGTGCTGTCGCCGGCGTTGATCGTCGAGAAGAGATCGCGCAGCAGTGCCGCGACCGCAGCAGGTGGCTCCTTCGCGCCCACCGGCGCGGCGGCGGGCGCCTCGGTCGCACGACCCCGTACCGTCGGCAAGCCGAGCACCGGCGCGATCGCGTCGCGGATCATCGGTGCGGGCGCCTCTGCCGAGTTCGTCGCGATGATGATCTCGATTCCTGCGCGTGGCAGACGCTCGAACAGGAAGAAATGCACGAGATCCGAACCGGCGAGAGCCACGGGGGCTGTCGGGTCGAATCGATCGCCGCGCGCCTTCAGCGGGAGCAGGCGCTCGCCCTCGAACAGCGCGCGATAGAACGCGTGCATGTCCTCCACCGTCGAGAGCATCCCCCCGTTGCCGCGCAGGTTCCACCATGGTCCATCCGGCGCGTGTGGCTTCAGCAGCGTGTTGCCGCGATCCTCGCCATGCTCGTAGCCGTGCGCCATGCGGTCTGGAGCGAAGCGTGGCAGGAGATAACCCGTGCTCCGAAGCCCAAGCGGTGCGAGAAGATCGTCGCGCACGTACTCGTCATAGCTCTTGCCGGTCACCTGCTCGATTACCGCGGCGAGGATGGCGTAGCCGGTATTCGAGTAGATCTCACGCGCGCCTGGCTGCGCCCGGAGCGGTGTGGCGAACGCGCGCTGCAGCAGTTGCTCGCGCGTCATGACCTCGAAGTCGCCTCCGAGTCCGATCGGAAATCCGCCGCGGTGCTCGACGAGCTGCTGGAGCGTGATGCCGCGCTTGTCGGCCGGCGCGGCAGGGAAGTATTTCCCGAGGCTGTCGCGCAGGCTCACGCGGTCTCGCTGCGCGAGTCGAAGCAGCGCCACGAGCGTGAAGTCCTTCGTGTTCGACCCGATCTGGACGACGGTCGCGTCGTCGAACGGGATTCGTCGCGCGCGATCCGCCAGCCCATATCCTTTCCGGAGGAGCAGCGCGCCACCGCGCTCCACGCGAACCACCCCGCTGAAGCCGCTTTCCTCCGCAACCCGCAGCGCTGAGTCGAGCCGCGCTCCGAGACCCGCCGCCACCGTGTCGGCTGAGTCGGCGAGCAGTGGCGCCGCGGCGCCGCAGACGAGCACCAGAGCGTAGACGGGCAGGAGGGCGCGCGACATGAAAGGACGGGTGAGGGGACGGCACGCTGAATGGCGGTTCGTCACTCGGCGGCTGCCCATGGTTGCAGACCCGCACGCGGTTGGACGATCGTGCCATCGCGTGGAGTCATCCTTGCCGAGAAGAGTGGGGAAGTGTGGAGTGGTCACGTAATGGCCACCGAACCACCGAACCACCGAACCAGGAAACCCTCACGGCGCATGGGCCGGCTCGTCACGTCAACCATTCCGGTCCGCGCCTGGGCGCTCGCTGCCTCGCTGCTGCTCGTCCCGACTTTCGTCGCCGCGCAGGACGGCGCCGAGGCGCGCGTCGACAGCGCAGCGTTCGGCGCGCGCGCCCCGACCGACACGACGCGCGGTCCCGCGCCGCGGAAGACCTTCTTCGTGAAGCGCGATCTCGTCACGTCGGGGATCGCCGTCGCCAGCTCGGTGGCGGTGAGCGCGTTCGATCTGCGTATTGCGCACTGGGCACGCAGCCCCGGCGTACAGGGCGACTCCTCGCGCCACGACCTCGTCGAGCAGCTCACGCGCGCGAACGAGACGCCGATGATGCTCGCCGCCCTCGCCACCTATGGCGTCGGACGCATCGCGGGCCTGCACACCACCGCCGACGTCGGGCTGCACACCCTCGAGGCGGTCGTGCTCACGACGGGCGTCAGCCAGGTCGTGCGCGGCGTGCTGGGTCGAACCCGTCCTCGTGCAAGCCTCGAGGATCCGTTCCTGTTCAAGCCGTCCACCGGCTTCAGCGGATTCGAGACTCGGTCGTACCCCTCGCTGCATACGGCGGCGTCCTTCGCCGCCGCCACGGCGCTCGTCGGAGAGATCCACGAGCGGCGGCCGGGTGCCGTGAAGGTCGCCGCGCCGCTGCTGTATGCGGCGGCGCTCGTTCCTCCGCTGACGCGCATCTACCTCGATCAGCACTGGGCGAGTGACATCGTCGCAGGCGGCTTCGTCGGGGCGTTGCTCGGGTCGCGTGTGGTGAGCTACGCCCACTCACACCGCCGCACCCGCCTCGACCGCGTGCTGCTCGCCGTGAGTGCGATGCCCGATGGCCGCGGCGGCGTCATGCTCGTCGTCGACCCGCGCCGCTGATGCGCTAGCGGTCGTCCTCGTAGAAGCCCACACCGTAGATCGCCCCCGCGGTCGCGCGGTCGCGCTCCGAGATCTGCCGGGCCACGACCCATGGGGCCATGATGTCCCGCTCGTCGGGGCTGTGCTCCAGGCCGATGACGTGCCCGACCTCGTGCAGCGCGACGGCGCGCAGCGTCGCCGTGTCCTGCACGGCGCCCATCAGGTTGCGCACGCTCAGCTCGACGACGGCGCTGCGAAGCCAGCCCTGGGAGTCGGTCTGGCGCGTCACCTGGCCGGCACGGCGATCGGGAAGCTGGCGGCGCCAGAGAACGTGGACCATCGCGTTCGACGAGTCGGACACGAAGATGAATCGCTCGGGCACGCCGGCCGCGGTCCATGCGTGGAAGGCGTCCCGCGCGATGCGGCGGCGCGCCGCGGCGCGCCATGGCGAACCGCCGGATTCGGCGATCCATACGGTGATGGGCAGCCCGTCATCGGGCCACCGCCGGATCGTCGACGTCCCGTCCTCGTCGAAGGAGAGGTACGTCAGTGAGTCGCTCCACTGGCCGGCGCCGTCCCGGCCCGGCACACACGGCGAGCTCTTGCGGCAGCGATGAACGCTCAGCGCGCTGCGCGCGGACCATTGTTCGCTCTGCAGCACCGCGGGAGCCGGATATCGCCACTCGCACAGCAGCAGCGCGGCCATGAGCCACTGCGTCGCACGACGCAGTCGCGTGGCGCGTGATGCACCGCGTGACGGTCCCCATATAAAGGATCGGCGAATGCCGGCCGTGCCAAGCGACATGACAACGACTCCTGACGGAAGCGCGTCGCGGTGTCCTCCGCCGCATATGCGCACGTGACGTCGGGTGTGCTACACCGGATCCGCTGCGGAGTGGCGCGGCCCGACGTCCCATTGACGCGGGCGGCGCGACCAGGCAACGGCGATTCCAATGATTGACGACCGAGTGCCATGGAAGCATCCTGACGCTACGAGGCCACGTTTTTGCTGTGGCTGAGGACGATACCCAGCGCCGTCCGGGGATGACCGCATTCGCGTCCCCCACGCAGGCGCACGTGCCCCTTCCGCCCCTTCACCCAATCGTCGCCTGGATACCTGTGTCCATGAGTGACTCCGACGCCAGCGGCGATCGCAGATCGGGGGAAGGCGAGTCGAGCGAGGGAGGGTCGTCGCTCGGCGAGCGCGATGCGGCCGCATTCGCCGAGGCGGGGAGCGCGGGACTCGTTCCGCAGTCGGCCGGCCTGTATCAGCTCCTGGTGGAGTCCGTGCGCGACTATGCGATCTTCGCGCTCGACCCGACCGGCGTCATCGTGAGCTGGAACGCTGGCGCGGAGCGGATCAAAGGCTATGCAGCCCGTGAGGTGATCGGCCGACACTTCTCCATCTTTTACACGCCCGAGGACCTCGCCAACGACAAGCCCGGCGACGAGTTGGCGCGTGCCGCGGCGGAGGGTCGAGCCGAAGACGAGGGATGGCGCGTCCGCAAGGATGGAACGGAGTTCTGGGCGAGCGTGATCGTCACGGCGCTCCGCGACGCGACCGGCCGGCTCGTTGGTTTCGCCAAGGTCACGCGCGACCTGACGGAACGACGCCGCGTCGAGGACCAGCTTCGCGGGAGCGAGGAACGGCTCCGCATCCTCATCCAGAGTGTGAAGGACTATGGCATCTTCATGCTCGACCCCGACGGGCGCGTCGCCAGCTGGAACGAAGGGGCGCGTCGCATCAAGGGGTACGAGGCAGACGAGATACTCGGCCAGCACTTCTCGGTGTTCTATCCCGAGCCAGCTCGTGCGAGCGGATTCCCCGACTACGAGCTCGAGGTCGCACGCGCCGTGGGTCGATTCGAAGACGAAGGATGGCGCGTGCGAAAGGATGGTACGCAGTTCTGGGCCAACGTCGTCATCACGGCCCTGTTCGGCGACGACGGCTCGCTCATCGGCTTCGCGAAGGTGACGCGCGACCTCACGGAGCGCCGGCTCGCGCAGCAGCGCGAGATCGAGGACGCGAGGCGTCTCGCGGAATCCGACGCTTCAAACCGTGCGAAGACCGGGTTCCTCGCGGCGATGTCGCACGAGCTGCGCACGCCGCTGAACGCCATCGCGGGATACGCGCAGCTGATGCAGGACGGCGTCGCCGGGCCCATCACGGAGCAACAGGACGAATATCTCGCGCGTATCCGCGGCAGTCAGCAGCACCTGCTCGGGATCGTGAACGACCTGCTCAACTACAGCCGGATCGAAGCCGGGGAGGTCGCGTACGAGCTCTCGGCGCTTCCGCTGCACGACGTGGTCGAGCGAGTGATGTCTATGGTAAGGCCGCAGGCGGACCGGAAGCGGCTTCGGCTGGACGCGGGTGCCGCAGAGCCACCAGTGATCGCATTGGCCGACCGGCTCAAGACCGAGCAGATCGTGCTCAACCTCGTGTCGAACGCGGTGAAGTTCACCCCCGAAGGAGGCGCGGTCACGGTGACGTGCGTGCTACGCGGGCGAGTCGCGGCGATCGACGTGCGCGATACGGGGCCGGGCATTCCCGAGGACAAGCAGGAGATGATCTTCGACCCATTCGTCCAGCTCGGACGGTCCCTCACGAGCGCGCACGAGGGCGCGGGACTCGGACTGGCGATCAGCCGCGACCTCGCCCGTGCCATGAACGGTGACGTCACGGTGCAGAGCACGCCGGGATCGGGTGCGACGTTCACGCTCAGCCTCCCAGTCGCCTGACGCCGCACGATCCCATGCCTCGCTCCTGGCGCACGAAGCTCATTCACCCCGACGTCGAGCTTCCGGAGGGGTATCGCTCGCTCGTCCCGCCGGTCTATCGCGGCTCGACGACCGTCTTCCCCAGCTCGGCGAAGCTTCGCGACGACTGGCGTCAGCACGAGGTCGGCTGGGTGTATGGACTGTACGGAACGCCGACGGCGCTCGAGCTCGCGGGCCGGGTCGCCGAGCTCGAAGGAGGCTTCCGCACCTTCCTCGTGCCAGGAGGACAGTCCGCGCTCGCCCTCATCAACCTCGCGCTGCTGCGCGAGGGCGAGCACGTGCTGATCCCCGACAGCATCTACAGTCCGCACCGGCAGCTCGCGGACGATCTGCTGCGTCGCTTCGGCGTGACGTGCGAGTACTATCCCCCTACGATCGGTGCCGGCATCGAGGCGCTCGTCCGCGACCAGACGCGGCTGGTCTGGTGCGAAAGTCCCGGCTCGATCACGATGGAAGTCCAGGACGTGCCGGCGATCGCGGAAGTGGCGCATCGCGTCGGCGCGAAGGTGGCGATGGACAACACGTATTCGGCCGGCGTGTACTTCGACGCGTTCGCGCACGGCGTGGACGTCGTGACGCAGGCGTTGACGAAGTACATCGGCGGTCACAGCGACCTCCTCCTCGGCTCCGTCACCGTGCGCGATGCGGCGGACTACGAGCGGATCGGCTCCACCCTGCAGACGCTCGGGATGGCGGTCTCCCCCGACGACTGCAGTCTCGCGTTGCGCGGGATGCAGACGCTTGGCGTTCGCCTGGCTGCGCT
>Ga0066652_100001293_pt1 | contig 12855 bp, 11 predicted proteins | sample GraSoiAngelo_101_FD_71413 | JGI IMG/M metagenome (GOLD analysis project Ga0066652, IMG submission 71413) | Grasslands soil microbial communities from the Angelo Coastal Reserve, California, USA - 14_0903_02_30cm | ecosystem: Environmental > Terrestrial > Soil > Grasslands | place: USA...
GGCTACACCTGGCAGCGTGTCACACCGACGGGCAGCAGCTTCAATTTCGATGCGACCGATCACGTGAGCGTCGCATACGTCTTCATGGGCAGCGAAAGTCAGATCCAGATCCTCAGCTCATCGCGCGCGGAGCTCGTCGCGGGTACGGCTGGTGATTGCGACGGAGCAAAATCGCTGACGGGAAGCGCCAGCGGCGTTTCCACCGGTCAGACCGCGTTCGTGAACATCGGCGCCGCGACCGTGCAGCTGTCGCCGGCGACCGCAGCGAGCTTCACCGTGCCCGGCGTGGCGAACGGCGCCAAGGATCTCGTCGCCGTGCGCGGGGCGTTCGTCGGCGCTACCGACTTCTTCCATCCGGACGCCATCGTCATTCGCCGATCGCTCAATCTCGCGAACGGCGCGGCCATCGACCCCATCGATTTTGCGGGTGCGGAGCCCTTTGCGCCGGCCACCAACACCGTGAATGTCTCCGGTCTGCTGGCGGGCGATCAGTCTTCGCTGCAGAACACGTTCTGGAGCACCACGTCCACATATGCGATGCTGCAGGCGGATGACGCATCCATCGCGGCGGGCACGCTCTACTCGGTGCCCGCGGCGAAGCTCGTGGCCGGCGATCTTCACGAGCTGTACGTGGACGCGTTCACCGAGACTTCGACAGCAGTGCTCGGACACTCGTTTGTGACCTATTACGTCACGAGCTCTGATCGCAACGAGTCCGTCGGTCCGTCGCTCTCCACGCCGATACTCAATACCGCGACGGTCACGCCGTACGCGCGCGTCCGCGGCCGGCTGCCGTCGCAGGCGCAGTACAACACATCCGCCCAGTTCGGCTATTTCCAGTCGCCGAACAGCGGAAGCGATCGCCTGGTCACCGTCATCGTGACCGCGGCGTTTCTGGGCGGCACGCCGACCACCTGGGAAATCGTCGCACCCGACCTCAGCGGTGTGCCGGGATTCGACGCGACCTGGATGCTGATCCCTGGAGAGCCTACGGGCTTCTATGCGGAGGCGTTCTCCGGTCGGTCGGATCTGCTCCTCGGCGCGCCTCCGGTGAATGGAGACCTCGTGCGCTACGCGTATCGCGTCGGCTCGATCTTCACGACACAGCTTCGAGCCGACGCGCCGGTCGCGGACACCCGCTGGTGGGCGCGTTGGACACGGCCCTCGTTCCGTCAGTACTTCAGGAGATAGTTCTCGAGCTCCCAGTCGGTGACCTGGGTGATGTAGTCGCGCCATTCCTGCCGCTTCGCTTCGAGGAAGTGGCGGGTGACGTGCTCGCCGAGGGCGGTCGTGATGACAGTGTCCTTCTCGAGCTCAACCAGCGCCTCGTTCAGGTCGTAGGGCAGATCGTCGATGCGCAGCCGGCGGCGCTCGCGATGACTCATCTCCCAGATGTTCTCGTTCACCGGTTCACGCCAGTCGGCGTTGTTGCTGATGCCGTCGAGGCCGGACGCCAGCATCACGGCCAGCGCCAGGTACGGGTTCGCGGACGGATCCGGCATACGCAGCTCGACGCGGGTGCCGGTGCCGCGTCGCTCCGGCACTCGGATGAGCGGTGACCGGTTGCGCATCGACCATGCGACGTTCACCGGCGCCTCGAAGCCCGGCACGAGTCGCTTGTAGCTGTTCACGAGCGGATTCGTGATCGCGCACATGCCCCGCGCGTGTTGCAGCAGGCCGCCGATGTAGTGCAGCGCGGTCTTCGACAGCTGCCACTCCGCCTTCGGGTCGTAGAACGAGTTTTCCTTGCCGCGAAACAGCGACTGATGCGTGTGCATCCCGCTGCCGTTCTGCCCGAAGATGGGTTTCGGCATGAAGGACGCGGTGAGCCCGAACTGATGCGCAACGTGTTTCACGACGAAGCGGAATGTCGCGATGTTGTCCGCGGTCACGAGCGCGTCCGCGAAGCGGAAATCGATCTCGTGCTGGCCGTGCGCCACCTCGTGGTGAGACGCCTCGACCTCGAATCCCATCTGCTCGAGGAGGTCCACCATCGCGCGTCGCGCATCTTCGCCGAGGTCGGCCGGGGCCAGGTCGAAATAGCTGCCGATGTCGTGCGTGGCGGTGCTCAGGCCGTTGTCTGCCGGCGGCCGGAAGAGAAAGAACTCCGCCTCCATGCCGGCATTCATCGTGAAGCCGTTCGCCGAAGCGGCAGCGATGGCTCGCCGAAGCACGCCGCGCGGATCGCCGGGAAACGGCTGCCCATCCGGCAGGTTGATGTCGCAGATGACGCGGGCGATTCGCGCGTCAGAGGCTCCGCCGGGAAAAAGCCGGAACGTCGACAGGTCCGGCGCGAGCAGCATGTCGGACTCCTCGATACGCACGAACCCCTCGATCGACGAGCCATCGAACATGATGTCGCCCGCGAGGGCTTTCTCGAATTGGGACGCCGGGATTTCGACGTTCTTGTTGACGCCCAGGATGTCCGTGAACTGCAGGCGCATGGACCGCACGTTCAGCTTCCGGGCAAGCTCGAGAATGTCGTGCCGGGTCGCGCCCTGGACGTCGGGCGTGATGGAGCGGGACTTCGATTCCGCGTGCGATGCCATGCGCGGAAAGCTAGGCGTGCGGCCGAGTGCGTCGAGGGCACGCCACTTGCCGCCTGCACGGCATCTGCTGCGAGAGGAGCCCCATGAAGATCCAGGACGTGATGACCCGTGACCCGAGCTGTGTCACACCCGATACGCCGGCCCGCGACGCTGCCCGGCTGATGAAGGACGAGGACATCGGCATCGTTCCCGTCGTCGACGGAGACGGGCGCCAGCTCGTCGGCGTCGTGACGGACCGCGACATCGCGATCCGCCTCGTCGCGGAAGGACGCGAGTCCAGCACGCGAGTGCGCGACGTGATGAGCCGCGATACGCTGGCGACGTGCCGGCCGGACGGCGACCTCGATGAGGTGATGGACCTGATGGCGCAGGAGCAGGTGCGTCGCGTGCCGATCGTGGACGAGCGCGGGTCACTCGTGGGCATCGTGTCGCAGGCGGACGTGGTACGCGCCAGCAACGACGGCAAGGCGGAGCGTACGGTCGAAGAGATTTCACAACCCGGCGGCCAGCACTCGCAGTAAATCCTTTTGAGGTGGTCGTCGGCGTAGATTTCGCGCCGATGCCCGCCTCCACCGCCCGTTGTCCGTCGTGTGGCGCCGATGCCACCGGCAAGTTCTGCTCGAACTGCGGCGCTCCGCTCGCCGGCGCGCTCTGCGCCGCCTGTCGCGCATCCCTCACTCCCGGTGCGAAGTTCTGTCACCGGTGCGGGGCACCAGCCAGCATGACGGCGAACGCGGCGCGGCGCGAACCCGGCGTCGGGAATGCGCTCCCGTGGGCCGTTGCCGGCATCGCGCTACTTGCCCTCATCGCACTCGCCGCCGGCCAGCGATTTGGCCGCACGCGCGACCAGGCACCGCCGACCGCGGAGGCACCGACCGCGGAGGCACCGTTCGCGGCGGGCATGGCGCGCGCACCGGACATCTCAGCGATGTCGCCGGCGGAGCGCGCGGAACGGCTGTACGATCGCATCATGAGCGCCGCCGAACGGGGAAAGGTGGACAGCGTGCGGTTCTTCCTCCCCATGGCGATGCAGGCGTACGCGGCCATCGGCGACCTGTCGGCTGACCAGCACTACGACGTCGGGCGGCTCGCCGAAGTCGCCGGCGAAGGATCCGTTGTGGCGGCGCACGCCGACAGCATCCTGCGCAGCCAGCCCAATCATCTGCTCGGCCTGCTCCTCGCGTCACGCGCCGCCGGATTGCGCAACGATCGCGCGGGCGCGCAGCGGTTTCTGGAGCGGCTCGCGCGCGCCGAGCCGGCGGAGCTCCGCAAGGCACTGCCCGAATACGAGCTGCATCGCAACGATATCGACACGGCGGTCGCCGAGTTTCGACGCGCCGGAGGACGTTGATGAAAACGATTCACGTCGCACACAGCCCCGACTCCGACGACGCGTTCATGTTCTACGCGCTCGCCGAAGGGAAGATCGATACGGGTGACATCCGGTATGTGCATGAGCTGCAGGACATCGAAACGCTCAATCAGCGTGCATTGCGCGCGGAGCTCGAGGTCACGGCGGTCTCGATCCACGCGTACGCGTACCTGTCGGACCGGTACGCGCTGCTGCCGCACGGGGCGTCGATGGGCGACCGTTACGGGCCGCGTCTCGTCGCGCGGGAGCCGCTGACCAAATCGGAAGTTCGCGGACAGCGGGTCGCGGTGCCTGGCCTGCTCACGAGCGCCTACCTCGCGCTCCGCCTGTTCGAGCCGGACTTTACCCCCGTTGTCACACCGTTCGACGAGATCGAGGACGCGGTGGTGGAGGGTCGAGTCGAGCTCGGCCTGCTGATCCACGAGGGACAGCTCACCTTCGGCGATCGCGGCCTGCACCTCGTTGCCGATATGGGAGAATGGTGGTTTCAGAACACGGGTCTGCCGCTCCCACTCGGCGGCAACGTCATCCGAAAGGACTTGGGCGGCCCACTTATCCAGAGGATCTCACGCCAGTTGCGCGACAGTATCGCGTATGGATTGGACCATCGGACGGCCGCACTCGACCATTCGATGAAGTATGCGCGCGGCTTGGAGCGGGCAAAAGCCGACACCTTCGTTGGTATGTACGTCAACGACTGGACGCTGGACTATGGCGAGCGCGGTCGACGTGCCGTACGCGAGTTTCTGCGCCGCGGCGTCGAGAGCGGAGTCGTCACTCGAGAGGTCGACGTGCGCTTCGTGGATGACTGATCTGCGCCATTAGCATTTACTGAACGATCTCCGGAGACCTGCCGATACCTCACGGCATGACGTCGCTCGCCGTGGACCAGGACTCCTTCTCCTCGCAACCCGAAGTTCCGGCACGCATTCTCGTCGTCGACGACGAGGACACCATTCGCCTCGTGCTGGCGAAATACCTGCGCACACGCGGCTTCGAGGTGTGCACCGCTGAATCCGGGGACGCCGCGCTCGAGGCGCTCGCCGGTGTTCGGTTCGATCTCATGCTGTGCGACGTACGGATGCCTGGCCTCTCCGGGGTCGAGATCGTACCCGCGGCACTCGAATCGAACCCCGAGCTTGGCATCGTGATGCTGTCAGCGGTCAACGACGCGCCGACGGCCACGCAGGCCATGGCGCAGGGTGTTCTCGACTACCTCATCAAGCCCATCGAGCTCACGCAGCTGTATGACGCCGTGATGCGCGCGCTGCACAAGCGATCGCTCCGGAATGAGCAGCGGCAGGCCGAGCGCCGCGTGTTCGAGGCCGTGGCGTTCCAGACGCGCGTCCTCGAGGCAGAGAGCGCCGCGCTGCGTCGGATGCTGGCGCGCGTCGTGGATCGACACGGCGCCGCGATGGACCCTGCGCTGCGCGACGAGATCGTCACGCTCCTCCACATGAACACCGCTCCGTAGCGCTCCACCTTTCCCCGGAGTCGAGGCCGGCGCATACTTGGGCCTCTTCGCGGCGTTGCCGCGAAGGACAACCCTTCCACGACTCGGGGTGTTGATGCAGGTACGTGCGGCTAGGCCCGTGTACGACGTGTGCATCGTCGGCAGCGGTGCCGGGGGCGGGATGGCTGCGTACGCGCTCACGCGCGCCGGCGCCCGCGTCGTGATGCTCGAAGCGGGACGCGAGTGGTTCGCCTCGAAGAATTCGCAGATGCTCACGCCGACGTATGCCTCGCCGCGACGCGGTGCATCCACGCGAATGCGGCCCTTCGGCGAGTTCGATGCCTGCGATGGGGGCTGGGACATCGAGGGAGAGCCGTACACGACCGCGGAAGGCTCGCAGTTCCGCTGGTGGCGCGCGCGCATGCTCGGCGGCCGCACCAATCACTGGGGACGCATCTCGCTCCGCTTTGGTCCGGACGACTTCAAGGGCCGCTCGAAAGACGGGCTCGGCGACGACTGGCCCATCTCGTACGATGACGTCGCGCCATACTACGATCGCATCGATCAGCTCATCGGCGTGTTCGGGAGTAAAGAAGGGTTGCGCAATCATCCCGACAGCCTCTTCCAGCCACCCCCGAAGCCGCGCTGTTACGAGCTGCTGGTGAAGAAGGCGTCCGACAAGCTCGGCGTGACGTGCATTCCGTCGAGACTCTCGATCATCACGAAGCCGCTCAACGGCCGACAGGCGTGCCACTACTGCGGGCAGTGCAATCGCGGCTGCACGGTGAAAGCGAACTTCTCGAGTCCGGACGTGCTCATTGCCCCCGCGCTGGCGACCGGCAACCTCACGCTCATCACGAACGCCATGGCTCGCGAGGTCACGCTCGGCAACGACGGTCTCGCCACGGGCGTTTCGTACATCGACAAGAACACCGGTCTGGACGAGCACGTTCGCGCGAAGATCGTCGTCCTCGCCGCGAGCGCCTGTGAGTCCGCTCGCATCCTGTTGAACTCGAAGTCGTCGCGATTCCCGCAGGGACTCGCCAACTCCAGCGGCATGGTGGGGAAGTACCTCACCGATACGACGGGGACCGACCTCGCCGGCTTCATCCCCATGATGGCGGACCACGTTCCGCATAACGAAGACGGCGTGGGCGGGATGCACGTCTACATGCCGTGGTGGCTCGACAACCGGAAGCTCGACTTCCCGCGCGGGTACCATATCGAAGTCTGGGGCGGTCTGTATCAGCCAGGTGCCGGCTTCATGGGGGGCATCCAGCGCTATCCCGGCGGTGGCGGGTACGGACAGCAGCTCAAGGACGACTACCGCAAGTACTACGGCGCGACGATCGGGTTCTCGGGGCGGGGCGAGCAGATTCCGAATGAGAACTGCTTTTGCGAGATCGATCCGAATGTCGTCGACAAGTTCGGCATCCCGGTGCTTCGTTTTCACTGGAAGTGGACCGACCACGAGTACAATCAGGTGAAGCACATGCACGAGACCTTCCGTGCGCTGCTCACCGAGATGGGCGCGGAGATCTTCACCCCCATGCCCACCAAGGAACAGAACTACAACATCGCGCTCGGCGGACAGATCATCCACGAGCTCGGGTGCACCCCCATGGGCGACGCTCGCGACAGGTGGGTGCTGAACGGCAACTGCCAGGCGCACGACTGCAGGAATCTCTTCGTCGCCGACGGCGGTCCCTTCGTGTCGCAGGCGGACAAGAATCCCACCTGGACGATTCTCGCGCTCTCGTGGCGCACCGCCGACTACATCACCGCGCAGCGGAAGGCGGGGGCGCTATGAGCGACGTGACCCGGAGAGACGCGTTGAAGGCGTTCGCCGTCGTCGGTATGGCGAACCTGCTCGACCTCGGTGCACCGCAGGTGGAGCGAACACTGCGCGGCATGGAGGCGCTCGACCAGCAGGGCACGCCGTACACACCGAAGTTCTTCAGCCGGCATGAGTGGCGAACCGTACGCATGCTCGCCGACTACGTGATCCCGAAGGATGAGCGCTCCGGCAGCGCGACGGATGCGAAAGTGCCGGAGTTCATGGACTTCCTCATGTCCGACAAGGACGCGAGCGAATCCAGCAGGACGGCGATGCGCGGCGGACTCGCATGGCTGGACGGTGAGTCGCGGCACCGCTTCGGCGGGTCCTTCATCGACGCGACGGACACGCAGCGACGCGCGATCCTCGACGACATCGCGTGGCCGAAGAAGGCGAAGCCGGAGGTCAGCCACGGCGTTGCGTTCTTCAATCGCTTTCGTGACCTCACTGCCTCCGGATTCTTCTCGAGCGCCATGGGCTGGCGCGATGTGCAGTACATCGGCAACACGTTCAATCCCGGCTGGAACGGCTGTCCTCAGCCCGCGCTCGACAAGCTCGGCGTCAGCTACGACCTCATGAACTCACGCGTCAACCCGAACCAGTGAGCGACAAGCGACTCGGCATAGGGTTCGTCGGAAGCGGGTTCAACGCCCGCTTCCACATGCTCGGCATCAAGGGAGTCCGCGAGATCGACGTATTCGGCGTCTGGAGTCCGAACAGGAAGAACGCGGAGAGCGCAGCCGCCTACGCTCGCGCGCTCGATGTGGGTGAAGCCAAGGCGTACGGCACCATCACCGAGATGGTGAAGGATCGGAAGGTCGAGGCGATCTGGCTCACCGGTCCCAATCATACCCGCGTCGAAAACGTCGAGGAGATCCTCGCCGCGAACGCGAAGCGGAAGACGCCGCTGAGAGGGATCGCATGCGAGAAACCGCTGGCGCGCAACGTCGCCGAGGCGAAACAGATTCTCCGCCTCGTGAAGAAGGCGAAGATTCCGCATGGCTATCTCGAGGACCAGTGTTTCGGGCCGCATGTCGAGGCCGGGCGCGCACTCATCTGGGCCCGTGGCGCCGCCACGACAGGACGGCCGTACCTCGCGCGTGCCGCCGAAGAACACAGCGGCCCGCATACTCCGTGGTTCTGGCGCGGTGACCTGCAGGGCGGTGGCGTGCTGAACGACATGATGTGCCACTCGGCGCTCGTCGTTCGACACCTGCTCACGAAGCCCGGTGACTCCTACAAGACCGTTGTTCCGAAGCGTGTCACCGGCCGCATCGCGAGCCTCAAGTGGTCACGCCCCGAGTACGCCAGGAAATTGTCGCAGACGATGGGAGTGGACTACACGCAGACGCCGTCCGAGGATTTCGCCAGTGTGACGATCGAGTTCGAGACGCCGGACGGCATCGCGATCGGCGAAGCCTCCACGTCGTGGAGCTTCGTGGGCGCGGGGCTTCGTCTGTCCGCGGAGCTCCTTGGGCCCGAGTACTCGATGCAGTGGAATTCACTCGATTCCGGGCTGCGGTGCTTTTTCAGCCGCGAAGTCAAGGGCAAGATGGGCGAGGACCTGGTGGAAAAGCAGAACGCGGAGATCGGTTTGATGCCCGTCGTGCCCAACGAGGCAGCGACGTACGGCTATGAGGGTGAGGATCGCCACTTCGCGCGTGTCTTCCTCGGCAAGGAGAAGCCACTGCTCACGTGGGACGACGGTCTCGAGGTCGTGAAGGTCCTGATGACGGCGTACAAGAGCGCTGAGGAAGGAAAGACGCTCGACTTCCCGCCGGACGACATCGATGACTTCAAGCCCGCGGTCGCGCGCGGCACGTGGAACCCTCGCGGCGCGTAGCCGCTGTCATCCTGAGCGCAGCGCCTGCCCTGGAGCGCAGCGCCTGCCCCTCGAGCGCAGCGAAGGGAAGGGAAGGATCTGCTTTCACCACAGCAGATCCTTCGTCGAGGTTGCACTGAGCGACACGAACGCGCTCCTCAGGATGACGTTCAGAGCTCCCATCCGGCGCGGTACTCTCTGGTCAGGAGCTTGTTCGCGTCAGCCGAGTTCGTGAACTGCATGTTCTCGGCATCGTAGTACAGCTTCCGCCCCTGCCCGGCGCGGATGGCCGCGATGCCAAGCACCATCGTCTCGTTCAGCGAAGCGCCGTACTCGAACGGCGTCGATGCCGTCGTTTCTCCCTTGCACGCGCGGACCCAGTTCATTTCGTGACGATCCGTGATTCGATCGACGCTGCGCGGCACGGCGGCACCGGCCTCTGCCACTGAAACAGGGAAGAGACGTGGGTTGTCGCCGTACGTCTCGTGCACGAGGACTCCTTTGTCGCCCACGAGGATTCCGCCACCCTCCGAGACGAGCGTGATATCGTCCGGCAGCATCTCCGGACGCGGTGGATACAGTCCTCCGTCATACCAGAACATCTTCACCGGTCCGCGTTTGCCGTTCGCTGGGAAGTTGTAGTGGACCGTGGTCGCCATCGGATATGACACCTGCTTCGAACCAGGCCGTGTTTCTGGTGGCGATCCGGCTGGAGGCGGCACGGGCTCCGTTCCCCAGAGCGACGAAGTGCCCTCGATACTCGTCGGCTGCGTCAGTTCGAGCGCCCAGTACGCCTGATCGATCAGGTGCGCTCCCATGTCGCCGAGTGCGCCAACGCCGAAATCCACCCAGCCGCGCCATGTGAACGGATGATAGACCGGATGATAGGGGATGTCTTCGGCAACGGGCCCGAGATACAGATCCCAGCGGAGCCCAGGGGGAGGTGTCACGTCCGCCGCCGCCATCGCGGCCGCAAGCGCACGCCGCATCTCGCCGACGTTGCCGCGTGTCATCACTGGCGCGGTGGTCGGCGCGCCAGGCGTGGCGGTGCCCGTCTGCTGCGCTGCTGGTTGCGCAGGGCGGGGTAAGCCCTGTGCCCAGAAACGCGCGGGTCTATCCGTGAACACGTGCACCTCTTTCACGTCGCCGAGGACGCCGGCGCGCACCCATTCGACGATGCGCCTCGTGCCTTCGCGGGAATGGCCCTGGTTCCCCATCTGGGTGACGACCTTGTTCTCCCTGGCGAGCCGCTTGAGAAGACGCGACTCGTACACCGACCAGGTCAGTGGCTTCTGCACGTAGACGTGCTTCTTCGCGCGCATGGCTGCTGCAGCGACAGGCGCATGCATGTGGTCGGGTGTCGCGACGATCACGGCGTCCAGGTCGCGATGTTTCGCCAGCATCTCGCGGAAGTCCACATAGTTGGTCGCCTTGGTGAACTTCTCGCGCAGCATCTGGCGTCCGGGAGTCGGCGCGCGCGTGTCGCGACCATCGCCCATCACCTGCCGCTCCATATACCCCGGGTCCACGTCACAGAACGCGACGAGGTTCTCGCTTGCGACGGCTTCGGCGTTGCTGGTTCCCATGCCGCCGCAGCCCACGACCGCGATGTTGAGCAATGCGCTTGGCGCCGTGTAGCCTGGACCGCCCAGGACATGACGTGGAACGATGTGAAAGATCGATGCGGCGACACCGGCCTTCGCGACATCGCCGACAAACTCGCGCCGCGACACGCCAGTGTGTTTCCCGTCGTCTGCCGCCTGTCGCCCGTCGCCAGTGGTTTTCATGCGCCCACCGCCGGTGCCTGCGCGGGTGTGCCCGCTGTGGTTCTCGCCGCTTCCCTTTCACGGAACGCGAGCGCAAAGAAGATCAGGACGGCCGCGGCGAACGCCGCGGGAAGCCACCAGAAACGCGACCATTGATCCAGCGTCAGCGCGTCGGCGCCGGCCAGGAAGCGGCCGTACACACGACCCGCGATCTGGGCGCCGATGAGCATACCGACGCCGTACGTGACGAGCACGAAGAAGCCTTGCGCCTGCGAGCGTACCGCCGGCGTCGCGCGCTTGTCGACGTAGATCTGCCCCGTGACGAAGAAGAAGTCGTAGCAGATACCGTGAAGGGCGATGCCGATCACGATCATCCAGAACACCGCGGACGGCGCCGCGAGCGCGAAGAGCGCGTACCGCAGCACCCAGGCCGCCATGCCGAGCATGAGCATCTTCTTCACGCCGAGCCGCACGAACATCAGCGGCATCAGCAGCATGAAGCCGGTCTCGGACATCTGTCCGATCGTCTGGGTCGCGGCGATGTTCTTCACGCCGGCGACGCCGAGGAAGATCTGCGTGAAGTTGTAGTACGCCGCGAGCGGGATACACAGCAGCAGCGACGCCGCGACGAACACGTAGAACGAAGAACTGCCGAGCGTCTTGAAGGCGTCGATGCCCACGATGGAGCGGAGGGACACCTGCTGGCCGCGAGCGGGTGGGGGAGTATGCGGGAGCGAGAAGCTGTAGATGCCGAGCAGGATGCTCGCGATTGCCGTGGCATACAGCGGAGCCGCCGTGTCCTCGGCCGCCGACCCGATGATCGGACTGAGCACGAAGCTGATGAAAAGGCCCGCGACGATCCATCCGATGGTCCCGAACACACGAATCATCGGGAACTGCTTTTCCTGATCCTGGATGTTGTGGAACGCCAGAGAGCTGGAGAGCCCCAGCGTCGGCATGTAACAGATGTTGTACAGCAGCAGGAGCACGATGAACGTCGACGGCGAGCCGGTGGCGCCCGGCACGAAGAACATGATGATGCCGCCGAGGATGTGCAGCGTGCCAAGCACCTTCTCCGTCGAGAAATACCGGTCTGCGATGAGACCGAGGAAGAACGGCGCCACGATCGCGGCTATCGGATTGACGGTGAACGGCCAGTAGGTCTGGTCGGCCATCCCGTGCTTGGTCATGTACACCCCGACCGTCGTATACCACGCGCCCCAGATGAAGAACTGCAGGAACATCATGGCGGATAGACGCGCTCGAATCATCGCGAGAGCTCCCGGATACGAATGTTGCGGAGGGACAGGACGCCGTCGTGGTCGCCCTGGATTCCGATGTAGCCGCGCGCTGCACGACCATAGTGCGGGTACGCGCTGAACTTGCTGGCCTTCACCTTCGCTTCCCAGTCCGGACTGGCCAGATCGTACTCGACCACCTTCTGTCCGTTCAGCCAGTGCTCGACGTGATTGCCCTGCACGAGGAGCCGCGACGAGTTCCATTCTCCTGCGGGCTTCACGATCCCGGCGGGAGGCGGATACAGCGCATACGCGGCGCCCGCTGACGTCAGACGGCTGCGCCCATCGGGATGATGTGCATCGTCGAGCAGCTGGTATTCCGGCGCGCTCCAGTAGATGTGGTCGTACTCCTCGGTGCCGCGATAGAAGACGCCCGCGTTACCGCCGCGGCTCAGCTTCCAGTCGAAGCTGAGATCGAAGTCACCGAATTGATCGGCGGTCAGGATGTCGCCCGTGCCCTTCGACTTGGTCAGTACCCCGTTCTGCGCGGACCAGCCGTCGGGTACTGCTGGGCTTTTGTAGCCGCGCCATCCGGTCAGGTCGCGGCCATTGAAGAGCTCGCGTTCGGCGGGGGGCGCGGTCGTGGCCGCGGCCGCTGTGGCAGCGCCTGCCTGAGCAGCACTGTCCTGCGCGGGTTGCGACTTGGGCGCGCAAGCGACAACGACGATCAGAATGGCAACGTTCCGGGCCTGCGGGGACAGCTTCATGAACGGCCTCCGGTACTCGGATTCGGTTGGGTGGCGGCTTGAATAACACAT
>Ga0066652_100001295_pt1 | contig 12845 bp, 12 predicted proteins | sample GraSoiAngelo_101_FD_71413 | JGI IMG/M metagenome (GOLD analysis project Ga0066652, IMG submission 71413) | Grasslands soil microbial communities from the Angelo Coastal Reserve, California, USA - 14_0903_02_30cm | ecosystem: Environmental > Terrestrial > Soil > Grasslands | place: USA...
AAGGTCGCGCGCGAGGCCGGCGTCGAGCTGCTGCTCCCGGACGAGGAGGTCGAAAAGCACGGCGTCGGCGAGCCGGAGGCCGACCTCAGCGGTGCGGACATCGCTGTGGTGCTGGGCGGTGACGGGACGATGCTGCGCGCGCTGCAGCGCTTCCTCGGAACCGAGGTGCCGGTCCTCGGCGTGAACTTCGGGCGCGTTGGCTTTCTCGCCTCGATCCAACCGAACGAGCTCGAGTCGGGGCTCGCGCGGGTGTTCTCCGGCGATTACCGCGTCGTGCAGTTGACGACGCTCGAGGTGGAGGCGAACGGTGCGCGCGCGGCCGCCGTCAACGACGTCGTCGTGCTCAGCTCGCTCCGGGGCCGCATGATCGAGCTCGCCTGGGCGGTCGGCGGCGAGGATCTCGGCACGCAACCCTGCGACGGGATGATCTGCGCGACGCCGTCTGGATCGACGGCCTACAACCTCTCAAACGGCGGGCCCGTGCTCGTCCGCGGGCTGGACGCGATGGCGGTCACGTTCATCGCGCCACACTCGCTGCATGCGCGCCCGATGGTCGTGCCGCGCGGCCTCGATCTCGAGATCCGCAACCGCACGCCGGACGTCTCGGCCTCGGTGCTCGTCGACGGGCACATGCTCGCCGAGATCGACGCCGCCGCCCCGATCGCGATCCGCCTCGGCGAGCAGCGCAGCCTGCTGGCGATGCTGCCCGAGGCAACGTTCTTCCGCCGCTACCGCGAGACGTTCGGCTCGTAGCGCGTGGACAGCTAAGGGGCGCCCGTTTCCGACCATGGTGGCGCGCCGCTGCGCCGCTTACCATGGCCCCCGGCACATGCTGCGCCGGCTCCGCATCGAGAATCTGGTCCTCATCCACGAGGCTGAGCTCGCCTTCGCGCCGGGACTGAACGCGATCACAGGCGAGACCGGCGCCGGCAAGACGATCCTCGCCCAGGCGATCGGCCTCCTGCTCGGGGCGAAGGGCGATGCGGCGTACATCGGGCCCGAGGGCGACGAGGCGTACGTCGAAGCGGAGCTCGACCTGCCGACGGGACTGCTGGACGAGGACGATTTCGCCTCGCTCGCGGAGCTGCGGCCCGAGGACGAGGAAGGGCTCGTGGTCGCGCGGCGCGTCTTCGCGGACGGCCGTACGCGCGCGTATGCCTGGGGACGTGCCGGCGCGCGCGAGGATCTTGCCGCGGTCGGCGAGCGACTGCTCGCGATGTCCGGGCAGTTTGAGCAGCGGCGGCTCGCCCGCAGCTCCTACCAGCTCGGCGTGCTCGACTCGTTCATCGGCGAGGAACAGCTGCGGCGCCGCGCCGAGGCGCGGCTCGCGTGGCGCGAGCTCGCCGCGGCGCGCAGACGACACGACGAGCTCCAGGCCGGTGCGGACGCCGAGCAGGCGCGCCTCGAAGAGCTGCGCTCGCTCGTCGAGGACACCGACGGGATGGAGCCGGGCGCAGAGCAGGAGCTGCGCGACGAGCGCGAGCGCCTACGCCACGTCACCGAGCTCGCGCAGGGCGCGGCTGCGGCGGCTGACGCGCTCGCACCCGACGAGGGCGAGGGCGCGGCGGGCCTGGCGGCGGCGGCAGAGCGGGCGGTGTCGCCGCTCGAGCGATTGGCGCCCGAGCTCGCGCGGGCAGGAGACGAGCTCCGCGACGCCGAGCTGCGCCTGCGCGAGACCGCCAGCGAGCTGCGCGGCTTCCTGACGACTCTCGAGGCGGAGCCGGGCCGGCTCGAGCAGGTGGAGGGCGAGCTCGACCGGTTCGCAGAGGCGAAGCGGCGGTTCCGGGCAGAGACGTATGAGGAGTTGCTCGCCCGCGCGGCGGCGGCCAAAGCGGAGCTCGACGCGATCGACCAGGGCCTCGATCCGGCCGACGCCGCGGCGGAGGCGCTCGCCGCGGCCGAGCGCAACATGGCGCGCCTCACAGCCGAGCTGCGCGATGCGCGATCGGTTGGAGCACCCCGCTTCGCCGAGGCTGTCGCGGCGGGGCTCGCCGGCGTGGGTATGGGCGAAGGCGAGTTCGTGGCCGAGCTGGGCGAGCGGGAACCAGGCCAGACGGGCGCCGACGACGTCGCGTTCCTGATCCGCCCGAACCCCGGTCTCCCGCTTGCGCCGGTCGCCGAGACGGCGTCCGGAGGCGAGCTGTCGCGCATCGCGCTCGCGATCGCAGCGGTCGGCGGCGGCGAGACGATGGTGTTCGACGAGATCGATGCGGGCATCGGCGGGGAGACGGCGCACAAGGTTGCGGAGACATTGCAGCGACTCGCCGAGCGGGCACAGGTGATCACGATCACGCATCTCCCGCAGATTGCGAGCGTTGCCGCGCGCCATTTCCGCGTCGAGAAGGTGCCCGGCGACCCGACGCACACGCGCATCCAGCAGCTCGACGACGCACAACGGCGCGACGAGCTGCAGCGCATGCTCGGCGGCCGCGAGTTCCTGTCGAGCGTCGGGACGACATGAGCTTCATCGAGCTCACCGGTCACGCGAAGCTCGACCGCCGGACGAAGCACCTCGTGAGGCGGTTGTCGGCCGACGACATCGCGATCATCGATCACACCGACATCGATCGTGTGTCGGCCGAGGAGCTCGCCGATTCGGGCGTGCGAGTGGTCGTCAACTGCTCGCCGTCGCATTCGGGCCGGTTCCCGAACCCGGGCCCGCTCGCGCTCGTGCGCAGCGGCGTGCGTCTGATCGACGCGCCGGGCGCCGACCTGTTCGAGCACGTGCACGAAGGCGAGCTGCTGACCGTTCGCGGCGCGGGTCTTTACCGGAACGGCACCTGCCTTGCAACGGGACGTGTGCTCGAGGAGCGTGAGCTGGAGCGAACGCTCGGCGACCAGCGCGGCCGCGTGACCGAGGCGCTCGAGGCATTCGCCGAGAACACGATGCGCTACCTGCGCGAAGAAGGGAAGCTGCTCGCGGAAGGAATCGACTTTCCGCCGCTGCAGACGCGCTTTCGAGACCGGCATGCGCTCGTCGTCGCGCGCGGCCCCGGCTACAAGCGCGACCTGCGCATGGTCAAGCCGTACATCCGCGACTTCAAACCGGTGCTGATCGCCGTGGACGGCGGCGCCGACGCGCTGCTCGAAGCCGGCTACACCCCGGATGTGATCGTCGGCGACATGGACTCGGTCTCCGACCACGCACTTCGCTCGGGCGCGGAGTTGCTCGTGCACGGCTACCGCGACGGGCAGGCCCCCGGAGAGCTGCGCGCACAGGATCTCGGCGTGCCCTACCAGATCGCGCGCGCGACCGGCATCAGCGAAGACCTTGCGCTGCTGCTCGCATACGAGAAGGGCTCCGAGCTGATCGTTGCCGTCGGAACGCACTTCAACCTGATCGAGTTCCTCGAGCGCAACCGCGCCGGGATGTCGTCGACGTTCATCACGCGCCTGAAGGTGGGGGAGATCCTGATCGACGCGAAGGGCGTCTCGCGGCTGGCCAGCCGGCAGGTCGGCATCTGGCCGCTCGTGCTGCTCGCGCTGGGAGGGTTCGGCGCGATCGCGGTCGCGATCCTGGTCTCGCCGGCGCTCAGGCACGCGATCGAGTACGTGGCGCTCCGCCTCCGAGATCTGCTCGGCATCGGCTAACCAGCGGCACCGCTTGCGGCGCCGCCATAAAGGGCTCGCGGGCTCTGCTCGCGAGCCCGTCTCACCCACAAATCTCGCGAGCAGCTCGGGTTGGACCCTGACGTCGGCTAACTACCCTTCCGGCTATGCCGCGCGTCTCAGCGTCGCGGGAGCTGCTCGCGTCGCGCAACGACGTCTGGGCGTTCATCGCGGAACCGCATCACTTCGCCGACTGGTGGCCCGGCATCGCTGCCGTCCAGCCGGACCGGCGCGGGCTTGCCGAAGGCGCGCGCTGGCAGATCCTGACCGGCGACCGGCCGACCTTGTTCCGCCGCGCGACCTCGAGCGGCATGCTGCTCGTGCGCGCCGTCCGGGCGCCGGAGCTGTTCGGTTGGACATTGACCGGCGACCACATCGATGCCGAGCTCAGGCTCGAGGAGCGCACGGACGAGCGCACGTTCGCCGTGCTCGAGCTCGACGCTCCCTGGCTGGTCGGTCTCAGCCGCGCACTGCCGCGGCGCGCGCTCACTCGTTTGCATGCCCTGTGCCAGACTGCGGCCGAGCTCTAGCCGCCCATGTTCGATCTCCGCTATCACGTCACCTCGCTCGCCGCGGTCTTCATCGCGCTGCTGATCGGCATCCTCGTGGGAGTCGCGCTTGCGTCGCACGGGCTCGGGAACAGCGAGCGCAAGAGCCTCGAGGACGACGTTCGCCGTGCCCAGAACCGGAACGACGCGCTGCGGACGACGGTCGACTCGCTGCAGCAGCAGAACCGAGCGGACTCGAGCTTCGTCGACAACACCTACAACGCGTTGATGACCGATCGGCTGAAGGACAAGCGCGTCGCGGTGCTGTACGTCGGCTCCGTCTCCCATCCGATCCAGAGCGACATCGCAACGGCGATCAAGGATGCGGGAGGCGGAGCAGCGGCGCGCCTGTACGCCATGCAGGTACCGATCGACGCCGCGACGATCGAGAAGCGGCTCGGCAACAATCCGGCGCTGGCCAAGTACGCGGGCTCGGACCACCTGCGCCAGCTCGGACAGCAGCTCGGCCGCGCGTTCGTGACCGGCGGGAAAATGCCGATCTGGAGCGCGCTGCACAAGGTGATCGTCCAGGAGTCGACGCCGCGCTTCGGTGCGTCGAGACGCCCCGTCGACGCGGTGATCGTCGTCCGCACGGCGAATCCGCAAACCGGCGACTCGGCGCCGTTCGTCAAGGGCCTGTACGAAGGGATCGGCAAGGCAGGAGTGCCGGCCGTCGGCGTTTCGCAGTCCAAGGACGACTTCAGCGCCAAACCCGTGTTCCAGCAGGCGCAGCTCTCCACGGTCGACGACATCGACCTGGACGCCGGCCGGCTCGCGCTCGCGATCGTGCTCAGCCAGCCGGCGTCGCGCGCCGACTACGGCATCAACGCGAGCGACCTGCTGCCGCCGGTGACGCCCGTGCTGACGCCGGGTGGATGAGCCGTTGACGATCCTCGTCGCCGCGCGCGACGAGGAAACGGTGATCGCAGAGACCGTCACGGCGCTGCGGAGCAGCTTTCCCGACGCGGAGGTGATCGTGGCCGACGACGGCTCGCGCGACCGAACGGCCGATGTGGCGGAAGACGCGGGCGCGATCGTGCTTCGCCTCTCGCGCCGCGGCAAGGGTCAGGCGCTCTCGGCGGCCGAGCGCGCGGCGCCGCCGGGCAGGCTGCTTCTGTGCGACGCCGATCTGGCCGGCGATTTGACGCCGCTCGTGAACGGCGACGGCGATCTGCTGGTCGCGGCCTTTGCCGAGCGCGTCGGCGGCGGGTTCGGCATCGCGAAGCGTGTTGCGCGCGCGCTCATCCAGCTGCGCGGCGGTGTGCAGACGCGCGAGCCGCTCTCCGGGCAGCGTTCGCTCTCGCCCTCGGCACGCACCGAGTGCTTCCCGGTCGCCGCCGGCTTCGGGTGCGAGGTGCGCATGACGATCGACGCTGCATGCGCCGACCTGGAGATTCGCGAGCTCGAGCTGCCGTTGCGTCATCGCCCGACGGGGCGCGACCTCGGTGGCTTTCTGCACCGCGCCCGCCAACTCCGCGACGTGGTCTACGCGTGCGGCCCGCAGGGCGTCAACTTCCGCGGCCTGCGGCTGCCCCTCGTCGGCTGGAAGGTCGGCGTGAGCGGCGGGCCGGCGGTTGCCGCGATCTCGGCGCTCGGTCTCGTCGACGATCTCTGGAGCGGTCCGGAGCGCGGCTTCCTCGCCCACCTCCGCAGCGGGCGGACGACCGGGATGCTGAAGCTGCTCGGCATTCCCGCGGTCGGCTTCCTCGTGACTCGGCGCCTCTCCGGCGGACTGCTCGTCGGTCTCGCCGCCAATGCCCTGAACCAGCTCGACACGCGCCCCGGTCGCGCGCTCAAGGTGTACCTCGCCGCGGCGCCGGTGGTCGGCGCTCCTGTCGGGATCGCCGTCCTGCTCCTGCCCTACGATCTTCGCGAGATGGCGATGCTCGGGGACGCGGGGTCGAATGCGCTGGGCGGGCTGCTAGGCTTGAATTCCGTGGAGCGATTCACGGGACGAGGCCGGTGGGTTGCGATCGGCGCCCTTGCAGGTCTCACCCTCCTCGGAGAGCGAACGTCGATCGGCGCCTGGATCGAGCGCACGCCGGGCGTCTCCTGGCTCGACCGGCTGGGACGCGCTTGAGCTCGGCCGAGCGCCCCACGAAGTACGTCTTCGTCACGGGCGGCGTCGTCTCCGCGCTCGGCAAGGGGATCGTGGCGGGCTCGCTCGGCCGCCTGCTGAAGGCGCGCGGCCTGCGCGTCCAGGCGCAGAAGTTCGATCCGTACCTCAACGTCGACCCGGGGACGATGAGCCCCTTCCAGCACGGTGAGGTGTTCGTCACGGAAGACGGCGCCGAGACCGACCTCGACATCGGGCACTACGAGCGCTTCATCGACGAGAACCTGACCCGCGCGGCGAGCCACACCGCGGGAGCGATCTGGGACTCCGTGCTGCGCAAGGAGCGCAAGGGCGAGTTCCTGGGCGCGACCGTGCAGGTCATCCCGCACATCACCAACGAGATCAAGTCGCGGATCCGCGCAAGCGCGGTGTCGACGCCGACCGACGTCGTCATCAGCGAGATCGGCGGCACCGTCGGCGACATCGAGTCGCTGCCGTTCCTCGAGGCGATCCGCCAGTTCCGCCGCGAGGTCGGCGCCGAGAACGTGCTCTACCTGCACGTGACGCTCGTGCCGTTCATCGAGGCAGCCGGCGAGCTGAAGACGAAGCCGACGCAGCACTCGGTCAACGAGTTGCGCCGTATCGGTATCCACCCGGACATCGTCGTCTGCCGCTCGCACGAGGAGCTGTCCGAGGACATTCGCGAGAAGATCGCGCTCTTCGCCGACGTGGAGCAGGAAGCCGTGATCGCGTGCCCGGACGTGCCGGACGTGTACCTCGTTCCCTCGCGGCTCAAGGGGGAGGGACTCGACCGGCTCGTGTGCGACAAGCTCGGGCTGCCGGCCGGCGAAGCCCAGCTCGGTGCATGGCTCGACATCACCGAACGGCTGCAGCAGGCGACCGAGGAGATCGAGGTCGCGCTCGTCGGCAAGTACGTCAAGCTGCAGGACGCCTACCTCTCGGTGCACGAGGCGCTCAAGCATGCAGCCGCGCACCATGGCTGTCGCGTGCGCGTGCGCTGGGTCGACGCGGAGAACATGTCGTTCGAGGAGGCGGCCGCGCTCCTCGAGCCGATGGACGGCGTGATCGTCCCGGGCGGTTTCGGCTCGCGCGGCTGGGAGGGGAAGATCCTCGCCTGCCGGGTCGCGCGCGAGCGCGCCATTCCCTACCTCGGGCTCTGCCTCGGCATGCACGTGGTCGTGTCGGAGTACGCCCGCAACGTGCTCGGGCTCGACGGCGCGAACTCGACGGAGATGGACCCGGAGACGCCGCATCCCGTGATCGATCTGCTGCCGGAGCAGAAGGAGATCGAGGACCTCGGCGGCACGATGCGGCTCGGGGCGCAGGCGGTCGAGCTCGTCGACGGGACTCGTGCGCAGGAGGCGTACGGCGAGCCGGTCATCCACGAGCGGCACCGTCACCGCTACGAGGTCAACAATCACTATCGCCCGGCGCTCGTCGACGCCGGTCTGATCGTCTCCGGCACCTTCCAGGCGGGCCGCCTCGTCGAGGTCGTCGAGCTGCCCGACCACCCCTGGTTCGTCGCGAGCCAGTTTCACCCGGAGTTCAAGTCGCGGCCGACACGTCCGGCGCCGCTCTTCCGCGAGTTCGTGGGAGCTGCGCTCGTGCGTGAGCGCGAGCGGAGCGCCGTCGGCGCAGCCACCGCGTAGACGACTCTAAGATCGCGCAATGCCGTCCGAGGTCGTCGACCTCTTCACCGAGCTCGCCGCAATCTCCAGCCCGCCGGGCGAGGAGCGACCCGTCGCCGACGCGGTCCTGCGGTACCTGCGCGACCTCGGCCTGACGGTCGACGAGGACGATGCCGGCGCCACCGTCGGCTCGAACATTGGGAACCTCTACTGCCGCGTCGAGCCGACCGGCAGCGGCGGCACGCCCATCTTCCTCTGCGCGCACCTCGACACGGTCCCGCCCGAGGGCCCGCTCGAGCCGGTGATCGAAGACGGCGTCGTCCGCAACGCGGGCGGGACGATCCTGGGCGCCGACAACAAGTCCGCGGTCGCTGCGATGCTCGAGGGGACGCGGCGCGTGCTCGCGGAGAACCGCCCGCATGCCGGGATCGAGCTGCTGTTCACGCCGAAGGAAGAGGTCGGCCTGCTCGGCGCAGCCGCGTTCGATCAGGCTCGCTTCCGCGCGCGCGTCGGATACGTCTACGACCAGGCGGCGCCGATCGGCGACGTGATCCTCGGCGCGCCGTACTCGCACGCGCTCGAGGTGCGCTTCCACGGACGCGCCGCGCACTCCGGGATGTACCCGGAGGAGGGGCGCTCGGCGATCGCTGCGGCGGCGCGGGCGATCTCCGACCTGCGGCTGGGACGCGTCGACGAGGAGACGACGTCGAATGTCGGCCTGATCGAGGGAGGCAGTGCGGGCAACATCGTCCCGGAGTGGTGCTCGCTCAGCGCCGAGGCGCGCTCGCACGACGAGCGCAAGCTCGGCGACCTCGTGCAGGAGATGGTCGACGCGTTCGCGTTCGCCGCCGGCCTCGAGGACTGCGAGGTCGAGACGAAGGTGTCGAAGAGCTACAAGGGCTATCGCTTCAAACGCGAGGACGATGTCGTCCGGATCGCCCATTCCGCGCTCGAACGCTCCGGCTACACGCCGCAGTACGGCCTGAGCGGCGGCGCCGCCGACGCGAACGTGTTCAACGAGCGCGGCCTCGCGTGCCTCAATCTCGCCAACGGGATGCAGGACATCCACACGCCCGACGAGCGGATCACCGTCGACGACCTCGAGGGCATGGTCGAAGTGACGCTGGCCCTCGTCGACGTCGCGCGCGATGCTGACGCTTAGGCGCGGCCGCGTCACGGCGGTCGTTTCCCGCGTCGAAGGGCTCGCCCGGCTCGAGGTCGACGGCGTGCCGTGTGTCGCCTACCCGCGGCTGACGGGCCCGGTTGCCGTCGGCGACGACGTGCTCGTCAACGTGCAGGCGCGCGAGCTCGAGCTCGGCTCGGGTGGCTTCGACGTCCTCTATGCGAACATGACGCGGGGCCTCGAGCTCCCGCCCGACGCGGACGCGCACGTGATGAAGCTGCCGTACGCACCGCTCCAGGCCGCCGCGCGGCATGCAGAGGAAGGGCGCGAGCTCGCGGACACGCTCGGCGGGCTGCCGGTGGTCTGCTGCTCGCTGCACAGCCAGGTCGCGCCTGTCTGTGCGGGCATCGGCGCGAGTGTGCGGGTGGCGTACGTGCAGCTTCCCGGCGGGGCGCTGCCGGTCTCGCTGTCGGATACGGTGCGCGAGCTGCGTGCGCATGGTCTCCTGACGACGACGGTGGCCGTCGATGCGTGCGTCGACGGGGACGTGCAATGCGTGTCCGTCGCTTCGGCATTGCTGTGGTGCGCGGCGGAAGGCTTCGATGCGGTTGTCTGCGGGATCGGGCCCGGCATCGTCGGCACGGGCTCGAGCTTCGGGCATGGAGGGCTCGCAGCCGCAGCGGCAATACAGGCCGCCGACGCTCTCGGCGGCGAGCCGATCCTCGCGGTGCGTGCATCCGAAGGCGACGCACGCGACCGGCATCGAGGTGTCTCCCATCACGTGCGGGACATCCTTCGCCTCACGGAGCGTGTCACGCTCCCGTGGCCCCGCGGCTTCGATGCTCCCGCCGACCTCGAGGTGAAGGTCGTCGACGTCGAAGGCTGGCAGGACGCGTGCGCCGGGCTCACGCTCTCTCACATGGGACGTGGCGCTGCCGACGACCCGCTCTTCTTTGCTGCCGCGTTCGCAGCCGGCCGCGACGCTTGATGGAGCAGCGACGGCTGGGGCCGGTCGTCGGTCTCGGCACGTGGAACACGTTCGGCGGGGACGAAGCCACGGCTCGCACTGTCGTCCACGCGGCGCTGGACGCGGGCTGTCGCGTGTTCGACTCCTCGCCGATGTACGGGGGTGCCGAGCGCTCGCTCGGTGCCGCGCTCTCGCCGCGCCGAGACGAGGTGGACGTCGCGACGAAGATCTGGGCGGCCGGCGTGGACGAAGGGCGCGAGCAGTACGCGCGGCAGGTCGAGTGGTTCGGTCGCGTCGAGATCGAGCAGATCCACAACCTGCAGTCGTGGCAGGAGCATCTTCCCTGGCTCGAGCGCGAGCGCGAGGCGGGCCTGATCGACCGGCTCGGCGTGACGCACTACGCGGCGAGCCGGTTCGGTGAGCTCGCGCGGGCTCTGCGGTCGGGCCGCTTCGAAGTCGTCCAGCTGCCTTTGAACCCGCACGAACGGGAGTGCGAGCGCGAACTGCTCCCGCTGGCAAAGGAGCTCGGCGTGGCGGTGATCGTGATGCGGCCACTCGGCGAGGGCGCGCTCGTGCGGCGCTCGCCGCCGGCCGAGGTGCTCGCCGAGCTCGGCGTCGAGACGTGGCCGCAAGCGTTGTTGAAGTGGGCGTTGTCGGACGAGCGGGTCGATGTCGTGATTCCTGCCACGCGCAGCGCCGAGCACGCGCGCGCCAACGCCGCCGCCGGGAAGCCGCCGTGGTTCGACGCGGAACAGCGGCGGCTTGTGGAACGCTTCGCGGCTTGAAGCCCGACGCGTCCCGCACCGTGTACGACGGCAAGCTCTTCGACGTCACCGTCGAGCGCTGGGGCGAGCACGAACGGGAGATCGTCGAGCATCCCGGCGCAGTTGCGATTGTCGCGGTCGACAGCGACGGAATGGTCGCGCTCGTGCGGCAGCGCCGCGAGGCTGCGCGCAAGCATCTGCTCGAGCTGCCGGCGGGAACGCTCGAGGAGGGCGAGTCGCCGCTGGAAAGCGCGCGGAGAGAATTGGAGGAGGAGACGGGCCTGACCGGCGGTACGTGGCGAGAGCTCGCGGCCTTCTACACGACCCCCGGCTTCTGCCGCGAGCGTATGCACCTCTTCGCGGCGGAGGGCGTCGAGCAGGGCGACGCGAGCCCGGAGGCCGACGAGGAACTCGAGCTCGTCCGCTGGCGCGTCGGTGAGATCGCCGACGGTCTCGGTGAGATCGAGGACGCGAAAACGCTCGCGGGGCTGCTGCTCTATCTACGCAAGGTAGGGTGAGCCGCCGTGAAGATCGGCGTCGCCAAAGAGATCAAGACCGACGAATACCGCGTCGCGCTCACGCCGGCCGGTGCGCGCGAGCTCGTGCAGCGCGGCCACGAGGTGACGATCGAAGCAGGCGCGGGAGTAGGCAGCGCATTCGCAGACGAGGCCTACGAGGCCGCGGGTGCGCGGATCGCAAGCGTCGACGACGTCTGGGCCGAGTCCGACCTGCTGCTCAAGGTCAAGGAGCCGATCGAGCCGGAGTACGGGCGCCTCCGAGAGGGGCTCGTCCTCTTCACGTACCTGCACATCGCGGCGGACGAGCCGCTGACGCGAGCACTCGCCGAGAGCGGCATCGCCGCGGTCGCGTACGAGACGGTGGAGACGAACAACGGCGCGCTGCCCCTGCTCGCGCCGATGAGCGAGATCGCCGGACGCCTCGCGGCGCAGGCCGGCGCCTACTTCCTCGAGAAGCCGCTCGGCGGGCGCGGGCTGCTGCTCGGCGGCGTTCCCGGCGTCGCGCCCGGTCGCGTCGTTGTCATCGGCGGCGGCATGGTCGGCTACAACGCGGCCGTCATCGCGATCGGCCTCGGAGCGAACGTGGCCATTCTCGAGCGCTCGCTCGACCGGATGCGCCACCTGGAGGAGGTGCTGTCCGGCCGCGTCAGCCTCGTGATGTCCTCGAGCCTTCAGATCGAGGAGTCGCTCCGCGACGCGGATGTCGTGATCGGCGCCGTGCTCATCCCAGGGGCCGTCGCCCCGAAGCTGATCACGCGCGAGATGGTGGGTGGGATGAAAGACGGCGCGGTGCTCGCCGACGTCGCGATCGACCAGGGCGGCTGCGCGGAGACGTCACGTCCGACGACGCACAGCGAGCCTGTCTACACGGTCGAAGGGGTGACGCACTACTGCGTCGCGAACATGCCCGGTGCCGTACCGATCACCTCGACGAAGGCGCTGACCAACGCGACGCTGCCGTACGTCGAGGCGATCGCCGAGCACGGGCTCGCCGAGGCAGTCGCACGCGACCCGGCGCTTGCACGCGGCGTCAACGTGCTCGATGGAAAGATCACATACGAAGCCGTCGCGGATGCACACGGCCTCGACTATCAGCCGCTCGAGGACGTCCTGCCGCTGTCGGCGGTCTGAGCTAGGAGCTCTTCAGCGGCGAGTACTTGACGACGAGCCACGTCACGCCCGCGGCAAGGCCGATCACAGCCGCGATGTAGACGAACATGAGGATCACTCCGAGGACGTCGAGCATGGTCGACCTAGAATAGCTGCATGCCGAGGGCGTGCATCATCGTGCTCGACGCCGTCGGGGCGGGCGAGCTTCCGGATGCGGACGAGTACGGCGACGCCGGGTCCAACACGCTGGGCAACGTCGCAAACGCCGTCGGCGGCCTCGACCTGCCGAACCTGGAGGCCCTCGGGCTCGGCAACATCGAGCCGCTCGAAGGCTGCCCGCCGCAGCCGGGCGCGCCCGCGGTCGCCGGTCGCCTGATCGAGCGCTCGAAGGGAAAGGACACGACGACCGGCCATTGGGAGCTGATGGGCGTCGTCACGCCGCAGCCCATGCCGACGTATCCGCACGGCTTCCCGCACGACGTGATCGACCCGTTCATGCAC